>Ga0207862_1000639_pt1 | contig 10622 bp, 7 predicted proteins | sample LuqExpMetageno81_FD_187838 | JGI IMG/M metagenome (GOLD analysis project Ga0207862, IMG submission 187838) | Tropical forest soil microbial communities from Luquillo Experimental Forest, Puerto Rico - Sample 81 (SPAdes) | ecosystem: Environmental > Terrestrial > Soil > Tropical forest ... | reverse complement strand
CGCGTTTACGGTGGTCGCCTTCTCCGGCGTGCTTTGGTTGATCAGCCCGTTGCTTTTCGGCGTGGCGGTCCTTTATGCGGCATGCGGTTCCTTCGTGACGCTTGCTCTGGGGCGTCCTCTAGTCAAATTAGACCACGATCAACTGGACAAGGAAGCAAATTTCCGTTCAGAGCTCATTCACGTTCGGGAGAACGCCGAGTCAATCTTGCTGGCGCATCGCGAGGATCAGCTCAAAGCGCGCCTGCTAATTCGGCTTGATAGTTTCGCAAAAAACTTTCGGAAGATCACCTCCGTCAATCGCAATGTTGGCTTCTTTACAACGGGTTATAACTGGCTCATCCAGATCATACCGGCCTTGATTGTGGCTCCCGTCTTCATCGCCGGGGAAGTCGAATTTGGGGTGATCACGCAATCAGCCATGGCTTTCACACTGATCGTGAACGCCCTCTCACTGATCATTACCCAGGTCCAGTCAATCTCCAACTTCGCCGCAGTCGTTGACCGACTCAATTCGCTGGTCGACGCTCTCGAGCGATCGCCGCCGCCAAAAAGCACTGGTATCGAAATAAAAGAAGAGGACCAGCGCCTGGCTTATGAGGAGCTAACTTTGCTTTCGCCGCCAGATGACCAGCCTGTGCTCAAAGACCTGTCAATATCAATCCCGATCGGAAGCCGAATTCTAATAACAGGACGTAATGAAATTGCGAAGGCGGCCTTGTTCAGGGCGACCGCCGGCCTCTGGATTTCCGGGCAAGGACGGATTGTGCGTCCGAGCGCAAGCGGCATCAGCTTCCTAGCCGAGCGGCCCTACTTGCCTCCGGGAGCCTTGCGTGAAGTGCTCCTCCCAGCGGAGCCCAAGCATTCGATCTTTGATCAGGAGATCAAGGCGCTGCTGCACGAACTGGAACTCGAATCGGTTTTGGCTCGGGCGGGCGGGTTGGATGTCGAGCAGGATTGGGGAACGCTGCTGTCAGTGGGGGAGCAGCGACTTCTCGCCTTTGTCCATATCCTTTTGTCAGCGCCCCGCTTTGTGCTCCTGGACCGGGCCGGCACTGTTTTAAGCCCCAGCCAATTTCGAAACGTATTGAGGATGTTGTCGAACAAGGCGATTGCCTACCTCAGCATTGGCGCAAAAGATGACGTAGGTGATTTGTATGACGCAGTTTTGGAAATTAATGAGTCAGGAGCATGGCGATGTGTCAATCGGCATTGACTCAGCGCGAAAGGCATCGAGGCGCCGCCATTCCCGCTGGGTCATGCGGCCGAGAGCAGCCGACGAGTATGGCGCGCGATCATCAACTCCTCGTTCGTGCGCACGACCCAAGCCGAAACCCTGCTCTCGCGAGAGCTGATCCGCGGCCCCCCCGCTTCGTTTGCGGTCTCGTCTAGTTCGAGTCCGAGCCACCCTGCCGTAGCGCAAGCCCGGCGGCGGATTAAGGCGCTGTTCTCGCCGATGCCCGCAGTAAAGACGAGGGCGTCGATCCCGCCGAGCGCGGCCGCGAGCGAGCCGAGCTCCCGTCCGATCCGATAAACGAAGAGATCAATCGCGAGCTTGGCGCTTGGATCGGAGCTCGCTTCAAGGCTGCGCATGTCGCTTGAGATTCCGGAAACTCCGAGCAATCCCGACTGTTTGTAAAGGAGCCGCTCGATTGCCCTTGCGTCCATCTTCATCTCGTCGAGCAGATAAAGGATCACCCCCGGATCGAGACTTCCTGAGCGGGTCCCCATCGGCAGGCCTTCGACGGCGGTGAAACCCATCGTGCTCGCGACGCTCTTTCCCGCGTCCACCGCACACATGCTGGCGCCATTGCCCAAATGGGCGATCACCACCTTGGCGCCGGCGAGCTTCAGATCGAGCTGGGGCAACGCGGACATAACGTATTCGTAGGATAGGCCATGGAATCCATACCGACGCACACCTCGACACGTGATGTCGGGAGGCAGCGCGAATGCCTGAGCGAGCGCCGGCTGCGCCGTGTGAAAGCTCGTATCGAAGCACGCGACCTGAGCTAAGTCCGGCGCCATGTCCAAAACCATCCTGATCGGCGCAAGATTATGCGGCTGATGCAACGGGGCAAGCGGCGTTAGCGCATCGAGGCGGCGGACGACCTCGGCGTCGAGCCGGACAGGGCCGGTGTAATCGGGGCCGCCGTGGACCACACGATGGCCGACTGCAACAACATTGAGTCCGCCCTGATGTGAACGGAGGAAATCTAAAATCTGGCGCATTCCATCGGCATGGGAGACCTCATCTCCAGCCCAGCGTTGCTCTCCCACAAGAACGCCATCGGCGTCATAGGCCTGGAAATGGGTGTGTCCCGCGTGAAGGCCGTCAATCTGTCCTTTGAATACAAGAACAGGATCCTCCTCTTCGCCAAAGACGGAGAATTTGATGCTGGAAGAACCGGCGTTAATGACGATAATCACGTGGGACTTTGTCATCTCAGCTCACGGCTTTTGCGGCGTGGATCCTGCGGTCTTCGGCGATAAGCGACGCAACAGCACAGGAAGCTAGACGGGTGAGAACCGAGTCCGCGCGGCTTGTCAAAATTATCGGCACGCGTGCGCCGAGCACGATCCCCGCGGCGTCAGCGCCGGCCAAAAAGGTCAGGCTTTTTGCCAACATGTTGCCGGCCTCGAGATCCGGAACGAGAATGACGTTGGCGCGTCCGGCCACCGGGGAAGTCAAATTCTTGATCGCCGCAGCCTCGAGGCTGATGGCGTTGTCGAGAGCCAGAGGACCGTCCAGGATTGCTCCGGTGATCTGTCCACGATCAGCCATCTTGCACAGAGCGCCGGCCTCTATCGTCGAGGGGACTTTCGGGTTGACCGTTTCCATCGCAGAGAGGATCGCCACCCGCACCTCTTGAAACTTCAATGCATGCGCGAGATCGATCGCGTTCTGGAGGATGTCGACTTTGTCGGCCATAGTGGGGGCGATGTTGACAGCCGCGTCAGTAATGATCAACGGCTCTTCATGGCTCGGAACATCCATCACGAAACAATGGCTTATCCGGCGGGCCGTGCGCAGGCCGCCATCGGTTTTGACCACTTCGCCCATGAGTTCGTCCGTATGGAGGCTGCCTTTCATCAGGGCCTCGGCTTTGCCTTCGCGCACCAGATCCACTGCGCGTTTCGCGGAAGCCTGGCTGTGCTCAGTCTCCACCAGGGTGAAACCTGAGATGTCGATGCCGAATTCGCTCGCGACCTTTCGGATGCGCTGCGTCGGCCCGACGAGGATAGGCTTGATCAAGCCGAGGCGAGCTGCGTCCACGGCTCCTTCGAGCGAACTTTGATCGCAGGGATGGACCACCGCAGTCGGCAAAGCTGGAAGCCGCTTTGCCTCTGCGACTAGGCGCTCATATTTTTCGTGTCTCGTCTGGGCGGCTATCTCCATCGCTGGGTCCTCTCTCTCGATCAGAGCAAGCTTGGCTGGGAGGATGTCATTCAAAGCTGCGTTGAGTCCGCATGACGGGACGACACAGCCAAATTATGGGATCCGGACGTTGAGCCCAGGCCAATCACGCATGCGCGTTAGCCGCTTAATTAACCCCAGCGTTAGCTTCCTGGCTTGGCGCATCTCCCTGGTTGCCTCCCTGGGGCGAAGACTGAAGAGCCTTCGCCGCTTCACCCTTGTCGGGCGGTTAGAGTGACGTCTGGCGCCGGGAGCCTTTCGCGTTCCGAAGAAGCTAGCGAGGAGACGTCAACAGCAAACAGGGTGTCGATACGCGCCAGGCGCCGCTTCACTTGCTCGGGCTGATCGCCTTGCGACTCGGCGATGCGGCGAATGATGTTTAGGACCTCAGCTTTTTCCCTTGCATCCGCGGGCAGGAGACGAGGAAGTGTGGCGACCGCACGCTCCTCGTCTCGGCGCAGGAGAAGATATTGCCGCCTGACGATTTCCTTGAATTGCGCAAGGCTGAGCTCACGGGTGAAGGGAAGATCGGCGCGAATGCGTCGCAACATTTCAAAACTGCGCTCGTCTGCTCCCGGGTGCGGATGGCCCAGAGCTAAATAAAGCAGGGCGCGGACGCTTGCCTCGACGAGGCCGCCGCTTTCAATCGCGGCTTCAAGGCTGGCGATGCTTTTCGCCTTGGCGGCTTCGCGCGCGACATCGCGGCCAATGCGGGGCCGGGCCGTGGCCATGTCCGAACACAGCCCCACCATGGCTTGCAACGGCTTCGCGCCATAAAAGTTCATGAAGAAAGCTTCAACCATCTGATTACGCAAGTCCCGGTAACTGTCGAGGGCCTCGACGATTTGATTGGAGACCGCTTCTTGGGCCCTAAGAAAAGGATTATCCTCGTTAACAGGTTTTCGGTTGGCTCGAACTCCTTCTGCGAGCTGTTCGACAGGTCGCATGAAAGGGTTCTTGTCCGAAAATAATTCGTAGCGCAGCCGGTGTGGATGCATCTGACGCAACCACTGGGCGGTATGCTCCGTCGCAGTAGCCCTCACAAAGGGGCTTACGAATGTCCGGTACAGCCCCTGATTGACTTCCGAAAGCCGGGCGACCGTGGCAAAGCGCAAATCGTCCTCGGCGTCGTTGCCGCCGAGCGCCCTGATGTCATTGAGCGTGCGTTGCTCGAAGCGCACGAGATACTTGCCGGAGACGAGCTCCGCATGCGGCAGATCCGAAGTCTTTTCGACGAATTCCGCCTCGTAGAGCCCAGGCGGCAGGACGTCGATCAGATCCATCGCTTTCGCGAATTCCTCATGCTCCTTGGTCGCGACCTTGGCCGATACGAAAATACCGAGGTGGCCGATGCTTTGGTGCAACGCGTAGATGATGGTTTGCCCTGCCTCGACGATTTCGTCTTCGCTCTCGTAAAGATCGGGAATCCAGTCCAGCGCCTGTTGCGGCGGCGTTATATCGTCGCCCCAGGAGCAGAACACGATGATCGGGGACTTAATATTGCGAATATCAATGCGAACGCCGTCCGAGGTGAAAATCTCACCCGAGGTGAGCTTGTTGCCCACGAAGAGCTCGTCTGCGATGGATTGCATTTCGTTGGCGTTGAGCAGGACGGGACTGCCCCACCATTTTTCAAATTCGAGGAAGCGCGGCGCCTCCGTATCAATTTTGGAATAGACGTTGTAGCTTTTCTTCCAAAACGTGTTCGACGGGTTCAAATACTCGAAATTGCCGACCAGGTAAGCGCCATCGAACACGCCATGTCCAAGATCGCCGGCAAGCGACGTGAGCCAGGTGCCGCCCAGCAGACCTCCGAGATACCGCATTGGACTTTTGCCATGCAGGCCGGCCCAATAGGACAGCGGCGAGCCGGCGACCAGAATCGGCCCCACGAGATCCGGGCGCAATGCGCTCATCATGATCGTCTGCCAACCTGCTTGACAGTTGCCGATGAGGCACGGCTTGCCCTCGGCGTCCGGATGCAGCTCGATCACCTTTTCGATGAAATGCGTCTCGGCCCGGCACACATCCTCAATAGTCTGGCCGGGGACAGGATCCGGCAGGAAGCCGACAAAGTAGCAAGGGTGACCCTCGGCGAGAGCGACCCCAATTTCGCTGTCCTGCTTCATGCCGCCGATGCCGGGACCGTGGCCGGCTCGCGGATCGAAGACGATGAAGGGGCGTTTCAGCGGATCAATCTCCACGCCGGGCGGCGGCACGATCCGCAGGAGTCCATAGTTGACGGGCCGGTCGAAGCGACGCCCATCGAGAACGAGCTCAAATTGGAAGGTCAAGACGTGCGGCGCGGTCCTAGAAATATATTCAAAATGGTCGTTCCCGCGACGCCGGAGCACGTCGAGGAACAAGACCGAACGTTGGCATGCGTCGATCCAATATTCCTGGGCTTGTCGGATGAAATCCACGCCGAGCGGCGCTGCGCCGCCAAATGCCTCTGGACCAGCTTTCGACAGCCAAAAATCCCATGGACGCGCCAAATTTGGTTCAGCGAGCTTCGCCGAAGGAACGAGCTGCCTGTTCATGAATCCCTCCTGGTTTCGCTACGCCGGTGAGACGCGAAGCTTTCGGTGCGGGCGGCGGCGTGCTGGTCGCATCTGGAGCGCAATCAACCTCGCTGTCCTGCGGTCTCTTTGATGGGGCTTCGCGTGGCGAAACTCAACAGTGATCCCCGTAAACTCGCCGCTCATGGCGAGTCACAGGCTTCCCTTTCGAGAACCCATTAGGAATTGGCAGCATGCTCCTCCAGGAACGGGGAGGAACTTTTTCAAGCCGCGATATTTTGCCGCACCGCCAGATGACTATCGACGGTATTTCGACGACAAGGCGACGGCTTGGTCGACGGGTCTGGACCTCGCCCCAGCCTGAGCGTTGAGTCAAGGGTCACCCAAAGGAGAAGACGGCATGGGCGCAGGGCGGGGCCGACCCATGGACCGCCGGATGAGAAGATCATACACCGCGGCAGCCTGATGTGGATCGATCTCACGATCGCGCAGCGCCAAAGCCCTCGCTCCATCCATCAGGCTGATGAGAACGGCGGCGGTCGTTTCTGGATCAAGCGCCGGGTCGATCTCCCCCCGAGCCTGAGCCTGCTGCAGCAGCTTCGCCACCATCTTGCGCATACCCCGACTATGCGAATGAAGATTTTTGGCTATCCCCTCGCTACGCGTACTTTCCGCCAGCAGTTCGAACAATAAGGTCGCTTTGGTCACGCTGTCGCCAAGCGACAACCAATTCATCTCGGCGACGAGCGCATCCACAATGGGCTCGCCCCGGGCAAGCACTTTTTGGAAGCGCTCGGCCAGCGCGTCCAAGTGTGACTGCGCCATGGCGACAATTATCGCCTCTTTCCCATCAAAATAGTGATAGAGGTGGCCAGGGCTGATTCCCGCTTCGGCGCATATCTCCGAGATAGACGACCCTTTGAAGCCTTTCCGCTGAAAGCAGCGACCGGCGGCCTCCAGAATCTCACGACGCTTCTCGTCATGCTTGATCGGATCGAGTTTGCGCATGGCTTCACACCAAAATTAGAGCGATCAATCTAGCATCTTGACGCGCGGGCCGGAAGGCCTAATATTAGAGCGATCGATCGATCTATGATAGGAGCGGGCAATGAAGTTCCGGCAACTCGGCCTTTTTCGTTCTCAGGGTTCAGCAATCGACCTCAATCGCGCGAGACTCCGTGAGTTTCCGACTCTGCTGCGCGCACGCAGACAACTCCGCATCCTGCATGGGCGGGAGACCGATGTCGGGAGCCATTTTAGCTTGAGAATGCGTCATAAGGAAAATCAATGATTTGATCGAAGCCATCATGCTTGGGGATATCCATTTAATTTGACAATATGGCATTCAAAAGCCATTTAACTGGCTCTGCCTCAATCTCTGTTGCAACAGAACGCCCCGGTGGCAAAATAAGTCATTAAAAATATTTATGGATTCTGGTCCATTCTCGCGAATTTTGCTCGGCAAGTTTTTCATGGGTGGCTTTCTGCGCAAAATGAGGCATTTTCAAAGTGTTAGCGAATGAATTCGGCTTTTGTCACAACAGAGATTGAGGAAGACCCCGTTTTACGCAAATTCGCGAGTTTCGTGCAGGCGCAAACAATTGAAATTATTGAAATGCTGTCGCACGATTTCCTGCAACGCGACATCTGCGGGAGCTTGCTGATTAATTAGGCGACGCGGAACTGCTGCGCCATGTGAAAAAAGGCTCTATTTGGCGCCCGCTGAAAGCTTCAGCTTCGGGATCTAAAGTCGAGTGATTTTGCGGAAGAATCGAATCCGATATAAGGCCAAGAGGGAACTGAGCTCGGGCCTGAGCGGGTCACTCGTTTCCTAGGCCCAGGGGATCGCTCATGCCCAAAAACGCCTTGTTTTGGATCGTCGCGGCGCTGATCGGCGTCGGGGGCTATCTGGGCTATCAGCATTGGCGCGCCGCGCAATCCGCGCTGCCGCCGGGCATCGCGTCAGGCAATGGGCGCATCGAGGCGAAGCTCGTCGACATCGCCCCCAAGGAGTCGCTCAGGGTCAAGGAAATCCGCGTCGACGAGGGCGATCTCGTCCGCCCGGGCGAGGTGGTCGTGCTGATGGACACGGCGACCCTGCAGGCGCAACTCGCCGAGGCGAAGCTCAATGTCGCGGCGACGGAAGAAAAGGTGGCGATCAGCAAAGCGACGATCGAGCGGCGGAAGGCGGAGATCGAGCTCGCCAAGGTCGAGGTGAAACGCAGTACCAATCTCGTCAGGGAGCGCGCCGGCTCCCAGCGCGAGCTCGACGTGCACCGCACGGCTCTTAAAGCGACGACGGCGGGGCTCGGAGAGGAGCAGGCCAAGCTCCGCACTACCCAAGAGGAGGTCAAGGTCGCGGCGGCCGCCGCCGCGACGATCCAGACCCGGATCGACGACGCGACGCTCAAGTCCCCGGTCACGGGGAGGGTGCTCTACCGGCTGGCCGAGGTCGGCGAGGTCGTGGCGGCCGGGGGCAAAGTGCTAACGCTCACCAATCTCAACGACGTCTACATGGAAATCTTTCTCCCCTCGGAGCAGGCCGCGACACTAAAGACCGACGCGGAGGCGAGGCTCACCATCGACGCGGTCCCCGATCGCGCCGTCGCGGGCTTCGTGAGCTTCGTCTCGCCCGAAGCGCAGTTCACGCCAAAGCAGGTCGAAACCAAGAGCGAGCGCGAGAAGCTGATGTTTCGCGTCAAGATCCGCGTGCCCGAGAAGACGGTCGAAAATTACCTCGACCGCATCAAGACAGGCGTGCGCGGCGTCGGCTATGTGAAGCTGGACGAGCAGGCGTCCTGGCCGCCGTTCTTGCAAAATCTGCTCCCGGCCAGACCCGACTAACCGGCAATCGCCGCTCCGAAACAAACTATGCGAACCGCACGAAAGAGCCACGCGATGTCTCAACCAGCATCTTCCGGGTCAACGCCCGCGGCTGCGGGCGCGCCAGTCGTATCAGTCAAGGACGTCACCCATCGCTACGGCTCGACGCTCGCGGTCGACGGCCTTTCTCTCGACATAGCCGCTGGGCGCATGGTCGGCGTCATCGGACCGGACGGCGTGGGCAAATCGACGCTTCTCGCGCTGATCGCCGGCTCGAAGAAGATACAGCAGGGCAAAGTGATCGTGCTCGGCGGCGACATGGCCGACGGGCGCCATCGTCGCGACGCCTGCCCGCGCATCGCCTACATGCCGCAGGGCCTCGGCAAGAACCTTTATTTGGAGCTCAGCGTCGAGGAGAACGTCGACTTCATGGCGCGACTCTTCGGCCTTTCCGCCAAGGAGCGTCCGGCCAAAATCAAGGAGCTGCTCGACGCGACGGGGCTCGGGCCGTTTCCCGGCCGCCCCGCGGGCAAGCTCTCGGGCGGCATGAAGCAGAAGGTCAGTCTTTGCGGCGCGCTCGTCCACGAGCCGGATCTTCTGATCCTCGACGAGCCGACGACGGGCGTCGATCCGCTGTCGCGCCGACAGTTCTGGACGCTCATCGATGACATCCGCAAGGGCCGCCCCGGCATGAGCGTCATGATCTCCACGGCCTATATGGACGAAGCCGAGCGTTGGGATTGGATCGTCGCGATGGACGCGGGGCGCGTGCTCGCGACGGGAACTCCTGCGGAGCTGATGGAGCGCACGGGAACGAAGGACCTCGAGAAGTGCTTCATCGCGCTGCTGCCGGAGGAAAAGCGCACAGGCCATGTCGAGCTCACCATTCCGCCGCGCCCCGAGGGGAAAGCCGAGATCGTCATCGACGCCAAGGGCCTCACGCGCCGCTTCGGCGATTTCGTCGCCGTCGACCACGTCTCGTTGCAGATCGAGCGCGGCGAAATTTTCGGATTCCTCGGCTCGAACGGCTGCGGCAAGTCGACGACGATGAAGATGCTCACGGGGCTCCTGCCTCCAACCGAGGGGAGCGCAACGCTGTTCGGCCACTCTGTCGAGGCCGGCAGCATCGAGGTGCGCAAAAATCTCGGTTATATGACCCAGGCGTTCTCGCTCTATGAGGAGCTGACGGTCAAAGAGAACCTCGTTCTCGACGCGCGCCTCTATCATATCCCGGCCGACAAGGCGAAAGCCCGCATCGACGAGCTCGTCGAGAAATTCGGTCTTGGGCCTTATCTCGACGCGCTTACCCGCGACCTGCCCCTAGGCCTGCGCCAGCGGCTTTCGCTCGCCGTCGCCGTGCTGCACGAGCCGCAGATGCTCATTCTCGACGAGCCGACCTCGGGCGTCGATCCGGTCGCCCGCGACGGTTTTTGGGAGTTGCTGATCGATTTGTCGCGCAAGCAAGGCGTGACGATCTTCATTACGACGCATTTCATGAATGAAGGGATGCGCTGCGACCGCATCTCGCTGATGAACGCCGGAAAGGTGCTCGCCGCCGACGCGCCCCAGAAGCTGATCGAAGCGCGCGGAGCCAAGACTCTGGAAGAAGCTTTCATTGGCTATATGGAGGAAGCGATCGGCGCGTCCGCAGCCGCGGCGCCCGAAGAAAAAATGAGCGCCGGCGCGCCGCCGGCGGTCGCAGCCCCCGCGCACGCCGGGCATCCCGGTCTCGCGTTGCGCCTCGGCCGAATGCTCGCTTACAGCGTCAATGAGACTATGCAGATTCTGCGAGACCCGGTCCGCCTGGCATTCGCCTTCATGGGGTCGGCGCTTCTGATGCTCGTCTTTGGTTTCGGCATCACGAC
>Ga0207862_1000638_pt1 | contig 10630 bp, 14 predicted proteins | sample LuqExpMetageno81_FD_187838 | JGI IMG/M metagenome (GOLD analysis project Ga0207862, IMG submission 187838) | Tropical forest soil microbial communities from Luquillo Experimental Forest, Puerto Rico - Sample 81 (SPAdes) | ecosystem: Environmental > Terrestrial > Soil > Tropical forest ... | reverse complement strand
CTCGTATCGGGAGGCGCTCAACGGCGACGGCGAGCCGCGCTGGACCGAGGTTTGGAGCCACGTGCAGTTGGGCAAGATTTTCGACCTCACCGGGCAGCGCGAGCGCGCCAGCAACGAGTATCGCCAGGCGCTGCAAACCAACGACAATACTGCCGGCGCGCTCGATGAAGCGCGCAAGTACCTGCAGGCTCCCTTCACTCCGCAGAGCGCACCCAGCGGAGAGTAATAACTTTTAGCGAGCAAAACTCAGGCCGCTCAACTGGGCGGCCTTTTCACTTGCAACTCCGTGGAACAGCACGAGCACCTGAAATGTCTCGCCCATGCCCTCGGGGGTGACGAGGTGCCGGAGTTGTAGCGCCACCTTGGCCCGCTCTTGTGGCAGCTTGCATTCGCGGAAGGCATCAGCAAATTGCGTACTTTCGCCGATGCCGATGAGGAACTGCGATTGAGTTAGCAGCTTCGCGCCCGACAATCCATTTGCAGCCGCAGCCGATTGAATTGCGCTAAAGTTCACGTGGGCCGTGATGTCCTGCTCACCAGGCGCTTCGTAGGGCGATGGGCTGGCGCGGTGCCGGCGGTAGGTCATCAGCGTGTCGCGGTGCCGGCCGGCAAGCTGCTGCTCTCGGGTATAACCATAATCAATGACCACTGCGAATCCACTTCGCCCTTCAAATACAGCGGCGATGCTTTTTGTCCAATCGAGCGCCTCCGGCGATACCTCGACTCTCTCTCCCGGCTCGGGGTGGACGCTATAGCGGTCGACAAACTCGAGTTCGGCGGGCGAGGGCGAGACGAACCGCTCGGTGAACCTGCCATTCTCTTCGCTAACTCGAACCGACCCGCGATAATCGATGATGTCGATCGGAAGCGCATCGAAGAACTCGTTGGCGAAGAGAATGAGGCGGTCGCCCGCCGAAGCGGACGCCGCTGCGAGCGACTCATGGACTTCCGCCCGGCCGCTCGTGATGTCGGTTGAAAGTCGTTGCTGCAAGCGGTCACGCAGCCCGCCGGACTGCTCGACGAGCCGATAACGCAGCGCCCTGGCAAAATCCGGAAACTGTCGAGCCGACCAATCCAGCACGTCACAGGCAAACAGGCCGCGGCCGGGGCCGAGTTCGATCAGGTCGATGCCTTCCGGAGAGCCCAATACCCGCCACATCTCTTCGAACTGGCGCGTGAGCAGGCGGCCGAACACGGCATGTATGTCGCTCGAAGTGTAGAAGTCGCCGCCTTTGCCGAATTGCTCCGTTGGGCGCGAGTAATAACCGAGCTGTGGGTGATACAGACAAAGCTCCATATAGCGGGAAAACGGTATGGGGCCGCCGCGGCGAATGTCGTCGCAAATGACTTCGCGCAGCGTCAAAGCTTTCCTTCGCGCTCCATCTGCTGGTGCTCGCGGCGGTGCTGCGGCGTGCGAATGAACATCTCGACCAGGTAGTCATGCAGACAATCAAACAACTGGCGCTGGAAGGCCCACTCGAACTGCGGATCGTCGAGGTCGCGCGGGTGCAGTTCGAAGTAGTACGTGTGGACCGGCGGCTCGGTGAACTTCGGACGGATGATGACCTCGACCGCCTCACCCTTCTCCCGCGCATCAAACTCCACGAGCGGGTGGTCATACAGCTTCAACTGCTTCAGCACGCGGCTCAGCCGGTAGGAATCCACCAGTGCATTGTATTCGAGGTTTAAATCCGGCAGCGGCGATGCCCTGCCGCTCCAACCTAGCGATTCTCTTCGCTCGCTCGCCTCCCGGCGCTACAATCGTCGCGAGGCTGTGAACGCCATGCCCAAGACCATTGTTCTGCTGCTCGTCCTTAGCTTCACTTCCCTCCCGACCACCGCACAAACTTCGCAGAAGCTCCCCAAAGAGCCATACCCCAGCATGAATACACTTGGCGACACGGACCCGGCATCGGTGTCCGACCTGAACGCCCAAATCATCTGGCTGATGGCCGTCTCTCCGGCACCTGCGGACACGGCTGAAGTGACCATGGCGCGGTCCGCCTACCAACGGGCTGGGTTGGGCAAACTTGGTGCGACCGATCAAGCAAAGCTCACTTCAATTCTGGCCGACTTCAGAAAGCGCCACGATGCCTTCGCGGCCGACTACAACACGCTCGTCCCCTCCATCGGCCGCGATGACGTTTGGCACGAGTACCGTGATTTCAGGATTAAGGTCAACGATCTGGTGGAAGAGACGATGCGGGCGATCAACGATGCGATTCCCGGCAACGCCGCGCAGCTTCATACAACAATCGAAGAGGCGAAGCGCTCGATCAACCTCACCACCTACAAAAGCAGTGCGGATGCCGCCTACGCTTCGAATCCCCGCACCGCTGCGACTGGTTTTGCGATGATCGAAGGCACCGTCACCAACGCCAATAGCGGCGGAGACAGGCACTCCGCACCTGCTTACGCCACCGCTGTGATTGTAGGGATGGTTCCCGGTTGTCCGGGCAAAGTTGTTCCTGTTGTTCTCTCGGTGTCTGGGGGCGCCCCGGTCAACGGGCCCGCCACGCACCCTTGGGAATACGTGAACTTTCAATACACAACGCGGCCGACAGGTCCCGGGATTGGCATCATGGTGAACTGCGAAATGACTGTGCGATAACTCCCGCTCGTCAGCACACTAGTTTACTCGTACCTTAGTGCCTCAATGGGGTCCAGCCGCGACGCCTTGATCGCCGGTAGCATGCCGCTAATCAGACCCACTAACCCGAGGATGACGGTTGCCACCAGCACGATCGTCGGGTCGATGATCAGCCGGATGTCCGCTGCTTCCGCGTTTTTCGCAATCGCACTGTAGAAAGGAATGCGTCCCGCAATAATGGATACGGCATAGGCAATCACGATCCCGGCAATGCCCCCGATAGCCGTGATCGTCATGGCTTCGGCCAGGAACTGGAAAAGGATGTCGCGGCGGCGCCCGCCCAGGGCCTTTTCCACCCCAATTTCTCTGGTGCGCTGGGTCACGGCCACCAGCATGATGTTCATCAAGCCAACTCCGCCAATGCCCAGGGTCAGCGTACCGATGAAGCCGAGAAGAATCTTCAGTCCCATGGTAATCACCTGGAACTGGTGCAACTGCTTCATCATGTTAAAGACATACACGGCGCGTTTATCGTCGGCCTTGAAGTTGTACTGCTGCGCCAGCACGCCGCGGACCTGCCGTTCCACCTGCTCGAACTGATCGCCTTCGTAGGCCACCCAAATGCCATCGAGGTAGTGCGTGTTCTTCAGGTCGCCCATGGTGGAAAACGGGATCTCGATCACGCGGTTGACGCCGTCGTCGCCCTCCTGCATTCGAGGCTCGAGCACGCCGATGACCTTGAAGCTTATGCCATCGATGCGGACGTACTGTCCCAATGGGTACTGCCCCGAAAACAGCTTGGACTTGGTCTCCGAGCCGATCACCGCGACCCGGGCCTTAGCCTCTTCGTCTTCCTCGGTGAAGAACTGACCCTCCCCAATGCGCATGGCCTGGATCTTGAACATGCTGGGACGGACTCCCTCGACCTGGAAGGTGTACGCGCGAACGTCATACTGGACATTCGACTGCTTGTAGGCGGCAGGCGAAATTCGTCTCACCAGGGGCGCAGCATTAACGACACGGTCAAGATCCTCAATTGTGAAGCGAATCTGTGTGCCGGCCTTCTGTCCTCCGGCCTGTTGCGACGTCCGGCCCGGAAAGACACCAATGATTCGGGTTCCCCACTGGGCAAAGATAGTCTCGATGGCCCGGCCAAAACCGTTGCCGTAGGCCAGCAACAGCACGACGGTGGCAATGCCCCAAGCCATTCCAAGCATTGTAAGGGCGGTGCGACGGCGGTTGTAGCGCATCGCCTCGTACGCCTGCGATAACAAGTCGCGGACCATGATTACTCCTGCCTCAGCGCATCTACCGGCTGCAACATGGCGGCCTTGCGCGCCGGATAAAGCCCGGCGACAATCCCGGCCAGCGACAGTGTTCCAATGGCGACCGTCGCCGACATGTACGACATGGTCGGCGGGTCGAATCCGGGCGCGCCATCCGCCATGCCGCTCAGCGCACCCATGATCAGCGCCGCCGCGCCCATACCGATGGCCCCGCTCATCAGTGTCAGAAATGCGCCTTCGAGGAAGAACTGCGCCATGATGCTGCGGTTGGTGGCGCCCAGGGCCTTGCGCAAACCAATTTCGCGGGTCCGCTCGCTTACCGCCACCAGCATGATGTTGATGATGCCAATCGCTCCCAGTGCGAGCGTGACCAGGCCAACGCCGCCCAGGAAGATGTCCATAACATCGAAAATCTTGCCCACCATTTCGGCGTTTTTCACTGTGTCCCAGTCTTCAAAGGCATCGTCGTTGTGCCAATCAAATCCGTGATTGCGGGCGACGATCTTGCGAGCCTCCTGCCGGGCGATTTCGTGCTCCGCCCGGAATCTGGGACGATAGTTCAGAAACGAAATCGCATTCTCTTCCAGGTCCCCTTTGAGCGGAAAGAACTGGTGCATCATGTTGTAGGTGAGGAATACGCGGTTATTCGTCGCGTTGTTGTCGCCATGGCCCACGCGCTGCACCACACCCACGACTTCAAATCGAATGTCATTCAGCAGGATGGAACTTCCGACCGCGGTTCGGCCTCCCGGAAACAGGTTTTTCAGCATTTCGTCGCCAATCACGCAGACGAACCGCTTCTCCGTGTCATCTTTGTCGTTCAGCCAGCGTCCCGCCGCCAGCGGCAGATACCGGATGGTATTGAAGTGGGGCGGAATGCCGACCACCTGTCCGTTGGTATTGCCGTACTCGCTGACCTCGCGAATGTCTTGCCGTTGCAGAACCGGGGCGACCGCCCGGATGTGCGGGGCTTCCTTCTGGATGTCGAGGTAATCCTGGTAAGTGAGCTTGTAAGCGTGCCCCGAGCTCATGTTTCCCGCAACCGCCGGGGCCCGGCCCGGAAACATGAACATGATGTCTTCACCCATGGAGTTCAGCTCTTTGCGATTCCCCGAACGAAACCCCTCGCCCAGGCCGACCAGCAGCAAGAGCGATCCCACCCCCCAGGCAATCCCAAACATGGTCAGGAAGGAGCGCAATTTGTGCGCCCAAAGGGTCCGCAACATCTGCCGAAGAATTTCGAAGAAAGCCATGCGCTAGACTGCTCTCCCCCTACCCGTAATACGCTAACGGCTAAGTGATAGTTCCGCGCCGACGAGCCGCGTCACCGTTCCTGTTATATGCTGCTTTTGACTCCACAAGTCGATGAATGTGAGCAAGTTACACGCGGGAGGGACAGAATCCACCTGGCTGGGACGAAGCGTCGGATATTGCTCAATACGGCACGTTCGTGCACAAATTTCGGTCGATCTTCGGTATCATAAGAAGCAAGCATACGGCGCGACCACGAGGATGGCGTGTACCCGCTGCGAAATTCTGAAAAGCTAAGGAAAATTAAGTCATCATGCCCAGAACACCAAAGTCAACCGACGGAGAAGCCCCGAAGAAGCGCACTCGTAAGACCGTGACCGAAGCCGAGACCGGCATCAAAGTGGTCGAAGCGGCGAAGGCTGCCCCGAAAACCGCCAAGCCCAAGGTGGCCAAGTCGGAAGTCGTAGCGACACCCGCAGTGCAGCCGGCTCCGGAAGCTGCGGCAACCCCCGAGGCGAACCAGGTGCTGACCATGACCTCGTTGCAGGAGCGCATCCGGATCCGTGCATATGAGCTTTACCTTCGTCGCGGCGGACAAGGCGGTTCTCCGGAACAAGATTGGTTCCAGGCCGCGGCCGAAGTTCACGGGGAGTCGGTAGCGTAGTCCGGCTCGGCGGCCAGGCGCGTCGAGTTATCTTTGTTCCCAGAAGTTCCGATCAGCTCAACCAGGCTGCGGCTTTCCCTGCCGTCCCGAAGGTCGTGCGGAAAATCGCGGCCGGTTGTGACTGAAATCACATGGCGTCCGGTCGCCAAAAGCAGTATCCTTGAAACAACTCGAGGATGAGTAGCAGTATGTCATCGCAATCCACCAAGTACGTTCGCTTTGGCGCCGTGATCGCAGTCATCGTGGTGGCGCTCGGCTATCTCGCTTACACCGGCGTGCAGGACAGCAAGAGTTACTACGTCACCATCAAGGAACTGAACGGCATGGGCGACGGCGCCTACAGCAAGCGCCTGCGCGTGGCCGGCAACGTAGCTCCCGGCTCCATCAAGCGCCAGGGGACGCACCTCGAGTTCCAACTGGAAGAAGAGGGCCGCATGATTCCGGTGGTGTATGCCGGGACCGAAGCCCCGCCCGACACCTTCAAGGACAACGCCCAGGCCCTTGCGGAAGGCCGCTTCGGCAAAGATGGCTTTTTCCATGCGACCAATATCCAGGCCAAGTGTGCGTCGAAGTACGCTCCTAAGCAGCCGGGTTCTGCACCAGCCGCTGGCGAGGCCCCGCCCAAGACGGCTCTGAATGCTGGACAGGCGGGAGGCCAGAGCCAGTAGCTTGGCGGCCTCAGGCCACGCCGAACCTCAAACCATGACGGGAACCGACACTTCCTCTGACCAGCCCGTCATCGTCCTGCAAAATCTGGTCAAGTTCTTTGGGCGCTTTGCCGCCCTGCGCGACATCTCCGACACGTTCGCCCGCGGTCGGCTGTACGTCGTAGTGGGCGATAATGGGGCCGGCAAAAGCACTCTCCTGCGGGTCGTCGCCGGTTTGATGCAGCCCAGCCAGGGCTCGGTGACGCTGCTGGGTTCGCAGAACGTGCGCGAAGTGGCCCACCGCATCGGCTACATGGGACACGCACCGCTCCTGTACGACGAACTCGACGGCATGGAGAATCTGCGCTACTTCGCGGGCCTGTACGGCCTGAGGGACGACGACGTTTGCCGTGACGCGATGCGGCAGGTTGGTCTTGATCCCGAACTTGAGCGCCGTGTCGGCCAGTACTCGCAGGGAATGCGGCAGCGGCTTTCTCTGGCCCGAGCGGTGGTGCACAATCCGGAGCTGATGCTTCTGGACGAGCCCTTCTCCAACGTGGACGTGCACTCGGCACGCGACATGGCAACGGTACTGGGACGCGTTCGCGACCAGGGCAAGACGATATTCGTGGTCACGCATCAGGCCCCGTTGATGGAGCCGGTGGCCGATGAATTTGTGCATATGGCTGCCGGACAGATTGTCGCCCGTGAGACGATGCCCCGCGCCGCGGGGGCTGCCCGATGAGCCAAATCAGCGTGACCCGATCGACCCTCCTTAAAGACCTGCGAATGGAGTGGCGCTCCAAGGACGCCATCAACTCCATGTTGTTCTTTTCACTTCTGGTGGTTGTCATCTTCAGCTTCGCCTTCAATCCCACCGCGGAAGAGTCACGACAGATTGCCGGAGGACTGGTTTGGGTGGCGTTTCTGTTCGCGGCGGTGGTGGCGCTGAACCAGACGTGGGCACGCGAGCTGCGCAATCAGGTGCTCGATGCTTATCGCGTGTCGCCCGCGCCGCCGAACGCATTGTTCCTGGCGAAAGTGCTGGGTAATTTCCTCTTCGTGGTCATTCTTGAAGCGCTGATGGCGCCGCTGTTCGTAGTGTTTTACCAGCTGCGCTCCGTAGGACCAGTGTGGCAATTGGCGGTGGTCGCGCTCTTGGGAACATGGGCGCTGGTGGTGAATGGCACGTTTTTCGCGGCGCTTTCGATCCGCACGCGCAGCCGCGAAATCATGTTGCCACTGATTCTCTTCCCCATTTCGATTCCGGCGCTGCTGGCGATGGTAGATTCAACCACTACGATCCTGACCGGCGACGGGACGCCTGACTTCTGGCTGAAGATGCTGCTGGTATACGATGTGGTGTTCACTCTCGTCTGCCTCCTACTCTTTGAAACGGTGTTGAACGCAGAATGAAATCTCTCAGTATTGCCTTTGTTATCTTCACATTGGCCCTGTTGGGCTTCAGTACCTATCAGGCGCTGGTGGTAGCTCCCACGGAGCAGACCATGGGCGAGGTGCAGCGTATTTTCTACTACCACGTGCCGTCGGCCTGGGTGGCGGGACTGTGCTTCGCCGTGAACTTCCTGGCGTCGGTCGTGTACCTGTGGAAACGCAGCCTGAATGCCGATGCTGTGGCGGCGGCGAGCGCCGAGGTCGGTGTGGTTTTCTGCACTATCGTATTGATTACAGGGCCGATATGGGCCCGTCCGGTGTGGGGCATATGGTGGACCTGGGACGCCCGCCTCACCACAACCCTTGTGCTTTGGCTGATCTACGTCAGCTACCTGGTGCTGCGGCGGTTCGCCGCCGGCGGGCAAACGCAGGTACTGGCGGCAGCGCTGGCCATATTTGGCTTCGTGGATGTGCCAATTGTGTACATGTCGATCCGCTGGTTCCGCACCCAGCATCCTCAGCCGGTGATGGGCGGCGGGCAGAATTCCGGGCTGGCCCCAGAGATGCTCCACGCGTTCCTGTGGAACCTGCTGGCGTTCACGTTTGTAGGAATCTGCTTCATCGTGGCCCGCTACCGTCTGCAACTGATGGAAAACAAAGTAGAAGCCGCGCATGCTCAGTTGGCATTGCAAGGCGGTGCGCGATGAGCGGACTTGTCGCATTGAAGTCGGCGTATGCGGTGACGATTGTGATTCAGCTTTTGTACATTCGCTACCTGCTGGGGCGATACCGGCGTGTCCGCAGCGAGATGAAGGACCTTGAGCGCTCGAAGTAAGTCCAATGGGGTCAATGAGAAACACGGAACCCTGCGGGTAATTGCCGCTGCCAGTTTCATCTTCGCCGGGATTTTTCTGATCTTCAGCCTTCCGTTCTTTTGGCATCAGGTTCAGGTGCTGCGGAACTGGCCGGAAACCGAGGCCCAGGTACTGCGCAGCGAAGTGGTGGGCGTGCCCTCGGGCCATGACAACTATTACCGCGCGCAGTTGCACGTGCTTTATACCGTCGCGGGCAATCCGGTGACCGCCGCCCTTACCAGCTTCGAGAGTTCCAACTACGAGGCCACGCTCCAGCGCACTCAGAAGTACTCGGTCGGCAGCCATCACCTCGTCCGCTACGACCCAGCCAACCCCACTCAGGCCCGCCTCGGCGCGGGCTGGAACACGACGTTTTTTGCCCTGCCGCTGATCGTGCTGGGAATGGCCGCGGTGTTTGCCCTGATTGGGGCGGTGCTGCAGGCGGTGGCCAAGGTCAGCGGGTAGTACCCCCTCCCCCCTATATTTTGCAAATTCATCATTCCATTGGAGATAGAGAGATAGTTCCGCGTAAAATATTGAGCGCGTGCAACTTACAGGTAAGTTCGTCTTAACAAAGAAGTTAGAGGGGGTGGCGGAAAGCCGGACGAGTACGGAGAAGATGGGATGGGTGGACGATGGATGCAAAGTACAACAAACCACAGGGCGTAACCGCCTAGTCTTATTCGAGATTGAGGGAACTGCGCGGCCGGCAACTCGTCCGAAGACAGCTCTCCCTCAACTTCAGAAGGAGAGGTTAGGGGAATTCGCTTTGTGTCGGGTAGGACATGGGTCACGGTGAAGTGTGACAAGGGAGAATTTGAGTTCCCACATATTCCAAGAGATGGGATATGTGGGCCACCTGACCGCTGGGATTCAGCGAAAGATAATCTTTGGCAACCTCGATACATCTAGACTCATCTAGATTATGCTGGACTTTTCCAGCGAAAGGTCACAAGATAAGCTTGCGGAGAGGTCACGCCATGCCTGCTGGTGCAACCAAGAAGATTGCCCCTGAGATCGACGCCCAACTGTGGGAAGAATTCGCAGAAGTAGCACGGCGGAACGGCCAGTCCCAGCGCTACCTGTTGGAACAGGCGCTGGCCCACTATCTGCATAACGTTGTCCCTTCCCAGCATCTGGTTCGCCCTGAGGTCATGCGGGCCTTCGAGCAGTCTGCGGAGCGCAATCGCGAGCTGCTGGAACGCCTTGCCCGATAAATGGCACGGCAGTCAGATCTTCCGCGAAACTACTTGACCGTCGCCGAGGTCTACCAGATGCAACATCTGCTCATCGATCGCTTCGGCGGCGGTCTGCATGGTATTCGCGACAAGAATGCCATCGAAGCCGCCGTCTTTCGTCCCCAAAACGGATACTACGAGTCCCTCGAAGAAGAAGCTGCCGCCCTGATGGAATCACTGGCCAACAATAACGGCTTCATCGACGGCAACAAACGTACCGCCTTCGCCGCTACTGACGTCTTCTTGCGCCTCAACGGCTTCTACATCGATGTCACCGCAGTCGAAGGCCACGATTTTGTCGATGGCTCCATGGAACGACAGGAATTCCGCTTCCGACTAATCCTTGACTGGATTCGCGAACATAGGAAGCCGTTGTAATCGCCCACGAGGCAATCCCAACCAAACCTTCCGCACTGGGGACTGGACAAAAAGATGGCAAGTATGGGCCACGGGAGATGCGGGTCACCAGCCACAGTCCCCAGAGTCAGAGAGCCCACTTCGTTGTGCTATGAAACGAAAAGACCCATCCGGCCAAAAGAAGGCCGGATGGGTCGCGTGGCTATCCCGGGGGCCTAGGGCCATAATTCGAGGATGTCGATCCAGCCACCTAACGAGTACCAACCGCTCCAGCCATTATTGGGTGCGGTTTGCCAATTGTGGTACACGGCACCGTCGCCGCCGCGCACGAAGATCTCTAATCTTCCG
>Ga0207862_1000637_pt1 | contig 10642 bp, 10 predicted proteins | sample LuqExpMetageno81_FD_187838 | JGI IMG/M metagenome (GOLD analysis project Ga0207862, IMG submission 187838) | Tropical forest soil microbial communities from Luquillo Experimental Forest, Puerto Rico - Sample 81 (SPAdes) | ecosystem: Environmental > Terrestrial > Soil > Tropical forest ... | reverse complement strand
CAACGACAGCGTCTTCACGCCTTAACAGCATACATCAAAGCGCCCCAAGAGGCTACAGTTTTAATTAAAACGCTCTAGCCTCGTTTGTTTTAGAGCTACACCTTGGAAGGGCGTTGTTTTGTTCGCTTTAGCTTTGAACGGTTGCCAGGCTCGTGCATCGTAGGGTTGGCAGGTTCGGCGACATGGCATTCAAATTTGATATCCGGGAATCGTTAAGGAGAGAAATCCCGCGAATTGCACGGGAACGGATCGATCGTGTCATTGAGTCACTTAGCGAGAAGCCGCAACCGAGCGCTGAGTCCATTCATGAAGCACGGAAGGATCTGAAATGCCTTCGGGCCGTACTGAGGCTGGCGCGAGGTTCGATAAATGGGGAGGTCAGAAGGCGCGAGAACATATTTTTTCGAGACGCAGGAAGGTCACTTTCGGCTGCTCGCGATTCCCAGGCGCTGCTGGAAGCCCTGCAACGCTTCAGTAGAAGGCATCGACGTCGCCTGCAGGAGACGACCTCAAAGCAACAATCTATTCACGAATTTACCGAAAAAATCCGCGGGAAAATCGAACAGGAAAAGATCGATGCGCTTCCTCACGAAATGCTGAGGAAGCTTGTACAGGAACTCCGCGAGGCAAAGCGCCGTGTTGGTTTTTGGTTCGACGGCACCGTTTTACAACCTGAAAATGAATGGGGGACTTTTGTCGGCACCGGGCTCCGGAGAACCTATCGACAAGGCAAAAACGTGGTTTGGCAGTTTGAGATGATCGGGCCAGAAAACGCGAGCGATGAAACCTGGCATGAGTTGCGGAAATGTGCCAAAGCCCTTGGCTACCAGTTGCGTTTGCTCAGACCGATTTGGCCCGGGCCGATAAATGTCTTGCTGGGTGAGATCGATCAATTGACTGACCGGCTTGGAGACGATCATGACCTCGCTGTCCTACGTAGAAGGATGTTGAACGAGCCTTATAGCCCTTCGGAGAATCAGGATTCTGCCGATACTCGGCACATTTTCCTCCAATCCCTCGACCGGCAGAGACGTAAGTTACACTTGGAGTCGCTCCACCTTGCACGCCGGATCTACGTAGAAAAGCCCGGCCACTTTGAACACCGGCTCGCAGCGTATTGGCACGCCTGGAAATTGAAGAGTTCTCCTACGAATAGCAAGAATCTCGGAAACGTAGGAAACCCCAATGACGTAGCTTTAGCCGAAGTGCACGAGGCCAACAAACCAGCGAAGCCGCAACCGGATGTGATTAGCTTCATCATCAATGCGCTGTAGCGGAGGGCGTAGCCGAGGGTTGTTTCGATTGGTCGTCGCCGGCCTTCGGAGGATTCATTTTCTTCAATTGATCTCCAAGGTCACGGACCTGACCCTCAAGAATTTCCAAATGTTTTTTCATTTCATCATTTAGCTGTTCGCGCCGTGAAGTCAGCTCCGGAAGAAATAGCATCCCGGCCCCACCTACGATGATACCTAGTATAAATATTAGCAATGATCTCATGCCGGCAAAACATTATCGGAATCGGCCGAAAAGCACACGGGAATAGTGGCACGATAGGGATGCGCTCCCACGCAACTGTTTTTCGGTGGCATCGTAAGACCCACCGTGACACCCTTAAGTCCATGCCAACTCCCGGCACAACTCCTTTCGCGGATCCAAAATACGTTCGAACCCTCTCCGGTTGGCTCGATCCGATGGTGCAGGAAGCAATGGTAACCACTCCGCACTACCTTGCTTCACAGGCTGGGGTCTCTGTTTTAAAGAACGGAGGAATGCCATCGATGCAGCCATCGCGGCGGCCTCTACAGCAAAGATGCGCTCCATACAGGTTTGCGTTGGAAGGATCTTTTCGCCGACGCGATCCGGTACGCCGAGACCGGTTTCCCGATAAGCGCTTCCTTTGCGAATTGGTTGAGAATCCGCGTCAATACCACCGACCCGGAACTCGATAACCTGCAACGATTTGCTGGTTTCCGGCAAGCTTTCCTGAAACCGGACGGGTCAACCTACCAGATGGGAGAAATCCTGCGGCAACGCGACCTCTTCTCAACGTTCGTTAGGTTGGCCGGACAGGGTCCGGAAGAATTCTACCACGGTGACATCGCTCGGCAGATTGTAGCCGACCTTGAAGCGAACGACGGGATGCTTACCATGGACGATTTCGCTCATCATCGGTCTGACTGGGTGAAACCAATTTCCGTGCCATATCGCGACACAGTCGCTTTTAATTTGCCGCCGAATTCGCAAGGGATCGCTTCCCTATCAATATTGAACATTCTCAACCAATTCGAGCTCTCGGAAATACGCGAGGGTTCGGCCGAGTACTACCATCTTCTCGTAGAAGCGACGAAAGAAGCATTTCGCGATCGCGACCAGTATCTAACCGACCCTGCATTTCTAGATATTCCGGTCGAAGAAATCCTTTCTCTCGCCCATGGACAGGCACAGGCGGCGCGCATTTGCTCCTCTCGGGCCGTGTTGGGCACCGACCTGAAACCGCTCGATTCAAAAGGCGACACAGTCTGGCTTGGCGTGGTTGACCAGTTCGGCAACGCCGTTTCGCTAATCCAGAGCATCTATCAGGACTTTGGATCGGCAATCGTACCGGCGGGAACTGGTGCGCTGTTACATAATCGGGGCTCCTTTTTTTCGCTCCAGGCAAGCCATATCAACCGGCTCGAACCAGGAAAACGAACCGCTCACACGTTAAATCCCGCCATGCTGTTCAAAAGGGGAAAGCTATACCTGGTGTACGGGACGATGGGTGGAGAAGGTCAGCCGCAAACCCAGGCCGCCATAGTGACTCGCATCGTCGATTACCGGCTTTCTCCGCAGGACGCCATCGACGCACCCCGTTTGCTATACTATACGGGCGAACCTGGGGCTCCGAAACAAATAGCGTGAGACTGGAATCGCGCGTTCCTCAAGAGGTTGCGGAAAGTCTCGAGCGACGAGGGCACGCGATCGAGATCGTGGAGCCTTACGCACACATCCTGGGACACGCGGGTGCCATTCTGATCGAGCCAGAAAACCAAGTGCTCTACGGAGCCAGCGATCCGCGCAGTGATGGAATAGTGCTCGGATACTAATTCAGAATTCAAGAAGCCAAGAATTCGAGAATGGTGCGAAGCGGGACTCGGCGCGAGATCATTGGTTCTTCTTGGATTCTTGGCTTCTTGAATTCTTGCTTCGTTTAACCATCGCATCCATTGTTGCCTGTGAGCCGAAAGATCCGAACAATTCGCCTGCGTAACCTCGAGGGTCAGATTGGCGAGGTCGCCTACCAGATCACTAAAGTCCATTTCTCTAATTTTCGGGACGCCAATTTTCGGTGGCGCCCTGCGATCAATGTGTTCCAATGCGCCTCCTGTTTTCGAATCTGCGTTGAATTGGCCGGAGTCGAGCCCGAGCATATCGAGATTGAAGTTGCTTCGGGCCGGCTCTGGGTCAGGGGAGGTCGTGAAGCGCCTGAGCCCCTGCAACAACAAGAGTACGCCCTCTCGATCGCGCGCAAACCGGTGCGAGTCGTTGCGATGGAAATTGATCACGGCCAGTTCGAACGTGAGATCGAGATTCCTTCTGGCTTTGATCAAACTAGAATCACTACCGAGTGGGATAATGGACTGCTGTGGATCTACCTGCCACGAAAAGCTCACGCCTGAATCCGCGTGCTTCGCTGCATTGCATCCCTATAATATTTTCGCGCATCCCTGAACATGTCATGAGCTCAGAACACGAAGGACGGCAAGATTCCCCCGATCTCGCCTGGAGCAAGGCTCCGGAGAATACCAATAACTCTGCTTCGGGCCCGGAGACAACCGGCTCGAACGATGTACAGATCCGCGCTGGCACCGAGCAAAGTCAAACCGGACTCACGCTCCCGATTCTCCCGATCCGCGGGCTCGTTCTTTTTCCCGGAATGATTGTTCCCCTCACGATTGGGCGACCGTCTGCTCTAAAATTGGTCGATTCCGAATTGCCGGAAAACAAGAATCTCGGGTTGGTGACTCAGCGAGACGAACAGTTGGACCATCCCGGACCGTCAGACCTCTTTGGTGTCGGCGTGTCAGCCCAGGTCGTCAAGTTGATCCGCCAACCGGACGGCGTAGTCGTTTTAATCGTCCAAGTCTTGGGACGTATCGCGCTCGAATCGTTCGTCCAAACGGAACCTTACCTCCGCGCCATTGTGCAATCGGTCAACACTGTCTTCCCCGTAGGAGACGACACCGAGTTGCAAGCGTCTTTTAACAATCTGCGACGAAGCGCTTTAAAACTCCTTGAACTTTCACCCGAGATTCCGGATCAAGCGCGTGCGGCGTTGATCGGTGTCGAACAACCCGAGCAGCTGACTGATCTATTGGCCGGCAATCTCGGCGTCGACCTGCCTACTAAGCAACGGATTCTGGAAGAACCCGATCTGTTGCGCCGGATGCGCATCACTCAGGAAGCGCTTCAACGCCAACTGGAAATTGCCGAGTTACAGCAGAAACTCCGGAAGGATGTTGAGGGCAAGTTTTCTGACACGCAGCGACGAGCTTACCTTCGCGAACAACTCAAAGCAATACAGCGGGAACTCGGTGAAGAGGAGGCCGATGGCGAAGAACAGGCCGACCAACTGCGGAAGAAGCTTCAGGATGCCGGCGCAAATGAGACGGTTCTAGCCGCTGCTGATAAGGAGTTGAAACGTCTGAGCCATATTCCAAACGCAAGTCCGGAATACTCCGTAATCGTTTCGTACGTGGAGATGCTGGCTGACCTCCCCTGGAACAAGTCGACGCAGGATAATACCGATCTTGCGAGGGCGCAGGCGATCCTCGACCGCGATCACTACGGTTTGGAGAAAGTAAAACGTCGCATCGTGGAATTCCTTGCAGTGCGAAAGTTGAATCCAGGGGGCCGGAGTCCGATCCTTTGCTTTCTCGGCCCTCCCGGAGTCGGGAAGACGAGTTTGGGTCAGTCGATCGCGGATGCACTGGGCCGAAAATTCACGCGCATCTCCCTGGGAGGGATTCGCGACGAAGCTGAAATCCGGGGGCACAGAAGAACTTATATCGGAGCGATGCCAGGTCGGATCATCCAAGAGATTCGCAGAACCGGATTCCGCAACCCGGTGATGATGCTGGATGAAATCGACAAGATCGGAGCAGATATCCGCGGTGATCCGGCCAGCGCTCTGCTTGAAGTACTTGATCCGCGGCAGAACAACAATTTCGTGGACCGCTATCTGGATGTTCCGTTCGATCTCAGTCAGGTGATTTTCATCGGTACGGCCAACTATTGGGAAGGCGTCCCACCACCACTCCGCGACCGAATGGAGACTATTGCTGTGCCCGGTTATACCGAAATGGAAAAGCTGAACATTGCTCAGCGATACCTTGTGCCGAGGCAGATCGAGGAGCATGGTTTGCTTCCCGAACAATGCAGATTCGAAGCGGATGCCATCCAGACGATCATTCAAGAGTACACCTATGAGGCCGGTGTTCGCGATCTGGAACGGAAAATCGCTGCCGTTTGCCGGAGCATCGCTGCCGAGATCGCTCGGGGCATTCGGGCTGAGGTAACAGTTTCAGCCAGCCTGGTGCGAGGAATCCTTGGAAATTCTGCCCGGAGTGTGCGCGAACAACGTTTGCCGCAAAGCCTCGTCGGCGTGGTGACGGGCTTGGCCTATACGCCAACGGGAGGCGACATCCTGTTCGTGGAAGCGACGAAGTACCCCGGAAAGGGGGGGTTCTTGTTGACCGGACAGGTTGGTGATGTCATGCGCGAATCAATGCAAGCCGCATACAGTCTCGTCCGCGCTCGCGCCAAAGATCTTGGGATAGCTCCTGAAACGTTCGCGCAAAACGATGTGCATATTCACGTGCCGAGCGGCGCAATCCAGAAGGATGGCCCGAGCGCGGGCGTAGCAATGGTGACTGCCTTGGCCAGCCTTTTCAGCAATCGCCCGGTCCGCAACGATGTCGCGATGACCGGAGAAATCACTCTGCGAGGAGTCGTGCTGCCGATTGGCGGACTTAAAGAGAAGAGTCTGGCCGCATTGCGTGCGGGAATCACGGAGGTCTTGATTCCCAAGGAGAACGAAAAAGATCTTGAGGACATTCCTCCCGAGGCGAAACTCCAAATCCGTTTCGGGCCGGTCAAGACCATCGATGAAGTTCTGGCGATCGCGTTAGAACCGGTGTGAACGCACGGCGGGCGCCCGATGCCTTTTGGTTTTATGCCAGTTCCAGCCCTAAAGATTTGTGAGCGATAGAGCCCCTTTCATTCCATCATCGCCTTTTCTGCACGTAGCCTTAAAGAACTTACTGCCACCGCAAAGATGATCAGAAGCCCGATAATAACATCCTGAATATAAGGGTTAACCCGCATCATGTTTAAAGCGTTACCAATTACCCCCCAAAGTAAAACACCACAAAATGTGCCTATAACACTTCCCTTTCCGCCGGACATCGGAGCTCCACCGATTACCACCGAACCTATTGCCTGTAGTTCAATTCCCGTACCGGTGCTCGGCTGAGCCGCCCCAACTCTTGACAAAAGCAACATAGCCGCGCACCCAACAAAAAGTCCGTTGATCGCAAAGAACATCATTTTTCTCCGGCTAACATTGATACCGGCCAAGTACGCCGCTCGCTCATTATTTCCGATGGCATAGACACAACGCCCCAGCTGTGTGCGCGTCAGTATAAACTCCATCACCCCGTAACCAAGAAGCGCGATCAGAAAAAGCAGCGGAACCACGTTGAAAAGCTTCACTCCTCCAAGGGTTTCAAACTGTCCATAAATCGTTTGGATGGTCCCCTGAGTTATAAATAACGCTATTCCCTGAAAGACCCCAATTGCGGCGAGTGAAATAATAAACGAGGGAGCCTGAAATAAAATCGATGCTCCTCCGATCAGAGAAGCGCAGATTATTGCGATCAGCACCCCGACCAAGGCCGCTAACGGAGGAAAAACTCCCGTACGCATAAGCATGGCCATCACCACGGAAGAAAGACCGATATTCGCTCCAACGGATATATCAAAATTCCCAGATATAATAAGGATGGTCGCTCCACAGGCTACCAGACTGAGCACAGAGATTTGGCCTAATAAGTTGCTTAGATTTCCCAGCCAAAAATAACGACTATTAACCGTCCCAGCAATAACCGACAGTATAATAACGACAATCAATAAAAAAGACCATTGATTCGCCAGCATCTTCTTTTTTATTGCTGCGCCGAGATCCGTCATTTGGTATCCCCTCCATCATCATGTATTCCTAAAAAATACCCTAACAATTCACGTTCGGTAACATCTTTCGAATAGACCGTAGTTACCAGTCTACCCTCTCTCATCACAGCGATCCGGTGACTCACCGACAATAGTTCCGGCATATCCGAAGAAACCATTAGGATACTTTTGCCTTCTTTGGCAAGTGTAAGCATCAGATCATAAATCTGCTCCTTGGCACCGATATCCACACCTTTGGTCGGTTCATCGAAGATAAAGACCCGAGCCTTAGTCATTAACCATCTGGCCAAAATCGCCTTTTGCTGATTTCCTCCGCTTAAAAAGCCGACCGCCTGTCTGATCCCTGCGGTAACAATCCGGAGGCGTTTAATTAATTCTTCGACCACCGCATTTTCCTGTCGATGATTTAATATGAGACCATCGGTTTCGTTAGTAACTATCGCGATGTTTTCTAAGACCGATCGTAGATCAAAGAGTCCCAGTACCATTCTATCCTCTGGAATCATTGCCACCCCTCGATCAATGACTTCGCGCGGTGAATCAGCATTGATTGCGCGACCATTTAAAATAATATCACCCGTATCCCTCCGGTCAGCGCCAAATATTACATTCATTAACGCAGAGCGTCCGGCCCCAACAACACCCCCAAACCCAAGGATCTCTCCCCGATGAAGATCAAAGCTCACGCTCTCAAATAGACCGTGCCTGCACAGATTGCGAACTTGCAAAATGACTTCCCCGGTTTCAAAAACGCCGCGATCGTAAAAGAGTGACCGATCCCTCCCGATCATGCTCTTCGTAATCGTTCTCAAGTCTGTACGGCGGACGTCGAACGTATCTACTACCTGTCCGTCTTTCAGCACCGTAATTCTGTCACCGATCTTAAATATCTCCTGCAAGTGATGAGATATATAAATGACTCCGATGTTTTGAGAAGCAAGCTTCCTTACTATCTCCATCAAAGCTTTTGTTTCTTCAATGCCAAGCGACGAAGTCGGCTCATCCATAATCATGATTTTGGCATTGATATGAAGAGCTTTGACAATTTGCAGCGTTTGTTGTTGCGCAGGAGATAAATCTTCAACCAACGCCGTCTCCCGAATATCGATGTTCATCGAATCCATTAATTCCCGGGCTAGACGGTTCTGAGCCACATAATTAATGAGATCAAACTTCGTTTTGATCTCGTGGCCAAGAAAAATGTTGTCAGCTACCGTGAGCGAACTAACTAATTCTACATCCTGGTATATCGTAGTAATCCCCATCTCCAGGGATTGATGCGGAGTAAGACGGCTATATTCTACACCAAAGGCCACTATTCTTCCCTTATCTGCCTTCTCAGCGCCGGAAAGTATCTTGATCAGCGTTGATTTGCCTGCCCCGTTCTCTCCTACCAGGCAGTGCACTTCTCCGGAATATAGATTAAAGTTTACATTATCAAGGGCCACGGTGTCCCCGAATGTTTTCCTCAAGTCATGGATAGCGAGAATCTCTCTGCGGTTGTTCTGCTCCATTTGCCGCCCGATCGTCCTTTCACTGCCGAGATAAAGAAGCCCACTTTTATCAATATCTAGTGGGCTTCCTTTCCGGAGAATTCCTGTTAGAGGGCATTTCCCGGTTGCAAATACTTTATCTCGCTTAAAGCTATGGGGCTTTGTCGGGCAAATAGGTCCCTAATTTAGGGAAGTATTGTTTGCTCAGACTAATCCAGACAGGATCGTACTCCCAGGGGACGACCTGCGTTTTATCAAGGATGGTCTCCTTGGTCACCGGAATAACCGGTAGCATGATCTGTTGGTTGACATCCTTTGAATCACCGGAGACATATTGGTTCAAGGCAAGTAAGGCAACCATTCCTTCCCAGCCCGGCGAACTACTGATAGTGTAATTGAGCTCGCCGCTCTGCACCAGCGGGATACCAGCTGGTGAGCCATTCTGAGCTATGACAATATACTGATCAAGCAGACTCTGGTTCTTCAGGTAACGGATCACGGCCGCAGCCATATCCTCATTCATAATCCAAAGGATGTCGAATTTTAATCCGGACTGTACCAGGTCTTGAGCCTGATTAACCGCAACCGGAGGGTTATATTTACCATCACGAATCGCGACAATCTCGTTTTTCCCGAGTGCTTTCATGCGTTCCTTCATGGCCCCGGTAATCATCTGTACCGGCAAGTGTTCAAGCAGACCTGTAATCAAAGCGACCTTCTTCCCTGGATATTTTTGGGCCATATATTCGGCATAGTTGTTACCCATTGCTTTCCAATCAAAATCGATGGCCGCTACAATATCATTGCCAGTATTTAGAGCCTGACCACAGTTATCTACCGTTACGAGAGGAATGCCAGCTTCCTTACATTTTTTTGCAGCAATGGTCGCACCCTGTTGATTAAACGAGAAGATGGCCATTCCGTCTACCCCTTGGGTAATTAGGGATTCAATGTTGGAAAGCTCTTTTTGGACATCATAATCTGAGTTAAGGACGACGGTTTTAATTCCCAACAGCTTGGCAGCCAGGACAAATCCATCTACATCCCTTTTATACCAGGTATCAGGGCCAGGAGTAATATAGCCAAAGGTTAGATCCTTCTTAGCTGCAAAACTTGCCGCTGGGAAAGAAATGGCAGCGATGCAGAGCAATACTATAAATAGGGATTTACTTTTCAATTTGAGACGCCTCCAAAAGGTTTTTAAATGGTAGTGAATCAATTTTGTGGTGGGGAACTTCCTTTCAAGATACGCCGATTCCGCTGGTTTGCGAGTCCGAAAGGAGCGACTAAAAGAGCTGCCGCTTCTGGCCACCAACGGCGGTGCCCATCGACCCCTCAATGTCACGTCGGGAAAATTGCTCGCGCGGCTGCGGAGTCGGCGCCGGGCTCGCCGAAAAGACCGGTCATGTTCCGTTTGACCAGAACGCTCGATCGTTTATAAAACGTTTCTTGCGTGGTAGGTTCTCGGGTGTTTGTTAGCCAAGGAATAGACCGATAAAAAGACATGGAGCGTACTGACTTCGAAATGTATCTGGGCCAGACTTTTGAGGTGGTTTCTCAAGAACCGGCTATGACGCTTGAACTGGTCGAACTCCATCGGATTCAGGCAAGTCAGATCCCCGGCACTCGAACAGATTCTTTTGCTCTGCTGTTTCGCGGCACCCCATCAGCAGAGCGACCAGGAACGCTGCCGCGGCAAGTCCACGTAATGCGCCGCCCGGATGGAAAGTTCTATGCGATTTATCTCGAGCCGGTGATGAGCCCGGGCAAACCAGGCCAGCTGTACGAGGCTGTTTTCAACTGAAATTACGCTAATGCATGGGCCTGCAAGTCTTCCAGGTTCACGAACTCGAGGGCGGACGAATGCGTCGCCTCCAGGTCCACTGGCGGCGCGACGCCGGCCTCCAACGCCTCCTGGC
>Ga0207862_1000636_pt1 | contig 10646 bp, 9 predicted proteins | sample LuqExpMetageno81_FD_187838 | JGI IMG/M metagenome (GOLD analysis project Ga0207862, IMG submission 187838) | Tropical forest soil microbial communities from Luquillo Experimental Forest, Puerto Rico - Sample 81 (SPAdes) | ecosystem: Environmental > Terrestrial > Soil > Tropical forest ... | reverse complement strand
GGAAATCGCGTCAAAACCGCACCACGCACAGTTTCATAGGACGAGCCGCGCCACCGCATCGGCTGGGGATAACAGTTCCCGCTTGCCGTCGGCCCGGCGCTTTATCTCCACTTTGCCTTCGGCAAGGCTGCGCGGGCCCACCAGAATCTGCCAGGGAATGCCGATCAGGTCCGCGGTTGCGAATTTTGCTCCGGGCCGCTCGTCGAGATCGTCATAAAGCGTGTCCACGCCCTTGGTGGTCAGCTCGGCATAGAGCCGCTCCGAAGCGGCGTCGGTGTCGCTGCCGCCTTGTTTGAGATTGAGGATGGTGGCGCGGAACGGCGCCACCGGTTCCGGCCATTTCATGCCGGCCTCGTCGTGGAAGGCTTCGATGATGGCGGCGACGAGGCGGCTCGGGCCGATCCCGTAGGAGCCCATATGGACCGGTCGTTCAATGCCGTCCGGCCCGGTAACCAAAGCCTTCATCGGCTCCGAATATTTCGTCCCGAAATAAAAAATATGACCCACTTCGATGCCGCGGGCGGAAATGCCCTTGTCCGAAAGCTTGGCGAAGACCGCACCATCGTGTTTTTCCGAAGTGGCCGCATAGAGCGAGGTCCATTTGTCCACGATCGCCTGTAGGCCGCCGACATCGTTGAAATCCACATCGGCGCGCGGCACTTCGAAATCGAGATAGTCACTGTGGCAAAACACCTCGCTCTCGCCGGTCTCGGCGAGAATGATGAACTCATGTGAGAGGTTGCCGCCGATCGGTCCGCTCTCGGCCACCATCGGGATCGACCGCAATCCCATCCGCGCAAAGGTGCGCAGATAAGCGACAAACATCCTGTTATAGGCGTGCTTGGCGCCTTCGAAGTCGAGGTCGAAGGAATAAGCGTCCTTCATCAAAAATTCGCGCCCGCGCATCAGCCCGAACCGCGGCCGTACCTCGTCGCGAAATTTCCACTGGATGTGATAAAGATTGAGCGGCAAATCCTTGTATGACCGCACATAGCTGCGAAAGATCTCGGTGATCATTTCCTCGTTGGTCGGACCGTAGAGCATTTCGCGCTCGTGACGGTCGCGGATGCGCAGCATTTCCTTGCCGTAGGCCTCGTAACGCCCGCTTTCTCGCCACAGTTCGGCGGGTTGGATCGTCGGCATCAACAGTTCGATGGCGCCCGAGCGGTCCTGTTCTTCACGCACGATGGCGCAGATCTTTTGCAGGACGCGGAAGCCGAGCGGCAGGAAGGCGTATATGCCCGCGGCCTCCTGACGCATCATGCCGGCGCGCATCATCAGCCGGTGCGAAGCGATTTCGGCTTCTTTAGGCGTTTCACGCAAAATCGGCAGGAAGAAGCGGGAGCGGCGCATGAATTCTCGGGCTTTTGCTATCGCGCCAGGCACACAAGCCGCAAGCCAGCTGAAAAGACAAGAGTTCCCGCCCGCTTCAGGCCCGGAGATTAGGGACGATCTTTTCTCTGCACTATCTGATGACAAGCCGCGCAACATCAATTAGGAAGAAGCGTCCGGTCCAGTTTGTCGCGAAGCACCGCGGGCAAAGTGGCCGGGTTTTTATAGGTCCAAAAACACAGGTCCAAAAGATAGGTCCAAGTCTCGGGAGAGCCACTCGCGACCCAAAGGGTCGCTAGCCGCGCCGCGATAGAGAACAAGCGGAGTTCGGGTTTCCAAGGATCCTCAAGGCAGGGCAACAGCCCTGCTTTTTCTTTGCCTAATTCTTCAATGACTTAACATAACACTTTGAATTAGTGTGATTTAACGAAGACGTTTGCGAGGCCGTCGACCGTCACCCAATGTTCCGCATACACGACGTAGCAGACGGCATAAATCGCAGCGGCAACCACAGTCGTCCACAGGAGCTTCCATCCGATCCGCGATTTGCTGGGGGCGCCGGGATCGGTGCCAGGCGCAATATCGTCCCCTTCGTGCTGGCTCCTGATACCCCAGGGCAGGACCGCAAACAGCACCACCCACCAGATCAGGAAGAAGATAGCGAGCGCAGTCGCGGCCGGCATTTAGGGTCCTAGGCCTGCTCGAGTTCGACCAGCGTGCCGGCAAAGTCCTTGGGATGCAGAAACAGCACCGGCTTGCCATGTGCCCCGATCTTGGGCTCGCCATCGCCCAGGACCCGTGCGCCGCCCGCTCTGAGCGCATCGCGCGCCGCGCGAATATCCTCAACCTCGTAGCAGATGTGGTGCACACCGCCGTCCGGATTGCGATCGAGGAACTTTGCGATCGGCGAGGCGTCACCAAGCGGCTCCAGCAGTTCGATCTTGGTGTTGGGAAGGGTGACGAACACGGTGGTCACGCCATGGTCAGGTTGCGGCACGGCGGGCGAGATCTCTGCGCCCAGCGTGTCGCGGTAGATCGCGGCGGCCTTGCCGAGATCGCGCACGGCAATGGCAACGTGATTAAGCCGACCGATCAAATCCTTGTTCCCTTTGCGCCGTTAGGGTCATCCTACACGACGAGCACGTGCACATGGCAAATCGGCTTTTTGCCCCAACGCTCGGCGATGGCGGCCCGCACAGCACGGCGTAAACTCTCGGCCACCTCGTCTGGATCGCGCCGCCGTGGCTTTGGCAGCGTCTCGAATGTCTCCTCGACGGCGCGGCGCGCGATCTCCTCTAACGGCGTGCTGGCGGAATCGGTTTCGGGCAGCCCGATGAGCTCAACCTCGGGGTAGGTCACGAGCGCGCCCTTGTCGTTGATCGCGATCGCGACCGAGACAATTCCGGAGAAACTGAGCCGGCGGCGCGCGGCGACGGTGTGCGCCTCGGCCTCGATCACCAGCGCACCGTCTTTGTACAAGCGGCCGGAGGGAAGCTGGTCGACGATCTCGCCCGCACCCGGCGCCAAGCGGACCAGATCGCCGTTGCGGCAAACCAAGACTTGCGGCACGCCGGCGCGGCGGGCGAGCTCAGCATGTTCGGCAAGATGGAGCGCCTCGCCATGGGCGGGGATCAGGATTTTCGGCCGCACCCAGCCGATCATGTCCCGCAATTCGTCGCGCCTGGGATGACCCGAGACGTGGACCAGGTGGGTGCGGTCGGTAATCACTTCGACCCCTTGCGCCACTAGGCCATTGATCACGCGCGTAATCGCTTTTTCATTGCCGGGGATGGGACGCGCCGAGAAAATCACCCGGTCGCCGCGCGAGAGCGCAACGTCTGGATGCTCGTCCTCGGCAATGCGCGCCAGCGCCGCGCGCGGCTCGCCCTGGCTGCCGGTGCAAAGCGCAACGACTTTCTCCGGCGGCAAGTAGCCGTAACTTTCAACGCCGCGAAACTCCGGCACGCCGTCGAGATAACCGGTCTCGCGCGCGACTTGGACGACCCGCTCCATGGCGCGGCCGACCACGACTACTTCGCGGTTCGCGGCGCGTGCGGCGTCGGCCACGGCGCGCAAGCGGCCGACATGGGAGGCAAATGTCGTCACCGCGACCCGGCGCGGCGCGTTGCGGATGAGGTCGGCGAGCGTTTTGGCAACGTCTGATTCCGACGGCGATCGGCCATCGCGGATTGCGTTGGTAGAATCGCCGACGAGCGCCAGCACGCCTTCGTCGCCGAGCGCCGACAGTTTACCGGCGTCGGTGGGACCGCCGATCAAGGGGGTCGGATCGATTTTCCAGTCTCCAGTATGCAGCACAGTTCCGGCCGGAGTGCGGATCGCAAGCGCGTTCGACTCTGGAATCGAATGGGCGACATTGATGAAATCGATGGCAAAGGGACCGATCGACAAATGTCCCCCGGCCGGCACGACCTGCACCGGAATTTCCGGCGCACCGGGTTCGGAAGCTCGCCGTGCCTCGAACAGGGCCGCGGTAAACGGCGTGGCATGGATCGGTACTTTCAGCCGCGGCCACAGGTCGATCAGCGCGCCCATATGGTCTTCGTGGCCGTGGGTAAGCACCAGCGCGAGGATGTTTCTGCGCTCTTCGATGAGATAGCGGATATCGGGCAAGATGAGATCGACGCCCGGGAGATGTTCTTCCGAGGCAAAGGACACGCCGCAATCGACGATGATCCACTGCCGCCGGCGATCGTCGCCGAAGCCGTAGATCGAGAGGTTCATCCCGATCTCGCCGATGCCGCCCAGGGCTGCGAATACGAGCTCGTTGTGCGCCATGCTGCTTTAGCCCGGCTGGCCGGGAACGGGCGAGCGGCTGCCCACGGTGAAGGGAAACACGTCGCCAGCCGATATTGTCTTGATACCGCCGTCCTCAACTTCAAGCATCAGGTGGCCAGACCGATCGAGGCCAACAAAGCGGCCCTTCATTTCGGCCTCGCCGTTGCGCACAGTTATGTCTTCGCCGATGCCGCGCGCATGGGTCAACCAATTGCTGAGAATGGCGGAGAAGCCCCGGCCACGATCCCACTGCGCGATCCGGCAGCACATCGTGGCGGACAGCCGGGCAAACAATTGCTCCGGCGTTATTGCCGCGCCATGCGCCCGCAAATCGGTTGCCAGGAAACCGCTGCCGCCGTCAGCCGCCAGCGGATGACTGCTGCAATTGACGCCGATGCCGATGACGACAATGAAGCGTTTTCCCGCTTCACCGTCAGGGGTCGCTTCGCCCTCGATGAGAATGCCCGCGCATTTGCGCCCGTCAAGCAATAGGTCGTTCGGCCATTTGAATTTAAGCTGCGGCGAAAGCGTCTTCGCTTCGAGCACAACGGCGTCGCGCAGCGCCAGCGCAGCAACGAAAGCAAATTGCGGCGCATATTCGAACGGCGATGGATCGCGCAGTAACAGGCTCGCATAAAGATTGCCCGGCGGCGAAATCCAGCTGCGGCCGTGGCGCCCGCGCCCTTGCGTTTGCGCGGTCGCGGTGATCCAAAGTGGCCCGCCTTCGCCGTGCTGCGCTCTTAAGCGCGCCTCGGCATTGGTCGATCCCGTGGTCCCAAGGCTCTCGAGTCGCAGCCCGGCGTCGACGGCAATGGGATCAAGCCGCATCAGAACAAGGAATGCGCGGCGGCGCTGGCTATGCCGACAAGCGGCGCCGGATACAAAAAAAAGAAAATGTTGAACAAGCCGCAAATCGCCAGCACCACGCGAAGCTCATAAGGCATTTGCTCGAACTTGCCGACCGGCTCGTCGAAATACATCAGTTTGACGATGGCGAGATAATAATATGCGCCAACGACGCTGGTCACCACGCCAAGTACCGCGAGCAGATACAGGCCCGCTTTGATGGCGGCGAGAAAGACATAGAACTTGGCGAAGAAACCGGCGAGCGGCGGCACGCCGGCCATCGAGAACAACAGCATCGCCAAAAAGAACGCCATGGTCGGGTGCGTGCGCGCCAGCCCGGCAAGTTGATCGATGGATTCGACCATGCCGGTGGTCCGCCGCATCGACAGGATCACGGCGAAGATGCCGAGCGTCATGGTGATGTAAATCGCGATGTAAATCAGCACGCCCTGGACGCCCTCGCTGGTCCCCGCGGCAAGGCCGACCAGCGCGAAACCCATATGGCCGATCGACGAATAGGCCATCAGCCGCTTGAAATTGCGTTGCCCGATCGCCGCGAACGAGCCCAGCGCCATCGATGCAAGGGAGACGAAGACCACGATCTGCTGCCATTGCGAGGTGATGCCCGGAAAAGCCATCACAGCAACGCGAACGAACATGGCAATGCCGGCCACCTTGGGGGCAGCGGCGAAGAATGCCGTCACTGGCGTCGGCGCGCCTTCATAGACGTCCGGCGTCCACATGTGGAACGGCACCGCCGAGACCTTGAAACAGAAGCCGGCGAACAGAAATACGATGCCGAAGATCAATCCGATTCCGCCCTGCCCCGCCGCCCGCGCGATGCCGGCGAAGCTGACGGTTCCGGTGAAGCCGTAGATCAGCGAAGCGCCGTAGAGCAGCATGCCGGAGGACAGCGCGCCGAGAACGAAATATTTCAGGCCGGCTTCGGTCGAGCGCAGCGAGCTGCGATGACTCGCAGCGACGACGTAGAGCGGCAGGCTCATCAGTTCGAGGCCAAGATAGAGCGCGATGAGGTCGGCAGCCGAAATCAGCATCAGCATGCCAAGCGTCGAGAGCAGGATGAGGACGGAATATTCAAAACGCTCCTGTGCTTCGCGCCGGGCGTAATCGATCGACATCGCGATCGCGGCGGCGGAGCCGAGCAGCGCCAGAATTTTAAGGAAACGAGCGAATTCGTCGACGATAAAACTGCCGCCGAAAGTGACGAGCTTGCCGGCCGGCAGCATCGCAAGGATCACGCCGGCAAGCGCGAGCAGCACGATCGCTGCAGCGTCGATGAAGCGGCCCGTAGTCGGAGCGGGCCGGTAGACGCCAACCAGCAAAAGCGCCATCGCGCCAATACCGAGCACAAACTCCGGCAAAAGCGGGATCAAATTGGGAAGCTGCGCGGCGTTCATCGCGTCACCGCACTAAGGCCGGCGGCGTGCACGGCGCCGAGGGCGCGCTGATAATTGTCGATCAATTGCGCAACCGAAGCGGAGGAAATATCAAGTACGGCCTTCGGATAGACGCCGAGAACGATGGTGAGAACGATCAGCGGCGTCATGATCGTGATTTCGCGCCAGCCGATGTCCCTGATATTGAAGAGCGCGGGCTTTTCCAGCGTGCCGAAGATGATCTTGCGATAAAGCCACAGCGCATAGGCCGCCGAGAGAATGGTGCCGAGCGCGGCCAGCGTCGCGACCCAGTTGTTGACGCGGAACGTGCCAATGAGAGTTAAGAACTCGCCGACAAAGCCTGTCGTGCCGGGCAGGCCAATATTGGCGAGCGTGAACACCATGAAGACGAAGGCGTAAAGCGGCATGCGGTTGACCAACCCGCCATAGGCGGCGATCTCACGCGTATGCATGCGGTCATAGACAATGCCGACGCACAGGAACAAGGCGGCGGAAACGATGCCGTGCGAAACCATCTGGAAGATGCCACCGGCGACCCCCTGCGCAGTCACCGCGAACAGTCCCATCGTGACGAAGCCCATATGCGCGACCGACGAATAGGCGATGAGCTTCTTCATGTCCTCCTGAACCAGCGCGACCAGTGAGGTATAGACGATCGCGATGACCGAGAGCGCATAGATCAAGGGCGCGAGCTGCGCCGACGCGTCGGGGAACATCGGCAGCGAAAAGCGCAAGAATCCGTAGCCGCCCATCTTCAACAGGATCGCGGCGAGAATGACCGAACCGGCGGTCGGCGCCTCGACATGCGCGTCGGGCAGCCAGGTGTGAACCGGCCACATCGGCAGCTTGACCGCGAACGAGGCGAGGAACGCGAACCACGCCCATTTCTGCAGTGTCAACGGGAACGAATGGTGCAACAGAGTCGCAATGTCGGTTGTGCCCGCTTCCCAATACATCGCCATGATGGCGAGCAGCATCAGCACCGAGCCAAGGAACGTGTAGAGGAAGAACTTGAAGCTGGCATAAACGCGGCGCGGTCCACCCCACACCCCGATGATCAGGAACATCGGAATTAGGCCGCCCTCGAAGAACAGATAGAACAGCACGAGGTCGAGCGCGCAAAACGTGCCGACCATCAAGGTCTCGAGCACCAGGAACGCGATCATGTACTCGCGCACCCGGCTCTGGATCGCGGTCCAGCTCGCCAGGATGCAGATCGGCATCAAACTGGTGGTCAATATCACGAACGGCAGCGAAATGCCGTCGACGCCCATCGCATAAGTGATGGCGCCGCCGAGCCATGGACGCTTCTCGACGAATTGGAAATCCGCCGAGGCCGGATCGAAGCGCCAGATCAAGATCAGCGAGACAATAAAGGTAATCGCGGTCGTCCACAGCGCCATCCAGCGTGCGTTGCGCACGCCGGCTGCGTCCTCGGGCAACAAAGCGATGAATAGCGCCCCCACGAGCGGGAGAATCAGCAAGATGGAAAGTATCGGCCAGCTGGTCATCAGTGCGGTCCCGCGAACATGAACCAGGTGATCGCCGCGGCGACGCCGATCAGCATAGCAAAGGCATAATGATAGAGGTAACCGGTCTGCAGGCGGATGACGTTGCGCGTCACATCGAGCACGCGCGCGGACACGCCGTCAGGTCCGAAACCGTCGATGATGAAACCGTCACCGCCCTTCCAGAACAGCCGCCCGACCCACAGCGCCGGCTGCACCAGCAGGAAGTCGTAGATTTCGTCGAAGTACCATTTGTTCAGCAAAAACCGGTAGAGCAGGTTCTGATCGCGCGCCAAGGCTTCGGGCATATCGGGCCGGCGGATATAGAATTGGTAGGCGACCAGGAAGCCGCCGATCATCATCACGGTCGGCAACAGCGACAACGTGAGCGGCAGATTCTCGGCGCTCTCGAACAATTTCTCGGACGGTCCCAAAGTCAGCGCCTGGCGGAAGAATTCAATGGCGCCGTGGCCAGTGAACAATGCGAGCGCGGGATAGCCGGCCGCGATTGAGCCGAAGGCCAAGAACCCGAGCGGCACCAGCATGGTTTTTGCGGTCTCATGCGCCGCCTCGTAGTGCTCGCGGTCGTGCGGCTCGCCGTGGAAGGTCTTGAAAATCAGACGCCACGAATAAAAGGCGGTGAGCGCGGCGGCGCCGAGCGTCATCGCAAAGCCGTAGCTCGCCATCGGGCCCTGGCTGACCAGCGCAGACTCGATGATCGCGTCTTTGGAGAAATAACCAGCGGTGAACGGAAAACCGGTCAGCGCCAGCGTGCCGATCACCATCGTCGCATAGGTGAACGGGAGCTTGCGCCACAGCCCGCCCATTTTGCGGGTGTCCTGCTCGTGATGCATGGCGATGATCACCGAGCCGGAACCGAGAAACAGCAGCGCTTTGAAAAAGGCGTGGGTAAACAGATGAAACATGCCGACCGAATAGGCGCCGACGCCCATCGCGACGAACATGTAGCCGAGCTGCGAACAGGTCGAATAAGCAATGATGCGCTTGATGTCGTTCTGGACCAAGCCGATGGTGGCGGCGAACATCGCCGTGGTCGCACCGATGAAGGTCACAAAGCCGGAAGCGCCCGGCGACAATGAGAACAGCGCCGATAGCCGCGCCACCATGAAGACCCCAGCCGTCACCATCGTGGCGGCGTGGATCAGCGCCGAGACCGGCGTCGGCCCCTCCATGGCGTCGGGCAGCCAAGTATGCAGCAAGAACTGCGCGGATTTGCCCATCGCCCCCATGAACAAAAGCAAACACACGGCGGTGAGCGCGTCGACATTCCAGCTAAGGAAATGAAAGCTCTTGCCCACAAGCGCCGGGGCCTGCGAGAAAATGGTGTCGAAATCGACGGCGCCCGTGAGATAGAACACGGCAAAAATGCCGAGCGAAAAGCCGAAATCGCCGACGCGATTGACGATAAAGGCCTTGATCGCGGCGGCATTGGCTTCCGGCTTGTGATACCAGAAGCCGATCAAGAGATAGCTCGCCAGACCGACGCCCTCCCAGCCGAAAAAAAGTTGAACGAGGTTGTCCGCCGTCACCAGCATCAGCATGGCGAAGGTAAAAAACGACAGATAGGAAAAGAACCGCGGCTTGTACGGGTCCTCTTCCATATAGCCGATCGAATAGATGTGCACGAGCGAGGAAATGGTCGTCACCACGACCAGCATCACCGCGGTCAATGCGTCGATGCGGAGCATCCATTCGGAATGAAGGTCGGCGAAGGAGACAAACGAAAACATCGGAATGCGCGCTTCGTGGCCGCCGATGCCGACATCGAACAAAGCGAACCAGGACAGCACGCAGACGATCACCAGAAAAGTCGACGTGGTGAGCTCCGCGAGCAGCGAACCGGCGGCCGAGGGCACGTGCTCGGGCGCTTCGACGTGGGTGTTGGCGAATGCGGCGTGTTCGGCGTGCGGCGCCGGCGCGGCGCGCGCATGATCCTCGCTCACTGGGGCAGCGGCATGATCGTCGCGCGGCGGCGGCGGATCCTCGCCCGGGAAACGATTGCGCGCGCTAACCAGGCAGACGATCCCGGCGATGACCGCGCCCAAGAACGGCAAGAAAACGATGGCCTCGTACATACCAGTTAGCCCCTGCAGCCCTAACCTTTCAACAAATCGATGTCTTCGACCGCGATCGAGCCGCGGTTGCGGAAATAGGCGACAAGGATGGCCAAGCCGATGGCCGCTTCCGCGGCCGCGACCGTCAACACGATCAGCGCGTAGACCTGGCCCACGATATCGCCAAGAAAAGTCGAGAACGCGACCAGGTTGATATTGACCGAAAGCAGGATCAACTCGATCGACATCAGGATGATGATCACGTTCTTGCGGTTGAGAAAGATTCCGAGAACGCCGAGCGTGAATACGATCGCCGCAACCGAGAGATAGTGGCCGAGCCCGATGATCATGGCAGCCCCTGCCCCGATTTCACTTTGACGATCTCGATTGCGCTCGCTCTATGGCGCGCCACCTGTTCGGCGATCATCTGACGGCGCACGTTCGGCTTGTGATGAAGCGTGAGCACGATGGCGCCGATCATGGCCACGAGCAGAATGATGCCCGCTGCCTGGAAGAAGTAGACATATTGCGTGTACAGAACGAGCCCGAGCGCGTGTGTATTGGGAATATCGTTCGGCGGCGGTATCGGCGCGGTGATCGCTTTCGTAACGTCCGGCCCGATCGCCCAGGCGCCGACAATCGTGAGAAGCTCGACCAAAAGCACGGCGCCG
>Ga0207862_1000635_pt1 | contig 10649 bp, 9 predicted proteins | sample LuqExpMetageno81_FD_187838 | JGI IMG/M metagenome (GOLD analysis project Ga0207862, IMG submission 187838) | Tropical forest soil microbial communities from Luquillo Experimental Forest, Puerto Rico - Sample 81 (SPAdes) | ecosystem: Environmental > Terrestrial > Soil > Tropical forest ... | reverse complement strand
TGTAAGCGTCATGGAGTACGTGGGGTGCGGACTATGAGGTCCGTCACGTCTTTCTAAAACGCTCGCATCGAAGCACGTATAAAATTTCACAGACTTTCAACGGCGACTTTTTCAACAGAATCGACCCGAAGCTGACGTCTATGAGGCCTAAGGGCCAGTCTGGAAAGGTGGAATCGAACCCAGTAAGCTGGTGGGATTTTGCTGCAAATATAAATAGTGAATCGATGGTATGATTGTCCGCGGTGGGACATGCTAAGCGACTGGTGTGTTCAGGAGATTTCACCTAGCCCCTGAGCAGAACAAGCAGACGACATCAATTATTGTCGGCATTGCTATCCACGGAGCGTCCCGCCAGCTAATGTCACTGGCCGCAGGAGATTTGGATATGCGTATTGCGACAATGGCGGCGGGCGCAGTGGGTGGATATTTCGGTGCACGCCTGGTGGCGACAGGCCACGACGTATTCTTCATTGCACGTGGCGCACATCGGGATGCGATCGCCAAAAGCGGCCTCACAATCGAAAGCATTCTCGGTAATTTGCATCTGCCGAAGCCGCACGTCACGGCTGACCCAGCGAAGGTCGGACCAGTTGATATCGTGCTGTTTGCCGTCAAACTGTGGGACACCGAGAAGGCCGCCGAACAGGCTCGCCCGCTGATCGGCGAGAATACCCGTGTCATCACGTTGCAGAACGGCGTCGACAGCGTCGAGCGCATCGCTCCTGTTCTCGGTGTTGAACAGACTGTCGGCGGTGTTGCAAATATTTCTGCTGCAATTGTCGCCCCAGGTGTGATCAAGCACATGAGCCAAGTGGCGAAGATACGTTTCGGGCGCCTCGATAAACGTCCTGACGACGAGCTCAGTGCATTTGTGGATGCCAGCAAGGCGGCCAATCTCGACATTGCGCTGTCTGCCGATATTGAACGCGAGCTGTGGCAAAAATTTATTTTTCTCACGGCCCTAGCGGGCTCGACCGCTAGTCTGCGCTCTCCCATCGGTCCGATCGTCGCTGACCCCGAGCTGCGCAGCTTTTTTCGCACGCTCATGGAAGAGGCGTTCGCGGTCGGCAAAGCCAAAGGCGTTGCGCTGGATTCCGCCTTTCTTGACGACCGCATGAACTTTGTCATCAACGAGATCGAGCCCGGTAGGAAGGCTTCGATGGCGTACGATCTCGAGGCGGGAAAACGGCTGGAGCTTGATTGGCTTTCGGGCAAAGTGCGCGCGCTCGGACGCACGCTTGGTATTCCAACGCCGGCGAATGATGCTGTTCACATCGTGCTCAAGCTAATGAAGGATGGAACGGTGCCTGATAGGTTGGCCTAGAATTGAGGGCTCGGGCACCGAGCCTGTCGGAGCGAGGCTTCTGATCCGCTATCTCGTCGTAGATGATCCGGCGTTTGGGGTCGAAGCAGCCTTCCTTCGGCGGAGTGTTGACGAAGATCATTGACCTGCACCTAGGTGTGGACACACTACACCCGGCACTTTCCCGTTTGCTCAAACGAGGGGAAATACCCATGAAAATCCGTTGGGCAATAAATGTGGTAATTGTGATTGCGTTAGGATTGGCAGCAATTTGGGGAGTTAGTTTGGCTGCCCCCGCAAAGTCGGTGTACGTCGTAATCGAACTTGATCAAATAACGGACGCGGCCGCATTCGATGCTCTGAAGAAATCAATGGGGCCTCGGGCTGTCGTAGAAACGCAACATGCAGATGGTCGATACCTTGCGCGTAGCGAAGACATAACGTCTCTCGACGGGGACTCCCCGAAAGCAATTGTTATCATCGCTTTCGATAATCAAGCAAAAGCGAAGGCGTACTACGAAAACACAAAGGAGATTACTGCGATGCGTATGAAAGCTGCAAAATCACGTGCGTTCATTGTAACGCTCTGCTCAGAGCGTGGGAGTTCGTTAGCAGGTTGTTGAATTCGTAAATGTGATGGATTACTGCGAACGATGGTCCGGGAGACTGACGATCCCACCCTGAGCACGACGACAACGTCCCGGCTAACCGCTCCTGGATGCTGCCGCGACTGTTATTGTAGATGACGACGAAGAGGGGGGCTTTCTGCCATCGCGGCCCGGCGTTAGCGCCGATCTTTTTCGTACTGAGAGAGGCATTTTCGGTAGTTCTCAGTGAATCGCGCATGCCGGCAGCCGGCGCACCAACATCGGCTGGTGCCGAAATGGTCGACGGCATGTCCTTCCCTTTCCGATCACGAGCCGGTCTGCTCAGGGCGCGGGCGACGATGGCGAACGGGGTCACCAAGAATGACATTGCCCCGAACTGACGGTAAGAGTGCGTCAGTGATAGGACAAGCTCTTGTCGCCCCATTGGTCGGCGGATTGGATGCGCTTTTTCAGGTCTTCCGCCTGCCGCCGGCAATCGTCGCCCATAACCTTGAATTGGGCCTTTGCGAGCGGATTGGACTCGACCCTCGCTCGATCGCGGCACTCATTTGCAAGTTTCAGCAGATGTTCGACTGTGGGCATGGTCCTGCCTCCGGTGAACATTGCTTGTTAAAATGAATTCGCGTGCGGCTGCTTTGACAAAGGTCAAGCAATTCGTCCGCTGCTAAACCGCCGCTTCGTGGTGTCCCCGTCGTTTTAGCATCAGCGTCAGCACCAGCGCGATCAGTGAGACTGCAAACATGATCCAGAAAGCGAACGTGTAGCCGCCGGTCGCGTCGAAGGCGCGGGCGCCGAGATAAGCGCCGATCCCGCCGAATCCCTGATGCACCATCGTGATCAACCCGCCCAGAGCACCGAGATGGCGGTTGCCGAAGCTCTGCGAGACGAATACCACCGTCAGCGGGGCGGTGACGAGAAACGTTGTCCCAAAGACGAAGGCGAAAATTGCGACGGACAATGTGGACTGATCGGCGACGATCAATCCGAACACGGCGACGCGCGCCGCGAAAGAAAGCGCCGTCGGCCAGACTGGCCCGGCGCGATCGCTCAACGCGCCGCCGGCGACCACACCGATCAACCCGGTCAGGCCCATCACGGCCAACAGATTGCCGGCGAGGAACGCGTCCACCCCGCGGTCCTGCGCGATGGCGACGATGTGCGTCGTAACGAAAAAATCATCGAAGCCGCAGATCGCGTAGACGCCCAGCAGCAGCCAGAACTGGCGCGTCTTGGCGGCGGACCTCACGCCGAGACCGACATCCGGTTGCGCGAACTTCGCGCGTGCCTGACTGTCTTTTGGCACGGCGAACAGGATCAGGGGCAACAGCAGCAGATTGGCCGCGCCGAGCCAGACATAGACCGCGTGCCAGCTTGCCGCGAGCAGCAATGCGGCGAGCCCACCGATGATTACCAGTTGGCCGACGCTCATGCCCGACATCACCGCGGCGTTCGCAATGCCGGTACGATGCGGGAAGGCGCGCGTCACCATCACGCCGACCGGAATCAGCGAAGCCGCGCCGTTACCGATCCCGAACACTACGCCATAGAGAACCACGGCATGCCACGGCGCTGAGACGAGGCTCATCAGGCCGATGCTGATGGCGCTGAGCAGCAATCCGCCGCTTAGCACCAGCCGCGGTCCGGCGCGATCGGCAAAGCGTCCGGCGAAGAAGATCGCGACGGCCGAGACCGCCATGTAGACGCCCACGGCGAGCCCAATGTCGCTGCGGCCCCAGCCGAACTCGTCGACCATCGGCTTAAGCGTCAGTCCGATGGCGAAGCGCGATCCGCCGCCGAGGAACAGGACGAGGAAACCCGCGGCAAGAACGAGCGCGGCGCTGGATGTTTTTTGGGACACGTGAGGATGGTTGCGGTCTGGAGGGTGGAAACCGTCTAGCGGGTTAGGCTTCTGATCGAAAGAACATTAGTCAAGCAACCGGTATGCGGCTCAGCAGAAGCTCTGATCGCACCGTCGAGCGCGGTTCCGTTCTTGTCACGCAGTGCGATGACCATGAAGGGCGTCGCGCCGTCGCAAGTGACGATGGGTGACATCTTCAAAGCGGTCGTGCCGTATGTTGTCATGAGCCTCTTGCTGCTGTTGCTGCTGATCGCGGTGCCGCTGATCGCCACGTGGCTCCCGGCGCTGCTCGGCTTAGCCAATCGGGAGGGGTGGGTGCGCATCGCGGTGGTCGGAGGCGGTCCGGGCGGCCTCTATTTCGCCTATCTGTGGAAACGGTGGCATCCCGCCGCGCAGATCGATCTCTACGAGCAGAACCCCGCCGGCGCGACCTGGGGCTTCGGCGTCGTCTTTTCCGATCAGGCTCTGGAATTCCTGCGTGCCGACGATCCCGAAACGGTCGACGCCATCGCCCCGCACATGGAGAGCTGGAAGAACATCACGCTCAACCTGCGCGGCGAGAGCGTGGCCATCGACGGCGTCGGCTTTGCCGCGATTGGGCGGCTGCGGCTATTGAATTTGTTGCAGGAGCGCGTACGGGAGGCCGGCGTTGCCGCGCACTACGAACGGACCATCCAATCGGTCGCCGAGCTTGCCGGCTACGATCTGATCGTCGCCGCGGACGGGCTGAACTCGGTCATGCGCCGCGCTTGTGAGGGCGACTTCGGCGCGTCGCTGTCCTATTCGAGCAACAAGTTCGCCTGGTTCGGCACCACAAAGGTATTCGACACGCTGTCGCAGACCTTCGTCGAGACCGAACTCGGCGCGTTCAACGCGCATCACTATCGCTATTCCAGAACGATGAGCACGTTCTTGGTCGAGTGCGATCGAGAGACGTGGCTGCGCTACGGGTTTGTGTCCAAGACTGTCGAGGAGTCGAAAGCGATCTGCGAGCAGGTCTTTGCCGACACCTTGCAGGGTCATCCGCTGATCTCGAACAAGTCGGTCTGGCGCAATTTTCCCTGGCTGTGGAACGAGCATTGGTCGTTTGAGAACATGGTGCTGATCGGCGACGCGCTGCACACCGCGCATTTTTCCATTGGCTCGGGCACGCGGTTGGCAATGGAGGATGCGATCGCCCTGGTGAAGGCTCTGGAAAGCACAAGCGACATTCCTACGGGATTGGCGCTCTATCAGGCGCAGCGCAAGCCGATTGTGCAAAAGCTCGTGGCCGCCGCGCGCACGAGCGCCGACTGGTACGAAAACTTCGGAGAGCACATGCGGCAGCCGCTGATGGACTTTGCGTTCAGCTACATCACGCGTTCGGGCCGCATTGATCCGGCGCGGCTGCGCGCAATGTCACCGCAGTTCATGGCGCGCTACGACGCCGAGCAGCGCGCGCGCGCCGCGGGTTAAGGCGCCGTCGGCTGTTCCGTCCCGCGGCGCTTCTGCATCAGCTCGGTTTTGGCGACGCCGAGATGGGAGTCGAGCAGTGCCTGATTGTCCTTCAAGCTCGCGCTGTCGCCGGAATACGCGACCATTCCGCGTTCGAGGATGACGACGCGATCGGTGATGCCGAGAATTTTCTTGGCATTCTGCTCCACGAGAATCGCGGAGAGCCCTTCCTCGCGCACGATCTGCCGCAGCGCTTTCAGAAGCTCGTCGATAATAATTGGTGCAAGACCCTCCAGCGGTTCGTCCAGCAGCACGATTCGCGGATTGAGGATCAGCGCGCGCCCGATCGCCAGCATCTGCTGCTCGCCGCCGGACAGTGCGTTGCCGAGGTTGCCTCGCCGCTCTTCCAGGCGAGGGAAGAACTCGTAAATCTTCTTCAGCGTCCATGGGCCAGGCCGCGCCACCGCGGTCAAATTCTCTTCGACCGTGAGCGAGCGGAAGATGTTGCGCTCCTGCGGCACCCAACCAATCCCGCTATGCGCTCGCCGCTCTGGCGGCATGTGGATGATGTCCTTGCCGTCGAGCAGAATTCGCCCGCCGAACTGGCGGGTCACTCCAACGATCGAATTGATGAGGGTCGTCTTGCCCATGCCGTTGCGGCCGAGCACCGCCAGCGCCTCGCCTTCGGCCACGCTGAGATCGATGCCGCTGAGCACGATGGCTTCGCCGTAGCCGGCGCTTAAGCCTTCGATGCGGAGGATGTCAGACATCGACCACCTCCTCGCCGAGATAGACAGCCTTCACGCGCGGATCGTGCGCTACCTCTTCCGGCGTGCCTTCCACGAACATCGCGCCGTTAACGAGCACGGAAATGCGATCGGCGAAGGAGAACACGATATCCATATCGTGCTCGATCAGCAGCACGGTGACATCGTCGGGCAGGGAGGCGACTGCGGCCAGGATCTCGTGCCGCTCGTCGCTCGGCACGCCGGCGGCGGGTTCGTCGAGCAGCAGCACGCGCGGCCGGCAGGCGATCGCGACGGCGATCTCCAACAGGCGCTGCTTGCCGTAAGGCAGGATGGCGGTCCGCCGGTCGATGACATCGGTGAGATGAAAGCGCTCCAAGATCTCGACCGCCTCGGTCACGAGGTCTGAGCGGCTGCCCACGATGCGCCACCAGTCGAAGCCTTGGCCCCGGCGCTCCGAAACGGCAAGGCCGATCGTTTCCAAGGGAGTCAAATCGCCGAACAGCTGGTTGATTTGGAAGGTGCGGACGAGGCCGAGCTGCACGCGCTCGTGCACCGTCTTCTGCACGATCTCCTCGCCGTCGAGGAGTATGCTGCCGCCGCTCGGCCGCAGCACGCCCGTGAGCAGATTGATCAAGGTCGTCTTGCCGGCGCCGTTCGGCCCGATCAAGGCGTGACGGCTGCCTTTCTCGAGCTGCAGCGAGACGTTGTTGGTCGGCACGATGCCGCTGAAGCGCTTCATCAGGCCGATGGTTTGGAGCACGACCGGCATGTCAGCCTCCGTGCTCCGGTGCCGAACGGCGGCGCGTGACCGATTTCTCCACCGTGCCGACCCAACGGCGCAGAGGCTCGCTCCATGTGCCGATGCGCTCGCGGCCGACCAGCACGATGACCACCAATACGAGGCCGATCCAGAACGGCCAGTACTGCGGCGTCAGCGAGGACAAATAGTCCTGCATGAATTTGAAGATGACCGCGCCGATGACGCCCCCATACAGCCATCCGGTGCCGCCGAGGATGAGAACGAGCAGCAGATCGGCCGAGCGGTCGAAGGAGAAAACTTCGAGCGATGCAAAAGCCGACGTCTGCGCAAGCAGTCCGCCGGCAATGCCCGCATAGAACGCCGCGATCGTGTAGATCGCGATCAGGCGTTTGTCGACCGAGATCCCAATCGCCGCTGCGCGCAATGGGTTGCTCTTCACGGACAACAGCGACAGACCGAACGGCGAATTCACAATGCGCCGGGCGAGCACGAAGAGCACGAACAAGACGATCAGCGAGTACGTGTAGCCGGTGTGACCGAACATATCGAAGCGGAAGTGCCCGAGGACCGGATCGATGGTAACACCCTGCAGGCCGTCGGCGCCGCCGGTGAGCCAGCCGTTGCGGTTGGCGACCTCGCGCAGCAGCAGCGCGATGCCCAGCGTCACCATTAACCGCGTCAAGTCCGAGCCGCGCAGCACGAGGAAACTGGTAAGGAAGCCGACCACCGCGGCGAGCGCGCCCGCGCAGAGTAGAGCGAGCACCGGCTCGCCGATGATCTCGTGCTTGGCAAGCAGCGCGGCCGCGTAGGCGCCGATGCCGAAGAAGGCCGCGTGTCCGAGCGAGATGATGCCCGCATAGCCGAGGATCAGATCGAGCGAGAGCGCGAACAGTCCGAGCCACGCGACCTCGGTCATGATCAGATGGCGGCCGGGCAGCAGGTAGATCGCCGCGAATGCGGCGATCCAGAACAGCACTTCGAGCGGATGCCAACGTGCGCGAGCGGCAAGCCAGTCGGTGGCGGCGCGTATGGCGGCGGGCGAGGGGATCACGGATGATGCCTCAGCGCGAGGCCGCGCGGGCGAATAGGCCCTGCGGACGCCAGAGAAGAACAATGATCATGATGCTGTAGATCACGAAAGGCCCGACCGCCGGCGCGTAGTATTTGCCGGCCACGTCGCAAATGCCGAGCAGTAGAGATGCGAGGAACGGCCCGATGATGCTCGACGTGCCGCCGACTGTCACCACGATCAGGACGTAGATCATGATTTTGAGCGGAAACGCCGGGTCCAGTCCCAGGATTTCGACGCCAAGTGCTCCGCCGAGGCCGGCGAGACCGGAACCGACCGCAAAAGTCAGCGCAAAAATCCGGTTCACGTCGATGCCGAGCCCGCGGGCGACGCGGCCGTCATCGACCGCTGCGCGCAGGCGGCTGCCGAAGCGCGTGCGTGCGAGGATGTATTGCAGGACCGCGGTCAGCAGCCCGCAGATGATGATGATGAGCAGACGATAGCGGCCGATCCCGACGCCAAACACCGAAAACTGCCCTTGCAATTCGCGCGGGATGCGCACGAACACCTGGCTCGAGCCCATCACGTAGTCGACCGCAGCGACCGACATGAATACGAGCCCGATCGTGAACAGTACCTGATCGAGATGGGACTTGCGGTAGACATGCACATACAGCGTCCGCTCGAACAGCAAGCCGAGCAGGCCGCTGACGAGAAAAGCGAGCGGCAGGGAGAGGAAGAACGGCACGCCAAGGCTGTTCACCAGGGCGACCGTGACGTAGCCGCCGGCCATCGCGAACGAGCCGTGCGCCAGATTGACGAAATTCATCAGGCCGAGCGTGACCGCTAGACCCGAGGCGAGCACGAACAACAGCATGCCGTAGGCGATTCCGTCGAACAGAATGGTCAGCATGCCAGTTTACGTCGCTCGATGATCATAAAATGAGCGCGGCAGCCTAAGCCGCCGCGCCCCTGGATGCACTCACGTTTTATTTCTTGGCCTTGCCGGGGTCCTTCACTGCCTCGAAGGTGGCGAACTCGACGTTGTAGAGTTCGCCGTTCTTCCGCTCGACCTTGCGGATGTAGATGTTCTGCACGATGTCACGCGTCTCAGGGTCGATGGAGATCGGCCCGCGCGGGCTTTCCCACTTCATGCCCTTCATGGCCGCGAGTAGCGAGTCGCCGTCAATCTTGCCGCCGGCCTTCTCCACCGCTGCGTAGATCAGGTGCATGCCGTCATAACCGCCGACCGACATGAAGTTCGGACGGAAGTGATTGGCCGCTTCGAAGGCCTTCACGTAGTCCTTGTTCAGCGGCGAATTGTGGTCGGCCGAATACAGGTGCGCGGTCACGACGCCGAGCGCCGCATCGCCCATATTGTTGAGTTCGTCGTCGTCGGTAACGTCGCCCGGCCCGATGAGCTTGACGCCGGCCTTGTCGAGGCCGCGTTCGGCGAATTGCTTCATGAACGTGCCGCCCTGGCCCGACGGCACGAAAATGAAGATCGCATCGGGCTTCGCATCGGCCGCGCGTTGCAGGAACGGCGCGAAATCCGGACTAGCGAGCGGAACGCGCAGCGCCTGCGGAATCTCGCCGCCACCCTTCTTGAACTGCTCGGTGAACGCCTTCTCGGCGTCGAAGCCCGGAGCGTAGTCGGACACAATGGTCACGACCTTCTTGATGTTATTCTTCAGGGCCCAGTCGGCGATGATTGTCGAGGACTGCGGCAGCGTGAAGCTCGTGCGTACGATGTATGGCGACTTCTCGGTGATCACCGAGGTGCCGGCGGCCATCACGACGGCGGGGATTTTCGCTTCGGTTGCGAGCGGCGCTGCAACGAACGCGGCCGGCGTGATCTCGAAGCCGGCAATGACGTTGACGTGCTCGTTGACGATCAATTCCTGCGCCAGGCGTTTGGTCTGATCCGGGATGCTGCCGGAATCGCGCAGGATCACCTGGATTTTCTTGCCGGCGACGGTGTCGCCATGCTGCTTCATATAGAGGTCGACGGCGCCCTTGATCTGTTTGCCGGTCGAGGCCTGCTGGCCGGTCATCGATACGATGAGCCCGACCTTCACCGTTTCCTGCGCAAGCGCGGGGCTTGCGAGCAGCGCCGCCGTCAAGGCCGCGGCAATGCATTTGAGCGACATTGGGTGTCTCCGTTCCCGATTGTTGTAGTGCCGCGCGGTTCGCGCGTGCTGCGATTTCCAGGCGCCACGGCAAGGCCGTGTTCACTTGGAAGCGTCATTCTCAATATGCGCGACGTCTCGCCCCCGGCACTAGACTGGTTCATTCGCCCATGGTCATTGAATGAAGTCAAGCGAGCGCGGACGCGTCTCGCTTGCGATGGTTGGCCACTTCCGAGCGTACGGATTTGGTGCGAGCCGGCACGAGTGACAACGACACATGCGAGCAAGCTGGAACGACGGATCTCCGAGCGAGCCGCTAGATCAAGATGGTTCTCTCGGACGGGCGAATCGCCCCGGCAAACATTTGCCCGTCCTTGCTGCGGGCTACCCTTGGCGCTTTGGCGGGACCCCTGCCGCTGCCCTTACCAATCTACCCGTCATCTCCGGTTCGTAGCTGTTGAAAACTGCAACAAATGCTAGACTTCGGCATATTTAGCCCGGGTCTGGGCACGGTTCACGTTCTGCGATTCTTAATTTAACTGTTTGTTTTCCATAGCCAATCTGTCCAAGTCCAAACCGGCTCTCCTGCCCCCGCCACGGGTTTGGCGGGCCGCGGGCAATTTCGTGTTCTTTACGCAACAGTCCCCCGAAAAGCGTTCCATCGGCCTGTGAGAAGGTCCGTTCTTCGTTGCACCAGGGGAGGTGATCGGTAATTTTATGCATGCGACGGAGGGGGGCATCCCTATGTCGCGCTTTCCGGTAACGGATCGCACCTTTTGAGGACCCAAATCACCGGTTT
>Ga0207862_1000629_pt1 | contig 10688 bp, 8 predicted proteins | sample LuqExpMetageno81_FD_187838 | JGI IMG/M metagenome (GOLD analysis project Ga0207862, IMG submission 187838) | Tropical forest soil microbial communities from Luquillo Experimental Forest, Puerto Rico - Sample 81 (SPAdes) | ecosystem: Environmental > Terrestrial > Soil > Tropical forest ... | reverse complement strand
AGCAGTGACGGGAAGACCGTCGTGACCTGCCTGCTCCTCGCAGCTCTTTCCGAACGCGGGCTGCCGATTCAGCCCTTCAAGGTTGGGCCTGACTTTATCGATCCCGGATACCACACCCGATTTGCGGGCGTGCCGTCGCGAAATCTGGATTTCTGGCTGATGAAAGATGTCGGAATCGTTCGTGAAACGACGACGCACGGCGCCCGCAGAATCTCGATTGTCGAAGGAGTGATGGGACTGTTTGACGGAATCGACGTAAAATCTGACGAAGGCAGCACCATGGCACTCGCAAGACTGCTTCATTGGCCCGTGCTCCTGGTCATTCCGAGCGCCAAAGCGGGACGTTCGCTGGCTGCCGCGCTTCGCGGTTTTATAGCCGAGGCTGGCCCTGACCTGGTCGCTGGGGTGATTTTGAACGGTGTCAGCGGCAGTGGCCATGCGGATTATTTGCGCGAGGCGATCGCTCCTCTCAAATTGCCGATCTTCGGAGCGATTCCGATCTGTTCGGAGTTGTCCTGGCCAGAAAGACACCTGGGGCTACAGGCAAATCAGGAGCGCAGCTTTCCTACCCGAATGGAGCTCGCGGAGCTCGCGGAAAGATATCTAGATCTATCAGCCATTCTTGCCTTGGTCGAGCCCGCACAGGGTTGCCCGCCGGTACTGGATCCACCAGGGAAAAGGGTCCGGATCGGATTGGCGAGAGATAAAGCGTTCCACTTTTATTACGAGGCGAATCTGGACTATTTGCAATGCAACGGCGCAGAACTGGTCGAGTTCTCACCACTGGACGATTCAAAACTGCCGCCTGATCTAGATGGACTTATCATCGGAGGCGGCTTTCCGGAGGTATTCGCTGACGAACTAGCTCAGAATCAGGCAATCCGGTCAGAAACCCATTCAGCGATTGCGGATGGTTTGACCTGTTATGCCGAGTGCGGAGGATTGATGTGGCTGGCCGAAGAGCTCGTTAGTGGATCTGGACGGCATTTCCCGATGGTGGGCGCAATTCCTGGCGCGGTCGAAATGACATCGGGACTTCAGCAGTTTGGGTACTGCGAATGCTATGAGCTGGGCGGCGCTCAAAGTGAAATGTTTCGCGGGCATGAATTTCATCATTCACGCTGGACTGCAGAACCGCATCTGGCGAATCTTTGGACGGTGCGCCGGAAACGGATTGGCTCAACACGCCGGGAAGGATTTCAGAAAAACGATCTCCATGCGTCGTACGTGCACCTTTACTTCCCAGCAAGTCAGGCTGTGCTGCAGCCCTTGATGAACAAAGCAAGAAATGCGGCTTTATGATTTGCTGTCTTGGTGCCGGTCCAGGCGACTTAGGTTATTTAACCCAACGCGGTCGAGAATTGATCGAAACGGCCGATGTTGTTGCCGGTTTCAGGGCGGTAGTCGACTTGGTCAGGCCACTCGTTCGGGGAGAGTGCAAGATCGTCACCATGGGCTACAAGGACCAGGTGGAAATTCTGCAGAAGGTAGCTTTGCTGCACCATGAGGGTGCTAAGTGCGTCGTCGTATTCATGGGGGACATCCACTTTTCAGGGTTTCAATTCCTGGAACGTGTTGAGCGTGCGTGCGGTCACCCGGTAGAAACGGTGGCCGGGATTAGCGCAGCGCAGATCCTGGCCTCACGTTGCCGAGTTTGCTTCGATGAGACCTCCTTCATTACTTTTCATCGGCGCGGCGATATTGCGCCTTTCCAAGAGCATCTCGTGCATGCGCTCCAAGACGATCGGAACGTGATTGTGATTCCGCGTCCATGGGATTTCATGCCAAAAACAATCGCTGTTTTTTTGCTGTCTCGAGGCGTTGGTCCGGGTCATCGAACAGAGGTCTGGGAACGTCTCACTCAAAACGAAGCGGCCTGGTTGGGAACCCTCGGTGATTGCTGCGCCGACTTTAGCGACATGAGCATCATGCTGATTCGGACGCTCCATCCAATGCCGAGCCAGTTAGAACCAATAGAGACCCAGGGGACGGTAGGGATGCGCTCCGATGCGTCGGTAGGGATGCGCTCTCGCGCGTCCGGGGCGGCGGAAAATATCGCTTGTTTAAGGGAAGACGACAGAGCAGCACCGAAAAGCTCGAGGGCGAATTGAAAATGACTTCTTCACAGACATCGGACTACGACATTGTTATCGCCGGACACGGGAGTCGGGATCCGGAAGGAGTCCGCGAATTTGAGCGTCTCGTCCAACTCATCCAGAAGCGCGCTGGCGGGCGAAGGGTGAACCATGGTTTTCTAGAGTTCGCCCGCCCAACAATCGAGGAAGCGATCCGCGCAAATATCGCGGCAGGAGCGGAGAGCGTTGCGGTTGTTCCGGGCATTTTGCTCGCTGCGACCCACGCGAAGAACGATATACCAAGTGAAGTTCTCGCACTACGGCAAGAATTTCCTCAGACGAAGGTGCACTACGGCGCGGCGCTCCAGATGCATCCGTTGGTCTTGAAACTGATGCGCGAAAGGATCATAGAGACCGAGGCGAAATCCCCTCAGCTTCTTAAAAGATCGGAAAGCTGTCTGGTGGTGGTCGGAAGGGGTACGACAGATCCGGACGCCAACTCCGATGTGTCGAAACTTGCGAGAATGCTGGAGGAAGGGCTGGGGTTCGGAGCTTCATTCGTCTGCTATTCCGGGACCGCGAAGCCGCTGGTTGCCGATGGGCTCAGGCTAGCGGTGCGCCTCGGATTTTCACGGATCGTCGTTGCGCCTTTTTTTCTGTTTACGGGCATCCTGGTTAAGCGGATTTATTCGGCCGTCACTGCTCTCGCGGTGAAGTATCCGGAAATTGAATTTTTGCAATGCGAGTATCTTGGCATTCACGAACTCCTGGCGGATGCGCTGCTCGAGCGGGCAGAAGAGAGTGTCACCGGAAAAGCTATAGCCAACTGCAGTCTCTGCAAATACCGGGTGCAGATCATCGGCTACGAAAAGGAAGTCGGTGCTCCGCAACGAGGACACCACTTCCACGTGCGCGGAGGTGGAGAGTCTGACACCGGCGTCCCGCAGGTGCTTGTCCAGAATCACGGGCGGGACGCCGATGAGACGATGCGCGCGGAAGTGCAGCATCCAATTGAATTGGAAAGTTTTCGGATTATCAGTGTCGGCCGCGATTGGTCTGCAATCCCGGAGCCCGAGCGAGATATCCTAAAACGTCTGGTCCATACGAGCGGAGACTTCAATGTCGTTGACGAGGTCTTTATTTCACCGGGAGCGATTCGCGCCGGGATTCGAGCGTTGTCGCAACGCGTGCCGATCGTGACAGACGTCGCGATGGTCCAGAGCGGATTGCGCCGAAGCCTGCTCAATCGGTTCGCCATTGAGACGGTTTGCACTGTTCACGATGAGGAGACGAATTTACTCGCCGAGGCGTCCGGAATCACGCGGTCCGCAGCCGGCATCAGGCGGGCCTGGATGCAATTTGGGAATCGTCTTATCCTCGCAATCGGTGATGCTCCGACAGCTGTAGAAGAAGCGGTGCGGCTGGTGAATGCGCACCGGTGGCGACCGCACCTGATCATCGGGCTTCCTGTCGGGTTCGTCGGAACTGAACAGAGCAAGGAAAATCTGAGACGTTGCCTGTGCGTACCACGGATCACCAATCGTGGGACTCGTGGAGGCTCACCTTGGGCAGCCGCAGTGGTGAACGCGATGCTAATCCTTTTAGCGAATCAGGGAGCTGGCAAATGACGGGCTCCGATGCAAATCCCGAGAAGGGTTTTTCCTTCCGTTTCGATTTAAAAAAACTCGCAGAAAACGGCTTGAGACGTGGGTATACGACCGGAACCTGCGCGACTGCTGCCGTGAAGGCGGCCCTCTTAAAGCTTGTCTGTAACGAGACACCGCCGGAGGTTAACGTGACGCTCCCGGATAGCCTGCAGTATCTCACGGTCCCAATTGATCGAATCTCGGAAGAACCCGATGGGGTTGTTCGAGCGGATGTCATTAAAGATGCAGGCGACGATCCAGACCAGACTCATCGCGCCCGGATATTCGCAAGGGTGAGGCGAAATGAAAAGGGCCAGGTCGTATTTGAACGCGGTGAAGGAGTCGGCGTCGTGACTCAGTCCGGCTTGCAGCTCAAGGTGGGCGAACCGGCGATCAATCCTGTTCCCAGAAAAATGATGATCAACGCCGTGCATGAGGTGCTCGGCGAGGGGGACGAGACCATTTGCGTTGGATTTGATCTTCAGATTGGTTGCGAGAGTGGAGAGGAGATTGCAAAGCGCACTTTTAATCCTCGATTAGGCATCGATGGCGGGATCTCGATTCTCGGTACAACCGGAATTGTCGAGCCAAAGTCGACAGCTGCGTTCACTGCTTCAATCGAGGTTTATGTGAGGGTCGCACTTGGTGATGGTCCGTATGAAATTGTCGTGGCCCCAGGGAACCTCGGTCAACGGTTTGCGCGCAGTTTTCTGCAATTGCCGCTCAAGCGGGTCGTTCAGGCGGCAAACTTCATCGGCTTCGCCTTGGAATGCGTCGACCGGACGCTGGAAGAAAATGGCTATCGGCTTCCCAAGCTGTGGATCATTGGTCATCCGGGCAAACTCGCCAAGATTCTGGACGACGTCTACGATACGCATTCTGCGCAAAGTCGAAGTGCAGTCAGCGCCGTTTGTCGTATTGCGGATCGTTTCGGAATCTCCGGCGCGCTCCGGGAGTCGATGGCGCAATCGAGAACCGTAGAAGGGCAGATCGAACTACTAAAGGCAGAGGCGTTCTCACCGGCGTTCTGGACTCTGGTCGAACAAAGAATCGCCACCCAAATCTCTGGTCTGCTGAGGCATGTTGAGCAGGTCTCTGTACGGCTGTTCCAAATGGATGGGAATTCGTTAGGAGGACAATCGTGATCCGATCAGGAATGTTCTTTGGAATCGGTGTCGGCCCTGGTGAACCCGGTCTGATTCCCGTCGCCGCCTGGAACACTTTGAAAAAGTGTGATGTGATCTTTGTTCCTCGTGCTAAGAGCATGAATCATTCGGTTGCACTTCGCTGTTTACCGACAGACGAAATTCCGCAAGATCGGTTTCGCGAAATTGAGTTCGCAATGGAGCCGGATCGGAGCGTTCTCTCCGCGCATTACACAGATCTTGCAGGGGTTATCGCCATCGAGCTCTGCGCGGGAAGAGACGTCGCTTACCTCACGTTAGGCGATCCGTCGACCTATTCGACCTACACCTACACGCTCGTAGCGCTGCTGGATCGGATACCGGATCTGCGGTACCGGACATTTCCCGGTGTGCCGAGCTATTGCGCCGTAGCTGCGGCCACCGGATTTGCGCTCGGGGAGGGGAAACAGCGCATCCTCATCGTGCCATGTCCGGCTCAGATGTCCGAACTACGGTCGATGATCGAGACGCATGACATCGTCGTTCTGATGAAGATCGGTGATCGGTTGCCTGCGGTGCTCCCCTTGCTTCACCAAATGGGGATAGCGGACCAGTGCGTTTTCGGTAGTCATGTCGGGATGGCGGACGCAACTCTCTACGCGAATGTTGCGGAGATGGATCCGGAGAAAAGTCGGGGCTATCTCTCAACTCTCCTGATCCGGAAGGATAAGCTCGAAAAACGTCTTCTGGGAGCTCAATGATGAAGGTCTATTTTATTGGAGCCGGACCGGGAGCCGCTGACTTGATCACAGTCCGCGGTACAAAGATCCTCGGCCGAGTTGACGTGGTGCTCTATGCCGGATCACTGGTCAGCAAGAAGATGTTAGTTCATTGCCGCGCCGAGGCTCGAATCATCAATACTGCGAAACTCAGCTTGAACGACCAGGAGACTCATTACGCCTACGCTCGTGATCATGACTTGGATGTCGCCCGCCTGCATTCCGGCGATCCGTCTATCTACGGTGCGATCGCGGAGCAGATGCGCAGGCTCGATCGCCTGGGAATCGAATACGAAGTTGTGCCGGGAGTCTCTTCGTTTGTCGCGGCTGCCGCTCTCCTGAACACTGAGCTGACAAAACCGGAAACTGCTCAGACCATTATCCTCACGCGAATCGCCGGCCGTGCTTCACCCATGCCCGACCGCGAGTCGCTGCGAGCACTCGCCGCGCATACCACTACGATGTGTGTTTTTCTGTCCGGCGGGCAGTTGTCACATGTTGTTGCTGAGCTTCTCGTCCACTATCGGCCGGATACTCCAGCAGTACTGGTTCACAAAGCAACGTGGCCGCAGGAAAAGATCTGGTCCGGCTCGCTCGGCAAGATCATGGAGGAGATCGTGCCGCGGGATTGGGAGCTCTCGACTATGCTGATTGTCGGCGAAGTGTTGAAGCGGGAGGCGGGAGCCGAATCACGTCTATACGCTGCCGAGTACTCGCATCGGTTCAGGAAAGCCATAAAGAAAGCGACTGCATGATTTCGGAGCAACGACGTCGGCATTGTATGCGAGACGGTACACTTGGAATCTGGGTTGTTCGGACGGAAGCGGAGGAGCTCGGGCGGTACCTTGAGGTCAAGCTCGGAGGCCACCTCGGCGGTCTGGACTGTTGCGGCCTTGAGACTAATCGCGATGCGTTCGCATCTCGCTGCGCCTCTTACCGGCAATGGGTTCTTGTAATGGCCACAGGTATCGCCGTTCGTTATCTTGAGGGATTAATCAAGGATAAAAGGACTGATCCAGGCGTGGTTGTGATTGATGAAGGTTGCCGGTTTGCTGTCTCCCTGTTGGCCGGTCACGAAGGTGGGGCGAATTTTTTGGCTTACCGCGTCGCGAACCTCACTGGAGCCGTGCCGGTCGTCACCACTGCTACCGAAGCGCTCAAGCCGCTTGTCGTCGGGCTTGGGTGCCGCAAAGGTATTCGAGCTGATGATATCGATGCAACGGTCGGCCAGGCCCTACTAAAGGTGTCGCGAACGCAAGCGGAAATTCGTGAAATTGCCACCATCGATCTCAAAGGTGAAGAACGTGGCATTTTGGAGTGGTGCGAGCGAGCAGGCGTGCCGTTAAGAGTCATTCCGCGAGCGCTGATCCGGGAACGGCCATGGGTCACGAATCCTTCAGCTTGGGTGCGCGCAAAAGTCGGCGTCGATGGAGTGTGTGAGCCGTGTGCTCTGCTCGCGACTTTTCGCGGACGGCTCATTCTTCCAAAAACAACTTCGAACGGTGTTGCGGTGGCGATTGTTGAGGAGGCTTCGGGCTTATGATGCGCAAGGGCAAGCTTCACCTTGTCTCGGTCGGCCCGGGGCTTGCCGAGCTGATTCCTCCGCTTGCGGAAACTGCGCTGCGTACCAGCGATGTGATCATCGGCTACGAACTTTATCTAACCTGGATTAAGCCGTGGATCGACGGCAAAGCGATTTTCTCATTTGCACTGACGCAGGAACGCGAACGAGCTTCCTTGGCCATCGAGCATGCGCGGAACCGCCGTGTTGTTAGTCTGGTTTCGGGCGGTGATATTGGTGTCTATGGTATGGCCGCGCTCGTCCTCGAGGAAATGTCCGAGGACGATACGTTCGAGTTAAACGTTATTCCTGGGATTTCCGCCGCTACAAGTTGTGCCTCTCTGCTTGGTTCGCCGTTGTCACACGATTTTGCAACGTTATCTCTTTCCAATCTGCTTTGTCCTTGGGATTGGATAGAGCGGCGGGCTCGCCAACTGGCGCAGGCCGACTTGGTTGTCGCCCTGTACAACGTTCAAAGCAAAACTCGACAGGAAGGCGTTTACCGGATCCTTCGTCTATTCCTGGAAGTCAAAGGTGCAACGACCTGGTGTGGCGTCGTCCGTAACGCTTACCGAGCTGATCAGGAAACTTACATCTGTACCTTGGCCGAGCTGCTCGAGCGCGGGTTCGACATGCTGACCACAATTATCGTCGGAAACCGGTTTACGCAGCGCAAACGCGAGTTCATTTTCACGCCGCGCGGTTACCGAGCTTGGAACGAAGATGCCGGACGCCGAATCGCCGATACGCCGATACGCCCGCTTGATGCCTCGGTCTGGGTCTTTTCGGGGACGAGTGACGGCAATGCTTTAGTGTCAAAGCTTTGCAAAACCGGCTATCACATCATTGTATCAACGGCCACTGAATACGGCCGTGAAATCGTTTGTGAAAGCCTGCCGGGAATCACAGTACGATCTGGAAGAATGGGTGTGGAAGCCCGCCGGCGCGAAATCTTGAATTCCGGTGCTCGGGCTATTGTGGATGCAACGCATCCATTCGCGACGGCGATTTCTTCCCAGCTGATGCAGCTTGCCGAAGAGCTCAAGATTCCTTATCTGCGATACGAGCGGCCTCCGGCGATAAGTTCGTATCCTGCCATTCTCTGCAAAACAGTGAGGGAAGCCGCAGCGGAGTCGATTGCCCGAGGGAACCGCATCTTTTTAGCTACGGGTGCTAAGGATCTGCCCGCTTTTCTCAAGCATGAAGGAGCATCTCGTTGCGAGTGGTACGTGCGGATAACCCCTGATTCCTTAGAACGCGCCCTGAGCCTTGGAGTGCCGCGGGCAAATATCTGCGCGATGCAGGGTCCGTTCTTGAAAGAGTTTGACGAAGTACTCTGGAAGAATTGGCGAATAGACTGTGTTGTTACTAAGGAGTCCGGCGAAGTCGGCGGTTTCCTGGCGAAGGCCGAAGCGGCTTATTTGCTTGGAATCCCACTGATCGTCGTGGAGCGACCGCAAGTCGACTATCCGATCGTCGCTAATGATTTCGAGACCGTAGTTGACCAGCTGCGGCAGTTGCTCGGCACTGGAGTCGTTGAGAAAGGGGGCGTGTCAATTTGACGTCGAACTTTTGGCGAAGTAGGCGAAGCGTCCCCGCTTTGCACGGTTCGCGCGGAAAGCAAAGCGAGGACGAGCCCTCAATTTCGGGTTTGTTTAATCTAATCGCGCCTGCGCCGCTTGGGCCGAAGGCCCTTAAGAATACAGTCTTGGGTGGAGCGAAGCGGAGCCCCAGGAATTTCAAATTGTGCGACCGAGCGCTGAAAGCGCGACAGAACGATTGTCTCGTGATGTGGCGACCTACGCTCTCGATCGTCGCCCTAGCCACCAGCCACTAGCACTAACCCCTAGCCATTCACTATGAAAATCCCAGTCACGATCGTCACCGGATTCCTCGGTTCCGGCAAAACCACTCTAATCTGTGGGTTGCTGAAAAAGATTCCAGATCGTCATTTGGCTGTACTCATTAACGAGTTCGGCGAGGTCTCTGTCGATGGTACTCTGTTGCGCACGGCCGGGCAGGAGCACGGAGCCGAAATTCACGACCTTCCAAACGGGTGCATCTGCTGCACCATCAAGGATGATTTTTTGCCGGTGATGAAGCAACTTCAACGCCGGACACACGAAATAGACCATGTCCTGATCGAGACCTCCGGATTGGCGTTGCCAATGCCCGTGATGCGGGCGCTGGCTTGGCCTGAGATCCGAAATGATTTTCAACTGGATGCTGTGCTCACTGTCGTTGACACGCCGCAGCTCCTTGGCGGCAATCTCGAAAGCGGAAAACCGATTCCCGGCGTCGACGCTGCCGAGGCCCCCCTACATGCCGCGTCGGTAGAACTCATCTTGAATCAGCAGTTGGAAAACGCTGACGTCGTAGTTCTCAATAAGATCGACGATCTGTCCGAAGAACTGCTCATCAAGGCAGAAGAGTTGGTGCGCCAAAAGGCCTCGAAAGTTCGGTTCCTCGAACTTGCTCACCATGCCGAGCTCGATACCCGTCTGTGTATGGGACTGAATTTGCATGACGAACTCGTGCAGGAGGGGTTGCACGCCGTGCACGAACATCATCACGGCCCCATCCAACAGATGCCGACGGAATTGGATCGGCCGCTCGAAGACCAAGGACAGTTTGATGGCCACTCTCACACCGGGCTCGGCGCACACGAACACGGCGAAAATACTCATCAGCACTTTCATGAGCATGACACCGGCTGGCAATCTTTCGTGCTTGAAAGCGACGAGTTGCAAGATGCGGAAAAATTGAAAGCAGCGGTGCGCGAAATCACCCTGCATCAGCCGATTCTGCGGGCAAAGGGTTTTGCTTCAATCGAAGGCAAGCGTCATCGGCTGGTCGTGCAGGCGGTACGTAACCGGGTCCAAACCTACTTCGAGCAACATCGATCCGACGTGTCGCATTCAACTTTGGTCGTTATCGGGTACCATCCTCGCCGCGATCAAATCACAACATTGATGAGTGAAATAACAAATACGAAGTGGAGTTAATGCAGAAAGAAGTCAGGAGTTGCAGGAGTTCAGGAGTTGCAGAATAGCCTCCTGAACTCCTGCAACTCCTGAACTCCTGACTTCTTGACTTCTTAACCATGCATTGGACAGCTGCACAGCCTGGTTGCTTAGACACTGAGCGAGAGTTGATGCTCATCGATCAAACTCCTGGCGAAATTGTTTTTCTCAGCGCTGCCGATACCGATCTTTCTAGCGTCTCCTCCGTTTGGCGCCGGCGTTTCGGCAATCGGTTGCGGATTGCTCACGCCTTTTCGCTTCGGCAGCCCGTCGCGGCCGATCACTACATTGAGACCGTCGTGCGGAAATCAAAGCTGATCGTCGCCCGCTTGTTGGGTGGGCAAGCTTATTTTGCTCACTTCATCCAGGGACTGTCGGATTTGAAAGAGGAGCCTGTCCGCCCGAAATTCTTGATTTTCTCCGGGACGGGATCTGACGAGGAAGAGTTGGCTGGATTAAGCGATTTTCCACCGGGCGTCT
>Ga0207862_1000628_pt1 | contig 10689 bp, 10 predicted proteins | sample LuqExpMetageno81_FD_187838 | JGI IMG/M metagenome (GOLD analysis project Ga0207862, IMG submission 187838) | Tropical forest soil microbial communities from Luquillo Experimental Forest, Puerto Rico - Sample 81 (SPAdes) | ecosystem: Environmental > Terrestrial > Soil > Tropical forest ... | reverse complement strand
GCACCCGTCGCGCTTGCCGCCATGGCGTTCGGCCAATACGCCAAGGCGGTCACGCCCGGCGCGCCGCCGCTGTTGGTCGCCGTCGGCGTGGTCTGGCTGGTGTCGATCGTACAGCTTTTCGGCATCAAGCATTCCTCCACCTTTCAGCTCATCTCGACCATCCTCAAGGTGGTGCTCATCGTCGCCTTCCTGATCGCGGGATTTGTCATCGGCACGCCGCAGCCGACCTCGTTTGCGCCGTCGACATCCGACTTCGGCCATGTCCTGAGCGCGCCGTTCGCCATCGGTCTCGTGTTCGTGATGTATTCGTTCTCCGGGTGGAATGCCGCGACCTACATCATCGGCGAGCTGCGGATGCCGCAGCAGAACCTGCCGCGCGCGATGTTGTCGGGAACGTTGATCGTGCTGCTGCTCTATGTCGCGCTGAATGCGGTGTTCCTGCGCACCGCGCCGATCGAGAAACTGTCCGGGCAACTCGAAGTCGCGAGCATATCGGGAAGCTATATCTTCGGCGACGTCGGCGGTCGGATCGTCGCGGTGATGATCTGCGTCGGGCTGATCTCCTCGATTTCGGCAATGATGTGGATCGGACCTCGGGTCATGATGACCATGGGCGAGGACATCCCGGCGATCCGCATGTTCGCCCGCAAGTCGACCAACGGCGCGCCGGCCTATGCGATACTCTTCCAGCTCGCGGTCGCAACGCTGATGCTGTTCACCCGCTCTTTCGAGGCGGTGTTGGACTTCATCCAGTTCGCGCTCCTGTTCTGCTCGTTTTTCACCGTGCTCGGCGTGATCAAGCTTCGCATCACAAGACCCGATCTGCCGCGCCCCTACCGCGCTTGGGGATACCCGTTGACGCCCCTCGTTTTCCTGCTCGTGACCGGCTTCATGATGTACTATCTCTTGACCGAGCGGCCGTTGCAGGCCTTCTTGGGTATGTCGATCATGGTTTCGGGCCTCGTGATTTACGCCATTTTCCACAAGCGGACCGATCAAGGCGCCGCGATGATTTCCGCGGACCGCGAGTAGAGATGCTCAACACCATGAAAATAGCCGCGCTTGCCGCGAGTCTGATCCTTGCGGTCGTATTTCCAGCGCGGGCCGCAGATAGCGTGACTGCCGACGATACCGCGCGCTTCCTCGCGGGCATGCAACCGTCGGCCGATTCGCCGCTGATGCCGCTCACCCGCGATCCGGCATGGCAGCACCATGCCCGCTTCTTCGACAACGCGTTCGGCCAGCTCGAGCAGCGCCAGCTTTCCCGGATCCGCGCCTGGTCCGATGCCAACCTGGCCGCGCCGAAGCCGACCATGTTCTACATGTTTTCGGGCCCCGATTTCCTCTACGCGGACGCCTTCTATTCAAAGGCGTCGACCTATGTGTTGAGCGCGCTCGAGCCGCCCGGTTCGGTGCCTGATCTGAGCAGGCTGCCGCGCGGCAACCTCGGTGCCACGCTCTACAATATCGAGCATTCGCTAGGCTCGATCCTGAGCTTCAGCTTCTTCATCACCAAGCATATGAAGGTGGATCTGCATGCCGGGCAGGTCTCGGGCACGCTGCCGATCCTCTACGTGTTCCTTGCGCGCTCGGGAAAGACCATTCACGAGGTCACGCCGGTTACGCTTGACGACAAGGGCACGATCCATGCCGGCAATGAGAGCGCAGGTCCGAACGCTACGCACGGGGTGCGCATCACCTTTGCGGGCAAGGAGGGTGGTGAGAAGACGCTCTATTATTTCTCGACCGATCTTTCCAACTCGGGGGTCAGGGCGAGCGGCTTTCTGAAGTTTTGCCAGACGCTCGCGCCCGGCAACAGCCTGATCAAGAGCGCGTCCTATCTGTTGCACTCCGGAAATTTCACGACGACGCGCAACTTCATTCTCGCCAACAGCGCAACCATCATCCAGGACGATTCCGGCATCCCACTCGGCTATTACAATCCGAAGGGATGGCACTTCTTTCCGTTCGGCCGATATGAGGGCCCGATCAGCGAATTTGCCGGCAAGTACCAGCCGTCCTACGCAGAATTGTTCAGGCGCTCCCAGCCAATGGATTTCGGTATCGGCTATCGTTGGCGCGGTCATGAATCGAACCTGCTGCTTTCGGTGCGGCTCAGCGCGGACGAGGCCCCGGCACTCGACGCAACGACAGCGTCAACCGATGCCCCGTCGCCGAGGCCGCACACGAAAAAGCCCCGGCCACCGGCGTCGATCGCGCCGCAGCAGCAGCATGGGTTCTTCTCCTGGTTCCGTTGAGCGCTTGCGCGCTGTCTACCAGCGCACGCTTTGGCTGGGCACGACGAAGGCCGTCGTGTTCTGCGGCGTTGCGGCATAATGCGCAAAATAAACATAGGCACCGCCGATGATCACGAGCAGTGCGAAGATAGCCAGCAGGTCGATTTGCCTGGGGTCGTGACCGCTGCCGCTGAACTTCCAGCGCATGATTGGTCCTCCCGAAGGAGCATCACGTCAATGCGAGCGAAGAGTGCCAGTTCCCTGGAGCGGCCTGCGTATTTCGTCTTAACGCTTCGCTCGCCGGAAAATGATGATCCGCCAGGACACCGGTTGGATTGATTCAGCTCAATTCGCCAGTGCCAGAGGGAGCATTGACGCCGCGCCAGCGGCCGTAGCGCCAGGGCAGATACCATCGTGCGCCGGGTGGCGCCTCTAGCGGCACGTTGTCGATGCCGGAGGTTCCGAAGGGGTGGCAGCGCAACAACCGCGCAAGCGTCATCCAGCCGCCGCCCCACAGCCCGAAGCGCGCGATCGCTTCGTCGCCATAGACCGAACAAGTCGGCAGGTGGCGGCAATTGTAGCCGACGAGTGGCGACAGCGTATGCCGGTAGAGCCAGATGAGGGCACGACCGGCATTGCGCGGCAGGCGCAACAACGCGCCGGCCATGGCGGTCATCTGCTGGCTTGGATGTTTCATGGGCGAGGTGCCGCAATCCTATGCTCGACCTTGCGCGGTTCCAGGGCAGGGAACTGAAAAGAACGGCAATTGCGCCACACTTTTGCAGATTCCCGTGCGTACTTGGTCGCAGCGCAGCAAGTCACGCTGGACGATGCCTTATTCCCCGGATACCATTTTTGTGACGGCTGGATGATAAGAATCACTTCGTGGACTGGGGGCTTTGCCGCGCCGTTGGGGCTTGGGGAAAGGTCGAATTTGAAACTCCTGAGGTCGCCTGATCTTCGCACCTGGATGCTGCTCGGCATCACGGCGCTCGGACTAGCTTGGCTTGTTGTCCTGGCGCCGCTTTGCGGCGCAAAGGCCGGCGCCGCGCTCGAGGAGCGCAAGCTGCCGATGAGGTTTTCCTGGGTAGCTTGCCAGCCCAACTGCCGCGGCTGGATCACCGCGGTCGGCATCGTGACCGCCGACAGCCCGAAGGACTTCGAGGAATTTGCGCGCGGCCGGGAAATGCACGGCGCAACGCTCGTGCTGGATTCGAGTGGCGGCTCGGTGAACGATTCCATCGCGCTTGGAAGGCGCTTCCGCGAGCTCGGCATGATGACGACTGTCGGCGTCGGCGTGCAGTCGCACACGGCGCAAGGCGACCGCGCCAACGTCTCGCCGGATGCCTATTGCGAGTCGATGTGCGTGTTTTTGCTGTTGGCAGGCAAGACGCGCTATGTGCCGGAGCAGGCCCATGTGCGGGTTCACCAGATCTGGATGGGCGACCGCGCGGATGACGCGAAGGCCGCAAGCTACAGCGCGCAGGACCTGATGATCGTCGAGCGCGACGTCGGGCGCCTTGCCAAATACACTTTCGACATGGGCGGGTCGGGCGATCTGCTCGCGCTATCGCTGAGCGTGCCGCCGTGGGAAGACCTGCATGAATTGTCGCGGTCGGAATTGCAGCTCACCAATCTCGTGACGACGGATGTCGTCGCCGAGGTGCTCCCGCCCGTCGAGCTCGGGACGCCTTTGGCGGGGCTCACGCCGAAGGCCGTGCAAGACCGTTTTGCCGGCAGCGCGTCCGACAGCGAAACGGCATCTCAACAGGTGAAATCGACAAAGACCGCTGAAGTCGTGGTTCCGACTGGCGGCGTCGCTCCTCCAGCGAAATAAGCCGCCGCCGTTTAACTAGCCCGGCGCGGCGGCAGGCTGCTTCGCTCCATTCTTTCCCTCGATCTGGCCGATGGCGTCGACGACGGCATCGAAGGTCAGCATGGTCGATGCATGACGCGCCTTGTAGTCGCGGACCGGTTCCAGAAATGCGATGTCGGCCCACTTGTGCTCGGAAGGCGGTGGGCTGCCGTTTTCCTTCAGCATTTTGCGAACGGTTTCACGTAACTCGCGCAATTCGCTCGCGGTCGAGCCAATGACATGCCGCGCCATGATTGAGGAGGAAGCCTGGCCCAGCGCGCAGGCCTTCACCTCATGGGCAAAATCCGTAACCACCGGACCCTCCATCTTGAGGTCGATCTTGACGGTCGATCCGCACAATTTGGAATGGGCGGTCGCGCTGGCATCGGGGTTTTGCAGCCGGCCCAGCCGGGGGATGTTCCCGGCTAGCTCGATGATGCGCTTGTTATAGATGTCGTTCAGCATATGACGGGGTCTCGGGCTTGCGGGGCCGATCGACCTTGGCGGCCGGGGCCGGCGGTCTTATATATGGTTGCAAACGGCGGTATGATAGTGGCCGTTTCCTCAGGCGTCCGGCGGCGCATGGCTGCCCCGTCTGCCGGTGACACTCCGGTCCTTTGGACCGGTCGAACGGAGTTGACATGGACGCATTGATCAAGCCGATCCGCTCCAACAAGCCTGCCGATGCCAAGCCGTCCGAGGGGCGCCCGGCGGAGCTGGATCCATCCGAATTCCTCGCGGCGGTCGTCCGAGCCGAGCAACCGCGGCCCTCACGCGCCGAGGCGGAAGCCGCGGTGCACACGCTGCTCAGCTATATCGGCGAGGACGCCTCCCGCGAAGGTCTGTTGGACACGCCGCGCCGCGTGGTCGAGGCATTCGACGAACTCTATCAGGGCTATCACCAGTGCCCCGCGGAAGTGCTCGACCGCACTTTCGGGGAGACCGCCGGCTATGACGATTTCGTGCTGGTCCGCGACATCGAGTTCACTTCGCAATGCGAGCACCACATGATGCCGTTTTACGGCAAGGCGCACATCGCCTACACGCCGGTCGAACGGGTGGTGGGCCTTTCCAAGCTTGCCCGTCTCACCGACATTTTTGCGCGTCGGCTACAGACCCAGGAACATCTCACGGCCCAGATCGCTGCTGCGATCGACGAGATTCTGAAGCCGCGTGGCGTTGCGGTCATGATCGAAGCGGAGCATACCTGCATGTCGGTGCGCGGCGTCGCCAAGCATGGCGCGATGACGTTCACTAGCCGCTTCACCGGTATGTTCCGCGACAATCCGGCCGAGCAGGCGCGTTTCCTGTCCATGGTGCGAGGGCCGCAGCGGTGAGCTGAACCCTCGCTTCGATCAGCGAGGGATTTTTCCGTGTCCACATCTGCAGATATCGACGACCGGGAGGAGGGGCTGGCACTCAAGCCCAAATTCGATGCGTCGGGTCTTCTTACCTGCGTTGCGACCGACGCCGCGACCGGCGAGGTGCTGATGGTCGCGCACATGAATGAAGAGGCGCTGCGGAAGACCATCGAGACCGGCGAGGGCTGGTACTTCAGCCGTTCGCGCCAGGCGTTGTGGCGAAAAGGCGAGACCTCCGGTCAGACGCAGCGCGTGATCGAGATCAGGATGGATTGCGACCAGGACGCGGTCTGGATCCGGGTCGAACAGGTCGGCGCGGCCTGCCACACCGGGCGAAAATCGTGTTTCTACCGGAGGGTCGAACGGAATGGCGGGGCCGCGCAGCTCAGGTTCGTGGATGCTGAGCGGCTGTTCGATCCCAAGGCGGTCTACAGGAAATGACAGGGGTGCACGTTTTAACCTGCCGTTAACCATACGCGCCGCAGTGTGAGGGTGGTTGAGCGCTCTTTTGGGAGAAAGAGCACTCAGACGATTGATGCGGTCCGCGGGGAGCGGGGCACCAGAAATGTCGGTCGACACGTCAAACGCCACGATCGCGGCAGGTGTCGATTCCCCGCGCGCGCGGGTGACCGGCGCGATCAAGCAAGCCGCTTCGTCGACAGGCGCAAGCTTCGAATACCTGCTCGCCACCGCGAAGATGGAATCCGATTTCAATCCGAGCGCGGGTGCCTCCACGTCGTCGGCGCGCGGGCTTTATCAGTTCATCGAGCAGACCTGGCTTGCCACCGTGAAGGAAGCGGGCGGCCAGCTCGGCTACAGCCAATATGCCGACGCCATCACCAAGACGTCGTCCGGCGATTATGCGGTGGTTGATCCGACCATGCGCCGTGCGATCATGAAGCTGCGCGACGATCCCGCGGCAAGCTCGGCGATGGCGGCTGTGCTGACCCAATCCAACAGCTTCCAACTCACCGGCAGAATCGGCCGCCGGCCGACCGATGCCGAACTTTACATGGCCCACTTTCTCGGTATCGGCGGCGCCGCCAAATTGATCACGAGTGCCGAGGACACGCCGCGGGCCTCCGCCGTGCGGATGTTTCCGGCGGCTGCCGCGGCGAACCGCCCGATCTTCTACGATCGGACAGGCCAGGCGCGCAGCGTCTCCGAGGTTTATACGGATCTAGCGACGCGTTACACGAGCGCGGCGAGTTCGCCGGCGACGCGCACCGCACTCGCTCTGTACGGCGATGTCCCGGCCGCCGTCGTGTCGGCCACGGCATCGGCCGCGCCTGCAATTGACAATGCTGCTTACCTTTCGACGTTTCCGGATGTCCGCAGCCCCGCGCCGTCGGCTCCGACCGTGGCTTCGGCGGAGCCTGCGAGCAGCAATTCTCGCCCTGTCGATCCCATGTTTCGTTCGCTGTTTCAGGTCGACGATCGCTCCCAGCCCGTTTCGTCTACCGTTCGCGAATTGTGGGGAAATTCGTCGTCGCTGACATCGGCTGCGAACGCAACGCCATCCGCGCCGCGGCCGCTCGATCTGTTCAGCGATCGCGACGGAAGCTTCTCAAGCTAGCAAACGAATCCGTCAGCATTGCTCGCCTTTCGTGACAGCCGTTCGTGCGACATTGTGACCGCCGAAGGTGTGCGCGCGAGCTTGTGCGCTTTCTGGTAGAGAAGTAATTTTCGCACGGGTGGTTCTCTGCCTCTGGAGGATACTCTATGTCCATTAACGTCAAAGTTTATGATAACGGCGATCATACTTGCCTGGTTTGGCTGCCGGCCGACGGCAAAGCGATTCCACAATGTCGGGGATTTGCGATCCGTCGCGTCGTGAAGGGCAGCCCTGACATCTATCTCCACGGCTTCGTCGGCTTTTCCGACGACGACAAGCTCGATCCCAACGCGCCCTGGAAGCATCCGGTCCAGCGCTTCATGTGGTGGGACTACGGCGTGACGCCGGGCCAGGTCGTGCAATATTCGGTCGTGCCGGTGACCGGAGACAAGGATCATCTGCAACTCGCAGCGGCGCTTGCCAGTCCGTTGACGCCGCCGCTCACGATCACGAGCCAGGCGACGCCGAATATCGGCGCCTACTTCAACAAGGGCATCGTTTCGGCGCAGTGGGTGTCGCGCGCGCTGGATGCGCTCGGCAAGAATCCCAAGATCGCCAATATCATCAGTGCGCCCGGCAATCCCTTGCGCAACGCGTTGAGCGGGCTGCTGCGTCCGCGGCTTTTGAAGATGCTGGCCGACGTCAAGGCGAGCAACGGCCAGATCTACGCCGCGCTGTACGAGCTCAACGATCCCGAGTTGCTCGCAGGCCTCAAGGCGCTCGGCAAGAACTGCCATCTGATCCTTGCCAATGGCGCCTTCAAGCCGCCGACCAACGACGAGAACAAGGATGTGCGCGCGGAGCTGAAAGGCATCGTCGACCTGCACAACCGCCTCGTTCCCACCGGACACTTTGCGCACAACAAGTTCGTGGTGTGCTGCGATTCGGCGGGGAGGCCTCAGAGCGTGCTCTCCGGCAGCACCAACTGGACGATGACGGGGCTGTGCACGCAGGCCAATAATGGCATCATCGTCAACGACCCGAAGGTGGCGCAGGATTTTCTCGACGAGTGGAATCTCCTGAAGAACGCGGGCAACGCCTATCCGGCCAATCTCGCCAAGACCAACTCGACGGCGAAGACCTTCAATGTCGACGGCGGCACCGTCACGCAATGGTTCGCGCCGACCAATGGCGGCCCGGATCTCGCCTATGCGCGCAAGCTGATCAATGCGGCCAAGGAAGGCATCCTCTTCCTGTTCTTCAATCCCGGTGTGTTCGTTCCCGACGGCCAGCCGGAAAACAAATGGACGCTCTTGCAGAATATCCTGTTCCGGCATCACGCGGGCACTGCCAACTATGATGACAGCCTCTATATTCGCGGCGTTGTGAATCAGGAGATCGCCGGCCTCACCAACGAGGGCAGCGGGAAAAAGCCGGCAAAACCTTCGACGCATGCCGCGCTCGACCCATCGGCGGGCACACCGGTCACGCTGTTCAACGGCGGCAAGGAGCCGCCGCAGCACCTTGGCTACGAATCCATGGTGCCCAAGAATATCAAGGATAAATTCCATGAATGGGCGACCGAAATTCTCGGCCAGGGCGTTCACATCCACAGCAAGGTCATCGTGCTCGATCCCTTTGGTGCGCATCCGGTGGTCATGACCGGCTCGCACAATCTGGGCCTGAAGGCCTCGAGCAAGAACGACGACAATCTGATGATCGTCGAGGGTAACGGACCGCTGGCTGCGGCCTATGCCGCCAACATCATCGCCATCTACCAGACCTATCGCTGGAACTCATATGTTGAGGCTCACCGACAGGACCCGAAGGTGTGGCACGGGCTGGTCGACAACGACACCTGGCAGAACGGCTATCTCGACTCGAGCGGCAATGACTGGCCCGAACTCCAGTTCTGGATGGGCGTGCATCAGGCTGTGTCCGCCGCGAAGGCAGGCCCAGCCCAGGTGCCTGAGCACACGCCCTCCGCACCGAGCGCGGCGCAGCCGCGAAAGAGCAAGCGGACCGCAAAGCATCCGCCTGCGAAGAAGGCTGCGGCCAGAAAGAAGAACACAGCCAAGCGATCGCCCGGGAAGAAGAGGACGAATCGCGCGGCAAGCACGAGGCACTCCGCGAAGGGGAGGACCGCGAACAGGAAGCGTTCGCACACGCGCCGCGCAGCCTGACACGGCGACGTCTCGGGTTGTGACGGCCAAGGGCGAGGCGGGTTAGCCCCGGCGCCGCCTCGCCATGGCCAGGCGCTCGCCGAATTAGGGCAGTCCCGGCGGCGATCGGTGGCCGGGCACCGGCACCCCTAACAAAACGGCAAGAAATCCAGCCGGTTATGGTGAACGCTTTGTTAAGCGTCATGGTTTAGTTTCCCTTCATATCGTCCGTTTCTCGTTGCGTAAGCCGGTAGCACAATGATCGTTCGGCAGTTCATCAACTGGATCAGGACCGCCTCCGCAGGCGAGCGGGCGGAGGCCACGCGCGCGCTGGCGCGGGCCTGGCTCATTTCCGATCTTTCCGCAGACGACCGTGCTGCCGCCGAAGGTGCGCTGCTGATGATGCTCGACGACCCGTCGCCGCTGGTGCGGCAGGCGATGGCCGAGGTCTTTGCGCGCAGCGCGGAAGCGCCGGCGGCGATCGTTCAGGCCCTGTCGGTGGACCAGCCGTCGGTGGCGATTCCCGTGCTCGAGCATTCCCCGCTTCTGATCGATGCCGACCTCGTCGACATCGTGGCGACCGGCAATAGCGAGACGCAATGCGCGATCGCCCGCCGTATCCGGCTGCCTGCTTCCGTCTGTGCTGCAATCGCCGAGGTCGGCAGCGCTGCTGCGGCGCTCGAGTTGATCGAAAACGCCTATGCGGAGCTTGCGTCGTTCTCCTGGGACCGGATCGTCGAACGTCACGGCCATCTTGCGGCGATCCGGGAATCCATGCTGGTGCTGGATGATCTGCCCGCCGCAACGCGCGCGGCGCTGGTGGCGAAATTGTCGGAGACGCTGGCGCAGTTCGTCGTCGCACGCAATTGGCTCAGCGCCGACAGGGCGGGGCGGATCGCCAGCGAAGCGCGCGATCGCTCCACCGTCAATATCGCGGCCCGTTCACGCGGCGACGACATGGAGGGATTGGTGCGGCATCTGCGCGCCACCTCGCAATTGACCGCAGGGCTGATCCTGCGCGCGCTGTTGTCGGGAAATCTCGATCTGTTCAGCTACGCGCTATCGGAACTGTCCGAGATGCCGCACGCGCGCGTCGCGGCGCTGCTGCATGACCGCGGCGGCGCGAGCATCAACGCGCTGCTCCGGCGCGCCGGTCTGCCGGAATCGACGTTCGCGGCTTTCCGCGTGGCGCTGGAAGTGTGCCACGAGGTCGGCTTTGCAGACAGCGCCGGCACCGCTGCGCGGCTGCGTCGGCGCATGGTGGAACGGGTGCTCACGCACTGCGAGACCGATAACGATGCGACCGAAGCGCTGTTGATCCTGCTCAGGCGCTTTGCGACCGAATCCGCGCGGGAAGAGGCCCGCCTGTTCTGCGACGAGCTGGTGGCTGAGGACGCGGTCGCGCTGATGCCGGATCAACTGATCGCGGCTTGAGAGGCGTAGGGGTAGGCAAAGCGAGGCATGCCCACCACGCTTCAATGAAAGATCGGAATTCCCGGATGGGGGGCGCGGCGAAAGG
>Ga0207862_1000626_pt1 | contig 10700 bp, 7 predicted proteins | sample LuqExpMetageno81_FD_187838 | JGI IMG/M metagenome (GOLD analysis project Ga0207862, IMG submission 187838) | Tropical forest soil microbial communities from Luquillo Experimental Forest, Puerto Rico - Sample 81 (SPAdes) | ecosystem: Environmental > Terrestrial > Soil > Tropical forest ... | reverse complement strand
CTGGAGCAACGGACCATCGTTGATGTGAACCGGTCGGCCTGCGAGGGCCTTGGTTACACTCGGCAGGAACTGATCGGGAATACGCCGCTGGCCTTCCACCTGGATTCCTACGAAGCCGAAATGGAATCTGTCCACGACGGCGCAGCGACAGGTGAAACCGTGTTCAGCACCCACCTGCATCGGCGAAAGGATGGGTCAACGTTCCCTGTCGAAGTACACTCCAGCGTGGTGTCATATGGCGGGCATCGCTTCCTGCTGACGGTGGCCCGGGACATCAGTGACCGCGTCCGGGCCGAACAACAACGCGAGGAGCTGCGCCAACTCCAGGCAGATCTTGCGCACTTGAGCCGGGTCTCGATGCTGGGCGAGCTGGCGGCCTCAGTGTCGCACGAGCTGAAACAGCCGATCGCCGCCGTGGCCCTTGACGCTGCAACTTGCTTGCGGTGGCTTAGACGTGATCACCCGGACGCGCACAAGGCGGGTGAAGCAGCGAGTAGAATTATCGATGCCGCAAACCGCGCGGACGACATCATCGACCGTCTGCGCTCGCTGTACAAGAAGTCTCCACCGAAACGTGAACTGGTGGACGTGAACCAGACGATCCACCAAATGGTCGCGCTACTGCTGGGAGAGGCCACCCGGCATGCCGTTTCCATACGCGCGGAAGTGGCGGAGGGCCTTCCGAAGATCAATGCCGATGGGGTTCAACTCCAGCAGATCTTGATGAACCTGATGCTCAACGGCATCGAGGCGATGCATAACTCCGGCGGGGTCCTCACCGTTAAGTCGCAGCTGGCTCAAGACGGCCGAGTGGAGGTTTCCGTAAGCGATACCGGAGTGGGGCTGCCGGCGGGCACAGCCGACCGAATATTCGATGCCTTCTTTACCACCAAAGCTCAAGGCAGCGGCATGGGGCTGTCCATCAGCCGCTCCATCGTCGAGTCGCATGGGGGCCGTATTTGGGCGACAAACAATGACGGACGCGGCGCGAGTTTCCATTTCGCTTTGCCGATTGCAGCCGAAGCACCGGAGCCTGCCGCCGTTTCATGATTGGGCCGGTGGCCCTGGTAAGACCGATGGAGCTTGCGGCTTGGGCGGTTTCGGCGGTTTCGCGGGCGCCTGCGCCTTGGGAGGCGCCAGAATCAAATGCAGCGTATTACCTTCTTGCCGCGGACGAAACTCTACAATGCCCTTTTCGCCGATGTCTCTGATGAGCCGCTCCAGAATCTCGCGGCCCAGTCCCTGGCGCGTCATCTCGCGTCCACGGAAGAAGATCGTTGCCTTGACCTTGTCGCCCTCAGCCAGGAACCGCAGCACGTGGTTCTTCTTGGTGTCGTAGTCGTGGTCGTCCACGTTGATGCGGAACTTCACTTCCTTGACCACGATCTGGTGCTGGTTCTTCTTGGCCGCGCGTTCGCGCTTTTCCTGCTCGTAAAGGTACTTGCCGTAATCCATGATGCGGCAGACCGGCGGCTGTGCTGTCGGTGAAACCTCAACCAGATCCAGGGTTCTTTCGCGGGCGATCTTGAGCGCTTCGAAGGGGGCCATGATGCCCAGTTGGTTGCCTTCGTCGTCGATCACGCGAACTTCGCGGACCCGAATGCGCTCATTGGTGCGGATAAAACGTTTGTCGATACGGTCCTCCGATGAAACTACTGTATTGCGAAGTATAACATGGTTCATTCGTGCTATTTCGCCGCCTACCACCGACGTGCGGTGCCATGCGCGCCGGTTCTCAGAGCCGAAGATGACCACACCCGCCCCACGCGACATCGAAGTCAAATTCACCCGTTGCTCGCTCTGCGGTGGCGACACCGAAGAGTCCGCCACCGACCCGTGCTTCATTCGCGTCGAAACCAAAACCGGCCTCTGCAGATGTGGACGTGCCTTGGTGACTGCTTCAAACGCTGCCTGACGCAGCCGCCCGACTGGCCGGACGAATTTCAGCCTGTCCACTTTTAATAAGGCCTCTGTTCGCAGTGCACAAGCCTTCGCGACAACTAGAGCCGCGCCTCACGCCCTGCCGCAAACGCACGATCGGCGGCAGTGCCAGTGGGGAGCCATTGGAGAGTGCAGTCGAAAAAGGCGCCCGAGCGTTGCCGCTCAGACGCCTCACTTTCGCACCAAGACTTGTGACAGTTGGGGCAAATCGGGCGCTACCGCAGCTTGCGCCGAATCACTGCCGCTACAACGAGAACTCCGGTGCCGAATATCGCCAGGGCGCCGGGTTCAGGCGTGACCTGAAAGGTGATTCCGCCCTGTCCCAGCGTCGCGGTATCCGTGAAGCTTTTAGTCACGAAGTTATTGGACGAGGTGCTGAACGAATCCGATCCGGGCTGCTGCCAGATGTTCGGATCACCGAACAGCGACGTCACATACGGGCTGACGTAGTCCACGTGGAACGACCCCTGAAATGCGCCCGTCCCCCCGCTGAACGCGACGTAAAAGCCGCTGGCGCCCATCCCATTCTGACTGCCTAACAAACAGACGCCGGGGTGGAGGCCGCCTACGCAGGATGTGGAATCCACTTCAACCTCGGTTCCCGCTCCGGGTCCGAAATTTGCGACAACAATCCCCGGAGTTGTCGTGTCGTCGTACATCGATGCAGGGCCAGTGGAGACGAGCACAGTGCCGGAAACAGGGTTGATAGTGTTTGAACTCGAACTAGTGATAGTCGTCAACGCCGCTGGCCCAAGTGCCACGCCACTACTGTCGTTGAGCGCGACGGGCGGAGTGGAAAGCACGCCCACGAACGAAAACGTGATCGCATCTGCCCATGCTGGGCCGGCAAGCGCCGTGAGCAGAGCAAAGCATGCAACTGCGAAAACTATTCTCCTCGTCATTTCGAATCATCCTTCCCCAAAGCGGCTCGCCCCAAACATCCCTTTGTCTGCGCGGTTTCGGCAGTGCAATAAATGTCGCGGGCGGTTAACGGATAGAAATCGGGTGCTGTACTGTTTCGAAGGACGAGTGGGCGAAAAACGAGTCAGCGCGAATCAGATCCCTAGATCGCTCGAGGGACGATCGAGTCGCTTAGTGTCCATAAAGTAACGCGTTACCTTACAATGTTCAAGTCAATTCTCAAACAATCTTCAAAGATGATGTTATCTTGTTGAAAATAATAGCGCTATCGATCTCTTGAGAAGGTCAGACTCCCCCGCGACTGGGTTGCCGTAACCACGGCGCAAGGGACGAAAGGGAGCAATTCGATCCGTTAAGGCGGCGAGTGAACTTCTCCGCCTACGCTATAGTGACTAATTCGTTGCCAACCACGCGGTCTGCCTTAACCGTCACGAAATGGTTTGGCGGGTGCTCTCCCCCCACCCGCACCTTGAGGTAGTTGTCGGTGAGGGCCTCGGTGTGTCCCTCAAATCGCCGGGAAAGGGTGAGCGCCTCGAGGTCGCGCCCGATGAATGACCGCAGGAACTCCTGCTTCTTGGCTGCCGCGATCTCACGCAGTACGCGGTTGCGTTCGCGCGCCACGTGGACGGGAACCTGGTTCAGCATCTCAGCCGACGGAGTCCCCGGTCGCGACGAGTAGGTAAAGACATGCAGATATGTGAACGGCAGCCGCTCAATCAGGGCGCTGGTCTGCTCGAACTCTTCGTCCGACTCCCCGGGAAAGCCGACCATGACGTCCGCGCCAATCGCCGCATCCGGCATGGCGCGGCGGATGCGCTCGATACGGTCAGCGTAGTGCCACGGGCGATATTTGCGGTGCATACGGCGCAGTACCGTGTCGCTGCCCGACTGCAGCGGAACGTGCGCGTGCTTGGCGATGCGGGGCGAACTGGCCACCAGCTCGATCAGCTCGCCGGTCCAATCCATGGGCTCGACCGAGCTGATGCGCAGCTTCTCAATCGAAGTGTTGTCGAGGATCGCACGCAACATGGCAGCGAAATTGGAGCGCGGCGTGAGGTCGCGTCCCCAGCGGCCGAGGTTGATGCCCGAAAGCACGATCTCGCGATAGCCGCGCCCCACCAAATCGTTGGTGTCCCGCACCACGTGCTCAAGGGACAGTGAGCGGCTGCGTCCGCGCACAAACGGGATGATGCAGAACGAGCAGCGGTTGTTGCAGCCGTCCTGCACTTTCAGGTTGGGACGCGTCTTATCGGACGCATCGTCGCCGTCGAATACCGGAGCAGCCATCAACTCGGTATGCGCGAAGATATCGCCGATGACAATGTTCGCCTCGGCTGCTGCTCCCACCCGCGACAGCGGCACAAACCCGCCTCCGCTGGTCAGCGGGACGGCGTAGTCGGCCAGCGCGTGTTTGTGGGAATTGCCCACAACCAGACTCACGCCCGGCAGCGCCGAGATCTCCTCCGGCGCACGCTGCGCGTAGCAGCCCGTCACCAGGATTCGAGTTCCGGGGTTGGTGCGATGAATACGTCGAATGGCGGAGCGCACGTCTTGATCGGCCGAGGCGGTGACCGTGCAGGTGTTCAAAACAACGACTTCGGCCTGGCCGGGCGAGACTGCACGGGTCAAGCCGCGGTCCAGTAGTTGCCGCTCGATGGCCGCGCCGTCCGCCTGGGTCGCGCGGCAGCCGAAATTTTCTAGAAAGTACGTCCCCACACTTTTAATTATAAGTGCGAAGCGGCGACGACTCGAGGCTTTGCCCGCGGCGGGGACACCACGGCATTCGAGCGCTGCACGAAGGGAACGGGGAAGACGCGGCGATCAGGCCGAAGCCGCGGCCGTACGTCGCTGCTGGAAGCATTCCCGGCAAAACACCGGCCGGCCCTGGGTCGGCTTAAAGGGAACGGTGGTCTCTTTTCCGCAGCCGGAACAATTGGTGCGGGTTTCGACCTTCGAGTAATTGCCCGCCGAAGTTGGCCCCATGGTGGCAGCGCGTTTCGACTTGCAGGTCTTGCACCGCTTGGGCTCGTTCTTGAACTGCTTGTCGTGGAAAAACAATTGCTCGCCGGCGGTAAAGACGAAGTCACTTCCGCAGTCGATGCACTTGAGAACCTTGTCCTGGAATTCCATGGAGTCGTACTCCCTTCAGCCCGTGTTCCCGGCGACAGACGGGGGATTTTGCGGCCGCCACGCGGGTCAGAGCTTGCGTCCCCGGCGGTTCGCTAATCCATCGCTCAGGCACTACCCCTGGGTTCGGCCCACCATGCCCCACGCATGGTCACATCTAGAAGTCCAAGATTCCAGCAGTGAAGGTCCCCACCAACACGCTGGGAGGAAAAGCACGGGGCCGCCTTGTTCAAGCGGCCCCGCGGTTACATTAGTCCTGCTCTTTGCGAGCTTTTTTGCGGCTGCGCTTGCGCGCCAGCGCTTCTTTTACGCGCTTCTTCTCGCCTGGCTTGAGGTAGAAGGAGTGACGCTTCACTTCCTTAATAATGTCCTCAGTTTGTACCTTGCGCTTGAAGCGACGCAGGGCGTTCTCCAACGACTCGCCCTCTTGAATACGTACTTCCGCCAACGGGTATACACCCCCAAACTCGTCCTAATACGGACTTCTCTTTTATCCCAGTGTTCGGGCCGGAAGTCAAGCGGAGCGGCCTGGTTTTCGCGCAATTTTTAGGCCAGAAGCGCTCGCGTTCGGTGGCGTGGAAGCGACCACAAGTCATTTAAAAACTTGCTCTTAGCGAAAGCTGGATCTGGCGTGGTGCGTACGAATTGGTCGGTATCAGGAATTTCGAGTTCTTGACGAACTCACCCGCATACAGCGACTGTCCTGCCCGCGTCGAGTAGGCGACAAACTGGCCCGCCGAATTCAGAAAACCGTCGTCGGTGATGTCCACTCGGTTATTCAGGTGATTACTGACGTTGAACGACTCCGCCAGCAGTGTCACCCGCACCCGCTCGCTCAATTGGAAGCCCTTGCTCAGGCGGACGTCGGCGGTGAAATATCCCGGTCCGACGTAGGAATTCCTGCTGACTCCGGGCAGGCGGTCATTGTAGCTGTTGTCGTCGCGATTGGCGTCGCCGGCCATCGTGGCATTGATGGGCCTGCCCGACCCCAGCGTAAAAACCGTCGAGACCTTCCAATTGTTCAACAGTCCGGTCAGCACCCGCGAATCGTAGTGAAACGGCGGCGGCTCATACACCGTGGAAGCTACCAGTCTGTGGCGCTGGTCGGTCACGCTCAGTCCGCGCTCGAGCTGCGTTGCGTAAGCGTTCTGCACGTTGCCCGGCCGTCCGACGACCAGCGAGTCGGTGCCGTCGTCGATGGCCTTGGCGAAGGTGTAGCCGGCACGGACGAAGATGCGCCTGCCCATCTGCCCCTTCAGCATCACCGTCAAGCCGTTGTACACGCTGCTGGCGGCGCTCTCGAACGAATTGATTGTGCCCAGTCGCGGATCGGGACGTTGCACGTCGTTCAGGCACGGTGGGTAAGGGCAGTCCACCGTGCGCGTCGTCTGCCAGGTGGCGAACGATTCCACCGAGTAGTAGTCCCCGGTGAACACTGACTGGTCGTCATACACGGGATACTCGGTGATTTTCGGCTTCGGCAGGTTTGCGTCCAGCGAGCGAATCAGGTGCTCACCGTGCACATATAGATAGCTCGCCGACAGGTTGAGCTTGGGTGTGATGCCGTACTCGACCGTAGCGCTGGCCTGCTCGGTGTAAGGCGTCTGAAAGTTCGGCGAGAACGCCGACACAGTCGAGGTAAGGTGGCTGGCCAATGCGGCGGGAGGCACGCAAACCGTCGCTCCCGCAGGACAATTTACCAGCGCGTTGGGATATTTGGGGAAGACCGCCGCATCCGCCGGCTTCATGATGTCGAGATCCAACTTCGTGTTCGTGATTCCGTTGTCGATCGCAACCTGAGAAGCGTACATGGAAGGGATCAGGCTGTAGAACCGGCCGAAGCCACCGCGCACGACGAACGGACGCCGTTCGCCCCATGAGTAGCTGAATCCCACGCGCGGCGAAAAGTTGTCGGTGACGGTTGGAATCTGCCCCGCCGGCGCATACAGCGGGTTGCTGGTCAGTCCCGGAACCTGAAACGTCTGCAAGTCGTAGCGCAGGCCCGCGTTGAGTGTGAATTTCCGCGTCACCCGGATGGTGTCCTGCAGAAACGCCGAGTACGACCGCGAGTTGGGATGCGATTCAGCGTTGCCGAAGTCCTGTTCATAGTAGCGCGGTACGCCGTGCGCATAGGCCCGCAACGGTGTTAGAGGATCTCCGTACTTTGCCGGGGTGAAGAACCACGGGTTCACCTTAACGTTGCTGAAGTAAAACTCTCCGCCGAACATTGCCGGGTAGTAGTTGTAAATCCACGTCTGCAGGAAATCACCGCCGAACTTCCAGTTCATGCGGCCGTTGTTGTAACTCGCGGTGTCGGCTACGTGCAGCTTGTGCTCGCGGGTTTGGCGCGGCAGGATGCTCGACCGGCCCATGCCGTCCACCAGGCCGTAAATCTTGATCAGGGGTGTGTCTGAGTTGGCGAATGACTGCTGCAGGTCGCGCGAAAACTGCGCCCGCAGGTTGGTGGACCATCGGTGGCTCCAGATGCTGGTCCACGACCCGGCCAGGCTCTCGGTCGCCACGTCTTCGGTACCGTTGTTGTCCTCGGTGTAGTGTGTGATGGGACTGGCGGGATCGAAGAAGACGTTGTTGGTGCCGGAATAGCGCGACGTGCTCAGCCGGAAAAACAGCAACTGCTTTGCCGACAGGTTGAAGTCAAGCTTGGCAAAGCCGGCATCACCGCCCATCCGGATGGGATACTCGCCCGCCATTGCATTCAATTTGGCGGCCGCGTTGAATACCAGCGCCTGGTCGAGGTAATCGTAGTCCGTAGGTTGCGGCACCACCGTGCTGGCGCCGTTCCCGAACTGCATAATCGAAGGCACCGTCAACTGATGCTGGTCATAGCCCAGGTATAGAAACACGCGGTTCTTCACCAGCGGCCCGCTGAACGTCCCTCCGATCTGCCGCTGCTGTTCATCGGGCGGACTGTTGGCGTAGGGCGACTGGGCATCGAACGAGCGGTCGCGGACGTACACAAACCCCGTGCCGTGCCAGCGATTCCCGCCGGAGTTGGTGACAACGTTAAACACCGCCCCACCAGCCCGTCCCAGTTCGGCGCTGTACCCGTTCGACGAAACGCGGAACTCCTTGATGACCTCGTCGCTGAACTGGTACGGGGCGCGGTATCGTCCGCGGGCCTGGGCAAAGAAGCTGTTGTTGTCGTCGGCGCCATCCACCAGGTAGCTGTTCTGGTAGCCGCGGGTGCCGCCGTAGGACAAATCGCCGTTGGATCCCGAAGTAAGTCCGCGCGGGTCCTGGGTCACGCCCGGTGTCAACAGCGCAAGGTCTGTATAGCGGCGGCCGTTGAGTGGCAGATCGGCGATGGCCTGCTGGTCGATCAACTGCGAGACCTCGCCGCTCTCCGGATCATTGATCGGCGGAGGCGCTGTCACCGTTATGTTCTCGGCCCGCCCCGCAGGCCGCAGGCGAAACTGCAGTTGCATCGAGCCACCTACGTGCAACTGCAACCCCGTCTGCGAAGCGTCGGCCATGGCCGGTGCCGAGACTGTGATGTTGTACTGCCCCGGCGCGAGCATGGCAAAGTGGAAGCGTCCCTCGGCGTCGCTTGTCGCCGTGCCGTGGAAGCCGTTGTCCGGATTCAGCAGTTGCACCGAGGCCCCGGCGATCCGCGCACCGCTGAGATCTTCGACCGTCCCTTCCAGCACGGTGCTGCCGTCCTGCGACAGCGCCGGAAGCAACAGCATCCCACAGGCCATCATCAGGCAGCAGAGGATGTATCCAATACGAGTGCGGCTGGGTGCGCGCGGCATGACGGAAGGCCCTTCCTCCGCAGTCATGCTGCCGTACTCCCGCCGTCGTGCTCTGTGACGGGCGACACCAACCGCCTGTGTTAAGGGGTTACGAAGGTACAGGGTGGGGTAGTAGCACCCTGTACTTTAGTAACCAAGACGTTCCAAATCGGGAGAATTTTCCCGAATCCAAATTTTGGACGCCTAACCCTTTTCCCGCCCACTGCCGAGTCACCCAGGCGACCTCTGTCCGCCTTTGTGACCCCGGTCACGCGTACCGATCGGCCCTTTTCAGTAGAATGACTGTGTCATGATCGATGTATTCCTTGTTCCCGCCAGCACCGTAATCACCGCCAAAGGCGACAGCGAGCCGCTCGATGTCAGCGGCATCGCCAACCCCGCACTTCTCGCCACCCTCACCATCACCAAGTACGTGGAGCAGGAGTCCATCGAAGTCACGTTCTTCACCTCCGCGGACGGCACCGCGTGGGAAGCCAAACCGCTTGCGGCGCTGCCGCAGAAGTTTTATGCCGGCGAATATCCGTTGCTGGTCGATCTCTCGCAAGCCAACGGAGCGAAGTTCCTGCGGGCGCACTGGGAGGTCAACCGCTGGGGCCGTGGCCCGGTCACCCCCAGCTTCGAGATCGGCCTGCGGGTGCGCGAAGTTCCTGCCGCTCTTCTGCACGAGGCTCGCGCCGAGGCCGCCGCGCGTCGCTAGCTGACGGGGGTTTTGGCGGGAGCCATGGGCACGGCCGAGATCAACTTAAGCGACTCGTCCGAGAGCAGGTGGTATTTCACGAGCTTGGGATGCTGCACCGTGTCGCAGGCGATCGAGTCGCCGAACAGCACATCCGTCGCCAGCAAATCTTCCTGTGTCGCCGGCGGCAACGCGGCGTGCCAGTCGCTGTTGAAGGTAAATACACCGCCCGCGCCATTTCCCACAACCAGGCTTTCCAGTCCAATCCTGCGTACATCAATGTCGGGTGGCAGGTCCCGGGTCGTTAGCTTCTTGATCACGACCTTTCCGGAACTCTTGGGTGGCCATTCCACGAAGAACGGGATCAGTTGGTGCCGTGACCCTATCGCATCCGCCAGCACGCCTGCCATCGTCTTCATGCCGGGTCCGCTGACCGAGATCATCCCGATGACGCACGGTTCCGGCAGCTGGCGCACCGATTCGATGTAGCCGCCGAACGGCGAATAGACCAGCACAGTCATAGTGGCGCGTTGCAGCAACGGGACGAACTCCAGGAGATCAGCTAAATAGGCGGGCACCAGCAGCGCTGCTCCCGAAAGCATCTCAGGATGGTCAACGAGCGTGGGGACCGAACAGGTAACCACCGGACGCTGGATTGCCTTCTGTACCTCGTACTTGATCACCGCGCCGATGCCCGGTTCAGGCTCGACCACCAGGTAATGGTTCGGAGCTTCGGTCGCGGCCCGCGCCCTGATTTGGGAAGTGATTTGTTCCAGCGAGACGCCTTGTGCTTGGGCCGCGAGCAGCAGGCGGTCAACCAGCGACTCGACCGAATCTCCGCTTCGCGCCGGAAACGAAACCTTGGGATAAACCACCACATGGCGTCGATTCTCCTGCTGGTACAGCCAGCGTTGGGCGGTCAGTTCGTCATAGACCTTGTCGATCGTGTTCTTGTGGATCTTAAGTTCGCGCTCCAGCTGTTTCATGCTGGGCATCACGTGGCCGATGGGAAGTTCCCCCGTGCTGATCTGGAAGATGATCTGCTGGCGCAATTGCTGATGGACTGATAACTCGCTGTCTTTCGCAATCTTTAACCGCATCGCCACAAGTCCCCGGAGTTGGCCGGTAGATTACTACTACTGCGCCTCCCTCACAACGGCAAATTCGTGCGGATGTTCGTAGCAAGTGAAAATGTCCGCTTTTTATAGCAAGTGAAATGTCCGGTTTTCAATTAATCACCAGCAGCAGCAGAGGCTGTGGGA
>Ga0207862_1000625_pt1 | contig 10701 bp, 9 predicted proteins | sample LuqExpMetageno81_FD_187838 | JGI IMG/M metagenome (GOLD analysis project Ga0207862, IMG submission 187838) | Tropical forest soil microbial communities from Luquillo Experimental Forest, Puerto Rico - Sample 81 (SPAdes) | ecosystem: Environmental > Terrestrial > Soil > Tropical forest ... | reverse complement strand
GCGAAAAACTGAGCGAGGAAGAGAATGGCCGCATCTACGGGAAATGCAACAACCCATACGGCCACGGGCACAATTATGTGGTGGAAGTGCGCGTGTCGGGTCCGGTGAATGCGGCGACGGGCATGATTACGAATCTGGCCGATCTGGATGAGTTCGTGAACCGCGAAGTGATCGAAGCGTTTGACCGCAGATCGTTCAACGAGGACGTGGCAGAATTTCGCGAGCAAGTGCCGACGACGGAAAACGTCTGTATCGAGATTTTCCGGCGCCTGAAAGCCTTTCCAATGGCCAAGCTTGAGCGCGTACGCGTTGAAGAGACCTCGAATAACACGTTCGAATACGCCGGGAAGGGAATCGAGGATCACACTCCGGTCCAGTAAAGAGGGAAAACCAGTGACGAAGCCAACGGAAATACTACTGCATGAAGCGAATGTGGAAGTTCCGAGGGAGCACATCGCGGATCTCGTGCGCAAGATGATTGCGCTGATTGGTGAGGACCCCAACCGCGAAGGCCTGCGGAAGACGCCGGAGCGTTTTGAGAAGGCGTTGAGGTTTCTGACGAGCGGATACAACCAGAACGTCGAAAACGTGCTGAACGGAGCGACGTTCAGCGTGCACTACGACGAGATGGTCGTGGTTAAGGACATTGAGTTCTTCAGTCTGTGCGAACATCACCTGCTACCGTTTTTCGGCAAGGCCCACGTGGCCTATCTGCCGAGCAAAAAAGTGCTGGGACTGAGCAAAATCGCGCGGCTGGTGAACATGTTCGCCCGGCGACTGCAGATTCAGGAACGCATGACGAGCCAGATTGCCCAGGCGATCGAGGAGAAGGTCAGCCCGGAAGGCGTGGGCGTGATTATCGAGGCGCGTCACCTGTGTATGCAGATGCGGGGGGTAGAAAAGCAGCACGGCCAAGCGGTGACGAGCGCGATGCTCGGTTCGTTCCGGCACAATAAGCAGACACGCGATGAATTTCTGTCGCTCGTGCGTTCCAAGCAGCACTAGTCGGAGGCCTTCGGCTGACTCCACACACCAAGGCAGCGTGTGAAGCACCCGGTTTCTTGCATTGATTCTGACGCACTCGCTTACATGAGACGTACCCAATTCATTCCCGCATGCGTGCTTTTTGTTGCGTGCGTTTTCGGCCTGGCTGCCCGCGCGCAGAAAGACGCAGAGGTCGCACGGCTCGGGAGAGTGATGGCCTGGAAGGCGGGGCAGGTCATCGCCGACGTGGGGGCAGGCGAAGGAGAATTTGGATTTGGCGCCGCGCAGGTGGTCGGGGAAACAGGGAAGGTGTATTTAACGGAGCTGGATGAGAAGAAGCGAAAAGCGCTGGAAGAAGAGGTAAAGCGGCGCGAAGTTAGGAATGTCGTAGTGGTTCAGGCGGCGGAAAAGCAGACGAACCTCCCCGATTATTGCTGCGATGGGATTATTCTGCGGCACGTTTACCACCACTTCACTGCGCCTGGTGAGATGGACGCGAGTCTTTTGCGCTCGCTGAAACCGGGCGGGCTCCTTGCGGTTATCGAATTTCCGCCGAGGAAGGGGCTGACCGAGAGCGATCCGGTAAAAGGTGTTCCGGCAAACCGAGGCGGTCACGGGATCCCGCAGAAGATTCTCGTGGACGAATTGACGCGTGCGGGATTTGCAGTGGACCAGACGATCAACGACTGGCCCGACGACAGCTATTGCGTCGTTTTTCGAAAAACGGCGCACTAAAACGACGACCCGGCAGGGAAACACCATTTTGGCGCTAGCAGAGGGCCTGGCCGCGGACTAGAGTTGCGCATGGCAACGACGGCACCAACCGAAGCGTTTAGAACAGCAACCGCGAAGGTCCCCGCAAAGCGCCTGTTTGTCATCCTGAGCTTCTTGTCCATCTATGTTATTTGGGGATCGACGTATCTCGCCATCCGCTACGCCGTGGAGACAATCCCTCCACTGTACACAGCGGGCTTTCGGCACCTAACGGCAGGAACGATTCTGCTGGCCTGGGCGCTGGCGAAGGGGTTGTACCCTACGTGGGCGCAGATTCGCGCGAGCGTGGTGATCGGGTTTTTCTTTTTCCTCGTCGGTCATGGCTTGCTGCATTGGGCAGAAAGGGTCGTGCCGAGCGGCCTTGCGTCCCTGCTGATTGCGATTGAACCGATCATGGTGTTTTTGCTTTCGTCAATTGCCGCTCGCACATGGCGATTGAACGGCATGCTCCTTGCCGGGATTTTGCTTGGCCTAGGTGGTGTGGGAATGCTCCTTCGCGGAACCGGACTCGAACCGGTTCCGGGCCTGACACGGGGCTGCGTGATGATTCTGGTCGGCGCATTTTCCTGGTCTGTAGGGATCATTTATTCGCGGAGGTCGCATCTGTCTGGCAGTCCGCTGCTGCTGTCTGCCCTATCGCTGCTGTCCGGAGCGGTCATGCTGCTTTTGACGGCAACGATGGTGGGAGAGGCGAAGGAATTTCAGTTGTCGCAAGTCACAATGAAATCGGGGCTGGCGCTGGGTTATCTGATTTTGTTTGGTTCCGTTATCGCCTTCACAGCTTACAACTGGTTGATGGAGCACTATTCGCCGACGCTCGTTGCAACGCACACCTACGTAAACCCGGTGGTCGCCGTGCTGCTCGGATGGGCCTACGGCATGGAAGCACTGACGATGAAAGTGGCGGTAGCGGCGACTTTGGTGGTGGCGGCCGTGGTCCTGGTGGACCGCGGAACGAGCCGCCTGCAGAGACCGGCACTGACTTGAAACAAGAACAGACATTTACTTGCTCCCGGGGAGCGCGGTGTGGTGAACTTTCCTACAGCAGACGCTTGTTATGATTGGGCAGAAGATCGGCCAGTACATCATCGAACAAAAGCTCGGCGAAGGTGGTATGGGCGTCGTGTACCGGGCGCGCGATGAGAAACTGCAGCGCGATGTGGCTCTGAAATTCCTGGAAACCCTCCCGACCGGCGAGTCTGCCGGACACGAACGCGTGCTCCAAGAGGCGCGCGCGATTTCGGCATTGAACCATCCGAACATTTGCACGGTTTACGAGGTAGGGGAAGCCAACGGAAGACCGTATATTGCGATGGAATACATCGAAGGCCGCCCGCTGAGCCAGGAGATCACTTCCACCGGGTTTTCGCTCGAGCAGATCGAGCGCTATGGCATGCAGCTCGCCGACGCGCTGGCCCATGCCCACGGCCGGGGTGTAGTCCACCGCGACCTGAAGGCCGCGAATATCATCGTTACTCCCAACGGAAGGCTGAAGGTTCTCGATTTTGGAATTTCGCGGCGTATGGAGCCGGGCGGCGGCGACGAAACCACGGTCATGGATCAATCGTGGGCTTCGCAGCATACCTTTACGGGCACACTGCCGTATACGGCACCGGAAGTGTTCAAGGGCCAAGAAGCGGACGTCCGGAGCGATATCTGGTCGCTGGGCGTCGTTCTTTATGAGATGGCCGCAGGGAAAAGACCATTCCGCGGGGCGACGGCATACGAATTGAGCGCGGCAATTCTGCGCGAGCGTCCACCGGAGGTTTCACCCGCACTCCCGCCCGTTCTGCAGAGTGTAATCGATAAGTGTCTGGACAAGGATCCCGGCCAGCGTTACCAGAGCGCCGGAGAAGTGCGGGCCGCGCTCGAAACCGCCACCACCGCTTCGCGAACCCACGACCACGCCGTGCAACGGCCGCCTGCCGCGAGTCTATTCTCGCCTCAGAACATCCTTTTCTTGTGCCTGCTGTTGGCTTTCGCCGTTGGAGTGGGCTATTGGCTGACCGGCAGGAAGAATCAAAGGCTGCGACCGATGCCGGGGGCAATCCAATCGCTGGCTGTGTTGCCGCTGGAAAACCTGTCGGGTGACCCGGAACAGGATTACTTCGCCGAAGGAATGACGGACGCGTTGATCACCGAGCTTTCGCAAATCAAGAAACTGCGGGTGATCTCTCGAACATCGGTGATGCAATACAAGCATACAAAGAAACCGCTCGATCAAATTGCGCAGGATCTGAACGTGGATGCGATCGTCGAGGGTTCTGTCGTACGCGTAGGGGCACGCGTGCGTATTTCCGCAAAGCTCTTCCAGACAAACATTGAGGGCGCGCTCTGGGGAGGAAGTTTTGAGAGGAACTTTACCGACGTTTTGGCATTGCAGGGCGAGGTGGCGACGGCGATTGCCCGCGGAATCCAGGTGCAGCTTTCCGGCACCGAACAGAGCCAGTTAGCAAGGAGCCGCAGCGTCGTACCGGAAGCTTACGAAGCCTATCTGAAGGGTCGATATGAGGCGGAGAAGCGAACACCCGAAGCGTTTCAGGACGCCGCAAACTTCTTTCAGAAGGCCATTGACAAGGACAAGACATTCGCCGCGGCGTATGCCGGCTTAGCTGATTCCTACCAGTACATGAGCAACTACCAGATCGGATCGCCGGAAGTGTACATTCCGAAAGCCAAACAGGCGGCGGAAAAGGCTCTTCAATTGGATGATCGCCTCGCGCAGGCGCACACCTCGCTCGCCGCGATTCGCTTCTATCACATGGAAGGCGGCGATATTGAAGGGGAATTCCAGCGCGCGATTGCGCTTGACCCAAGCTATGCTCAGGCAATTCATTGGTACGGACTGTACCTTGCAGCCACGGGCCGGAGCGAGGAATCCGTCCGGGAACTGAAACTGGCTCGCGACATTGATCCGAAATCTCTGATCATCAGGGCAAATCTCGGGTTCGTCTACTACCTTGGCCGAGATTACGACCGCGCAGAGGAGGCGGAGAAGAACACCATCCAGATGGATCCAAGTTTCATCGCGGCGCACGGTTATCTCGGCCAGATCTATTCGGAAAAAAAGCAATATGCGGAAGCAATCGACGAGTTCAGGACGGCCTTGTCGCTTTCACCGGGCGATGTAGCCGGGCAAGCGGATCTTGCCTACGCCTACGCCATCTCCGGCAAGAGGGCGCAGGCAGAGGAGATTCTGCAAGAGCTGCAAAGCGTCGGGGGAAGCAAATACGTCTCGACCTACGACTGGGCGGTGATTTACGCGGGATTCCGGGACAAAGAGAAGACCCTGAACGCGCTCGAAGAAGCATACGTGGAGCGAAACGGGCGAATGGTGAATCTGCGTGTGCATCCCCAGTTTGCGTTTTTGAAGCCGGAGCCGCGGTTTCAGCACCTCCTGACACAAGTAAACTCCAGCCTCTCCGCGCGCCAAGCGAAAGAGAGCAGTGAGTCAGCGGGTCAGCGGTGAGGCAAGCCGCAGAAACGAGGCTTGACGAGGCTTGAAATCGTCCGGTAGACTCCGCCGCAATGCACGGAGCCGATCCCTCCGTGAGCCGTCCTGGGGCCCCGGTAAGACAGCAAAAGGAGCGTGCCATGGCGAAGAAGAAAACAAGCAAACTCTCCCTCAGGCCAATCGAAGCGGAATTGAAGGAGATCGTCAAGAAACTCAAGAAACAATTGCCGAAGGCGAGGTCGGTCGGCAAAGGAGACAATGTGCAAGACGACATCAACAAGGTGAACGAGTTGATCGAATCACTCCCTCCCTTCTGCCGTCGTTATGACCTGGGGATCTGAGCCTTTGAAAGACCAACCGGCAGACCGCAGGTGAAACGAACAACAAGGGCGCGCGTGAATCCGGGGAGAGGTTCGAAGCAGCAAACCTATCGCCGCTCGCCGTTTGTGGTGAGCTATTGGTTAGGTCCGGCGCTCGTATTTGAGAATTACGTCACGCGCCAACGGGGCGCCGGTGACCCGTTTGTTGCCGAATTCCTTTATTTTTGCGATCGCGGCAAGACCTTCGACGAGTTGATGGAGAGGTTTCCCGAGCAGCGGGAGCGCGCTCTGCGAGCTGGCGTTCGGCAACTGTTGAAGCGCTCCCTCCTCGAGACCTACGGAAAAGAAAGCAAGTACAGCGATCGAAAATGGGCGGGCTGGCAATCGTGGAATCCAGCGGCCGGTTATTTCCACTTCTCGACGAAAGACCCGCAATTTGAAGAGGGCAAAGGCGACGACTGGAGTACACTGCGAGCCATCGCCCGCGTGCGACCCCTTCCTGCAAGGGTGAAAAAGTATCCCGGCGCGGCCGTTGAGAAGCTACCGAGAATCAGAACGGAAACCGAGTTCACGCGGGTTCTCGAAGAGCGGCGAACCTGGCGAGAATTTTCGAAGGAGGCCGTTGAAATAGAGAAGCTTGCGCAGCTTCTTTGGTGGTCTTTCGGCGTGCAGGGCTGGGCCAGGATTCCGGATGTGGGCCTGCTGGCACTGACGACCTCACCTTCCGGCGGCGCAATGCATCCGTTCGAAGCTTATGTGATGGTTCGCAAAGTCGAGGGTTTGGGCTCCGGCATGTACCACTACGATGCAGAGGGTCACCGCCTGGAACTGCTGCGCAAAGGAACAAGCAAGCCGGAGATTGAAAAGTTGCTCGCCGGACAACGATGGTGCGGCGAGGCGGCCTTTGTAGTGTTTCTGACCGCGGTGTTCGCCCGCACGCAATGGAAGTACCAGCATGCGCGCGCATACCGGGTGGTGCTGGCCGAAGCAGGTCATCTCTGCCAGACGTTCTGCCTCACAGCGACATGGCTAGGCCTTGCGCCGTTCTGCACGATGGCGCTGGCCGACACGGCGATCGAGCGAGCACTGGGGGTCGATGGCATCAACGAATCTGTGCTTTATGCGGCGGGCGCCGGAAGGAGGCCACCGGGAAAAGCCACGGCGGACCGAGTGCGGGAACCCTCACGAATAAACCGAAAACGGTAGCGCAGCCGTTGGCCAGAGCTCCAAGAAGCTGTGCGAGAAACCGATCCCTTGCTCGGATCGGCCAGGGCAGAAAAATTGCTATTTCTTGCCGATGGCGACGGAAGCGCGCGTACTCTCCCAGTCGATACTCATGGTGCCGCCGGTAGCAGACTTTTCAAAAGAGATGGTGAAGTTTTCGACCGGCGTGGGCAGGCTGGAAACTTTCATGTCCACGCGCGCCAGATCACTCGAGGCGCCAGGGTAATCCGTGCCCCACTCGCCCGTCTTTTTGCTGATGATGAGCGTCCACTTGTCCTTATCGGGTATGGTAAAGATCGTATAACTGCCGGGAGACACGGCTGAGCCTCCGACTGTGATATCAGCGGTTGTCACGAAAGTAGTGGCCTCGTTCGCTCCCGTGCGCCAAACCTTGCCGAGAGGGACGACGTCACCGTAAATTTTGCGTCCCTTGGCTCGCGGGCTTGAGTAGTCCACCGTCACGGACTTGCCTGCGCCGAGCTCGAGCGTGGCTTGCGCGGGAGGGCTTGGACGCTTTGACTTATCCTGCTGGGCGTAACAGGCCACGGCAAACAGAGCCAGCCCGAGACAAAGAAACGAAATTGTTGCTATGCCTTTGCGCATTTTTCTCTCCTAGGCCTTCTCGTTGAGCTACACATGAGGTCAAGACGGTAGTGCTGAGGTCTACCGCTAGCATTGAACCGAATTTAAGGCTGCGTTGCAAGGAGCAGAGGCGCGGACACACCAGGGCCGCGCGGCGACTTTACGTACTTCCGCCCCGATATAAGGCTCGCTCAGGTAACGCAAGCCCGCGGATTCGGCGAGCTGACGGGCGGATTCCAGTTCCTCGTTTGGAGCCCAACAGCCCTTTGGATCCTTAGTATCGGGGGCAGACCAGCCAGACTGTCTCCAGATCGTTTCGGCACCGAGCGTCTTGGCCTTGGCGATGATCTGCGGCAGTTCGCGGAAGGGGCGGTACGAATAGACCAACTCGGCGCGTTCTGGGGGGTGGCCTACGTGGCGCGCAACGATCCTGCCGTCGTTCCTTTCATATACGAAATAGTCCGTGGGCCCGGGGCCTCCCTGGACGTAGACCTGAAACCCGGCGAGTACCAAAGCTTCGGGGACATCCTTGCTCGGCCAATCGATAACCAGAACGGTCCGCACGTTTTTGAGGAACTCGTTCGGGTGCACGGCAGCTTGCCCTCCCGCAACTAGCCTGGGCAGCCAGGTAAAGAATCGCGCTCCCAAGGTAGCGCGTTGCTCAAATTGGGTCAATCGCCCGCGACCGCGAGTCTTGCAGGCTTTACACCCGGAATTGAACTGTGTTAGCTTAGAAGGGTCGAAGAAAAGAGGAAACTTCAAGGGACGACGGTGGGGGGCACTTGAGCGACGCCAAAGGTATGTTGATTGAACAATTCCGCACGCATGTGAAAGATACGGGATCGCCGGAGGTGCAAATCGCGCTTCTAAGCGAACGAATCAACTATCTGACGACGCATCTCAAGTCGCACGTCAAAGACCATGCATCGCGCCGGGGGCTGATCATGATGGTGAACAAGCGGCGGCGCCTGCTGGACTACCTCAACCGGCGGGACCCGGATCGGTATCACCAGATTGTTGAACGCCTTAGCCTGCGCAAGTAAGAGTTCGCCCATCCATCAGCGGCACGACTTGCGAATTCACGAACGCACAAATGGTCACAGGAATGTGCACGCCAGCAGTTTCGACGCTGGACGTGAAAGTGCTCGGCCTGCGGAGGCAGGACGTTCGGCGTTTGCTTTGGTGTAGCGGCCGGCGGACTGTTCCCATCCGCGGTAAACCCTCTTTTTTTCTTTAACTTAGCAGTGTCAACCTGCGTGCGAATCCCTCAGGGGAGGGGTTAAAGGAAGAACCCAATGTCTGATAACAATTCTGCGCCTCGTCAAGTGTCGATCGAAGTAGGTGGGCGTGCTCTCGTTCTCGAATCGGGAAAAATTGCCAAGCAAGCGAATGGAGCGGTCACGGCCCGCTACGGGGATACTGTTGTGCTGGTTACCGCTTGCATGGCTTCGAAGCCAAACGACCGTGACTTTCTTCCCCTCACGGTGGACTACCGGGAAAACACCTATTCGGCGGGAAAGATTCCGGGAGGCTTCTTCAAGAGAGAAGGAAGGCCAACGGAAAAGGAAATTCTGGTGTCGCGGCTGATCGATCGGCCGATGCGGCCGCTGTTTCCGGAAAGCTGGAGGAATGAGACCCAGATTATTGCGATGGTTTTGTCTGCAGACAGCGCGAATGACCCGGATGTGATCGCGGTGACTGCTGCGTCTGCGGCGGCTTATTGCTCGGACCTGCCGTTCAGCAATCCAATTGCTGCGGTTCGCGTGGGCTTGCTCGACGGGCAACTGGTGGCCAATCCGACGGTGGCCGAGCAGAAGACCAGCAAGCTGAACATCGTTGTTGCCGGCACGGAGAAGGGTATCGTGATGGTGGAAGCCGGCGCTTTCGAAGTGTCGGAAGAAAAAGTCGCCGAAGCGCTGGAATTCGGACACGAAGAGATACGCAAGATTGTTGGAGCGATCAAAGAGCTTCACGGCCAGCTCAAGCCGACGAAGGTTGTTGTAGGGCCGCTACCGTTCGACCAGAAAATTTACGACGACCTGAAGAAGAACTATGGAGCGAAACTGCTCGACGCGCTGAACACACAGAAATATCCGAAGAAGGAAAGCTACCACTTGGTCGAAGCCCTCGAGGAAGAGATTGTGAAAGATATTCCCGAGGAAGAAGAAGAAAAACTCGTGCTGACCAAACGCGCGTTCGAACGTTTGCGCGAGGACTTTTTCCGCTCGGAAGTGTTGAAGGCCAAGCGCCGTCCGGATGGAAGGGCCTTCGACGAAATTCGCAAGATCACTTGCGAAGTGGGATTGCTGCCGCGCGTGCACGGTTCAGCGCTTTTCAGCCGCGGCGAGACACAGGCGCTCGCTACCCTGACGCTCGGCACCAAGGAAGACATGCAGCGGCTGGATTTGCTCTTCGAACAAGACACCTTCAAGCGGTTCATGTTGCACTACAACTTCCCACCCTTCAGCGTCGGCGAAGTAAAACCGCTGCGCGGCGCCGGACGCCGGGAAATCGGCCACGGGGCCCTGGCAGAAAGGGCGCTGGCGAACCTATTGCCACCCGAAGTGGAATTTCCGTACGCCATGCGCGTAGTAAGCGACATCCTGGAGTCGAATGGCTCTTCTTCGATGGCGACCGTGTGCGGCGGCTCCCTTGCGCTGATGGACGCCGGCGTGCCGATGAAGGCGCCTTGCGCAGGCATCGCCATGGGGTTGGTTGTGGGCGACGGAAACTACTCCATTCTGACGGATATCGCGGGCGCGGAAGACCACTACGGCGATATGGACTTTAAAGTGGCGGGCACTCGCGAGGGTATCACTGCGTTGCAGATGGATATTAAGGTGACGAGCATCAGTATTTCCATGATGCGCGAGGCTCTGGCTCAAGCCAAGAAGGCACGCCTCGAAATTCTGGGCATCATGGACGAGACGTTGCGCGCCCACCGCGAAACCATCTCGATTTACGCGCCGCGCCTCTACAAGCTGAACATCCCGACCGACAAAATTCGCGACCTGATCGGCCCTGGGGGCAAGAAGATCAAGTCCATCATCGAGCAGACTGGCGTCAAGATTGACGTCATGGAAGATGGCACCGTGCATATTTTCTCGACGAGCGGCGCGGGTGGCGACCAGGCGCTGCAGATGGTGCGCGAAGTCACGGCGAGCGCCGAAGTGGGGAAAACCTATCTCGGGAAGGTCGTGCGGCTGGCAGATTTCGGCGCCTTCGTCGAAATCTTCCCCGGAACGGACGGTTTGCTGCATATCAGCGAAGTCGCCGAGCACCGCATTAACGACATTCGCGACGAACTGAAAGAAGGCGACCAGATCCTCGTCAAAGTCCTGGCGGTTGAGGGAAACCGAATCC
>Ga0207862_1000624_pt1 | contig 10702 bp, 8 predicted proteins | sample LuqExpMetageno81_FD_187838 | JGI IMG/M metagenome (GOLD analysis project Ga0207862, IMG submission 187838) | Tropical forest soil microbial communities from Luquillo Experimental Forest, Puerto Rico - Sample 81 (SPAdes) | ecosystem: Environmental > Terrestrial > Soil > Tropical forest ... | reverse complement strand
GCTGGTAGTTTGGGGAGCTATTTCTACGGTTGAATCCCTCCATGCCATAAGCCTCAACTCATGACCGCAGGCCGGGCATTGATAGACGCGCGTTTCTGTTTCGAGGGAGTGATCACACGACCGCACAAGCTTCATTTCTGTACCACACCGACAATCTGGCATTTCAACTGAGCCGGTCGCGATCACACGTTCGAGCTTAGACATCATCACACCTCTGATCACAACAGAGGCTAAGCACATCGGCATGGGATTGCACTCTTAATGTCGAAACATTGTTAAGCGACGAATTGACGCGCGATAAAATGACATTCGCTCTGACTAATGTCGGGCTATCAACAGCAATCACCAACAATTCGCCCTGCGCATTAACCTATGTCATAATTTATAGGGATCGACTGAGCGCTATCTATTGGGATGGGACAGTAGTGATCAAATACACGATCGCGCATTAGGTCACGGGCGCTAGCGGCGGCCTGCGGCCAAATGAGCGTCACGCATTAAGGCTGGCGTGGATTCCGGAGACCGTCAGCAGCTCATCCATAAGTTTGGGGTGGCGTTCTGTCGGTTGATGTCCACGCCTTAATTTGCCGGAGAGACCCACACGTGAGCGATTTGTCTAAACCGTTTGTGCCGCGTGACGAATGGCTACTCGATCCAAACGTCAGCTTTCTTAATCATGGCTCATATGGTGCGGTTCCGCGCACACTAATTGCCGAACAGCAGCGATTACAGGCAAAAATCGAGCACAATCCAACTGAGTTCCTGACCTTCGAACTGCCAACAGCACTACGCGCCGCCGCTGACCGCATAGCAGAATTCCTTGGAGGAGCCGGCACGGATTACGTTTTTGTCGAGAACGCCACAGCTGGATGCAACACAGTGTTGGCATCCGCTCGGCTATCGTCTGGCGACGAAATCCTGGTAACAAACCACAGCTATCCGGCGGTCCTCAAAGCAGCGCAATACACGGCATCACGCACTGGCGCCAAAGTCATTGAAGCAAAAGTTCCGTTTCCACTGGTGGATAAGGCAGATATCGTCAAAGCCATTGCGTCACGACTCGGTTCGCGCACGCGGCTCGTCATTCTCGACCACGTGACGTCGCCGACTGCCATTATCTTTCCAGCACAGGACCTTGCCGCGCTATGCCACGAGGCCGGTGCGCAGGTCCTCGTTGATGGCGCGCATGCGCCGGGAATGCTTTCACTAGATGTACCCTCGATTGGTGCAGACTGGTACGTCGGCAATTGTCATAAATGGCTTATGGCACCGAGAGGGAGCGGATTTCTATGGGCATCCCCTGCTCGACAGACCGACATCCATCCCTTAGTGATCTCGCATGGATATGGCGAAGGCTTCACGGCCGAATTCGATTGGATCGGAACGCGTGATCTTACTGCCTGGCTCACCGTTCCAGCGGCCATTGATCTTCACCAGCGCCAAGGAGGGCAGCTGCTGCGCGAACGCAATGCTTTGCTAGCGCAGGAAGCTTCGCGTCAACTCGCCGCACAATGGAATACGGACCGTGGCTCGACTGACCTTCTCACTGGCTCGATGGCAACGGTGCGACTGCCACTCGGTGGGAAGATTACTCTCGAACGTGCGCTTAATGTTAGAGCATCTTTGCTCAAGGAGCACCGCATTGACGTGGTCATTGTCGCTTTTAGCGGTTCGCTCTGGGTGCGGATATCCGCTCAGGCTTATAATACGCTCTCTGACTATCAGTTGCTCGTGGAAGGCGTTAGAAAGGTGCAACTGAGTGAGAGCCTGAAATGAACAAAGCGCCTCTTGGGCTTTTCGTATCCGGGCGGTTGTGGGAAACGTTCGTTCCCGCTCGATCAAGGCTGAATCATTTCAGCGGGCTAAGGCTCTGACCCGATTTGTCTCTGTCAGATCGATCCGGCCGTGCTTGTCGACAACCACCCCGTAATCACGCCGCGCGTCTTCCGCTGTAATCATTCCATCAAGCAAATCATCGAGCACACGCTCCGGGTCCCGCTCGCGCGGGTCGCCGAAACCACCGCCCCCAGGCAATTCCAGGCAGATTGCATCACGGGGCGGCACGGTCTGGCGCCCCTTAGGCCGGATCGGGCGTCCGGATCGAAGCGTCACGTTGCCTGCCGCACCGGCTTGCCCGCCGTCGCGACCGCGGGCGGGGTTTCGCACGCGCTCGAAGTTGCACAGTAGCGCAATCGGCGCTGCGCCAGCGCCGCCGAGCTCGATGACTTGGCCGAGACCGCCGCGAAACTTGCCAGCACCACCGGAGCCCTCCCGGAATTCGCGGCGATAAAACAGGACCGGCGCGACACTTTCGGTCGCCTCGATGGGGATGGTGCGCACGCCCGAGGGAAACGCCGTTGCACTCAGTCCATCTTTTTCCGGCCGCGCTCCTGCGCCGCCGCAATGAAAAATCACCGTGCTAAACTGCGGCAGCGAATTCGCGTCGGTACCCTCGTCGACGTCGTCCACCAGCGAGCCGCCGCCGAAGATCTGCGGATTCCATAAAGACGAAGCGCCCTCGGCCGGTACTCCGCCCGACATCACTTGATGCAGGCAGCCAAAGACAACGTCGGGCAACATGTGGCCGACGGTGTGGCGCGCTGCGACTGGCCAAGGCCGCTTGACGTTTAGCACGCAGCCTTCCGGCGCGCTGACCGTGATTGGCGCAAGCGAGCCGGCATTGTTCGGTACTTCGGGCGCTACCAGGCATTTCACGCCGAAGGCAGTGTAAGCGAGGCAATAATTGTAAACGACGTTGATGCCGTAGCTTGACGCCGGCGAGGTACCGTCGAAATCGACATGTATGCCGTCGTCAGAGATGGCCATGGCAGCGTTAAGGATCAGCGGCTTGTCGTAGCCGTCCATGGTCAGGCTGTTCTTATAGATGCCATGCGGCAGAGCGCGAATGCGAGCGAGGGTCGCCTCGCGCGAAGCGTCGATGATGGTCTCGCCGAGCCGGTCGAGATTGGCGATCTCGAATTCGTCCATCATGGCAATCAGCCGCCGGCTGCCCTCGTCGTTGCAGGCGGCACAGGCATAGATATCGCCTTCAACCTGCAGCGGCTCGCGCACGTTGGCGCGCACCAGGTGCAGCAGATCCTCATTCATGCGGCCTTCGCGCGCGAGCGGCATGATCGGGATGGCGAGCCCCTCTTCGAACACTTGCCGGCCGTCCGGGCCCATGCCGAGACCGCCGATATCGACAACGTGAATGGTGTTCGCGAACAGTCCGACCGGCTCGCCGCGATAGAAGCTCGGCGTCACGACAGTGATGTCGTGCAGATGTCCGGAGGTGAGCCATGGATCGTTAGTGATGTAGTGATCGCCTGGCTTCATTGTTCGAAGTGGAAATTTTTCGAGAAAATATTTAACCGCGTTGGCCATGGAATTGACGTGGCCCGGTGTGCCGGTGACGGCCTGCGCCAGCATGCGCCCGTGACGGTCAAAAACACCGGCGGAGAGATCTCCCGCCTCGCGCACCGGGGTGCTGAACGCCGTGCGCAGCATGGTCTGCGCTTGCTCCTCGACCACCGAGATCAAGCGATTCCACATGATCTGACCGTGTATTTGGGCGAGTGCGGTGTTGGGACGATCGACCATTGGTTCAAGCTTCGCGACGGGTGAGCTCAATATAACCAAAACGGTCGATGCGCGCATCGAATTGCGCGCTGACGATAGTCGAAGTGTCGTTTTCCGCGATCACCGCCGGTCCCTTTATGGTCGTGCCGGGTGCCAGATCGGCCCGCCAATAAATCGGCACATCTCGAAATTCGGCAGCAGCCGGATCGAACACCGGTCGCCGCCCCAGCGACTTCGCCACTCCCGGCTCAAGCGGCATTGCAAGTGCGAGCTCACCTTCGGCTGGCGCGGCGACAGTGATGACCCAGCTCAGAATCTCGATGTCGACACCAGGGATCGAACGGGTATAGAGCTTGCCGTACGCGTCCTCGAACAAAGTCGTGATGGTGGCGCGATCCGCCGCAGTCAGATCGCGGACGGGCAGCGAGACCGCGATTTCATGGCCCTGGCCGCGGTAGCGCATAAACGCTGAGCGTTGCTCGGAAAGCTCTGCCTGGAGCGCGCCTTGTCGCACGATTTCTTCGGCTTCCCTGCGCATATCGGCGAACAAGCGATTAACGGAGGCCGCGTCGAAGCCTGACAAGCGCATCAAGCGGCTGCGCACGATCTCGTAGGCGACCGGTGCGCGCAACAGCCCGACCGCCGAGCCGACGCCAGCATTGGATGGAATCAGCACGTGCGCAATGCCGAGCTTTTCGGCGACGCGCGCGGCATGCAACGGGGCAGCGCCGCCGAAGGCGATCAGAGTGCGCGGGCGCAAATCCTTGCCGCTCTCGATCGCATGGACGCGCGCAGCGTTGGCCATGTTCTCGTCGACCATCTCACTGACGCCAAGCGCGGCGTGTTCGACCGACAAATCAAGGCGCAAACCGACGCGATCAGCAATTGCGCCCCGGGCGCCGTCAAAATCGAGAGTCATCTTGCCGCCGGAAAAGTTTTGCGGATCGATGCGGCCGAGCACAAGATCAGCATCGGTGACCGTCGGCTCGGTGCCACCACGGCCGTAACAGACCGGACCCGGCTCGGAGCCCGCGCTGTGCGGACCGACGGCGATGCGCCCGAGCGCGTCGATGCTGGCGATCGAGCCGCCGCCGGCGCCGATCTCGACCATCTCGATTACCGGAATGCGCAAGGGAATCCCGCTGCCTTTGAGGAAACGGTAGATTCGCGCCACCTCGAAGGCGCGCGCGGTCTGCGGTCGTGCCTTGTCGAGCAGACAGATTTTTGCGGTGGTGCCGCCCATGTCGAAGGAAGCGACCTGGTCGAGGCCGTTCTGCCGCGCGATGCAGCCGGCAAATATCGCCCCCGCTGCCGGCCCGGATTCAACGAGGCGCACAGGAAAGCGTATTGCGGTTTCCGTTGACGTGATGCCTCCGCCCGATGTCATCAACAACATGGGACAGCGAAAGCCGGCGCGCTTGAGCTCGCTTTCGAGGCGCATGAGATAACGGCCCATCAAGGGCTGCAGGTAGGCATTAGCGCAGGCGGTCGAGAAGCGCTCGTATTCGCGCATTTCCGGTGACACATCGGATGACAAGGTCACCGCAACGCCGGGCATACGCCTGGTAACGGCCTCGCCTACGCGCCGCTCGTGGTCCGGATTGGTAAAGCTATGCAGCAGGCCGACGGCGACAGATTCTACCTCCTGCGCGGCAAGCACGTCGATCGCACGTATGATGCTGTCGTCGTCGAGCGGCGTAAGCACGACGCCTTGCGCATCGATGCGCTCGCGGATCGGCAGCCGTAGGCGGCGCGGAACCAGTGGCGGTGGCAGATCGATATTGACATCGTATTGTTCGAACCGATTTTCGTGGCGGATTTCGATCACGTCGCGAAAACCCTCCGTCGTGAGCAAAGCGGTCTTGGCACCCTTGCGTTCGATCAGCGCATTGGTGGCAAGTGTCGTGCCGTGGATGATGAGATCGACATCGCTGGGCGCGATGCCGGCCTCGGATATGACCGCGCGCAAGGCAGTGAGCACGCCCTCCTCCGGCGAGCGCGGTGTGGTCAGGTTCTTTGCGGTGTGGCGGCGCTCGCCGATCTCGAGCGCGACGTCGGTAAATGTGCCGCCGATGTCGACGCCGAGACGAATTGAGGGTGACGATGCCATGATCGTAAACGCGCGCCAGCGTTCTAGCCTCGCCCGTTTCAGTCTGCAATCAACGCCAAGCCTTCATCGGATATTCCAGCTTGTTGGTTGCCCGGTCCTCTGGCCAGACCGAGACATAATGCTTGCCCTGAAGCTGAATCAAATAGGTCGCCGCCAAGATGTTTTGTCCCGTGGCGTCGAATTTCACACCGCGGTAGCCGATCATCAATTGATTCGACGTGAGATCCGTTGCCTTGAGCGACGCCTGGATTTTTTCAGGATCGGTTGATCCGGCGCGGTTGATGGCGTCGGCGAGCATGAAAAATGCTTGCATCCAGCGTGCACTCGTGTCGTCGAGATCACGGCCATATTTCTTGTTGAATAGCTCGTTGATAATGTAGCTATTGCTTCCAGGTTTCCCGATATCGAAGGCGCTACGGTCGACGACGCCCTGTGCGAGGTCGGCGGCATTGGGGATGAATGCCGGGTCCGAGAATCCGGCGTCGTCGCCGATGATGATCGGCGGCAGGTAGTCAAGATTCTTCATCGTCTTGAAGTAGAGAATCGCGTCGGCCGTGTAACAGACGAAGATCACGGCGTCTGGCTGCAGCGTCTTGAGCTGCAGCACCTGTGCGGAGACGTCCGAGCTGTTGGCGTTGTATGGAATGCGTGCCGCCACATTAATGCCGCCGTTTTTAGCGGCTTCCACGATGCTGTCGCCCACGGACGTGCCGTAATCGGTGTTCTCATTGACGACGGCAATATTGTCGATCTTTTTTCCTGATTTCTTCAGATCGGTCAGAAACTCCGTATAAGCCTTGGCAAAATCCGGCGCGATTGGAGTGGTCCTAAACGTCCATTTGAACCCTCGTTGGGTGATGTTGAGCGCAACTGAATCGGCGACGACAAACGGGATCCCCTGCCGCTCGGCGACCGCCGTCGCCACCAGTGAGACTGAAGAATGGTACGAACCGAGTATCGCGGCGACATGGTCTTGGGTGATCAGGCGCAAGGTCTGTTGCTGACCGACCTGCGGATTGCCCTGATGATCCGCTTCAACGAGTACGACTTTCGCACCACCAAGATTGGGCAGCCCGGCGGTGACGGCGAGCGGAAGGTTCTTCAGCTCAGGATGAGCCGTGTTGACGATTTCCACAGCAAGATCGACGGCAGCCTTTGCCGACTGACCGGCGCCCGCTGAATTGCCGGTGAGCGGATAGATGACGCCGATCTTGACATCGGCGGCGTGCGCGGGCGCCGCTAACCCAAGAGCCACAACCGCCGCGGCGACAAAACACCATGCCTTTTGCATTTGCTCCTCCCGCCTTTTGACGGGACGCGGAATTCATGCGCGTCTCGTCGGCCTTTAATCCTTATGCCGGGCAGCTTACCCGGCTTGCGCACCACAAGTCGGCAAGTTTCCAACTTGCAATCGCCAACTCACTCCTTGCCGGCGCGCACTTTTCTCTCGCTCTCCGTCGCCTTGCCGCTGTGCGCCACCGACTCCTTCGCTTCAATGGATTGCGCCGGCAATGCTCGTCTTCACACCAAGATAGATTTCCTGGACCTGTTCGTTGCGCTCAAGGTCGGCCGCCTTGCCCTCGACGGCGATGCGACCGGTCTGCAAAACGTAAGCATAGTCGGCGATGCCGAGCGCAAGCGGGATCGACTGCTCGGCGAGCAATAAGGTGAGTCCATCGCGATGAAGCTGGAACAAGGTGTCGTAAAGTTGCTCAACCACCGTGGGCGCAAGGCCGAGACTCGGTTCATCCAACATCAACAACTTCGGTTCGCTCATCAAGGCACGGCCGAGGGCGAGCATCTGTCTCTCGCCGCCCGACAGCGTACCGGCAAGCTGCCGCCGCCTTTCGCGTAAGCGCGGGAACAACGTATAGACGCGGTCGAAGAGTGCGTTCATACGCCCTCGATCCGTAAGGGCGGTCGCGCCGAGACGCAAATTTTGTTCGACCGTTTGTGAGAGGAAAAGCCGCCAGCCCTCGGGCGACAACGCTAGACCCTTGCTGACGATCACGTAAGCAGGCTGCCCGGAAATCTCCTCGCCTTGCCACTCGATGCGACCGCTTGACGGCCGTACCAGGCCAGCAATGGCATTTAGCGTCGTCGTCTTTCCGGCGCCGTTGGAGCCGAGCAGTGCGACGATCTTACCCTCCCCGACCTCGAGCGAAATGTCGGCAACGCCAATCAGGTCGCCGTAACGTACTTCAACATGGTCGACAACCAGCGTGCTCATTGCGTGTCATCCCGACGCTTGCGGTGCCCGTGACCAAGATAAGCGTCGATCACGGCGTCGTTGCGCACGACGTCTTCGGGTTTGCCGCTGGCGATCACGTGCCCCTGGTTGAATACCAGGACACGCTTGGTCAGCGTCATGATCACTTCCATGATGTGCTCGACGATGACGATGGTGATGCCCATCTCGTGGATGCGACGCACCAGGGCAATTGCCTCCTGCAATTCGGTCGGAGTGAGGCCCGCAAGCGATTCGTCGAGCAGCATCAAACGCGGTGCGGTGGCAAGCACGCGGGCGATCTCCAGCCGCTTGCGGCCAGGCGTGCCGAGCGAGCGGGCGCGCTGCTCGGACAACGGTTTGAGACCGGTGAGCTCGACGATCCGCCGCGCCGCTTCAAGCGCGTCGTTGCGGTGCGGGTGGCGTAGGAAGGCACCGACCATCACATTGTCAAGCACGGTCATGTCTTCGAAGGTCGCCGGCACCTGGAAGGTACGTCCGATGCCGAGCTTTGCGTGCGTTTCTGCCGAGGCGCGTGTGACATTTTGGCCAGCAAAGATGATCTCGCCGCTGCTCGGCACCAAGTCGCCGGCGAGACAGTTAAAGAAGGTCGACTTGCCGGCTCCGTTCGGCCCAATCAGGCCGACGATCTCGCGATCCTCCACGGCGAGGTCGGCCTCCGCCACAGCGCGGAACGCGCCGAACTCCTTGGATACTTTGTGCGCTTCAAGCAGCAAGCTTGCTCCTCCAACGCTGCGGGATGATGTGATGCCAAAGCTCGAATACGCCACCGGGCTCGAAACGCGCGATAAGAACGATGATCCCCCCGTAAAGAATGTAAGTAAGTCCGGAGCCGCCGCCCCCGAACCAGGTATTGGTTGCCGTCTGCAGTGGGATAAGTATCGCCGCGCCCACCAGAGGACCGTAAAGGGTGCCGGCGCCGCCGAGCGCGGCGATGATCACCATCTGCACGGAAATGAGGATGCCGAAGCCGCTGTCTGGATCGATGAAGCCGGTCTTGAGCGAGTAGAGCGAGCCGGCAATCGAGGTGAATGTTGCGCTCAAGACGAGCGCGCGCATTTTCGCAAGCTGCACAGGGACACCGAGGCTGCGCGCCGCGCGTTCGCCGGCCTTAATGGCGCGCAGCGAATAGCCGAAGCGGCGGCGCTCGATCGCGTAAGTGAGGCCGAGCAAGATGCCGAGCACGGCGAGGAAGATGTAGTAGTACGGGACTTCGCTACGGAAGGTGAGGTCCCACCAGCCGCGCGCGGTCGCTGGCCCCTGAAGGCCGATTGCGGCGCCCACGAATTGCCAGGTACCGAAAAAGATACGGATCAGTTCGGCGACCGCTATTGTCGCCATGCTGAAGTAGTGACCTTTTAGACGGAAGGTCGGAACGCCAATGACGATCGCCAACACGATGCTGGCGGCGATCCCGAAGGGGATGCCGGCAACCGGTGTCCAGCCGAACAAGGTATAAAACAGCAAGGGTGCATAGGCACCGACGCCAAAGAACATGCTGTGGCCAACTGAGACTTGCCCAGCATAGCCGCCGACGATGTTCCAGGCGGAAGCCGAAATCGCCGCCAAGAGGAACGTCACGCCAATATCGAGATAGAATGGATCGGAAAATAGGAGCGGATAAAGCAGTAGACACGCTGCCAGGATCGCCACATTCCAGCGCACTGGCACAAATTGTTTCACGCTTTACCCATCAATCCTTGCGGCCGCAGCCAGAGCAGCACGACGAACAATGCGTAGACGACGATATCCTTGTAGATCGGACCAAACCAAAAGGCCGACAATGCCTGGATGAGGCCGATGATGAGTCCGGCGTAGAGCGCGCCGGGCACGCTGCCAAAGCCACCGAGTGCCACAACGACAAAGGCGGTCAGGCCAAAAGTCTCGCCGACTGAAGGCGACCAGGGATACGCGGTCGCCATTAGCGCGCCGGCGATGCCAGCCGCGCCTGCCGACAAGCCCCAGGCCAGCGCCTGCATTCGGTCCGGGCGAATGCCCATCAGCATTGCGGCGTTACGGTCCTCGGAGACTGCGAGCAGCTTGCTGCCGACGGTCGTGCGCGTGAGGAGAAGATGCAGCCCGACTGTCAGGATGATGGCGACAACGCCGGCGACGAGCTGGGGCACCGGCATGAGTATGCCGCCGACATTGACGGTGCCAGACAGCGAGGTCTGCGGCAGTGACACGAAGTTCGCGGAAAAGATAAAAAAGACCGTGTAGCGCAGCAACAGTGCCAGCCCAAAGGTCGACAGAATCTGCGACAGCATCGGCCCGCGCAACACATAGCGGATAAGCGATGCGTAGATCACCACGCCCAGCACAAACAGCGCGAAGGCCGAGGCAAAGCTGAAGACAGCGGGCCCGCCGCCGAACCAGAGAACCACGAGCAAAGCGACGTACATGCCAAGCATGACGAATTCGCCATGAGCGAAATTGATGAAATTCATCATGCCCCAGATCAGCGTGAGACCCGAGGAAAACAGTGCGTAGATGGCCCCCAGAAGGAGGCCACCCACGATCACCTGTAGAAGCAGCATTGGCTATTTTTTCCAACCCGACATCGGCCATTCTAGTTTGGCCTCGGCCTGCTTGTCAGGCCAAACCAGCTCATATTTTTTGCCCTGCATCTGGATGAGGTAGGTCCCGGCAAGGATATTCTGCCCGGTCTTGTCGAATTTAACCCCCTGATAGCCCATCATCAGCTGGTCAGGCTTGAGGTCGGTCTCGGTAAGCGCGACGCGGATCTTTTCGGGATCGGTCGAACC
>Ga0207862_1000621_pt1 | contig 10731 bp, 7 predicted proteins | sample LuqExpMetageno81_FD_187838 | JGI IMG/M metagenome (GOLD analysis project Ga0207862, IMG submission 187838) | Tropical forest soil microbial communities from Luquillo Experimental Forest, Puerto Rico - Sample 81 (SPAdes) | ecosystem: Environmental > Terrestrial > Soil > Tropical forest ... | reverse complement strand
ACGAGCCGTTCAGGTAAACGTACGACAAACGTAAGTTGAAGATGTTTTTCTTTTAGAGAGAAGCATGCAAGGGCGCCGGAGACATCAGTACTCACGTTTGAGGCGCTACAAATGCAAATTGAACAAGAAAGAAAAGAACGCATTGCTGAACACAAGCAAGCGATTGTAAACTGGATGCTCAACGTCTCGCACCGCTGGCGCATCTTCTCCGGATGTTCAGGTCCTGGCCTGCGAGAATGCCGGGATCACGGTCACACTGCCCAAGCCGATGACCTCGAACTCAAAGCCGGAAGGCCAGGCTTGCCTATTCCTTCTAACGAAACTTTTTTCTGGTCTGGCAGCTCTATATGTCCGCGAATCTTTTAGTGGCAATATTTCGCCTATGAAATGCGTAAACGAAACACGACAAAATATCAGCGGCTCATTCCCTATTCCGCAGCAATACTGGCCCAGCAGGTAATCGCGCTGCAGACCGAACTCCAGCGGCCGAAGCCCTTATAGATCTGCGCCGCAATCGCCGCCTGCTGTTTAAGCGTGCCGTCAGCCTTGATCTGGGGGTCGGAGACGTTCCGGATCGCCAGCCAGCGCGGCGCGCTCTGCCCCATCTCGGAAGCCACCAAACCGAGCACCGCATCCCCCATTTCGGAAACGTCGCCAAGCCCTTGAAGCTTGTAATGGTTGTCCGACGTATCGAAACCGAAAAAGTCGGTGGTGACAACGGAAGAGCTCAGCGCTTTCGCCGGCACACAGACAATCTTCGGCAGGCGCGTGTTGTCTTTCGGAAGTTGTGCCGCATTGGCCTTGAACAGCGTCCGTGCCTTGGTGAAGTAGGTCGTTTTCGCTGGCGCGCTGGTGTAGTGCGCCAGCGCAAACGGTTCGCCCTTGAATTTCGCGATGCAGTCGAAACGGACGACAGAGCTCACGATCACATCCCCGACTTCGAACTCTTTGCCGATTCCGCCAGCTGTCCCGGTGGTGATCACCAGCTTGGGCTGCGCTTCCCGAATGATCTGACGCCAAACATCAATATTCGGAACGTGCGGACCATCTTGCGACAAGTGCGAGTCCGACTTGAAGACAACGACCGATTTCCCACCGATGGTCGTCGTCCAGTAGGCGCCCAGCCGCTTGAGTTCGATTGCTGGGCAATCGTTGCGCATCTTGTGAGAAATCGTCGCGAAATTATGGGTGTAGGGGAGATAATCATTGTGGGAATCCTTGCCGGGCGTGAGCACACGGCTTAGCGCGTGACCTTCATCGACGGTCCATGTCACCACCAACACGTCGGCGCGGGGCAGCGGGCTGTTGCTGGTTTGGCTGAGCGAGGCATTTGTTTTTGGCTCCAGCCTGTTAGGCCACGGCACCTCATTGTATCGCGACAGGCCGGTTGCCGTGGTGAAGGCGAGGAATTCGCGTCCGGCGGAGCCTTCGGAGTCGAAATCGATGATTTCGCGCTGGAAATCTTCGGGTTTCCCCGACGTGGCGGCGGGCGGAAATGCAAAAGTCTTGGCCGGCGCAGGCTTCGAAATCGGATCGAAGCCAAGATTTCTCTCAACCCACTTGCGGTCGACTCTCATTACGCGCGCCCCCAGCATGTCCAAAAAAACTGGATCCCGCTCCAAAAACGGTACTGGAGATCAATACGCTACACAACTTTTATTTGACGTGAGGTTGAAAGCTTACGACTTGTTCGGCCTTGGCAATAGGGCGGACCAAGGCAAATGTATCGTTCTTGAAAGAAACGCTCTGTGACCACAGTCCGAGATGGCGGCGAGTACTGGGTGCGATCTCGAAAGCTGACACGCGATCAATTGAGAGGGTTTGCAGAGAAATTCACCACGGATAAAAGAACATGGCGGAATTACTTTGGAGGTAAAGGAAATTTCAGCTGCTAAGAGCCAAGATCATTGCCTGATGGGATTGCAGGATCGCCGACTGCTGCCCAGGTAACACAGAGCCGGTTTGCGAGCCGCGCAGCATTAATTAGTCTGCAAGACCGTATGCGTCATGTCGATGGCAGCTTCCTCAACCAGACCATCTGCCTGCCCGTTGGACAGATGATTGAGCTGCGCCTGAAGGAGAACCCGACGACCGGGTTCAAGTGGAGCTTTGTCTCTGACGGCGGTCCCTCGTGCGCTGTGATCGGGGACAGGTTCGAGCAGCAAAACGGTCCGCCGGGCGCGGGTGGCGAACATGCGTGGCAGTTTAAGGCGGTACGCGCCGGCAAGTGCCACCTGGAACTTCGCTATCGCCGGCCGTACGATCCTGATGTGCCGCCCGCCCAGGTTTTCACGCTCGATATCCAAGTCACGGAGAAAAAGGACGACGCTACTTAGTAACGTCGGCAGCGCTCGACGTTTCTTTTTTAGTACCCGGTTCGTTCCCCCTGCCAGTTAACCTCGTCAGAACCAAAACCTAAAACGCGCGCATACTTGGACTCGTCTATTTTTGCCAGATGGTAAGGGCGTACTTTTTCGCGGTGGCATTGAACTATGCAACCCGATATTATGACCACGCGTTTGAGGACGATCATGGCTCATTCACAGTCCTTTTATACGCAAAGCGTATCGCTCCGTGTCAACGGGTCCGCGACAAAATTGAATGTCGACACGCGAGTTACACTGCTCGACGCATTACGCAACGAGCTGGGGCTGACCGGAACCAAGAAAGGTTGTGATCACGGTCAGTGCGGCGCGTGCACTGTGCTGTTAAACGGGCGACGGATCAAATCGTGCATGACGCTTGCCGTCATGCACGACGGTCAGTCTGTAACGACGGTCGAAGGTCTTGGCCAGGACAAGCGTCTTCGAAAGCTGCAAGCAGCATTCGTCAAACATGATGCATTTCAGTGCGGCTTCTGCACGCCCGGCCAGCTGATGTCGGCGGCCGGCCTGCTCAATGAGGTGGAGAAGCCGACCGCTGATCAAATTCGCGAATTGATGAGCGGCAATATATGCCGATGCGGCGCCTATCCGCACATTGTCGCAGCGATTCTCGAAACTGTGTCGTAGTCATGCAGCCCTTTTCCTATCTAAGGCCAACAACCCAGAACGACGCATTCGCTGCCCTGAAACTCGAACCTGCAGCGGCCGTTATTGCGGGCGGTACGGATTTGCTCGATTTGATGAAGCTCGGTGTCACCGCGCCCAGCCAACTGATCGACATAAACGGGCTGCCGCTCGCTGGCATCGAATTGACGGGCCAAAGTGTGATGATCGGCGCACTGGCCCACATGAGCGACGTTGCGCATGATGCAAGGATCGTGAAGGGGTTTCCAGTGCTCAGCCAAGCGCTTCTGGCGAGTGCCTCAGGACAACTGCGCAATGTGGCAACAGTCGGCGGCAATCTGATGCAACGCACGCGCTGTCCGTATTTTCGCGATAACACTTTTCCATGTAACAAGCGTAACCCTGGTTCAGGATGTTCGGCGATCGACGGATTCAATCGTGGCAGCGCCATTCTGGGGACGAGCTCCAAGTGTATTGCCGTGCATCCCTCCGACATGGCTGTTGCTCTGGTGGCGCTCAGCGCGGATGTCGTCCTCGCAAGCCGCAGCGGCACACGTCGCGTTGCGGTGGAAGATTTCTACCTATTGCCCGGTGATACTCCCCAGAATGAGACGGTGCTCGAGCCGGGAGAACTGATTGTCGCGGTCGAGGTGCCGGCTTCGCCCGAAGCCAAACGTTCGGTGTACCTTAAGGTGCGCGACCGCGCGTCCTTCGAATTTGCCCTTGTGTCGGTCGCCGCTGCGGTAAAGATGAAGGGCTCCATCATCACATCCGCTCGGTTTGCCGTGGGAGGCGTGGCGCCGCGGCCGTGGCGCACCCTTGGCGCGGAGACAGTGCTTGCCGGTAAGCCCGCCAACGTGAAGAATTTTGCTGCTGCGGCAGCCGCGGCGCTGGCCGGGGCGACAACATCGCGCCTCAATGCCTTTAAGGTCACGCTCGCTCAGAATGCCATCAAGCGCGCGCTTGCGCTGGCAACGGGGGTGGCGGGACCATGACCCTTGGCACTCCGCAACCACGCATCGATGGTCCGGTCAAGGTCTCCGGTGCCGCGGCCTATGCGAGTGATGTGAAGATTCCGAATCTCGCTTTCGGCGTCCTTCTGTGCAGCACGATCGTCAAAGGACGCATCGCTGCGATCGACACCAGCGCTGCATCGGCCCAGCCGGGCGTTCTCGAGATCATCACGCATCAGACGTGCCCGCCTCTTCTGAGGCCGACGAAGCCCATCCCGTCGCAGGGCCAGAGTCTCGTGCCGTTACAGGGGCCGGACATTTGCTATTATGGCCAGCATGTGGGAGTCGTCGTCGCAGAGAGCTTTGAAGCCGCTTGTGCTGCCGCCGACCTCGTCAAGATCACCTACACGCCGGCGAATGCTCCAACGCAATTTGCGATGACAAAATCCGCAAAAGCAGCGGGCGGGGCTCGGGATCTCGTCTGGGGCGACAGGACTGTTTCGCCGACCAAAGCGGCGTTCACAGTCGATCAGCAATACAGCACACCATACCAACATCATAATCCGATCGAACCGCCGGCAACGACCGCTATCTGGAACGGGGATACGCTGACACTGCACGACAGCACGCAATGGCTTGCTGGGGTGCGCATGTTGGTGGCAGCACTGCTCGGAATCGCGCCCGCAAATATTCGCGTGATTTCACCATTTGTCGGCGGCTCATTTGGCGCCAAACGCGTGGTCTGGCCGCACGTCTATCTCGCCGCACTTGCTGCGAAGACGGTTGGGCGACCGGTGCGCCTCGCGGTCACCCGCACGCAGATGTACACAACGGCCGGCTATCGACCACAGACGGTCCAGAGAATCACACTGGGCGCGCGGCGCGACGGAACGCTGCAGTCGCTGCAGCACACCGCGACAACAACGACCTCGGAGTTCGACAACTTTATTGAACCCGCGGGGGCCAAGACCGGCATGATGTATGCGTGTCCGAACGGGAGATCGTCTCGCACGCTTGCAAAGGTGGATCTTGGCACCCCTACGACAATGCGTGCACCTGGCGAGTCGACCGGTTTTTTTGCGCTCGAATGCGCGATGGACGAACTTGCCTACGCGGTAAAGCTCGATCCCCTGAAATTACGACTTCTCAATTACGCCGTCGTCGATCCTACGACCAAATTGCCGTGGTCCAGTAAGTCGCTGAAGGAATGCTATGCCAAGGGCGCCGCCCAATTCGGCTGGGCCAAGCGGAAAGCGACACCGGGATCGATGCGCGATGGGCCGTTACTGATCGGCATGGGAATGGCCAGTGCCGCCTATCCGGCCAATCGTTCTCCAGCCTCTGCATCTGTGAGTTTGTTTGCCGACGGCCACGCGGTCGTTCAGAGCGCCACACATGAAATGGGCGGCGGTACCTATACCGCGATGGCGGCCATCGCGGCCAACGCATTAGGAATCGACATCCGCCAGGTTCAGGCGCAACTGGGCGATTCAACTCTTCCGGAAACGACGGTGTCCGGTGGATCGCGCACCATCAACAGCGTCGGGCCCGCGGTCGAGGCTGCCGCCTTGCAGGTGATCGACCGACTTGTGGCTTTGGCAATCGCCGATCCCGCGTCCCCGCTGTACCAGGCCGAGGCAGGTCAGGTTGTCGCGGCCGGCGCAAGCCTTCGGCTCAAAAGCAAGCCTTCGTGCGCCGACCCGATCGCTAAAATCCTATCCCGTCATAATTTGCCGTCGGTGCAGATGAGTGCGAGCACCGCTCCGAGCGCTGGAGCGTCCAAGTATTCCCAATATGCGTTTGGCGCGCATTTCGCCGAAGTGCGGGTCGATCCCGACCTCGGCGAGGTTCGTGTTGCGCGTTACGTTGGGGCTTTTGCCGCGGGCCAAATCATCAATGCGCTGACCGCAAGGAGTCAGCTCGTCGGTGGTATTGTAGGCGGCATTGGCATGGCTCTCCTTGAAGAGAGCGTGGTCGACCCGAACATCGGCACGTTTATCACTCGAAATCTCGCCGATTACCGGGTCCCGGTGCACGCGGATATTCCGCCGATCGAGGTAATTCTAGTTCCCGAGCAGGATTCGGTGACGAGCCCGCTCGGGACTAAAGGTGTGGGCGAGCTCGGCATCGTCGGCGCCGCCGCCGCGATCGCAAATGCGGTATTCCACGCGACCGGCAAACGTCTTCGCGATCTCCCGATCACACCCGAAAAGCTCTTGGCGCCCGACGCCTCGCAGACGCGCGCTACTCGCCGGAGACGATCCGCCAGAGGATAAGAATGGCCTACGACCCGCCGCGCCGGAGCACACCAAAATCCACCGGCGACCCCCCCGAAGTTGAGCTGGTCTTCGGTGTGCGTCCTTGCGGCACTTGCAGCTTCTTTTGGCCACCCGATCCTCGGCATCAACCGTATGGCCCATACCCGGCCTACGACTTCGATGCGAGCACGCCGGAGACACACCCTGCGGGATCGGGTGCGACTTACGCGTGGGTAAACGGCACCACAAGGCCTGGGTGCTTTCCGGATGCCGAGATCATGGACGGCTGTCGCAAAGCACCGATCATGACGATTGGCATCAACCCTAATCTCACTGCGTTCCTGCCGGGTACGAAGGGAGCAAGTTGGTGTTATCCGAGCTTTTCGAGCGACAATGGCACCGACTCGTGGACCAAATATGCCTACTACTATCGCTATCGATCGATTTATCAGGAGCATCTTGATCTCCACTTCGCCGAGCAGTTTTTCGATGCTCACAGCCGGATTGTCGCCGCGAAATCAGGAACAATCATCTCGGCTGACCGTCCAAGCGGTACACCCGAATACACGCTAAAGGTGCGATACGATGACGAGAATGAGGATTCTGCGATTGTCATTCCCAATAAACTAGCCGAGCCACCCTATGTGCTTTTGTTTGATGTTTACGCGCCACACAATCGCTTTCAAAAGGGAGACACGATCGCAGCGCAGCTCGATGTGCCTGCGGGCCGCAAGACGACAATTTACGCCGGGCCGATCGGATATTATCAGCGCATCTTGCCAGTCCTCGGGCAGTTTGAGACTTTCCTCCGAAGCAAAGGTCACCGCGACGCACATCTGCGCGTCGGCGAAGATATTTGCCAATTGGACATGGTGGCGTGCGCCTCGCCGCACTGGGGACCTCCCTGGCTTGGAGGCACCAGCGCAAAGGTGCAGGAAGTCATCGGCAATTGCGTTACCAAGAACGCCTGGGCGCTAAAGCAACTTCTTCAGACACGCCCAGTGGTGGTCTTTCTGGTGGGGGAAGCAACATTCAACATGTTCCGCTACGCATTCGGCCGTCTTATTAGTAACGATGCGGAATTGCCCGCCATCCCGGAAGACGGAGCCTTCACACTGCTGCAGGCAACGGTGGATCGCCCATGTCGATTTGAATTCACCGATACGATTGACGGCCGCGCTTATGAGATCTCGACGCGTCTCATTGTCACCCCGCATTTCTCATACAAAGCGAACTTCCTGCCACAGTTTCGGCTTCGCGCGAAAGCGTGCGATGAACTCAAACAAAAATTTCCGGACTGCGCAGAATTTCTACAACACGATCCGAGGTTGCAATATAGCCAGCCGGGCGCAGGCTCATTTGCCGCGTTTCAAATTATAAACGATGCGCCGGCGGTGTTGTCGCACATTAAGACAACATGGCCGAAGGCGTCCGCGATACTCGATCTGACCTATTACGATCCTAATCGGATGATGGCTGGAGTTTTGGAGGACGCTTACGCCGACGGGGAGTTGAGTTATGTGGCCCCACGGCAAGGTCAGCCCGGGTTCCTCTCAAGAGCGGCAGGACCATGCGCTTTTTGCGTCAACGATCATTGGAAGTTTCCGCTCGGTTGCCCGTACGGAAAGCCAGGTCAGCCGCCATTACCGGGTGGACTGCTCGACAAGGCGGCGGCCGCGATCGTGAAAGCGGGCGCGAAGATCGATCCGGAAGTGGCCATACAACGCATGATAGATGATGGCTTCGAGGCTGCTCGCGGTCCGCAGGCTGACACCTAAGCGCCGTGCGTCCGCATTGGGGTTATCCGCAACTCATCTGAAACCACTGTTCCCGGATCGGCTCATTCGATTCGGAGCGCTAATCTAAGTTACAAACTTGGACGCGATGATAGCTGACGGTGCCGGAGGCATTAGTGACTGGTTTGCGGGAGACGGTGCAACCGCTTCCGACGGCACGCCCAGCTCCGGAGCCATCGAGAAAAACGGGCGGTGGAGGGTGGCCCGGTTTATGTGAACCAGATGAACCTCCGCCACTCTTAGCTGAACCAGATGAGCCTCCGCCACCCTTAGCAGAGACTGGCGCGGACATGGCCAGCACGCACGCGATCAAGATACCGACGGCGAAGCTGACTGCGATTGGCTTTTGGAAGTTGATCATAATTTGCCTCCTTCGTTTGTCTCAGGCTGAGGCTGACATTTCCAAAAAAGACATCTCCGGATTCGGCGGCTGTGACCTAGTTCACGGCCGTGAGGATTTTTTCGTGAAGGCGCTGGGCTTTCTTAATGTAGAAAATGCTCTTGGCCTTTCCGTATTCTTCAAGAGCCCCGCTGATGGCGTTGAGCGCGTCGTCGCGATGAGTCCGATCGCCGCTTTTATTGAAAAAGGCGAGTTGGGCCATGGCGAGTTTTTCCTGGGTCTGCGCCCAAAGGAATGGCGTGTCCTCGCGGGTCCTTTTCTTCAACGCTTCATGAAGGGCGGCGATCGCCTCCTCCAGCCGTGTCGTCCCACTCTCGCGCTCCCCGAGGATCACAAGCGTGGCACCCAAATTGGTTTCGGTAGAAGCCCAGTCGAGCGGCATGCGGTCGCGGGATTGTTCTGCCAGCGCGTTCCGATAGGCAGCGATCGCCTCCTCCAACCGAGCGGTTCCGCTCTCGCGCGCTCCAACGGTTTGAAGCGCATTGCCGAGACTGGTCTGGGTTTGGGCCCAGTCGAGGGGCGCCCGTTCACGGGTGTTTTCCTTCAGCGCCTCGCGAATGGCAGCGACGGCGTCATCCAGCCTCGCAGTCCGGCTGTCACGCTCTCCCAAAGCTCGTAGCGTGTTGCCCAGGCTGGTCTGGGCCCTCGCCCAGTCGAGCGGCACGCGATCGCGAGTGCATTCCACCAGTGCCTCGCGAAAGATGTTGACGGCATCTTCCAGCCGGGCCGTTCCTTCCTCGCGCTCTCCAAGCGTTCGGAGTGCATTGCCCAAATTGATCTGTGTCTTGGCCCAATCGAGCGGTACGCGCTCACGGGTGTTTTCCTTCAGCGCCTCACGAAAAGCGGCAACCGCCTCCTTAAGTCGCGCGATCCCACCTTGCCTCTCACCGAGAATTTCAAGCACGGCGCCCATATTATTCTGGGTCCTTGCCCAATCGAGCGGTACGCGCTCACGCGTTCTTTCTTCGGCAGCATTGCGATAGGCGGAGAGGGACTCTTCCAGCCGAGTCGTCCCGATCTCACGGACGCCAAGGGTCTGAAGGGCGGCGCCCAGGTTATTCTGGGTCTTGGCCCAATCGAGCGGGGCCCGGTCGCGAGTCCTTTCCTTCAGCGCTTCACGAAAGGCAGCAGTGGCCTCCTCCAGCCGCGCCGTTCCGCCTTCCCGCTCGCCAAGACGCGTGAGTGCATTCCCCAAGTTGGTCTCGGCCATGGCCCACTGGAGTGGAACACGTTCACGCGTCCATTCTTTCAGCGCCGCGCGGCAGGCGGTGACGGCCTCTTCGAGCCGGGCCGTGCTGCCCTCACGCTCCCCGAGGGTGCGGAGCGTATTGCACAGGTTGTTTTGGATCATCGCCCAATCGAGTGGCATAAGCTCGCGAGAATCTTCCTTTAACGCTTCACTAAAAGCAGCGACTGCGTCTTCCAGGTGACCCATCACGCTTTCACGCTCTCCAAGCCGCATGAGGGCGACACCGAGATTATTCTGGGTAACGGCCCAATCGTCTGGCACGCGGTCGCGCGTCCATTCTTTTAGAACATTGCGAAACGCTGTGACGGCTGCTTCCAACCGGTCTGTACCACTCTCACGCTCGCCGAGGGTCAAAAACGCCAAGCCTAAATTGTTTTGGGCCGTCGCCCAATCGAGTGGTGCGCGTTCCCGAGTCCATTCCTTCAGCGCCTCGAGATAAGCGGTGGTCGCTTCTTGCAACCGCGCCGTCCCGCTTTCCCGTTGCCCAAGTGCCAAAAGAACATTGCCCAGATCGTTTTGGCGCGAGGCCCAACGCAGTGGCATGTGGTCCCGGGGCGTCAGATGGACCAGCCGGTCGTATCGCTCGATCGCAGACATCAAAGCTTGATTATCGCCGAGTTCGTCTCCCTGCTGATAGAGGGCGCTTGCCTCTTTTTGTAGATAGCTGATCCGCACATCCTCGTAGGCGCTCGATGGGGGCAATAGTGCAGCCGCATTCGCGAAATGCTGCGCGGCTTCGCCATAACGCAACCGGGTGAGTGCAAGGTCACCGCGCCGCGAAGACGTTTCAGCCTCGTCGGCCGCGAAGCGCTCAAGATTGCGCCTCTGCTCCATTTCTACATCGGCCAGCAAAGCATCGGCCTCGGCTAGTTGGCCTGCTTCGATTGCTTTCTGCGCATCAGTTTTCAGGGCAGCGATTTTAAGGTTGTCGCCCGGTCGAACTGATGTTGTTGCTTGAAGGTCCTTGAAGCGCTCTGCGATTTCGACAAGCTTCGCGGCCAATCGCTCCTGCGGAATGTCATTCTCGCCGAGAATGGCAAGCGCGGCTCGCACTTGGCGTTCGTTAA
>Ga0207862_1000620_pt1 | contig 10738 bp, 6 predicted proteins | sample LuqExpMetageno81_FD_187838 | JGI IMG/M metagenome (GOLD analysis project Ga0207862, IMG submission 187838) | Tropical forest soil microbial communities from Luquillo Experimental Forest, Puerto Rico - Sample 81 (SPAdes) | ecosystem: Environmental > Terrestrial > Soil > Tropical forest ... | reverse complement strand
TTTTAACTCCTTAACGTCACCCAGTATAATAAGTTATGGACTTACATCGCTTAGCAATTTTTTGCAAGGTGATAGAACTTCGAAGTTTTACTAAAGCAGGAGAGGAAATGTTCCTCTCCCAATCGACGATTAGTGAACATATCAGTTCCCTGGAAGAAATGCTCGGGGAGAAGCTCCTGGATCGGCTGGGACGCGAAATTTTTCTCACTCCAGCTGGGAAAACCCTTTATAGCTACGCCAAGGAGATGCTCCAGCTTCGGGAAGAGGCAATCCAGGAATTGGCCAGGTTCAAGGGTGAGTTAGCGGGTCAGCTTATCCTTGGAGGCAGCCCGGACTCTGGCGCCCATTTTCTTCCCAAAACCTTGAAGTCCTTTAAAGCCTCTCACCCCGCCGTCAAAATTTTTATCGTGATCTTGAGCATCGCCGAGATTGTGGAAGCCGTTTTGAGGGGCGACATTGATATCGGGCTAATCGGTTCCGTGTGGAAAGACCACCGACTGGATCTCGAGATAATCTTTTCAGATGAGCTCATCCTCACCGTTTTCCCTGATCATCCATGGAGTAGCAGAGATGAAATCTCAATGGAGGAAATCTATGGTGAACCCTTCATCCTTAGGGAAAAAGGATCCGGAGTCAGACTCATAGTGGACCAGATTCTTGAAATACACGATTTCGACTTTTCCAGGTTATTTCTCGTGGCAGAGATGGCCACCACCGAAGCTATCCGTCAGAGTGTTAAGGCGCACCTCGGCATTTCCATCATCTCAAGACAGGCGATTGCTGAAGACCTCGATCGTGGTGCTTTAATTGCAGTACCTCTAAAAGGCATTCACTTTGTCCATCCTATTTATCTTATCAAGCGCAAAAAGCGCCAAATTTCTCCCATCTGTTCGGTGTTTCTCGATCATTTGCGGGCCGAAAGCCAGAGGTTCTGTTCGGCATTTCTCGATCACTCGCCCTCAAGCCGAACGTGAGATTATGCAACCTCTATTGGACAAAGGCCAAAAAGCAAAATGACCGAGTCTATTAGCGCAGGATAATCTCGCCCCACGCCTTCCAGAAACGGACATGAGTCTCTCTCTTATGAAAGGTCCTCTCTATCAATTAAAGGAAGGTTTGCTCGGTGCCAGATCGCTTGCCAAACAAGAAACTTCTCAGGAATATCAATTAATTATAGTCTGAATAATGAAATCTGGTTTTGGTGGGGGCCAGCACGGCAAAACTCAACAAGGGAGCAGGTCAGATAATACTTTACGGATTGTCCACCTTCAAAAAATTGCATATTATCCGGGGCTACGATTAAGGCCAGGGGGAATGGGGCTCCGGTCCGAGGTTTTCTCTTTTTACGCTCGCATTGCCGTGGTCGTGCTAATTTTTGAACTTCCGGTACAAACTTTATATTACCCAAATTGGTGAGTAGGTCGGTGAGTAGGTTCTGAGTGACAGGGGGGTAAATCCTGTCACTCGATGCAAAGTTAATGCGCTAACAATGCGGGTTTCAATGCGTCCACGACCCGGCCCCCTGACCCTGTCACGCCGAAGGTCGCGAGTTCGAGTCTCGTCGTCCCCGCCAATGAAATCAAGGGGTTAGGCCAAATCGCTAACCCTTATTTTTTATTTTCCAACCATAATTCCAACCCAGGCATGAAATATGGAGGTAACAAAGTTTGGGTTGAGTCCTTGTATCTCTGGCGATGGCCTGGTCCGGTAAAATTTTTTTGCAACGGGGCCAGGTTAATATGACCCTCCAAGGCAGGGTAAGGGGCGCTCCCTTACCGCCTCTCCTGGGCCGTCTCACAGGCCGTTTCTGCCCATGGGATGTCCTGGGTCCCCTTTCAGCCGCCCGTACACCCCCAAGCACAGAACCGGAGTCCCAAGATTTTTGATTCATCGCCCGCCAGTATTTTCAATAAGTTAGCACCACATCCCTTTCTCCATAACATCCTTAGTGAATATATAGGTGAATGGAACCATCGATTCTCCCTACAGGGGGCTAAGAAAATGATTGCCTATATCGTCATCGGTGGTAGAAACACAAGAAAGTTCGCTTTCACTTCTACAGGCCGGCTGCGGCCAGGATGTCAGGAACGACCTCCTCCTTGCCGATGGCCATGATGTGAACGCCATCGCAGAGCTTCTCATCCTTGATGTGGCGGATCATACGTCCGGCAATTTCGATTCCCTTGGCCAGCGCCTGGGTCTTGGCCGCCGAGGCCATTTCGTCGATGAGCCGTTGAGGCACGCGGACTCCTGGAACGTTCTTGTTCATAAATCTGGCCATGCTGGCCGATGTGAGCAGGATGATCCCGGCCAGTATCTTTACGCCGAACGGCCGGGCATACTCCATGAACTTTGAAAAGTGGTCCAGGTCGTAAACCGCCTGGGTCTGGATGAACTCGGCACCTGCCTCGATTTTCTTCTCGAACTTGATGAGCTGGGGTTCGAGGGGCTCGGCCTCCGGCGTGACTATGGCCCCCGCGCAGAACTTTACCCCGCCATCGAGCTGGTTCCCGGCCAGATCATACCCTTTCTCCAGGGTCCGGATGGCCTTGACGAGCTGAGCCGAGTCCAGGTCGAAGACGCCCTTGGCCTGCTTGTGGTCGCCCACGACGATGGAGTCGCCCGTCAGGCAGAGCACGTTGTTCACTCCCCGCGAGAAGGCGAAGAGCAGGTCGGCCTGAAGAGCCAGCCGATTGCGGTCGCGGCAGGTCATCTGTAGGATCGGTTCGCCGCCCATCTCTCGGATCATGATCGCACCGCCTAGTGATGGAAAGCGCATGACCGAGCTCTGGTGATCGGTGACGTTGAGACCGTGGACCTTGTCAAGGAGGAGTTCGATGTGGTGTTTCATGGTCTCGAGGTTGGTCCCTTTGGGCGGAGCCGCCTCGGCCGTAATGACGAATTCGCCAGAGTTCAGAACATCCTTGAAACTTCCGGCCATTTTGGACTCTCCTTTCCACTATTCGGCCTGCAGCACGATCCGGCCCGGCATGGGTTCGACGTTATGATTCTTGGGCGGCTGGTAGCGGCGCATCAGGTCCAGACGATCCAGGGCCTTCAGCCGGTTGTAGATCAACGTCCAGGCGCAATCCTTGTTTGAGTCGATCTCACATTTGCCGTAGTTCGTTCCGCCGCAGGGCCCATTAACCAGACCCTTGTGGCACGACGTCACGGGGCAGATGCCGCCGGTCTCGCCCAGAATGCATTGCCCGCACTGTGTACAGACCTCGAGGAATGTCCCGGCGGCAGACTCCTTGCCAATGAACAGCGTGTCCAGAGCCGGAATCACCATCTTCTTGAGCTGACCTCCAATGGCCTGGACCCCGAAGGCACAGGTCATGATTACGAGGGCCTCGGACTGATCGATCAGGGCGGCCTGCTCCCCGAGAATCTCATGGCTGAGTTCGTCGCAGGCCACTGGCACCACCATCGAGCCGGTGACCATTTTGCCCTTAGCCAAAAGCTTCTTCCGCATGGCCTCCACCTGCTCGACACCGCCCGTCCTGGTCAGCGTCACGCATGTGCCGCAACCCACCACGAAAACACGCGTGAAGTCTTCCAGGAGTCTATCGAGTTCTTCATCCGCCTTCGGCTGAGTGATCGAGCGAATCATTTCCCTTCTCCGTCGTCATTAAAAGTTTTGGCCCAGATCGGGCGGTTTGGATTGTTCCATTGAAGCCCATCACGACCGTCTCATTCGCCTTCCAGGTCGCAGCGCAGGCATCGGCGTGCCTCTTCCCGCGCCTGGGCCTGGGTGTAACCGCTCTCGACCTCTCGAAAGTCCGTAACCCGCGACTTGATATCCGCCTGCGGAAGACGGACCCGGCCGGTCAGGGGTACGTCGACTTCCTCCATCGAGAGCCGGTCGGCCGCAATTCCCAGGGCGGTCTTCTCATCGGGCATGGTCACACGCGACCGATCGCCCCTAAGGAACTTGTCGATGGACAAAGCTGCCCGACGACCTGCTCCGATGGCCTGAATAATGAATGTCGGGCCGGTGGTAAAGTCGCCGCCGGCGAAGATCCCCGGCACGTTCGTGGCCAGGGTATTCTCGTCCACCTGCAGGGTGCCCCACATGGCCCTTTCCAGGCCTTCGTCTTGGGAGAGAAACGAAAGGTCCGGAGCCTGGCCGATGGCGATAATCAAGGTGTCGCACTCAAAGACGATCCGCCGTTCCTCATCAAAAGCCGGACGGAATCGGCCCTCCATGTCGAAGACCGACACGCAGCGGACGAACTGGACTCCCTTGACCCGCCCGTTCTCGACGATGACCTGTTTGGGACCCCAGGAGTTTTCGATCAAAACGCCCTCCTCCTCGGCCTCCTCGATGTCTTTGCCCCAGGCAGGCATCTCGCTCCTCTTTTCCAGGCAGACCGCGCGGACCTGTGCGCCTCCGATCCGCCTGGCCGTCCTTGCCACGTCCATGGCCACGTTTCCGCCGCCGATCACCAGCGTACGATGGCCGACGCGGAAAGCGGGGTCAATCTTGACCCTGGCCAGGAATTCTAGACCGTATTGCAGCTCTTTGGGCTTTTCCTCCTCGCCGGGAATGCCCACCGATTTGGCTGCCTGGGCCCCGGCCGCAATGAAGACCGCCGAGTAGCCTTCCTTGAGCAAATCGTGCACCGTGTGCTGTCGGTCGATGGGCGAATTGTAGCGGATATCTACGCCCCGTGCGGTGATGTAGGCGATATCCTGCTCGATGATCTCACGCGGCAGCCGGAATTCGGGGATGGTCACAGAGGTCATGCCGCCGGCTCGGTCCCTCCCTTCGTAGACCACGCTCTGATAGCCCATCTTGCGCAGGAAGTAGGCGCAGGTTAGACCGGCCGGCCCAGCCCCCACCACGGCAACCTTCTCCTTGTGGACGACCGGGTAAGGCTGGAACAGCGGCAGGCCGGCCGCATGGACCATGTCCGAGGCGAACCGCTTGAGGGAACGGATGGCTACGGGATCGTCCAGTTCGCCCCGGCGGCATTTCATCTCGCATGGGTGCACGCAGATGCGGCCGCAGACCGCCGGGAAGGGATTGCGTTCGCGGATTATGGCTAAGGCCCTGGCGTAGTCGCCTTCGGCGATGGCGGCCACGTAGTTTGGCACGTCGATCCCGGCTGGACAGGCATGCTGACAGGCTGAAATGACCATGGCGTCGCAGGCGGCGGCCGGGCAGCGATGTTCCTTGATGTGGGCCTCGAATTCGTCACGAAAATAGTTGATGCTGGAGAGCACCGGGTTGGCGCAGGACTGGCCCAGGCCGCAGAGCGATGACTCCTTGACGGTGGTTCCGATCTCGACGAGCTTCTCGATGTCCCCGTCGCGTCCCTGACCCATGGTGATGCGTGTCAGGATCGAAAGCAACTGTTTGGTGCCGAGGCGGCAGGGGAAGCATTCCCCGCAGGACTCGCTCTGGGTGAAGGTGAGGAAGAAGCGCGTGAGGTCCACCATGCAGGTGTTTTCGTCCAGGATGATCATGCCGCCTGAGCCCATCATGGACCCCACCGACTTGAGGGACTCGTAGTCTATGGACAGATCCTGGAAGCGGGCCGGGATCGCCCCGCCCGATGGCCCGCCCATCTGGGCGGCCTTGAACTTTCGGCCCTTGGGAATGCCACCGCCAACGTCCTCGACTACCTCCCGCAGGCTTATGCCCATTGGCACTTCCACTAGGCCGGTGTTGTTGATCCGACCTGAGACCGAGAAGATCTTCGTTCCCTTGCTGGTCGCGGTGCCGATTCCGGAGTACCATTCCCAGCCGTTTTCGATGATGGCGCGCACGTTGGCCCAGGTCTCGACATTGTTGATATTGGTGGGATATCCCCAGAGACCTGACTGGACTGGAAAAGGCGGCCGGATCCGGGGCATGCCCCTTTTGCCCTCAATGGACTGCATCAGGGCCGTTTCTTCGCCGCAGACAAAAGCCCCGGCGCCGATCTTGATCTCGATGTCGAAATCGAAACCCCGGCCCAGAATGTTCTTACCCAAAAGCCCTAGATTCCGGCTTTGGGCCAGGGCGATCTCAAGATGCTTTATGGCCATGGGGTACTCTGCCCGCACGTAAATGTATCCGTCGGTGGCGTTCATGGCGTATCCGCCGATGGTCATGCCCTCGAGCACCAGGTGAGGATTTCCTTCGAGCACGGTCCTGTCCATGAAAGCACCCGGGTCTCCCTCGTCGGCGTTGCAGATGAGGAACCGCCGCTCGCCCTTGTTTTGACGGCACATGCGCCACTTGGTCCCTGTGGGGAATCCCGCGCCCCCTCGACCGCGCAGGCCCGCCTTCTCAATGGTGTCGATTACCTCTTCAGGAGCCATCGAAGTCAGGACCTTGGCCAGTGCTCCATATCCCCCTCTGGCCACGTAGTCGTCTATCCGCGACGGCTCGATGAGCCCACTGTCGCGCATTACGATTCGCTGCTGCTTTGCATAGAAAGGGTTTTCCCGTGCGTAGACGTAACGTCGGCCAGTGCGCGGATCGGGGTAGAGCAGCCGGCCGAGAATATTGAACTGGCGGAGAGTCTGGTCGATTATGTCTCCCACGTCCGCTTCGTCCACCTGCTGGTAGAAGATGTCATAGGGATTGATAACCACCACAGGGCCACGCTGGCAGAAGCCGGGGCAGCCCACGGGCTTGAGCTCGATCTCATCGTTCATATTGCGGCCGGCCAGCTCGGTCTTGAAGGCCGCGTAAATCCGTTCGGCTCCTAGGGCGGCGCAGCCGGTATCCACGCAGACATTGACCACCAGCCTCCGGGGATCGACCGCCAGCACCAGGGACTGCCGGTATCTCTCCAGGTCCTGGACGTTTTCGAATCTTTCCATGGCCTAATCGTTCCCTTCGTTGCAATACCTTTCTAGGAGGGTCTCGATCCGCTTGGGGTTCATCCGGCCGTAGACCTGGCCGTTTACCACCATGACCGGCGAAAGGGCGCAGGCGCCCAGGCAGGCCACCGTTTCGAGGGTGAACTTGAAGTCCGGTGAGGTCTCGCCGTCCTTGAGGCAGAGGATCTTCTGCACCACCCGGAGAACGCCCCTGCCGCCCCGAACGTGGCAGGCCGTTCCGCGGCAGACGGTGACCACATTCTTCCCCCTGGGTTCGGTGTAAAACAGGGAGTAGAAGTTGATCACGCCCTGGACCCGGCAGGCTGGAATCCGCAGGCGATCGCCTATGGGCTCGAGGGTCTCGGGGGGAACGTAGCCGTACTCGTCCTGGACCTTCTTCAAGATGCCGATGAGGTCGGACTCGAAGTGCCCCTGGGCCAAGATCGCGGGAAGTTTAGACAGGTCAATTTCAAGAGCAGGCATGGATGTCCCTCTCCTCAGGCGGTGTTTTACTTTCGATGCGAACACGACAGAGCGAACCAGGCCGTCCAGGGCCGCCGGCGGTTAGTTTCCAGGGAAACAGGCCGCCCGGGTTGATCCCGGGATAGGAGCCAGGGAGGAAAGCCGAACCGGCGGGTAGTTCGGGCATGGCCGCCACGGGGACCTCCAGGGCTCCGTCAGCCGAGACCACACGCACTCTCTGGCCGGCGACCACCCCCAGAGCATCGAGATCCTCGGGCGGCAGTCCCAGCGCAGCCTCGGGCGCTGCCTTTCGAAGCCTGCGGGAATGGGAGGAGCGGACTCCTGCGCCGAGGTGCTGCAGCACCGGTCCGACGATCAGGATCGTCGGGTATTCGTCCGTAGCTGGTAGGTAAGCGGTCACCGCCAGGTCCGGAACCTGGAAGACGGCTCGGCCCTCCGGCAGGCCAATGCCGTGGGGCAGAGTGTCCTCGACGTTTTCCAGTCCGGGCAGAGGCCAGAAGATCGCGTTCTTGTTTAAATCCATCTGTCCGATCCCATCATAGAGGGGAGCGGCCTGCTCGATCTCGGAAAGCACGTCGTCTGCGGTCTTGTAAGGCCAGGCGGCCCCCAGCCGGCCGGCCAGGGCTTTGAACACCTCGATGTCAGGTGGAAAATCCCCGGGCGGGGGTACGGCGCGGTGGATACGCTGCACCCTGCGCTCGATGTTGGTAACTGTCCCGTTTTTTTCCGCCCAAGCCGTGGATGGCAGCACCAGATGGGCCAGTTTCGCGGTTTCAGTCAAAAAAAGGTCCTGCACCACCAGGAAGTCGAGCGCGCGCAAGGCCTCGGCCGTGTAATCGCCTCCCGGAAACAGGCCCACGGGGTGTTCAGCAAAGACGTAAAGTCCTTTCAGGATGCCATCATGGGCGGCCTGGATCATCTCCAGGGCGTCGAGCCCCGGTTTTTCGGGGAGCAGCGTCCCCCATACCTTGGCAAGGCTGGCTCGCGCCTCCGCATCCTCGGTAAGCTTCTGGCCCGGCAACCATTCAGGGCCGAGGCCCATGTCCAACGCTCCCTGCCCTCCCGCGTCCCCGAGAACGGGAATCAGACCTGAGCGTTCCTTGCCTAGGTTCCCGGTCAGCAGGGCCAGGTCTACTAGCAGGCGTGCCAGGTCGGCTGCATCGGAACGGGCCGCCACGCCCTCCCCAAAGACGATGAATCCGGCCGGGGCGGCGGCAAAGCGCCGGGCAGCAGCGCGAAGATCGCTCTCCTTAAGACCGGCAGCCTGAGCGCATTCAGGTACGGATACGCAGGCGAAGCGTTCGGCCATAAGCTCGTACCCCTCGGTCTTGGCTGTCACGAACTGGCGGTCGACAAGGTCTTCTTCCATGACCACCTTGATCAGCCCCTTGAGCACCTGGGCCTCGACGCCCGACACCGGTCGCAGCCAGGTTTCTGCGAAGGAAGCCAGCTTTGAGCGGACCGGGTCGACAACAATCAGAGCCTTTCCTCCATAGCGTGCCGCCCTTTTCAGGTGATACCCCAGGACCGGCGCCGAACGAGTGACATCCACTCCGATTACAAGCACTGCGTCACTCTGCTCGACATCCTTGAAGGTGCTCGATCCAGCCGCGAACCCGGTGGCCTCGTGGATGACTCTCATCAATGGAGCCCAAACAGCCCTGACGGTCGCGTCCACGTTGTTTGTTCCCACTACCTGGCGAGCCAGCTTCTGGAAAAGGTAACTTTCCTCGTTGGTAGCTCGAACGCTGCCAAGAAAACCTATGGCGTCCGGACCGTGATCGGCCTTGACAGCGCCAAGCTTAGTGGCAATCAGGTCCAGGGCCTCCTCCCAGCCGATCGGCCGGAAGCCCTCCTCGGTTCGGACCAGAGGAGTGGTCAGACGGTCGGGGTGGTTGAGGTAATCGTGGCCAAAATGGCCGCGCACACACAAGGTAATTCCGTTAGCGGTCTGAGGCTGTTCGGTTGGCGCCACCTGGCGCACACTCTGGTGATCGTGTTCCAGCCATATGGAGCAGCCACAGGCGCAGAAGCTGCAAACGCTCGGGGTGCGAGTGCCTGCGTGGTCAAGGCGGCACCGTTCCTTCTCTGAAATGGCCCCGACGGGACAGACGGTCAGGCAAGACCCGCAGAAGGTGCACTCGGCCCGCTCCAGCGGCCGGCCCAGGAGCGTGGCCGGATGGGCATCGAACCCACGGAAATTGTAATCTATTATGCCTTCGCATACCGATTCCTGGTCCGCCCGGACGCATTTGGCGCACATGATGCATTTGGAAAGATCCCTTACCAGGAACGGGTTGACATCCTGGACACCGGGATGATAGGGCATCTTGTCGAGGCCGTGGGCCCCCACACCCATCTGCGCCGCCAAGTTGCGCAGTTCGCACTTGTTTCCCCTCTCACAGACTACGCATGATTCCGGATGGGCTGCCAGCAACAGTCGAATGATGTTCCTCCGGTTTCGCCTGACGCGCTCAGAACCGGTGGCAATGACCATGCCTGGTGTGATCTTGGTGACGCAGGCCGGGACGACCACGCCTCGCTTCTCGTCTTCCACCTGGCACAGGCGGCAGGCCCCGATCGGCCGCAGCGCCTCGTGGTGGCACAATGTCGGGATGTAAATCCCGTGCGCCCTGGCAACTTCGAGAATAGTCCTGTCGGCACGGGAGCTGATGGCGTTCCCGTCAATGGTCAGTGTTATCGTCTCCACAAGGAAACTCCTCTACGGGCCTTCTGACGTCGGCGGATGATGTTATTCGATAAATAGTCAGGAAACAGGACACGAAAAAGACGGCTCGCGACCGGAAGAGTCCAAGAAGACCGAAGCAACCTGAATCGTACGCATTGGGGAGCGGAACCCTAGCATACCTTCAACCTACCGGCCAACCATTTTCTATTCGTTTGATATATATTAATTATATATTCGACCCAAAAGCGCGTCAAGGCACTAATTCGTGTGCCATCCACGACCGGTGGCGCACATCTCCTCCTAAGTGCAAAGTCAAGATTGCCAGGTAATGGGATATCCGCTTAGAATCCAAACCAGTCTCCTATTCGTGGTTCCCTTTTCAGGTGGGATTGCAAGTAAGTAATTCTGAAGGTTGGGAGAGGTCAATAAGCGCTAGCTTGCCAAAAGAATAACTTATCGAATTTGTTCCGATAATTGTTGATATGATTTGGATATGGAAGGTTTTCGGGTCTGCGATAAGTGTGGAAGGAGAGCAGATAAGAACACCCTAACCATGCCTTACCCCTCGTGTAGGGCGCATCAGTTTGATAGGCGCAACTTATCCATCCAAAAACTCGAATAAGTACTGCCGACCCCAGAGAGCTATCCCACGATCCTTTGCAAAGGCAATGGCGTCTGCTGTAAAACCGCCGGGGCAAACTAATACCCCCCTGGTTCCGATCAATTGTCTTGGTAGAACTCCGTTCA
>Ga0207862_1000619_pt1 | contig 10751 bp, 7 predicted proteins | sample LuqExpMetageno81_FD_187838 | JGI IMG/M metagenome (GOLD analysis project Ga0207862, IMG submission 187838) | Tropical forest soil microbial communities from Luquillo Experimental Forest, Puerto Rico - Sample 81 (SPAdes) | ecosystem: Environmental > Terrestrial > Soil > Tropical forest ... | reverse complement strand
GACCCGTTGGGGCGACTACAGCGCCATGCAGGTTGACCCAGTCGACGACTGTACTTTCTGGTACACCCAGGAGTACCTGAAGACCACTGACTACTTCAACTGGAACACCCGCATCGCCAACTTCAAGTTCGCCAACTGCGGGTCCGTGGTCAACGTCAGCCCGACGAGCTTCAATTTCGGCAATCAGATCGTTAACAGTCACAGCAGCCCACAGGCCTTTACGCTCACGAACTCAAGCAGTAGCAGCGTAGGCATTACGAGTATCGGCGTGACCGGAGATTACTCGCAGACTAATCTCTGCGGCAGCTCTATCGCTGGCAACTCGAGTTGCACCATCAACGTAACGTTTACACCGACCACTACTGGCACTCGCACCGGTACCCTGACCATCGTCGATGGCGCTGGCACTCAGGCGGCGAGTCTCACGGGCGCGGGAGTCACGCAGGTCTCGCTCACGCCCGCTACCGTGAGTTTCGGGAATGTGGGCGTAGGGTCGCACAGCTCGGCGCAGGCGGTGACACTTGCCAACAACCAGGCCTCCCAGCTGACCGGTGTAATCTCCATCACCGGTACCAACGCCGCGGACTTCACGCAAACCAATAACTGTGGCAATGGCACGGCGGTGGCGGTGGCCGCCAACTCCAGTTGCACCATCAACGTGACCTTCACGCCGTCCCTCTACGCCGCCGAGTCCGCCACGTTGACGGTAACCGACAGCGCGGGCACCCAGACCAGCAGCCTGACCGGCACCGGCAAGGACGTCACCGCGCCCACCACGCAGATCACCACGCCGGCCAACGGAGCCAACGTGTCTCGCACCATCAATGTGACTGCGACAGCCACCGACAACATAGGCGTGACCTCGATCCAGATTTACATCGATGGGGTGCTCAAGGCCTCGGGATCAAGCTCACCCTTCACTTACTCTTGGAACACCAACACCGCGACCAAAGGGACGCACACGATTTACTCCAAGGCCGCGGATGCAGCCGGCAACGTGGGCACGTCGTCCACGGTGACGGTTTCGGTGAACAACACGGTGACCCAGTTGATCCAGAACGGGGGATTTGAGACCGGCAATCTGGCCAACTGGAGTGCGACAGGTGCCTCTCTGCCGTTTGTAACGACCGGCCACGCCCAGTACGGAACCTACAGCGCGCAACTGGGTACCAGCTCGGCGACGGAGCCTGTCAGCGACTCGGCGCTCTATCAAACCATCACCATCCCTGCCAATGCGGCCAAAGCAACTCTGGGATTCGCGTGTTGGTTCTCAACGGCCGATACCATCGCCAATGACTGGCAGGAGGCACACATCCAGGACAGCACGGGAGTCAAACTGGCACAAGTAATGAAGTATGCCATCAACAATCATTCGTGGGCGGGGTTCTCCTTTGACCTTACTCCCTACAAGGGCCAGACGATTCGGATCTACTTTAACGTTCACCAGAACGGGAACGGCAAGTTGACTTACATGTACCTCGACAGCGTTTCTGTCACAGTCACTTACTAATTGGCAAGGTGCGCAACCAGCCTGCGCTGGCCGCGCGCCAGAGCAATACTCGACTTCGCCGCACGCTGTAAGCGTGCGGCTTTTTCTTTGCCACCCCAATAAATGCAAGGTACGCCGGTTGGGTGCCTTCCGCATTGATTTATGATCTCTGCGCAGCCAAGGACTGCCTTGCGTGCAAAACTCCCGGTCGCGGGCTCATGTTGGCTGGAATGACAGGATAGACCGTGCAATTGAGCTGACGCCGGCTCGCACCGGCGCCGGAGAGGTCCTGATGTTCTATTCGCGGATTCTGGCGTTTCAGCGTGCGATCCACGAAAGTATCGATGGACTGATAGCGGTGCATTCAGGCGATGGTTCGGCTCTTCGCGAGAGGCTTGACCTCGACAAGGCAGCTGCCGAGATTTCTGCCTTGATTGCCATCGTGCGCGAACATGGCCCTGCCAAATTGGCGGAAGAATGTGCTCAAAGGAGCAGTTCTCCCCCCGTTGCATGGCTTAGCGACGCGATCCAGTGGCTACAGGACGGGAGGGCGAAGCAGCAGGATGCGACGATTTTCCTGAGTCGTGTTGTGCTTGAGCCGCAGGCGGAGCATGTAGCAGGTGCCTCGGAGTCATTGCCGCAGACAACAGCCGGCAATCGGTGTCCCATTTGCCAGTCATTGCCACAATTGGCGGTAATCCGGCCCGAAGGTGACGGCGGAAAACGATTGCTCTTGTGCGCGCTGTGCCATTCTGAATGGGAGTTCCGCAGGGTTCTGTGTCCGGCGTGCGGCGAACAGAACCACGAGAAGCTGCCCCGCTTCACCGCCGAGGGCATCCCGGCCCTCCGGGTCGAGGCGTGCGATACCTGCCTTGCCTACCTGAAGTCCGTTGATATGACGATCGACGGCCTGGCCGTTCCTTTGGTGGATGAAGTGGCTGCGGCTCCCTTGGACTTGTGGGCCGCCGAGCACGGTTACCGAAAGATTGTGCCCAATATCATGGGGTTCTAGCCGAGTTACGCCCGGACAAAAAGTGGCTGCGGCAAATTCCCCATTGACCTCATTTGCCACCGCGATGTACTCTCATTGCGATTTTTGCTGTCTGTACATAATCGTCGAATCACGATCGGGTGGGGGTTGTGGGTCGATCTAGCGCTAATTCGGGTACCACTTCGATGAGGCCGCACCACACCCCTCTCCCAAGTTATTTCTCCACGAAAGCTGACGCAAGTTCTCTGGTTGGAGGTCCATGCCGTGGATGTTTCTAGACGTTCGTTCTTCAAGACGGGACTAGCAGGTGTCGTAGGGCTGTCGGTCTTCGGATTCGATGCCGCGCCGTTGTATGCGCAAACCCAGGGACTAAAGATTTCCCGCACGACGGAAACGCGAAGTACCTGTCCGTATTGCTCGGTGAGCTGCGGAGTCATCATCCACACCATCGGCGACAAGGCCAAGAACGTCACCCCGCAGGTGCTGCACGTCGAAGGCGACCCCGACCACCCCATCAATCGCGGCACGCTTTGTCCCAAGGGCGCCTCGCTCGAGCAGGACATCGTCAACGACCGCCGCCTCCTCAAGCCGCAAGTTCGCCGCCCCGGTTCCACCCAGTGGGAAGACATTTCCTGGAACCAGGCGATCGACGAAATCGCGCACTGGACGAAGAAGACCCGTGATGCCACCTTCATCGAGCAGGACGCGCAGGGTCGCACCGTAAACCGGTTGGAGTCGATTGCCTTCACCGGTGGCTGTACCGATACCAATGAGTTCAATTACCTGGTCGTGAAAACGATGCGGAGTATGGGGGTGGTGGGCCTGGAAAACCAGGCCCGTGTTTGACACGGCCCCACGGTCTCAAGTTTGGGACCAACTTTCGGACGAGGGGCCATGACCAACGGCTGGATCGACATCAAGAACACCGACATGATGTTGATCATGGGCGGCAATCCTGCCGAGAATCACCCGTGCGGCTTCAAGTGGGTCGTCGAAGCCAAGCGCACTCGCAACGCTAAGATTATCGTGGTCGATCCGCGCTTCACCCGCACCGCAACCCAGGCTGACCAGTTCCTGCAGATTCGCGCCGGCTCCGACATCGCCTTTCTCGGCGGACTCATCTACTACGCTCTCCAGCACGACCGCGTTGCCAAGGAGTATCTGGTTAACTACACCAACGCCGCCCTCGTTATCAAAGAGGGCTTCACTCTGCCCGAAGACGGCCTCTTCTCCGGCTGGGACGAAGACAAAAAAACTTACAACAAAGACACCTGGAATTACGAAGCCGGAGGCAACCTTACCGGCAAGCCCTTGGTCGCCCCGGCTGCCGCAGGCCAAACTGCACCCGCGCCCCACGTAGCTGCGGTGGCCGCGAAGACCGCTCCCGGAACGCCGCCCCCTCCACCCTCGCTGCCTCCCAACATCGCTTACGATCTCGATCTGCAGCATCCGCGCTGCGTGTACCAACTGCTCAAGCAGCAGTATTCCCGTTACACGCCCGACATGGTCGAGCGCATTACCGGCATTCCGCAAGCCGATCTGCTGAAGGCCTACGACCTCTTCACCTCGGTCCGCAAGGACGGCAGCATGAAGAAGGTCGCCACCATCATCTACGCCGTCGGATGGACGCAGCACAGCTTCGGCACGCAGATCATCCGCACCGCGGCCATGGTGCAACTGCTGATGGGGAATGTTGGCCGTGCCGGAGGTGGTGTCAACGCCCTGCGGGGACACTCCAACATCCAGGGCGCTACCGACATGGCCGGCATCTTCGACATCCTTCCCGGTTACCTGAAGGTGCCCAATCCCAACGACAAAGACCTCAAGACCTTTCTCGATCGTGTTACGCCCAAAGCCTCAACCATCGGCGACTGGCAGTCGTTTAACTACTGGTCCAACACGCCCAAGTTCATGGTGTCGTTCCTCAAAGCCATGTACGGCGACGCCGCCACCAAAGACAACGATTTCGCCTTCCATTACCTGCCCAAAATTGACCGCCGCTACTCCTGGACCGAAATCTGGGACGATATGTACAACGGCAAGGTGAAGGGCTTTTTCGCCTTCGGCATGAACGGCGTCATGATTGGCCCTGACACCCAGAAGAACATCGACGCCCTCAAGAAGGCCGACTTCCTCGTCGTCTGCGAAATCTATCCCGATGAGACCAGCAGCTTCTGGCAGGCGCCGGGCATCACCGCCGAAGAACAGAAGAAGATCAACACCACCGTTTATCGCCTGCCCGGCGCGGGCTTCGCCGAGAAAGACGGCACCTTCGTCAACTCCGCCCGCTGGCTGCAGTGGAAGTACGCCGCCGTGCCGCCTCCTGGTGACTGCCGTCTCGATCAGGACATCCTCGCGCAGGTCTTTCTCAAGATCCGCGCGCTCTACAAGCAGGAAGGCGGCAAGTTCCCCGACCCAATTCTCAAAGCTTCGTGGAGCTACACCCAGCCCGATCATCCTTCGCTCAGCGAAATCGCCAAGGAGATCAACGGCAAGGCGCTCGCCGAGATTTCCGACGACAAGCTGAACGTTTCCCTGAAGGCAGGCCAGCAACTCCCCGGCTTCGCCATGCTGCGCGATGACGGAACCACCATGTCCGGCAACTGGCTCTACTGCGGCTCCTGGACTGAAGCCGGACCCATGTTGCAGCGTCGTGGCACCGAAGACCCGTCAGGCCAGGGAATCTATCCCAACTGGGCATGGTCGTGGCCGGCCAACCGGCGCGTCCTCTACAACCGTGCTTCCTGCGATCTGAACGGCAAACCCTACGACCCCGACCGCAAGCAGGTTTGGTGGAACGAATCCGCCGGCAAGTGGGTGGGCAACGACGTGCCCGACTTCAAGGCCGATTCCAATCCCAGCGAGCACATGGGCCCGTTCATCATGACTCCCGAGGGTGTGGGGCGCTTGTTCGTCCCTCTCAGCGGTCTGGCTGATGGTCCTTTCCCCGAGCACTACGAGCCCATCGAAAGCCCCATCGACAACCCATTGCATCCCAAGCAGTCCCACAACCCGGTCGCCAAAAAGTTCAAGACGCCGCTCGACAAGTACGGCACGGTCAAGGACGGCTACAACCTCGTCTGCACCACCTACCGTCTTACCGAGCACTATCACTACTGGACCAAGAACAATCCCATGAATGTCGAATTGGTGCCGGAGCCGTTTGTCGAGATCCCGGCTGAACTCGCCGACGAAATGGGAATTCGCGGCGGCGAACGGGTCAAGGTCACCAGCATTCGCGACAGCTACATTGCGAAGGCAATGGTGACCAAGCGCATTAAGCCGATGATGGTGGACGGCAAGAAGACCTACCAGATCGGCATGCCCATTCACTGGGGATTCCTGGGAATCGCCGAAGACCTCGATAAGACCTCGAAGAGACCGGTGAATCTGGTGACGCCGACCGTCACCGATCCCAATGCGTTTACGCCGGAATTCAAGGGCTTCCTGGTGAAGCTCGAGAAAGCATAGGGAGGGCGAGATGGCTGATCGAAAATTGCTTCAGATCCAGCAAATGTCGGCCCATCCCGGACCGATCGCCGGCCAGGGCATGGCGCGCGTCGAGGAACTCTGCAAGCTCATCGACACCACCACCTGCATCGGCTGCAAGGCCTGCGAGGTAGCGTGTGTGGAGTGGAACGACATGCCGTTCCAGCCCACCATGTTTGACAACACCTATCAGACCATGCCCGACACCAACTGGAACTACTGGAACCTCATCAAGTTCAATGAGTCCCAGCATTCCGACGGCAGCTTCGCCTGGCTCATGCGCAAACACCAGTGCATGCACTGCGAAGATCCCGGCTGCTTGCGAGCCTGCCCGGCCGACGGCGCCATCGTGCAATACGCCAACGGCATCGTCGATTTCCAGCAGGAGAACTGCATCGGCTGCCAGTTCTGCGTCTCCGGTTGTCCCTTTAATGTCCCGAAATTCAATCCCAGCACGAAGAAGGTTTACAAGTGCACGCTCTGCTCCGATCGCGTCGGCGCTGGACTCGAGCCTGCGTGCATTAAGTCCTGCCCGACGGGCTGCCTGCATTTCGGCACCAAAGAGGACATGAAGTTCCTCGCCGAAAAAAGGGCGACCCAGCTTCGCGATGTGTCGGGCTTCAAAGAAGCCGGGGTCTACGACCCCGAAACCATCGGCGGCACGCACGTCATCTATGTCCTGCACAACATCAACGAACCGGAGAAGTACGGCAACCTTCCGGCCAAGCCGCGAATTCCGCTGGCGTTCACTGTCTGGAAGGACATCTTCAAACCCATCGGCCTGATCGGCGCCATGCTCGGCTTCGTCGGCGTCGTCATGCACTACGTCTTTGAAGGGCCGCGCCGCGCGCAACCCGAGCCGCCCGTCACGCGCATCGATCCGCCACCAGCGGCAGGGAAGGAGAACTAGATGGCGACCTCTGCGAACGAATACCATCACCAGCCGAACGCCATCGACCGTCTCGGCCGTACCGTCGTCTATGCCGGGGAACTCCTGCGCCATCCCGTGTACACTCGCTTCCTGCACTGGATGTACGGCATCTTCTTCTTCCTCGCCTTGCTCTCCGGCTTCGGCATCTACGCGCCCTGGATCTTCCGCTTCTTCACGCCCGTCTTCGGCGGCGGGGCCCTGACCCGCCTGCTTCATCCCTGGTTCGGTCTTGCCTTCGTCTTCTTTTTCGGATTGCAGTGCGTCAACTGGCTCGGCGTCATGCGCTGGACCCCCGACGACACCGCCTGGATGAAGAACATCCAGTCCTACGTCACCCACAAAGAAGACATGGAACCCGCGAACGTCGCCTTTTACAACGCCGGACAGAAGGCCCAGTTCTGGGAAATCGTCGCCGGCTGCATCGCCTACGTCATCACCGGATTCATCATGTGGTTCCCCGAAATCTTCGGCCGCGTACTGGTCAGCATCTCGTATGTCATCCATGACATTTCCGCGCTGATCATGCTGTTCGGCATCTTCTTCCACGTCTATCTCAGCACCTTTGGCGAGCCGGGCACCATTCAGGCCATGACCCGCGGCACCGTCAGCAAAGAGTGGGCCTGGACCCACCATCCCGCCTGGTACAAAGACATGACTGGCCGCGATCCCTACAAGGACATGGAAGCCGAACGCGACCGCCTCTACGGCGGCAAGTAACGTTCTTCTGGATTGTCATCCTGAGCGAGGCGGCGCGTTCGTTGCGCCGCCGGAGTCGAAGGATCCCCTTCGACCCAATGATCCCAGCCCCTGAGATGCTCGATGACGACGCAGCCCGTGTGGTGTGTACCGTCACCAATTGTTTGCAAAATGCTGACAATTCCCTGACCGAATCGTGACAAGTGCCTTCCTCCATTCAAGCTACACTCCCTGTTCGCAAGGGACCTGAACCGGCGCAATCCATACTGGCTCGTCCGACTCTGCACTTGTCTACGCTACGACGCCTTTAGCACAGAACAAGGAGAATTCTATGATTCGCATGAGCTCACGCACATCGGCGAGAGACCTGAGATTCGTCTCAGTTGCATCGCTGACCATCTGTTTCGTGGCGACCTCCGCTGTCCCGGCGTTCGCCCAGGCTTCCGGTACCTGGACAGCCACCGGCACTTTGAACTTCCCTCGCGTAGGACACACCGCCACGCTGCTTGCAAACGGGCAGGTGCTGGTCGCCGGTGGAGAGGACAGCAGCGGCAACCTTGTCGCCAGTGCTGAACTTTATAACCCGTCCATCGGCAAGTGGACCGTCACCGGCAGTCTGGAGACACCCAGGTTCGATCACACGACAACGTTACTCGCCAACGGCCAAGTTCTGGTTGCCGGTGGGGTCAGTGGTACCTACACTGCGAGCGCCGAGCTCTATAACCCCTCGACGGGCCGATGGACAGCCACCGGCAGCATGACTGAGCCAAGGGCATTCGCGGGTGCAGCGCTGCTGGCTAACGGCGAGGTCCTGGTCGCTGGTGGAAGCAACCTCGAGGGAACGTCGAATGGGACGGCAGAACTCTATGATCCAGGCACCGGCAAATGGACCGCTACGACCAGTATGCCCAGCAACCGCACCGCGCCGGCAACCCGGATGCTCAGCGGTAAAGTGCTGGTTTCGGGTGGCGGCGGCTCGGGTAGCGGCGTTCTGGTGTACGACCCATCCACCGCGCAGTGGACAGCGACCGGACCGCTGTATTACGGGGGCGGCACCGGCGAAACCGCCACACTTCTCACCAACGGTGACGTGCTGATGTATGGAAATCATTTCTCGTGCTATGCCGGCCAGTACTACAACCCTTCTACCAACACCTGGGCGCGCACGCAGGGACAATGCGGAAATAGCGTCAGCTCTGGTCCACTGGTGTTGCTGGGCACGGGTAAAGTTCTCCTCGCCGGAGATCTCATCACGTACAGCGGCCACACTTCCGCTACCGTTCGATGCGCACTGTACGATCCGTCCACGAACACCTGGACTGCTACAGGTTCGCTTTTAGTGGCTGCACGTCGTACCGCGACACTGCTTCCCACAGGAAAAGTGCTTTCGGCAGGTGGCAGTGATGCAGAGCTATACACCCCGTAAGGACAGCAACGCGCTGTCCTGAGGGCCGCATCAACCGATTCGTTCGGAGCTTCTCGTAGCCGAACGGTCACTGTTGCAATGGCCACTCGTCATTGCATCAATGAGGAGTAAGTCATGAACAAGCAACGCAAACGGAATTCGGTAGTCGTTCTCTCAACTGTCATTGTGGCAACTGCGCTTCTGAATGCCAATAACGCTGATGCGCAGCAGATAGCCAAGGATCGATCACAGACGGTGACAACCGTTTCTTCCACTATTCCGAGCAACGGGGACATTAACCCCTATGGAGTGTTTCGGGTTGCGCGCACGGTGGGACGGCTCAATAGGGGCAGCATTTTGGTGAGCAACTTCAACAACAGCAACAATCTTCAAGGCACGGGAACAACCCTGGTACAAATCTCTCCTGAAGGTAACTTCAGTCTATTTGCGCTGATCAATCCGGCTACGCTGCCGGGTCCATGCCCGGGTGGCGTTGGTCTGACAACGGCTCTGGTAGTTTTGCGCAGCGGTTGGGTGATTGTCGGTAGCTTGCCCACCACCGATGGCATGGCCGATACGGCACAGGCAGGCTGCCTGATCGTATTGGACAGTAATGGAGACGTCATCGAAACCATTACCGATCCACAAATCAATGGCCCATGGGACATGAACGTCTTTGATTCTTCCGGGGAGAAGAGCGATCGACCTGGCGAGGCGCTCCTGTTTGTTACCAATGTTCTGAACGGAACGGTTGCCGGCGGGGGCCAAATTGTTAACGACGGAACCGTACTGCGAATTGCATTGGAGCTGCCCAACTCATCGCCCCCGACTGTGAAGTCAATAACAGTGATTGGTTCCGGTTTTCCAGAGCGTACGGACCCGGCGGCGCTGGTGATTGGGCCAACAGGAGTAGCGCTGAGCAAGAACAACAAGGTGCTCTACGTTGCCGACAGCCTGAACAACCGCATAGCAGCAATCAATGACCCTCTGACCCGCAAGTCGAGCGAAGGCACCGGATCTACTTTGTCTATCGGCGGAAGCCTGAACGATCCACTTGGCCTGACACTTGCGGTGAATGGCGACATCCTTGCGACGAACGGCAACGATGGAAATATGGTGGTGACCAAACCAAACGGCGTACAGACCAAAGCCATACTGCTTGATCCCGCGGGGGCAGGAGTCTTGTTCGGGCTGGTCGATGTACCGGGTCAAGGCGTCTATTTCGTCAACGACGGGACGAACACATTGAACGTGCTGCACTGAAGTTCAATTCGGGCGGCATCCTGGTCTTTCGGATATGGGAACAAGGCCTGGAGCCACTCGTTGGCTCCAGGTCGTCCACCAGAACCGCCACGACGACACGGACTCTGGGTATTCTTTCTAGCCGTCTTGCCGGAGGTTGTCATGCATTGCCGAATCACACATCGGTTTGCCGCGGTTCGCCTGCTGGTATTCGCGGTGATTTGGCTGTGCGGGTCGGGCCCGTTACTTGCCCAGACCTTCAACACAATTTACATCTTCGGTGCAGGCGGCAGTCCCCGCGGAACTTTGGTGGAAGCAACGTACGCAAAGTCCGGCAAGTGCTTCGCGACGACCCGGTGTGAAGAGGCGTCCGCCTTCTTTTGCAGTCAACCCAAAAGTGCTAAGCGGTGCCGGTGCGGCGGTCGGGCGCGGGGGCCGCTGACGCCACCCCTTTTTTGTATTCTTCGGCCTCCTTGATCTGCTTTTCGACTTGCTGGCGTTTCATCTC
>Ga0207862_1000618_pt1 | contig 10752 bp, 9 predicted proteins | sample LuqExpMetageno81_FD_187838 | JGI IMG/M metagenome (GOLD analysis project Ga0207862, IMG submission 187838) | Tropical forest soil microbial communities from Luquillo Experimental Forest, Puerto Rico - Sample 81 (SPAdes) | ecosystem: Environmental > Terrestrial > Soil > Tropical forest ... | reverse complement strand
GATTGTCAAATCCCGGCCTGATGTCCGGGCAAGACCTTAGATCATATCAGTAATTTCTGCAGGCCGCGAAGCTAACTGCAGATGAGGGCAAGCTAAGCGGCAGGGCAACAGGCACAAAAAAGGCAGGGCCATGATCTCCGGTGCTTAAGGATTATCACTAGGCGTCAAGACCCGGCCCTTGCCGTTCTCGTCAAGAAGAGCCAGCCCAGGACCCTCCTTGGTCATCCTCAGAATGGCACGGGAGTTGCCCTCGCCAAGCAGAGCCAACACTGGCCCAACCTCGGTCAAGCCCATTGTGGCGCGGGCCTTGCCCTTCTCGTCGAGCAGAGCCAGTCCTGGCCCCTCCTTGTTCATACCCAGAATGGCGCGGGGTTTGCCCTTCTCATCCACCAGCACAAATCCTTTAGCCCGGGTCTCCCGGTGAGCCGTGGCGCCTCCCCGGGCTTGGACGGGGCGTCCGGTATCCATGAGCATTAAGCCCAGGGCCAGTATCCCCGCCATCAGGAGCCCGCTCCTGAGAAGCCAGAGGTGACGACGCCTCATCCGGAACAGTTCGGCCTTCGTCCGTGCAAGCTCCTTCTCCAAGCGCTTAAGGCGGTTGTCGGTGGACTCCTTCATGGGCCCCCTCCCAATATCCCGTGGCAAATCAGAGAGATCTATATATTACATAGATAATTTTTCGACATATCTCGATAAAACAAGCTGCCCACTTTTAAGCCCGCCAGCTTAGCAGTTATAGCTCTGGACTGAAAGGGATTCTGGAAACGGATTTGGGGCAAGTATGTGTGGTATTATGGCAAAACTGGGAAAAACCGCAAGATTTCGAGATCATGTCTGTGACCGCTACCCATACCCCCGTCCCCGGCATCTGGTGGGCAGAGGGTAGCTTCTATTATTCCCGCAGAACCCTGTTTTCCAGCTTATCTATGTTGTAAAGTGAAAAGTGGCACTTGACACTATATAAAAATCTGATATTGTTCTGCCATAGTGATTACCACAACAGAAGTTGGGAGAAACATGAAGAAATCCGGGAGCAAGGCCGCCTCCCAGCAGGGCCTCAAGATGCAGGATGTGGTGGCGGCCACTGGCGTGCCCAAATCCACCATCCTTCATTATCTGAACGAGGGGTTGCTGCCGGAGCCGGTAAAAACCTCCCGCAACATGGCCTACTACAGCCCTGCCTGTGTAGAGCGGATTACCTTCATCAAGGTTATGCAGGGCAAATACCGGCTGTCCCTGGCCATCGTCAAGCAGCTCCTGCAAGATGGCAAAGTCGGCCCCGAGTTGGAACCTCTTTTGGAGTTACGGTCGGTTATCTTCGGCCGGCCCGAGGACCAGGGACTGCTGGACTTAGAGGCCTTCTGCCAGGCCACCGGCCTCTCGACCCCGGAAGTGGAAGCACTACAGGAAGCCGGGCTCCTGCTGTCGTTGGAGCCGGACCGGTTCGACGCCGAGGACCTGGTCATCGGCCGCCTCCTCAAGGGCCTCCGGGAACTGGGCCTCGCGCCGGCGGAAGCCTCCTTCTATCCTCGCCTGGCCCGGGAGATCGTGGACCACGAAATGGCCATTCGTGACCGATTGGTCAAGGGGCTTTCCCTGGAGGACAATGCCGCGTTGACCCTGGAGCTGACCCAGGGGGCTCGGGCCCTGCGCCCGTATATCATTGACCGGATGTTTCAGCGCCGGGTGATGTCCCGGGAACGGTTCGATGGAGAAGGGGAAGAATGACCTGTAGCCTGGTCTTAGTATTCAGCTAAGTATCTTAATTCCATGAAAAATATGACAGGAAATGGAGGGATTATATGTGCGAATTTTGTCATCAGCATGGGGACGGCAAGAAATGGTACCTGAAGGCAGAAAACTACTCCGACGAATTGCTCAATGACCTGGAGCGCCGCCAGATTCTGGAGGAATTTTTACCGAAGTACGGCCAGATGAAGGGAGCCGAGATTGAGGCCGGGTTCCAAAAGGCCATGAAATCTCCGGCCTGGCTGCGCAAGCTGATCTATTATTTTCGAGAGAAGCGCCAGCGCCGGGAGCACTTCGGGCAAGTGGTACCCCTGGAAGACCTGGCCCAGATTATGGACTTGACCACATCCATCGTCCGCATTCCCTGTATCTGCCGCAAGATGAATAAAGGCCGCAACGATGCCGAATATTGCTTCGGCTTTGGTCTCGACGCCGAAAAGGCGCTGGGTATACAAGAGGCCCTTTTGAAAACCTTCCAGAAAGGGCCGGAAGATGCCCATTTTGACCGCCTCTCCAAAGATGAGGCCCTGGAGCAGTTTCGCCGCTTCGAAGAGCAAGGGTTAGTCCACACCATCTGGACTTTTAAGACCCCTTTCATCGGCGGCCTCTGCAATTGCGACCGGGCCGACTGCCTGGCCATGTTAAGCGATCGTTATGATTTTCACGCCTTCTTCCGGGCGGAATACGTCGGCAAGGTGAGCCAGGAGGACTGCACCGGCTGTCAAGCCTGTAAAACCTTATGCCAGTTCGGCGCCATCGGCTTCTCGGTGGTGGACCAGAAGACCTTCATCGACCCGAGACGCTGCTATGGCTGTGGTATTTGCCGCACCGCTTGTGAAATGAACGCCATAGAATTGACCCCGAGACAGGAACATCCCCTGGCCAGCAATCTTTGGTGAGTCAGCCGCGGCCGGAGCGGTCTGGTTCCCCACCTCAAGATTGAGTGTGGGGTGATCAAAAGGAGGGCTTGCCGGACCTACAAGGCTAGACTTCCTTGACAGTTGATCAACTCCGGCTTTCTTGGTTGAGAAAAAGTTCCGTAGACAGATAGCGCTCTCCGGTGCTGGGTATGATCACCACAATCTGCCTGCCTTGATTTTCCTGACGCCTCGCCACCTGAAGCGTGGCAAAGGTTGCGGCTCCGGAGGAGATGCCACACAAAATCCCCTCCATTTTGGCCAAGTCCCGGGCCGTCTCAAAGGCCTGCTCGTTGGTCACGGTGATAATCTCGTCAATGATCTGGGTATTGAGGACCGACGGGATGAACCCGGCGCCGATTCCCTGGATCTTATGGGGCCCGGGTCGACCCCCGGAGAGCACCGGGGAGGCCGCCGGTTCCACGGCCACAGCCCGAAACGATGGCTTGCGGGCCTTGATGACTTCGGCGACACCGGTGATGGTGCCACCAGTACCGACGCCGGCCACCAGGATGTCTGCGCCGCCGTCGGTGTCGCGCCAGATTTCTTCGGCGGTGGTCCGCCGGTGGATCTCAGGGTTAGCAGGGTTGCCGAATTGATCGGGCATATAGGCGCCCGGGGTCTGGGCCAGGATCTCCTTGGCCCGGTTAATGGCTCCGGTCATGCCTTCGGCGCCTGGGGTCAGGACCAGTTCGGCCCCCAGATGCTGCAGCAGCTTTCTTCTCTCCAGGCTCATGGTCTCAGGCATGGTCAAGACGAGGCGATACTTCCTGGCAGCGCACACGAACGCCAGGGCAATCCCGGTATTGCCGCTGGTGGGTTCCACGATCAGGGTATCCTGGCGGATAAGACCCTGGGATTCAGCGGCTTCGATCATGGACACGCCGATGCGGTCTTTGACGCTTCCCAGGGGGTTCTGAAACTCCAGTTTGGCCAGGATCACGCCTGGCAGTCCCCGGGCGATGGTGTTTAACCGGACCAGGGGAGTGGCGCCTACAATCTGCAAGATGTCAGGAAAAATCTGTCCCATTTTGCTGGCTCGCTTTTCTAAGAATTTTGGCGCAGATCCTTACTTCGTTTTCCCTTTGTAGATCAGCTCCGGTTTTTTCAGGAAAACCCTGGTGTCCGGGGGAACAGAGTCCGTCAGCCAGACGTTGCCGCCGATGACCGCTCGGGCGCCGATGACGGTGTCGCCCCCCAGGATGGTGGCGCCGGAATAAATGATCACATCGTCCTCGATGGTGGGGTGCCGTTTCTTCATTCTCAAAGCATCCACTTTCTCTCTTGGCAGCGACAGGGCTCCCAGCGTAACCCCCTGGTAGATCCGTACACGCTGGCCAATTTCCGTGGTCTCACCTACCACCACGCCGGTGCCGTGATCAATGAAGAAGCTTTCCCCGATGTGTGCTCCAGGGTGGATATCGATGCCGGTCTGACTGTGGGCAAATTCCGTCATGATGCGCGGCATCAGGGGAACTTGTTGCTCCCAAAGTTGATGGGCTATCCGGTAGACGGTGACCGCAAAGAGCCCCGGGTAGCTGAAGATGATCTCATCATAACTTTTGGCCGCGGGGTCGCCTTCGAAGGCGGCGCGCACGTCCATGGCCAGGACGGTCCTCAGGTTGGGCAGCGCCCGCATAAAGCGGATCGCTTCTTCCAGGCCCCGGTCTTCGCAGTGGGTGCAATCCAGGTTGTAACGCAGGCATTCATGCCTGACGCACAAGGTGATCTGGCCGGCCAGGGCTTCATAGAAGGCCACGGTTTCCTGGCCGAAGTAGTAGCCAAGATTGACCTCATCCACCCGCTTGCGAATAAAGTAGCCGGGGTACAGCAGGCGACAGCCCCGGTGAATAATGTCGATGGCCGCTTCCCGGGAGGGCAAGGGCTCGGGCCCGACATGGTCGAAACAATCCTCTCTCTTGCAGGAGAGGACCAATTCATCCACGATGTGGGGGAGTTCCTGGCGATATTCCTGGGCGGTTTTCACTTCTACTTTGCAACTCTCCGGCTGCTTGGCTGACTCATCCATGGGATTACACCCCTCCAAAGTCCCGTGTGGCGCAGACCTCCTGGCCCACTTCCCAATATGGGGATAGGGTCCGCAGCTCTTCGATGATGGGAGGAAATTTCTCGATGACGAAGTTGATTTCCGGCTCGGTGTTGTAAATGCTCAAGGAAAAGCGGATGGAGCCGTGGGCCATGGTGAAGGGGACACCCATGGCGCGCAGCACATGGGAAGGCTGCAGGGAACCCGAGGTGCAGGCGGAGCCCGAAGAGGCGCAAATGCCGAATTCGTTGAGCCGGAGCAATATGGCCTCCCCTTCCACATATTCAAAGCTGATGTTGCTGGTGTTGGGCAGGCGGTCTTGCCGGTCGCCGTTCACCCGGCTGTTGGGTATAAGGGATAGCAAGGCGTTTTCCAGCTTATCCCGGAGATTTTTGACCGCGGTGTTTTCCTTCTCCAGGTTTTTCGCCGCCAGTTCAGAGGCCTCTCCCAAGCCGATGAGGCTGGCCACATTTTCCGTGCCGCCCCGGCGGCCTTTTTCCTGGTGGCCGCCGATGAGGAAAGGAGAAAACTTGGTACCCTTGCGCACATACAATGCCCCCACCCCTTTGGGAGCATGCAATTTGTGGCCCGACAGCGACAGCATATCCATGGCGCTCTGTCTCATATCGATGGGAATCTTGCCCACCGCCTGCACCGCATCGGTGTGAAACAGGATGCCTTTGTGGCGCGCCATCATGGCCATTTCCTCCACCGGGAAGATGACCCCGGTTTCGTTGTTGGCCCACATGGCACTGACCACCGCGGTATCGGGGGTGAGACTCCTGGCATAGTGCTCCAGGTTTAGCCGTCCCTCGCCGTCCACAGGGATCTCGCTCACCCGGTAGCCTTCCTGGGCCAGGTGGGCCACCAGAGCATGGATGGCAGGGTGCTCCACCCGAGTGGTGACGAGGTGCCGTTTGCCGGGATAGGTGGCCAGAGCCGAGCGGATGGCGGTGTTATCGCTTTCGGTGCCGCAGCTGGTGAAGACGATTTCCTCAGGATGGGCACCGATCAAGGCCGCCACCTGCTCCCGGGCGAGCCGCAGGCGCCGGCCCACCTGCCCCCCGAAGGAGTGCATGCTGGAAGGATTGCCGTACAAATCACGCAAATACGGCAGCATGGCTTCCAGGACTTCCGGGGCCACCTGGGTGGTGGCATTGTTGTCGAGGTAGATCGTGGTCACTGGGACACCTCCTCCACTTCCAATTCAGGCCACACCAATTCCCGCAGTTTGGCTTCCACAAAGTCTTTGAGGGTCAGGTGCACCGCGGCGCAGGAGGCGCAGGCGCCCCGGGTGGCCACCATGACCTTGTTGCCCACCACGTCAACGAGTTCGATGTCGCCGCCGTCTTGCCTCAAGGCCGGCCTGATTTCCCGCTCCAGGGTCTCTTCGATCATCTTGATCTTCTGGATATTCGTGAGCTTGGGCCGCAGCATTGCGGCAGGCTTAATTTCGGCCCGCACCCGGTCGATAATCTCCTGGATAGCCTCATGACAGCCGCCGCAGCCACCGCCGGCCTTGGTGTAATCGGTGACTTCCTCTATGGTCTTCAAGTTGTTCTCCCGGACCACCCGCTCAATCTCCGGTTCGGTGACGCCAAAACATTCGCAGACAACCTTGCCCTCCGTTTCGGCCACCGGCACGCCCTTGTAATGGGCAATGGCCTTTTCCAGGGCCTCACGCCCCATCACGGAGCAATGCATCTTCTCCTGGGGGAGTCCTCCCAGGTAGTCGGCGATGTCCTGGTTGGTCAGCTTCTCGGCCTCCTCCACAGTCATGCCTTTGATCATTTCGGTGAGGGCCGAAGCCGCGGCAATGGCACTGGCGCAGCCAAAGGTTTTAAACTTGGCCTCCTTGATCTTGCCATCCTCATCCATCTTGAAGGTGAGCTTGAGGGCGTCGCCGCAGGCGATATTGCCCACCAGGGCAGTGCCGTCAGGATTTTCCACTTCCCCTACATTCCGGGGATGGAGGAAATGCTCCAAAGTCTTTTCCGAATATTCCCACATAGTTTGTTTCCTTTCTCTCTGGAGCGATGCCCGCTCCAGCGCCTTGCACTTCCGAGGGGCATCAGCCTTTACTAAAAAATATGCACCATTATTGAACTTCGCAATAGGTGTTCCTGGACTACCACAAAATGAACCCCCCCAAAATACTTTCCTAAGCCCTGGTCATCCGGCAACCCAGCTTGACCTATCCAAGACTTGCCATGTTCGGAAATTAAAAATATTATCACCCAGGACAGGCAGGGCCTAACAGATAGCCCCGGGGGGCGTCTAAGCTATTAAACAGAGAATGGCAGCCTGGTGGCCGGGGAATAGCCTAAGAGGGACTTGTCATTCCTGCCGTTACTGAAAATTCCCTTAAGCAGGGCTCATGGTGAAGTAATGGGAAAAAAGACGGGAGTCAATATGGCCATTTTATCTTGGTCATTGATCTTGTTAATAGGCACGCTGACCGGGGCCGGTTGTGTGAGCCCAAATACTGGAGTAGCCCCCCCAGGCCCATATTATGGGGGCACTTACCAGGCACCCCCATCCCAGTATCCTTACGCGACACCGTGGGTCGGGCCCAATACGCCTTGGGTTTTTTACCAGGGAGATTGGTTTTATAATGGATTGCTGTATTATTTTTACGGCAATCAATATGGATGGGCTCCGTATTATGCTTATCCTCCGACCTATATTATAAGATCGGCTCCCTGGTATGAGACGAGGTGGAATATCTGGTATCAACAACATCCTCAATATGTGCAGACTTTTACGCAAAGATACCCCTATTGGCGCGACCACCATTATGGTCAGCGTTATGACCAGAATTTTTATAACAGGTATCATCCTGGCCAGGGCGGTGGGTGGCAGAAAGGGTTCCATGGTAGTGTACCTGCAGGACCTCAATCTGAGGGACGGAGGCAAGTCCCTCCTCAAATGCCCCCGCCTGAGGGACGAAGACCCGGTCCTTATCAAGAGACCCATCCTTCTCAGGTGCCCCCCCCTGAGCGACGGAGACCATTCCCCGGTCCAGTGACCCAGCCGGAGGGACGGGGAGCGGGTCCCGCCCAGGCAGTTCCACCTCAGGGACCAGGACCTGTCCCTGCGCAGCAACAGCAACAGCACCAACGGGAGCAGCAGCTCCAACAACAGCAGAAGCAACAGCAGCTGCAGCGGCAGATCCAACAGGCGCCGCAGCCGCAATCACAGCAACAACAGCAAAAACAGTTACAGCAGCAACAACATCAACAGCAGCAGCAAAGACAGCCACAGCAGAGACCGCCGCAGCAAGAGAAGAAAGCGCCTCCGCAGCCAGGGCAGCCTTAGGCGTCACGCGCGGGCCGACTCCACTGACCAGGCCGCCCTTTATCCCGGGGGCGGACCTGGTTTCTCCTCATAAGTTTCGGATCAGGGCAGATAAACGCTCCCGGCGGTGCCTTCTTGACAAAGGCTCAATGGGTACTACCTTCTAACTAGTTCCAATCTTCCCCACCCTCAAGAGCCCTCTTCATGACTGATAAAAACCTACCCCCTCGCATCCACGTGCTGGCCAAGCCCACCGGGGCGGCCTGCAACCTGAACTGCTCCTATTGCTTTTTTCTGAACAAAGAGCAGCTCTACCCCGGCAGTCACTTTCGCATGAGTGACGTGGTGCTGGAGCAGTATATCCGGCAGCTCATCGAGTCCCATGGCGCCGATAAGGTGACGGTGGCCTGGCAGGGCGGCGAACCCACCCTGATGGGCCTCGACTTCTTTAGGCGGGCCATCGACTACCAGAACCAGTACCAGCGGCCGGGCATGGCCTTCGGGAACACCATGCAAACCAACGGCACGCTCCTTACCGACGAGTGGTGCGAGTTCTTCCACGCTCACGGCTTTCTCATCGGTATCAGTATCGACGGTCCCCGGGAGCTGCACGATGCCCACCGGGTGGACAAGAGCGGCAGACCAACATTTGACCGGGTGATGCGAGGCCTCCGGCTGTTGCAGAAGCATAAGGTGGAATACAACATCCTGACTACCGTTAATCGGCTCAACGCCGATCACCCCCTCGAGGTCTACCGCTTTCTCCGGGACGAGGCCGGCGCCACCTGGATGCAGTTCATTCCGGCCATCGAACGCCTGAACGCCGAGGGAGTCTCCCTTTACCAGGAAGGGACCACCGTTTCGGAACGTTCGGTGCTGCCGGAACAGCTCGGTAATTTCTTGAGTGCCATTTTCGACGAATGGGTCCGAAATGACGTCGGCCGGGTGTTCGTGCAAACCTTCGAGGCCACGGTGCGGAACTGGCTGGGCCTGCCCTCCTCCGGCATGTGCGTCTTCGATGCCACCTGCGGCCACGGGCTCGCCCTGGAGCACAACGGCGACCTGTACTCCTGCGACCATTTTGTCGAGCCCAGGTATTTACTGGGGAACATCGGGCACAACCACATGAGCGATCTGGTGAGTTCCGGCCAGCAGCGCACCTTTGGTCGCGACAAACTGGAGAAGCTCCCCCGTTATTGCCGGGAATGCGAGGTGGGCTTTGCCTGTAAGGGAGAATGTCCCAAGAACCGGTTTCTCACCACCCCGGACGGAGATCCGGGGCTGAACTACCTGTGTGCGGGTTACCGGGCGTTCTTCCAGCACGTCGACCGGCCTCTGAAGATCATGGCGGGTCTCTGGCGCCGGGGCTACCCGGCCGCGCAGGTTATGCAGGTCCTCGCTCAGGAGGAGGGGAGATCAGCCACCGCGTTAGCCAAAGTAGGCCGCAATGATCCCTGCCCCTGCGGCAGCGGTCGCAAGTTCAAGAAATGTCATGGCCGGGAGGCAACTGGCGAAGCCAGGGGAACTACTCCGTAAGCCACCCGGTCCCACCCATGCCGGAATAGCTCTGCAGCAGGATTTCTGGCGTGATGATCAACTTCTAACCCATAACAGGAGGATTTATGGCAGCAGAGAAGAAACCGAACATTCTGGTCATCTGGGGAGATGACATCGGCATGTGGAACCTCAGTGCTTACAGCCACGGCATGATGGGCTATCAGACGCCGAACATCGACCGTATCGCCAGGGAAGGGATGATGTTCACCGACTGTTACGGTGAGCAGAGCTGCACCGCGGGGCGCTCGGCGTTTATCACCGGCCAGAGTGTGTTCCGCACCGGATTGAGCAAGGTGGGTATGCCGGGAGCCGACTTGGGCCTGCGCGGCGAGGATCCCAGCATCGCCGAGTTGCTGAAGCCGCTGGGCTACGCCACCGGCCAGTTCGGCAAGAATCACCTGGGTGACAAGGACGAATTCCTGCCCACCAACCACGGGTTCGATGAGTTTTTTGGCTTCCTCTACCACCTGAACGCCTGCGAGGAGCCGGAACTGCGCGACTACCCCCCGGAAAAGGACTTCCCCAACTTCAGGAAAAACTACGGACCCCGGGGCGTGCTCCGCTGCAAGGCCGGCGGCCCCATCGAGGATACCGGCCAGCTGACCAGAAAGCGCATGGAGACCATCGACGATGAGGTCCTGGACGCGGCCACGGAGTACATCGACCGCCAGGCCAAGGCCGACAAGCCGTTCTTCGTGTGGTTCAACACCTCCCACATGCACTTCCGGACGCATGCCAAGCCCGAGAGCCTGGGCCAGTCGGGGCGCTGGCAGTCGGAATACCACGACGTCATGATCGACCACGACAAGTGTGTGGGCGCCCTGCTGCAGCAGCTGGATGACCTGGGCATCGCGGAGAACACCATTGTCATGTACAGCACCGACAACGGGCCGCACATGAACTCCTGGCCCGACGCCGGCATGACCCCTTTCCGCAACGAGAAGGACTCCAACTGGGAGGGCGCCTTCCGGGTGCCGGCTATGATCCGTTGGCCCGGCAAGATCAAGGCCGGCACTGTCTCCAACGAGATCATCAGCCACCTGGATTGGCTGCCCACTATCCTGGCGGCCGCGGGCGAGCCGAACATCAAGGAAAAGCTCCTCAAAGGGCATCAGGCCGGGTCCAAGACCTTCAAGGTGCATCTGGACGGCTACAACCTCCTGCCTTTCTTGAAAGGCGAGGTTG
>Ga0207862_1000617_pt1 | contig 10752 bp, 9 predicted proteins | sample LuqExpMetageno81_FD_187838 | JGI IMG/M metagenome (GOLD analysis project Ga0207862, IMG submission 187838) | Tropical forest soil microbial communities from Luquillo Experimental Forest, Puerto Rico - Sample 81 (SPAdes) | ecosystem: Environmental > Terrestrial > Soil > Tropical forest ... | reverse complement strand
ACCTCAAGGATCTGCGCGAGCTCCTGAGCTACTTGGCCAAGAACGCCAAAGAGCTTGGCAGCCGCTACGGCAACGTAGCGGCAAGCGCGGTCGGCGCTGTGCAACGCCAGCTGCTGGTCCTTGAGAATCAGGGCGGCACGAATTTCTTCGGAGAGCCGGCGTTGGCCACCGATGACCTGATCCGCGTTGCGCCGAACGGCCGCGGCACCATCAATGTGCTCGCTGCCGACAAGTTGATGTCGAGCCCGCGGCTCTACGCAACATTTCTACTCTGGCTGTTGTCTGAATTGTTCGAAAAGCTGCCGGAGATCGGCGATCCGGCGAAGCCCAAGCTCGTTTTCTTTTTCGATGAAGCACACCTTCTTTTTAACGAAGCGCCGAAGGAGCTCCTCGACAAAGTCGAGCAGGTCGTGCGCTTGATCCGCTCCAAGGGAGTCGGCGTCTATTTTGTGACCCAAAATCCGGTCGACGTTCCAGACAAAGTACTCGCGCAACTCGGTAATCGCGTGCAGCACGCGTTGCGCGCCTTTACGCCAAGCGATCAAAAGGCGGTCAGGGCGGCGGCCGAGACGTTCCGGCCCAATCCCAAGCTCAATACCGCGCAGGTCATCATGGAATTGGGAAAAGGCGAGGCGCTGGTGTCGTTTCTTGAGGCCGGCGGAACACCGACCATGGTCGAGCGTGCGCTTATTCGTCCGCCCTCGGCGCGGATCGGAGCGATCACGCCCGACGAACGCAAGGCAGTGATCGCGAAGAGTCCTCTTAAAGGCAAATACGATACGCCGGTCGATCCTATTTCGGCGTTCGAGATATTGCAGCGGCGTCTCGCCGGCGGCGCCGCGCTACCGCCAGTCGGTGCGGGACCGGGCAGCGCGCCTGCTCCGGCAGCTCCCGCAGGATCCGGTGCTCCGGCGCCTGCCGAGACCGGTATTTTTCATCGGATCAGCGACAAATTCCGCAATCTCTTCGGTATTGGCCGGCCGCGCGGCACGCGGTTGACCACGTCGCAGTCCATGGCGCGCAATGTGGTTCGCGCCGTTGCCGCCGGTATGGCGACCCAGCTCGCGGCGGGACTGGCCAAATCGACCGGCAGCAAGACAGCGGGCACGATCGGCAAAGCGGTCGTGCGCGGAACGCTCGGCGGCGTGCTGCGACGCTGAGACGTCCGGCGGCGGCGCTGTCCGGTTGCGCTAGATCACATAGAGCCGATCCGGCAGCGCATTGGCTGAGCCGTCCGGGGGAGCGTGCTGTGCCAGGACCGCGCCGCAGCGCTCAATCGCCGCGATAAAACCTGCGGCGATATGGCTTTCGTGGATGTGCATGGTCAGCGCATCGACCGCCGCCTGCCACTCCGATGCATGCACTTTTTGCGCCACGCCTTCGTCGGCAACGATGCGTGCATAGTGTTCGGCCAACGATACGAAAATGAGCACGCCGCAGCGATTGCGGGTGCGGCTAATCCCGCGCAGGACAAACTGCTCGAGCGCGGCGCGGTGGGCGCGGGCGCGCTGCAACGCGCGCGGCACAAGCAGAATTCGCAAAGGCGCCCAGGAGAAGGCGAGAGCGGCAACGAGGAAGACGATAAGCTGCGCGAGGAAAATACGCTGCACGCTCCATTGCGTGAAGTAGATCAGCGGCCAAGGGGTGAAAAGCGCTAGCAGGCTCGACCACAAAATCGGAACGTGGGCATAGGCCGATGAAGCGTGCGCGAGTACGCAAACGATTTGCCCGCAGGTGCGTTTTTCCGCCTCGCGGATCGCAGCGGCAACAGCGTCATAATCCTCTTTCGTCAATTCCATCACCAGCTCCCGGATGCGCCGCCGCCCCCCGACGAACCGCCGCCGCCGCCGAAACCGCCCCCAAATCCGCCCCCAAGCCCGCCGCCGCCCCATCCCGAGCCCCAGCCGGGTCCACCATAAGGAATGAAGATCGGCGTGCCGCGCCTTCGGCCTGTGCCGCGCCTTCGGCCTGTGCCGCGCCCGGTCGGCCCGCCGCCGGCATGGTGAATGAGATACCAGCAGATGAAGATCACCAATAAAAAGAATAGGAACGGAAACAGCTCGTCGAAACCAGCCGAGGCGTCTTCGCGCCGGACGTCGACCTTGGATTGCCAGCCGGCGCTGTCGCCGCTGAGCACATTGATGATGCCGTCGACGCCGCGTTCGATTCCGCTGGAAAAATCTCCCGCCTTGAAGCGCGGTATGATGGCGCTCGCGATGATGACCGAGGAGAGCGCGTCGGTCAGCGTGCCTTCGAGGCCGTAGCCGACTTCAATGCGGACCTTATGTTCCGCCGGCGCGACGAGAAGCAGCACGCCGTTGTTTTTCTGCGCCTGGCCAAGTTTCCAGAATCGAAACAGTCCGTTGGCGTAAGTCTCGATGTCGCTGCCCTGCAGCGACTTCACCGTTGCGACGACGAGCTGAATGCTGGATTTGTCCTCAAGCTCCTTGAGCTTTGTTTCCAGCGCGCCGCGGCTTTGCACGCTGATGACATTGGCCTGATCGACCACGCGGCCGGTCAGCGGCGGATAATCGAGGGCAAAAGCAAGAGCCGCAAAACTGAGTGCGACCGCGGTAGCCAATATGGAGGCGCGTCTCACGGCAGCGGACTTCTAGAAATTTCAGAATTTCACTGTCGGCGGCTTCTCCGAACCTTCGCTAGCCGTGAAATCCGCCATCGGCTTTTCGCCGGAAAATGCCGTTTTGGCCCAGATTACGGTCGGGAACGTGCGTAGCGCCGTGTTATAGGTCCGGACCGCGTCGATGTAGTCGCGCCGCGCCACCGCGATGCGGTTCTCGGTACCTTCCAGCTGCGATTGCAGTGCGAGGAAATTGGCGTTGGATTTAAGGTCCGGATAGTTCTCCGACACCGCCAACAAGCGTCCGAGAGCCCCGGTCAATTGCGCCTGGGCATCCTGGAAAGCTTTGAGCTTGTCGGGATCGGTAAGATCGGAAGCATTCACAGTTATTTGCGTCGCTTTGGCGCGCGCCTCGACGACGGCGGTCAGAACGTTTTTCTCCTGTGCGGCATATCCCTGGACCGTCGCCACGAGATTCGGGATCAAATCGGCGCGCCTTTGATACTGGTTCTGCACATCCGACCAACGTGCCTTTGCCTGTTCTTGAAGTGTTGGAATTGTGTTGTAGCCGCAGGCCGAGATTGTCAGGCCGATGCCGATGAGCGCCAGAACTGTGCCAATGCGTGACATTAGCGCACCCTCCAATTGATTGCCTGCTCGCTGGATTATTCGCGTTCCGGACCTTCTTGCAAGAAGGCGACAAGATCAATGCGTGGCTACATTCCCCGCGGTGCGAAAGCCAAAAGAACGATGCAGATCAGGCATGATCGAGCATGGGATTTATGAAAATGTAAAAGCCGATGTAGAGGAGAACCGCCAGGCCGGTCAACGCCAGCAAACCCGACACGACTGCACACAATTTGGCGCCAATTGCGAGAAGCGTTTGCGACCACGTCTGCCGCGGGTATTTCGATGCGCTTCGCCAGAGCCCGACCGACACAAACGGTATGGCGATGCTAGATAGCGCGAATAAGGCCAGCAAGATCGCGCCCGCCGTCGGTTCCTCAATGCCGCATCCCACGACCGTGCACACCCCGCTCACGTCCCAAATGAGTGCGAGCGGAATTCCGATGAGCCAGAAGGTGCACCAGAGAGCGACCTGGCCGGTCATGAGTTTTTTGAGGAATGTCATGGGTTCAAGCAAGCAATCGCGGCCAAAAACAGCGATGAGGAACTTTCAGCCGACGGTATCGGGCCACAATTTCTCCCAGTATTGGTGGCATTTGGCGCGGTCCTGGGGCAATTTCGCACTCGAAGTCTCGGAATAAAGCGGGATTGGGGGCCAGCACTCCGCAGCATGTATAGCCCGTTCGATAGCATCTCGCGGTCGATTCATCCATCAAACTCGGCAAACTCATGGTCCAGCGCAAGAAAACTGCATCCGTCTTGTTCGCCATCATGGCGGCGATCGTTGTTTGGGCATGTTTCAACACGAGTTTCAACACGAGGGCTGAGGCCCAGCAAGGCGTTCGTGGACGCGCCTACCTGTTCTATGGGCTGATCCCGCAGATCGATTGGGGCATGGACGAACTGGCGCAGCGCATTAATCGCAGCGGCATCGCCGCGGGCAACTACTCCCACGCGAGCTGGCGCGGCGTGGCCGACCAAGCGATCAGCGATTATCGCCGCGATCCCAAACCTGTCGCCGTAGTTGGCCACTCGATCGGCGGTAATTCCGCTGTTGAATTCGCGCAAGCGCTCGGGGCGGCGCGTGTACCGGTGAGCCTGCTTATCACTTACGATCCTAACCGCGGTTCCGACAGCATCCCGGCAAATGTGCATCGCTATATCAACCTCTACCAGTCATCCAATATTCTCGGTGGCGGTGACCTTGCGCCCGGCCCCGGTTTCCACGGCCACTACGCCAGCTACAATCTCAAGGATCGCAGCGAGATCATTCACGTCAATCTCGATAAATTCAGCCGCATCCAGGAGCTCTTGGCCGCCAAAGTCAGGTCGATGGCTGGCGGCGGCGAGGGCGAGGCCGTGCCGTTGCGCATTGTGTTTGCCGCCACCGGCCCGATCGAATTGTGGGACTCTGGCGTAGCGATTTCAGCCCACGCAGGCGACACGCTGCAAAGTCTTGCCGCGGCGTACCATGTGCCGCTCTGGGCGGTGGCGCAGGTCAATCGAAAATCCGAAAGCGCGGCTTTGAGCGAAGGCGAGCGTGTCGTGGTGCCGCGTTATCTCGGCCAGAGGTTCGCCAGACCTACCTCGCCGGAGGCAGCTAAGCCTGCTTCGAGCGATGAGCCGAAACCTGTTTCAGGCGACGCGCCAGCCTCAAGCCCCCCAGAGGCGGAACATTAGATTCTCGCTGACCGATCGGCGGCGCAGCCGTACTGCCGTCAGCGCATCGTCGGAATGACGAACTCGGCCCCTTCTTTGGTGCCGGACGGCCAGCGCGCCGTCACCGTCTTGGTCTTGGTGTAGAAGCGCACCGCGTCTGGCCCGTGCTGATTGAGATCGCCGAAGCCCGAGCGCTTCCAGCCGCCGAAGGTGAAATACGACAAGGGCACCGGGATCGCAAAATTCACTCCAACCATGCCGACCTGCACACGGCTCGTGAAATCGCGCGCGGTATCGCCGTCGCGCGTGAAGATGGCGACGCCGTTGCCGTATTCATGCTCGGACGGTAGCCGCAGCGCTTCTTCATAATCCTTGGCGCGCACCACCGACAGCACCGGGCCGAAAATCTCTTCCTTGTAGATGCGCATGTTCGACCTGACGTCGTCGAACAGACAACCGCCGATGAAATTGCCGTTCTCATAGCCCTGTAGCTTGAAATTGCGTCCATCGACGACAAGCTTGGCGCCTTCCTTGATGCCGTCCTCGATATAACCTTTGACCTTGTTGAGGAGGTCGCGCGTGACCATGGGCCCGTAGTCAACCTGAGGGTCGCTGGCCAGGCCGATCTTCAAGCCCTCGACGCGCGGGACGAGCTTCTGCACCAGCGTGTCGGCCGTCTTTTTGCCGACTGGGACGGCGACCGATACCGCCATGCAGCGCTCGCCGGCGGAGCCGTAGCCGGCGCCGATCAAGGCATCGACGGCCTGGTCCATGTCGGCATCGGGCATCACGATCATGTGGTTCTTAGCCCCGCCAAAGCATTGCACGCGTTTGCCATGCGAGGTGCCGGTCGTAAAAATATACTCGGCGATCGCGGATGAACCGACGAAGCCGATCGCCCTGACGCGCGGATCCGTAAGCAGCGCGTCGACCGCTTCCTTGTCGCCGTTGACGACGTTGAGGACGCCTTCCGGCAGTCCGGCCTTGAGAAACAGTTCGGCGATCCGCAGTGGCACCGAAGGGTCGCGTTCGGAAGGTTTGAGAATGAAAGTGTTGCCGCAAGCGATCGCCGGAGCGCATTTCCATAGCGGAATCATCGCCGGGAAATTAAACGGGGTGATGCCGGCGACCACGCCGAGCGGCTGGCGCATGGAGAAAAGATCGATGCCGGGTCCGGCGCCTTCGGTGAATTCGCCCTTCATCAGGTGTGGAATCCCGCAGGCAAACTCCACGACTTCGAGACCGCGTTGGATGTCGCCCTTGGAATCCGCGAAAGTTTTGCCGTGCTCCGAGGAGAGCAAGCGGGCAAGATCGTCGTACTCGCTCTGGATCAGTTCCAGGAACTTGAACATCACGCGAGCGCGGCGCTGGGGATTGGTCGCGGCCCAACCCGGAAAGGCGGCCTCGGCATTGGCGATCGCCTTTTCCACCTCGGTCTTACTGGCGAGCGCCACCTTGGCCTGAACCTCGCCGGTATTGGGATTGAACACGTCGCCGAATCGGCCTGACGTTCCTTTGACGATCTTGCCGCCGACGAAATGACCGATCTCACGCATCATCGTGTCTCCTTGGACCGTGGCCGCCGCCAGGCCGTTGGCCCGCTATCTTGCTGTCTTTTCAGCCGCCGGTCACGAGAGGCCCGCCACGAAAACGTAGCGCCGGGCGCCGGCCGGCTCGCTGTTTTAACGCATTCCGGGCGTGATCGTAGCCGTCAACTCGCAGCCTTTTGGCTGCTGGCCGTCGCCGGGCTTCGCTCCTATCTGCGGTGCGCGAGGCGACTGGGCGCAAAGTAATACGAAGGTTGGCATTGCGGCGTCATGACATTGGGGTTCGATGGGTGTATAGGCCCGCGGCTGCCCCCGGGGCGGACGGCACATCCGGAGCAGGGACGAAGGCGTCCTGTTCATAATCCATGATCAATAGCCTGAGCGCTTCTGCGCCCGGAAACGAAATGCCGGCGAATGGCGGCCATCCCACGCGAACGCGTGCCGGCCTCTGGGGCCTCACGATCGGCAGCATCGGCGTCGTCTATGGCGACATCGGCACCAGCCCACTTTACGCGGTCCGCGTCGCGCTGGAAGCGGCATCCGGTCCGGACCATGCAGATATAACCCGGGCCACCGTAATCGGCGTCCTGTCATTGATCCTGTGGGCGCTCATCGTTGTCGTTACCTTGAAATACGTGGTGATCTTGCTCCGCGCCGACAATAACGGGGAGGGCGGCACGCTGACGCTGATGGCGCTGGCGTCGCGCGCGGTCGGGCACGTCAGCAAAGCCATCGGCCTCGTCGCGCTCCTTGGTATTGCCAGCGCCGGCCTGTTTTACGGTGACGCCGTGATCACACCGGCTTTGTCCGTTCTATCGGCGGTCGAGGGCATCGATGTCGCGACGCCGGCCTTCCATGAATACGTCGTACCGTTCACAGTCGTGATCTTGATCGCGCTGTTCGCCGGCCAGTCGCGCGGTACCGCCAAAGTCGCCGCGTTGTTCGGCCCGATCATGACGGTGTGGTTCGTGGTCATCGCCATTCCCGGCCTTCTGTGGGTCGCGGCCGATCCCGGCGTGCTTTGGGCGCTTAATCCCTTGTATGGGATCGATTTTCTTTTGCATCACGGCCTGATCGGCCTCTACACGCTCGGCGCCGTATTCCTTGCCGTCACCGGCGCCGAGGCGCTTTACGCCGATCTCGGCCATTTCGGTCGCGGGCCGATTCAGATCGCCTGGCTTTGCGTAGTCTTGCCGTCACTGGCTTTGAATTATCTGGGGCAGGGCGCGCTCGTCTTCGATAACCCCAAGGCGCTCGAGAATCCGTTCTTCCTGCTCTATCCGGATTGGGCGCTGATCCCGATGGTGATCGTGGCGACGATAGCGACCGTGATCGCGAGCCAGGCCGTGATCACCGGGGCCTATTCGCTGACCAGCCAGGCGATCCAACTCGGTTTGTTGCCGCGGCTCGAAGTGCGCCACACCTCCGCGCAACTGGCCGGCCAAATTTACATGCCTCGTGTCAACGGGCTCCTGCTGATCGGCGTGCTGCTGCTGGTGGCCTTGTTTCGCTCGTCAACGGCCATGGCTTCGGCCTATGGCATCGCCGTCACCGGCACCATGGTTGTGACCGGCATGATGGCCTTCATCGTGATCTGGCGGATGTGGCGCTGGTCGCCATTCGCAGCTGCAGCGTTGATGGTGCCGTTTCTGCTCATCGACCTGACCTTCCTGATGGCTAATCTTTTGAAAGTCGTCGAGGGCGGCTGGGTGCCGCTGGCAATCGGCGGATTGGTGATGCTGGTTATGTATACGTGGCGCCGCGGCACTAGGATTTTGTTCGCCAAGACGCGCCGGCTGGAAACTCCGCTCGACGATCTCGTCCGCATCCTGGAAAAAAAGCCGCCGCAGCGCGTGCCGGGGACCGCGGTGTTTCTCACCAGCGATCCAAAAAGTGCGCCCACCGCGCTGCTGCACAGTCTCAAACATTACAAGGTGCTGCACGAGAAGAACGTCATTCTCAGCGTCGAGACCACGCACACGCCGCGTGTGGACAGCGAGAAGCGGGTGCGCATCGAACCGGTCGGGTCGACGTTTTTGCGGGTGCTGCTGCGCTTCGGTTATATGGAAACACCGAACATTCCGCGCGCCCTTGCGATCGCACGCAAACTCGGCTGGCAATTCGACATCATGTCGACGTCTTTCTTTTTGTCGCGGCGTTCGCTTCGGCCGGCCACGCATTCGGGGATGCCGCGCTGGCAGGATCGCCTCTTCATCACTCTAGCGCGTTCGGCCAACGACGCGACCGACTACTTCCAGATCCCAACCGATCGCGTCGTCGAGGTTGGAACGCAGGTCACCGTCTAGCTCACCAAGTTGGCTCTTCACCTTCGCGGCAGGACTACGTAAGCTTGGATCAGCGTGAGCGCGGGAGAGTAGTAGAAATGGGGGAGCAAAATCCGCAGGTGCGGGATCTGACGCCGCAGGAGGTTGCTCAGGGCCTTCACGACGGCCGCCTCGTGCTGGTCGACGTGCGCGAGCCGAATGAGACCGCGGTCGAGCGCTTTCCCGAAGCCGTTCTCGTTCCGCTGTCCAGCTTCGATCCCGCCGCCATTCCCGACCCGGCCGGCCGCGATGTCGTGTTTGCCTGCCGCTCCGGACGCCGATCGGTGACCGCTTCGCTCGCGGCGCAGGAGCAGGGGTTTCCCTACGGCTCGCATCTTGCAGGCGGTATCCTGGCCTGGAAAGCCGCAGGCCTGCCGACCAAGACGTGACAACGGGCAAACTAATTCCGCTCGTGGCCGCCGGGTCGCGAATCCGGCGCCAACTCGCAGGCTGGGCTTGGTCGCCCGCTGGCGCAGCGCGCAGCGTCGTTTGTCTCGGCTTCGCTCTTGCCGCTGCGCTGTTTCCCAGCTTCGCGGGCGCCCAGAAGCAGCGCGTGGTCAACTATTACAATTGGTCCGACTATCAGGACCCGACGGTGCTCGATGTCTTCACAAAAGAAACAGGCACCGCCGTTCGCTACGACACGTTCGATTCCAACGATACGCTGGAAGCCAAGCTTCTGGCCGGGCAGTCTGGGTATGATGTTGTGGTTCCGAGTGCCTATTTTCTGGCGCGCCAGATCAAGGCCGGCATTTTTCGCCAGCTCGACAAATCCAAACTTCCCAATCTGAAATTTGCTTGGCCGGAAATTGCGAAGCAGCTTGCCCTTTATGACCCCGGCAATCAGTACGCGGTCAATTACATGTGGGGCACGACCGGCATTGGCTACAACAGCAAAGCCGTAAAACGGATTTTGGGACCGGACGGAACCATCGATTCCTGGGATTATATTTTCAATCCGGAAAAGATCGCAAAATTCAAAAGTTGTGGAATTCACCTTCTTGATTCATCCGACGACATCATGTCGGCCGGATTGCACTATCTGCATCTCGATCCGAACACCAGCGATGTTGGCGATCTAAACAAGGTCACCGACCTTCTTCTCAAGATCAGGCCTTACATTCGCAAATTCCACTCATCGGAATATCTCAATGCGCTGGCCACGGGGGAAATTTGCCTCGTGGTCGGTTTTTCCGGCGACGTCAAACAGGCGCAAAAGCGCGCGGCCGAGGCCAAAGGCGGCATCGAAATCGGTTATTCGATTCCGAAGGAAGGCGCGCAGCTGTGGTTCGACAATCTGGCGATTCCCAAGGATGCGCCCGATCCGCAAGAGGCGCATGAGTTGATCAATTTTCTGATTCGCCCCGAGGTTGCGGCCAAGAATACGAATTATGTATCCTACGCCAACGGTGATGCGCCGAGCGATTTCATCGACAAGTCCATTCTGGAGGACCGGACCGTATATCCAGATTCCGCCACCATGGCAAAGCTCTATACGATCATTGCGCACGATCAAAAAACACAGCGACTGATCAATCGGCTGTGGACGCGAATCAAGACCGGGCAATGACGCGAGCGCAACAAGCTTTAGAATGCGCTGTGTCGGACAAGGAGAGCAGACGGCAATGAACAACATCGCACCTGCGCCGACGCGACGGCGCATCGTGAAAGGGGCAGGAGCGCTCGTTGCCGGAATAGTTGCGCCGGCGCTTGTTGGACGACGTGCAGCCCGGGCCGACTACCCGGATCGCCCAGTGAAAGTCGTCGTCGCCAATACGCCGGGCGGCCCCTCCGACATTGTCGCCCGCATCATCACAGCGGCGCTCGATCAATCGACCGGTAAAACTTTTATCGTCGAAAACCGCGGCGGAGCAGGCGGCAATATCGGCATGGAATATGTCGCCCGCTCGAGCCCGGACGGCTACACGATCCTGCTTGCCACCAACGCTTTTTCAGTCAATTACGGCCTCTACAATCAGCTGCCGTACGATCCATACAAGGATTTCGTCGCCGTCAG
>Ga0207862_1000614_pt1 | contig 10780 bp, 7 predicted proteins | sample LuqExpMetageno81_FD_187838 | JGI IMG/M metagenome (GOLD analysis project Ga0207862, IMG submission 187838) | Tropical forest soil microbial communities from Luquillo Experimental Forest, Puerto Rico - Sample 81 (SPAdes) | ecosystem: Environmental > Terrestrial > Soil > Tropical forest ... | reverse complement strand
AGATTGCCGCTTGGATATCGAACGCAGGCCAAGTCAATTCCAAACCATAAGGCAAACCAATATCCGATGGCCGCGCAAAAGAGCAAAACCAAGACGTAGGCGACCGCAGGAACGCGCCGATTCGGACTAGGACGGGCGCGGCAATGTCGAGCATAAAAGAGCGCAGCAGAAATAATGACTGCAGCTGGCAACAGAAGTCCAAGGAACACCAGGGGAAGGAACAGTTCCGCGCTCATTGCGACCCGTGTAATTCGCCTTTTGCTACAACGGCTTTCTAATCGGTTCGCATCAAAAATCTTTTGGAATTATCTAAAATACGGCAAAAATTTCACTAGAGGAAATTAGTCGCCCTCTATCACGAGCGAATTCGCTATGCTCACCAGGGGTGCAACTAGGCTTCGAGGATCAAGACGGTAGGCAGCACGCGACCGATGTCCACTTTGGGTCAGAAGCGGACATTCGGTCCGTAGCCGAATCGCCACTGATGCGAGCGCGATTCGGGTATCGCGTCACTCAGGCAGTCGTGACACTGTCCGCGCAATGCGTGAAAAAGACTTGGCATGGTGCCAGTAGATGACGCGGGCGGGTACGCTCACGCAACGACATCGGCAAGAACGCTCCTCACTCAGCATAACTGACCCGAAAATAGGGACTGCTGCCAGATATAGCAAACAACGTGGCTGGATATTAGCTCATCGCGTGCAGTAATCGGGTGGAGGAAAAGGCATCAAGCGAGGAGAGTTCGCCCAAGATCATTTTGGGAGCTTGTCATGTCTTGCTACTCGCATCGCGAAAGAGATGCAGCATTTGCTGCACCTCGGACGTTCTCTCTTCGCGCCGTTTTGAGCCGGATTGCCGATCATCTCCGTCGCGCGCGTGACCGCCGCAGGCAACGCCAGGAGCTCATCGACTATCTCCGTAGCGATCATCGCGCCGCGCGAGACCTTGGAATAACGGTTTACGACGTGGACTACTTCTGTCGCTGAGCGAAGCACGAAATTAGTCGCGACGTGTGAAAGGAAATTTTGCCGCGCGGTCGATTTGCGATGTGTCTATTCCCTATGGCGCTCTGCTTTTAAAATGGTTGTGCCTGATTGTTTCGACGAAATGTCACAATAGCTGCTCAAGATCTTTATCTATGGGGATGGGCGCGGAGATCATCGTATGCGCGCCGTAACCGAATATAGAAAGCGAGCATGGGAATGCCGCAAGCTGGCAAGCATGGTCCATAATCTAGAAGACAAGTACGCTTTGGATTGTGCCGCTCAAGGCTGGGAAAGGCTTGCTGACCGTAGCGAACGCGATATTGATGCGGAAGACTGAGTTTTGCGACGCGACCGACGCCCGGCTTTCTTTTTGGCTCGGTCCACTCCCCAACAACGCAGCCATGTAGAAAAGTGCAAAACGTGGAGAACCACAAATTCTCCTCATCACGCCGACCGGCGGAATGCGGAATGGCGTTCCGGCCATGATTTTGCGCGGCAACAATCCTCACCTTATTGCGCGGCAACAATCCTCAGGACCGATGTCCGCTTTGGGTCAAAAGCTGACATCGCCGAGCTCCGGGTGGATGTCCGCTTTGTGCCAGAAGCGTACATCCAACCTGTCACGCCCCAGCAGCTTTAGGCGGGCAGAATTTAATTACGCCGATTAGGGCAATCAGTATGAAAATGGCCAACACCGCGGCCTGCGTGATCGCGAAGGGTGGCTCAGTTTGAGTCGGAGCCAAGGCATTGAGAGCTGAAACTTTCACGAAGCTCTGCACGACTAGAACAAAGACATTAAGATAGAGCGACGCGACAGCGCCGATCACATAGATCCAGCGCCATGCGCCTACCAAATGCTCTTTGTACAAAGCAAACAGCGCGACTGCCAGGATCACGCAAGCCAAAATTCCAACACCCAAAGCCGGCGTGAAGCCGTGGATGGGAAAAAGAAAACCGGTCACGCTGGTGAGTGCTGTGGTGAAAAGAAACAGTGCGGTTGTAACGGGCAACCTATGCGAAGCAAACATTCCGCCTACAACAATCAGTCCACTTCCGATCGCGACAAGAGTGATAATGACATGCAAAATTGTGAAAGCGCCGACCGACATCCCCAGGATCATAGAAAGCTCCCGTTGGCGTGCTCGCAAGCTAGGTCAAGAGAGTGTGTCGTCTTGACTGAAATTAGATCATGGATTTGATCAGGGGCAAGTGGGGAAAAAGCAGTCACGTCGTATAGAGGTACAATTCCGCGAAAGTCTTTGTTGTTCTGTAGCCACGTCAAAAAATGCCCGGAAAACTCGGGCCGGGCAACAGGTCACTGAGGTGGTGAATGTCCGCTTTGAGTCAAAAGCAGACATTTGCTCCGTCATCACACCAATCTCGGCTGCCTACCACTATGTGCGCAGTTGTCGGAAGCCCGCGCGAACCTCTTCGGAAAAGAGTTGCGGCTGTTCCCATGCCGCAAAGTGCCCGCCTTTGTCGACTTTGTTGTAATAAACGAGCTTGCGATACGCCCGCTCCGCCCAACTGCGCGGGGCTTGATAGTTCTCGCCGGGGAAGACGCTCACGGCAGCCGGGATAGCGACGTTGACGGCGTTGTAAAGATTGAACTTGCTTTCCCAATAGAAGCGCGCCGAAGAAATCGCCGTATTCGTCAACCAGTAGAGCGTGATGTTGTCGAGGACGTCGTCTCGGGTAAGGTCGCCTGGGGGGTGTCCATTGATCGTGCGCCCGAGCACCGCTGACATAACCGCCGCCGCCGGTTGACCATAACCGTCGCCGTGGTCGAGCATCCAAGCTGCCAGGCCGACAGGTGAATCCGCCAATCCGTATAGCGTTTGCGGGCGCGTCCCCATCATGCTTGCATAGGCGCGTCGCCTCGTAAACAAAACCTGCAGCTGCTCGTACGCGCTTCTTTCGTCGGCCGAGAGATCGGATGGCGGCGGATCGCCGCACTGGAGCGCCTTGGCGATGTCGGGTGGGATCGTGCCGGGTAAGTTGACGTGAATGCCGAGCAATTCCGCAGGCGCCTGCAGAGCCATCGCTTCCGAGACGCCTGCACCCACATCGCCGCCTTGTGCCACAAAACGCGTATATCCAAGGCGCTTCATCAACACGACCCAGGCACGAGCGACACGTTCCGGACCCCAGCCGGTAGTGGTGGGCCTAGCTGAAAATCCGTAGCCCGGTATCGACGGAATTACGAGATGGAAAGCGTCCGATGCGCTCGCGCCATGGGCCGTGGGATTGGTCAGTGGATCGACAATCTTGAGCTGCTCGATGATCGAACCGGGCCACCCGTGCGTGACGATGAGCGGCAACGCATTTTCATGTTTCGAACGAACGTGAATGAAATGAATGTCCAGCCCATCGATCTGGGTTATGAATTGTGGCAGTGCATTCAGTTTCGCCTCGCACTTGCGCCAATCGTAATCTGTCCCCCAATAACGCGCGATCTCCTGAATCGTTGCGAGCTGGATGCCTTGCGATTCATCTGCAACCGTCTCCCGGTCGGGCCACCTTGCCGTCTTTATGCGCCTGCGCAATTCGGAGAATTCCGCTCGCGGAAAGTTCACATGGAATGGGCGAATTGCTTCACTTGTGGTCGCCGCGTGGACTTGGGCCGGGATCAGACTGGAAGCAGCCACTGCAACCGAAGCGGCAAGAATCTTGCGACGGTCGGGGAACGGCGGTTTCGCTGACATGGGTCGTCACTCTGTAGTGGAAATCGAACGGTGCTCCCATTGACGATAGTTTGTGGGGCGAGGCTTCGAATTTGACGTGGATCAAAAAATAACGGCGAGACCGAAGAGTACCGAGGAAAATGGGGTCCGCGCGGCAACAATCCTCACATCATTATTGTGCGGCAACAACCTAAGGACCGATGTCCGCTTGGGTCAGAAGCGGACATCGAGGTCAGTTGAAGGCATGTCCGCTTTACCCCCGAAAGCGGACATCAATCGATGACGTCGAGAAGTTTCTGCCAAATGCGGACATTAGCGCACAAACTGACTGTCAGCTGTGGCTAGCGCTGGTACCTTTTGTTTTCAACGTTCCCATTGGTGTGCTGTGAAACTTTCACAATACCTTCGTGCAGCGGCCTCACTTTCTTCGGCATTGGATAGTGAAGTTTTTCGCACTATGCCCTTTTGGGGCCTGGCTCTCCTCGAACACTGGAAGTTTCCTTGAAGCCAATCGTGATCACGTCGCTTTCGTTGATAATTCCGATCTGTGTTGCACCACTATTTTTGTACTGCACTGCCTTGTGGATCGATTCGTAGCGGGCGGGCATCACAAGTCGGAAAATACCGTTACAATTTGTGAAATTCGCGTGCAGAAGCCGTGTCGGCTTGGTGGCCGCACGGGGATATGCTCTTCCGTGTTGGACTGGGCGTCCCGCAGGAAGGGGACCTACTGCTCGCCGGTTCGACGCCCACGCTGCCGCGCAAGAAAAACGGCGCGCGCGTATGGGGGACGAAGGCAAAGCCGCTGGCTGCGTACCGCTGGCGGCTTTGCTGTCTGAATTCCAACCTTTTGTGCTGGCCGCCCCTTGCCGATTTCACGGCCCCAAATGTGAAACTGCGGATCGCGCGCAAACCATCCGATGGTTTATGGGCAAAAGAGTCCGAAACGTGATGGCTGTCACGGAGGTCCCAGCCGAATCGCGCAAAACCTAGCGGCAAGAGTTCATGTGAGATCTCCCATGAAGAGAAAGCTCTTGCTCGCCGTCGTTTGGATCGCGCTGGCTGGTGGCATCGCTGCCTTGATCATCTTTCCTCCCGACTCCGTTTTGACTGCCGAATTTCGCCACTAAATATTTTTGCGTCCCGTTCAATGCGATCGATCGCAGGACCAGGCGCCGCATGTCCGCTTTGGGTCAGAAGCGGACATCGGAGCACGTTCAATTTGATGTCTGCTTTGCCCGCGAAAGCGGACATTACCCGATGCAATGATGAGTACGCGCCTTAATTAAACAATCTCGGAAATTTCGCGCGCAGCTTGGCGCGCAGGTCGGCGCTGACGTCGACGACTTGCGGGAACGCGCCCTTGAGCTTCATGTCGTAAGGAATGCAGGCGTCGATCAGGATGCGATTGTTGAAATTGCCCGGCAGATAGAGCGGATCGCGCTTCGACGCCCAGGCTTTTTGCACGAGGTCGATATCGACCTTGGGATCGAAGCGCGTGCACATCGCCCACAACACCTGGTCAAGATCGCCGGCATCGATGTCGTCGTCGACGACCACGGTCCATTTGCCGGCATAGGCGCCGCCCTGGCAGGCGCAGGCGACGTGCAGCGCCTGGCGCGCATGGCCGGGATAGCGCTGGCGGATCTGGATCGCGGAGAAACGCGTCGCCGGCCCGGCTTCGTGATTCCACACCCCGAGCACGTCGGGAATGCCGCACGCTTCGAGCGCCCGCCAGATCTGTGCCGCCCCGGCAATGCCTTTGAGCAAGCCGGTCTCGTCAACCGGCTTGTGCTGCGGCGCGCAAGTGAGGATCGGATCGTTGCGGTGAAGGATCGTCTTCACGCGCACGAACGGCCGCTCCTGCGTGTCGTCGGAGTAGTAGCCCATCCATTCGCCGAATGGGCCTTCCGGCCTGGTCTCGCCGGGAACGGTCTCGCCCTCGATCGCGATCTCGCAATCGGCTGGAATCGGAAAGCCGGTATAGGGGCCGCGCACCACATCGATCGGCTCGCCGCGAAGTCCTCCCGCGATGTCGTATTCGCTGACTTCCGGCAACGGACTTGACGAGAGCATAAACAACAGCGGGTCCTGGCCGCACAGGATCACCACTTTCATTGGTTCGCCGCGGGCAAAATATTTGTCGCGGTGAATGCGGCCATGCTTGCCCTCGGTGATCTGGCAGCCGACGGTCTTGCCGTCATAGACCTGGCTGCGATAGGCGCCGAGATTGTACCAGCCGCTGTCGGGATCCTTGGTGACGACGCAATCGGCGGTGCCGACGAAGCGCGCTTTGTCGCGCTCGTGATGCCGCGGCACCGGGAATTTCAAAACGTCGACGGCGTCGCCTTCGATGACATTTTCGAAAATCGGACCGTCGTTGACATAGCGCGGCGGCAGCGGCCGCAAGTCCTGCGTGCGTGCATGATAGCGCTGCACGATGTCGACCTTGCGTTGGTATTGGAGCGGCAGCCCGAGCGTCAGCGCGATGCGCTTGACGGAGGAAAGCTGGCCGTAAAGCGTGCGGTAGCCTTTGGCGTAACCGGGCACGTCATCGAACAGAATCGCCGGCGCGGTGCCGCCACTCTTTTCGGTGAGCATGTGGGTGACGGCGCCCATCTCGACGTCCCAATGCGCGCCGGAGACGCGCTTGAGCTCGCCAAGGCGCTCAACCGTGTCGAGCCAGCCGCGCAGCCCGCGATAGGAGCCGGCAACTTGGCGTCCAGAGAACGCCGCGTCCGCCATGAAGCCTCCAAGTTTCACAGTAGAAAGCGGGTATGAATTGCGCTTGCCGAGGTGTCAAGGCAAACCGGCTCCGCCGCAAAGCCCTCTTATGCGCAGCTTCGACACCAGGGCGTATGCGCGTTAGGATCATGCCGGGAATCGATCGATGACGGTAATGCCAGAGGGTGAAGCCGCTCCGGTTGCAGTCAAAGAAGCAACCCCGGAAGCAAATATGGAAGTGACTAAGGATGTGGAGCCAATTTGGTTCGCCTCTTATCCCGCCGGCGTGGCCAGGACGATCGATCCCGACGGCTTTCCGTCGCTTTCGACAATGCTGATCGAGGCGTGCCGCCAGCACGCCGCCCGCCCGGCCTTCGAGTCGCTCGGCGCGCGCATGACCTATGCCGAATGGGAGCGCGACAGCAAAGATTTCGCCGCCTTTCTGATCGAGCAGCTTGGCTGCCGCGCCGGCGACCGGGTCGCGCTGATGCTGCCAAACATGCTCGCTTATCCGGTGACGTTTCTCGGCACGCTGCGCGCCGGACTGATCGTGGTCAATGTCAATCCGCTCTACACACCGCGCGAACTGGCGCAGCAGCTCGCCGATTGCGGCGCCGAAGTCATCGTCATCCTGGAGAATTTCGCGCACAAGCTGCAACAGATCATCGCGCAGACGAAAATACGGCATGTCGTGGTGGCGCGGCTCGGCGATTTCGTGCCGATGCTCAAGCGCTGGGCGTTCAACTTCGCCAATTCGTATATCCGCCATGCGGTGCCGCCGTGGCGCTTCGAGAAATTCACCATGCTGCAGCAGGCCTGCGAGCGGCGGCCGAGCGAACGCTATGAAGACGCGCGCGCACGCGGTAGCGACGTCGCGCTGTTGCAATATACCGGCGGCACGACCGGCGAACCGAAGGGCGCGATGCTGACGCATCGCAATCTGATCGCCAATACGATGCAGTGCCGCGCCTGGATCGGATCGGACGCCACGGCCGAGCACGAGCGGGTGCTCACGCCGCTGCCGCTGTATCACATCTTTTCGCTGACCGCGAACTTGCTGTCGTTTTCGCTGTTGGGCGGGATGAACATTCTCATTCCCGATCCGCGCGATCTGCACCGGCTGATCCGCACCATGCGCAAAGCGAAGATCACCTGGATGTCGGGGGTGAACACACTGTTCAACGCGCTGATCAACGATCCGGAATTTGCTGGCATCGATTTTGGCGATTTGCGCGTCGCGGTGGGCGGCGGCGCGGCGATCCAAAGCCAGGTCGCCAAGCGCTGGCGCGAAATCACCGGCAGCCAAGTGGTTGAAGGCTATGGCCTGACCGAGGCCTCGCCGGTCGTCTGCATCAATCCGTTCTTCGCGCCGAAGCAGGGCACGGTCGGACCGCCGCTGCCCTCGACCGAAGTGACGATCCGCGACGATCACGGCAAGGTGCTGCCGACCGGCGAAGCCGGCGAGATTTGCGTACGCGGTCCGCAAGTGATGCTGGGCTATTGGCAGCGGCCGCAGCAGACCAAAGACGTGCTCACCGCGGACGGCTGGCTGCATACCGGCGACATCGGCGCGTTCGATCCGGACGGCTTTTTGCGGCTCCTGGACCGTAAGAAGGACATGATTAACGTCTCGGGCTTCAAAGCGTTTCCCAGCGAGGTCGAAGACGTCGCCATGCAATATCCCGGCGTGCGCGAGGCGGCCGCGATCGGCGCGCCGGACCCGCGCAGCGGCCAGACCGTGAAGCTCTTTGTGATCCGGAGCGATCCGAACCTCGACAAGGTCGCGCTGACGAGATTCATGCACGAGCGGCTCGCCGGCTACAAAGTGCCGACCATCATCGAATTCGTCGCCTCGCTGCCGAAAAGCAATATCGGCAAGATCCTGCGCAAAGATTTGCGGTGAAACTCTGTTATGCGCCATCGCGCCTACCCCGCCTTTGCAGGCGCGTGCTAACGGTAACCCTGCACGTCATGGCCGGGCTTGTCCCGGCCATCCACGCCTTTAGTGTCCCTGCGCTCGCAAGACGTGGATGCCCGACACAAGGCCGGGCATGACGGATCGAGTAGGATGGCCGCGATGTCGAAGCTGCAGCTTTCATTTGCCTGCGGGCTCTATGACCGGATGCTCGCGCTCTATACCGGGGAGGTGAAGCCCGCCGGCATCGATCTCAATTTCATCGCCATCGATCAGCCGCGGCCGATCTTCGATCGCATGTCCGGCGGTGAGGAATTCGACGTCGCCGAATATTCTTCTTCCGAATTCGTGCAGCGTTTCGTCAATCGCGAATGCCCGTTCGTGGCCATTCCGGTGTTCCCGTCGATCGCGTTCCGGATGGGCTTCATCGCGATCAACCGCAAATCCGGAATAAAAAATCCGAAGGATCTTGCCGGCAAGCGGATCGGCGTGCCGCTCTATACGATGACGGCGGCAATCTTCATCAACGGCATTCTCAAGAACGAGTTCGGCGTCGATCTGTCGAAGGTGCTCTGGGTGCAAAGCGCGATGAATACCGAGGGCGCGCACGGCAGTCCGACTGTGCTGCCGCTCTTGAAAAAAATTTCGGTCGAGAACAACACCACCGGCAAGACGCTCGGTCAACTCCTTGCCGAGGGCGCAATCGACGCCACGCTCGGCACTAGCCTGCCGAACGAGATCCGCACCAATCCGGACGTCGTGCGGCTATTCCCCAATTACGTCGATGTCGACAAGGATCTCTACAGGCGCAAGAAGATCTATCCGATCATGCATCTGGTCGCGATCAAAAAGAGCGTCTACGAGCGCTATCCGTTCGTCGCCACGAGCCTTTATGACGCCTTCGTCAAATCGAAACAGATCGCGCTGGAAAAATTGTTCAATCTGCGCGCGGTGCGCTACATGACGCCGTTCCTGATGCGCGAGATCGACGACATCTGCGAAGTCTTCAACGGCGATCCGTGGCCCTATGGCGTCGAGCCAAACCGGCAGACATTGGAGGCGCTGGTGCAGTATCAGCAGGATCTGGGCTTGATCGACAAGCCGGTCAAAGTCGACGAGCTGTTCGTACCGGTTTACGGGTAATTGTAATGCACCAATGCCCGCCCCGACCGACGTCCGTCATCCTGAGGTGCGAGCGAAGCGAGCCTCGAAGGATGCCGCCAAAGCGCCAACCAAAATCGGCGTTTGCCGGTTTTGGAAATATCTAATGACCAAGTCGGCAATAGCCGACTTGGTTGCCGTCACCCCGAGCGCCTCCGGTGACGGTTGAGCGCCCAAGAGTCGTAGCCACAGTCGAACCAATGGATTCCCCATGAGCCAACTCGAAGACCTGGTGCGCGATCTTGTCGTCGCCAACCGCATTCTCGCCAATGAAGACGTAGTCGACGCCTACGGCCATATCAGCGTGCGCCATCCCGACAACCCGAAGCGCTTCTTCATGGCGCGCTCGCTGGCGCCGGAACTGGTCGAACGCCACGATCTGATCGAGTTCGACGCCGAAGGCGAGCCGATCAATGACAAGCGCCAGCCCTATCTCGAGCGCTTCATCCATGCGGCGATTTTAGAGGCGCGGCCCGACTTGACTGCCGTGGTGCATGCGCATGCCGAAGACACACTGCCGTTTGGGCTGGTCAAGCAGCCGCTCCAGCCGGTGATCCATTCCGGCAGCTTCATCGGCGGCAAGGTGCCGGTGTGGGATATCCGCAAAAAATTCGGCGACACCAATCTCTTGGTGACGAACATGGCGCAGGGCCGCGATCTCGCGAAATGCCTCGGCGCCGGCAATGTGGCGCTGATGCGCGGCCACGGCTTTGCGTCGGCGGCGCGCTCGATCATCGAAGTGGTGCGACTCTCGGTCTATCTGCCGCGCAATGCGCGCGTGCAGATGAATGCGATGCGGCTCGGCGGCAAACCTATGCCTTTGTCGAAGGGCGAGATCGCCGCGCGGGCCGCCGGCTACAAGCCGCATTCGCCGGAGACTTGGCGCGCTTGGCAATATTGGGCGACGCGCGCCGGCTGCGGCGACATGATCGGCGAACCGCACCATCACGCTAAAGCGAAATGAGCGAGCCAAAAGCTCGCGCATTTTGCTTTGGCAATTTTGTTTTCCGAAAACCAGTGTCCACCCCGGATCAAGTCCAGGGCGAGCTTTTTCGGGATCATGCTATGACCGCCTTTGAGGATTCGGCCGGTATAGACGCCCACGTCAGTGATAATGAGCCGGGGTGGGGGCGGGCAAAAAGTCCCCCCGACCCCTACAATTCTGGCATTTCATTCAATAACGGCATCGGCCCGGCCAAGCAGCGGCATCAACAGGCCCAATGATTTTGCCGTTTTCAGATTGATCACAAGCTCGACCTTCACCGATTGCTGCACGGACAAGTCGGCTACTGTGTCGTGAAATTCGCCGA
>Ga0207862_1000613_pt1 | contig 10781 bp, 11 predicted proteins | sample LuqExpMetageno81_FD_187838 | JGI IMG/M metagenome (GOLD analysis project Ga0207862, IMG submission 187838) | Tropical forest soil microbial communities from Luquillo Experimental Forest, Puerto Rico - Sample 81 (SPAdes) | ecosystem: Environmental > Terrestrial > Soil > Tropical forest ... | reverse complement strand
CGGAGCTATTGCCGCCATCGGATTCGACCGCCGCCGCTTTCGTCCCAACATCCTCATCGGCGGTGTCGAAGGCCTTGCCGAGCGCCAGTGGGAAGGGAAGCGCCTCCGCATCGGCGAGGTAGAAATTTATGCTGCGCGGTTGCGGGCGCGCTGCGTTATGACCACGTACGACCCCGACACCCTTGAGCAGGATCGCAACGTCTTGTTTCGCATCGTCAATGAATTCGACGGCACCATGGCGCTCGACTGCTCCGTGACCAGGCCCGGGCTGATTCGCGTTGGCGACCCCCTCACGTTGCTCGAATAAGCTCCCAACAAAAACAGCCGCCCCTCAGGACGGCTGCCGATAATTACCAGACTGCTAACGAATGTCGATGTCGCCTGAACCGGTGGAGACTTCCACTTCCGGACCTCCGCCGCGCACCGATCCCTTCAGCTCGTGCTTTCCCATGGTGCCCTGCACCGTGATCGGTAGGTCCGAGTGAATCGATCCCGAGCCGGTGTGGAGGTTCATGTCAAAGCCTCCGCCGGAACCCAGTGCCAGCCGCACCCCGCCCGAACCGCTATGCACCTGCCATGGCCCCTTCACGTTGCCGTCGATGCCGAGGTGCCCACTGCCAGTCCGCGCCTTCAGGCCGCCGTTGACGCCGCGAACATCGATGCTCCCCGAGCCGGTGTGTACGTCCACGTCACCGCTGCCGGTGAGGTCAGCCTGGATCGATCCACTGCCCGTGCTTGCGTACATCGGCGCCGCAACTGAATCGGCATGAATGCTGCCGCTCCCAGTCTCCAGCCTTGAGTCGCGTCCCAAATCTCGGGCGCGAATGCTGCCGGAGCCCGTATGCAGCTTCGCGGCGGCTCTCACGCCCTCTGCAGAGATATCGCCAGAGCCGCTGTTGACCTGCAGCGTAGTATCCGGCGGAACGGTAACCTCGTAGGAGATGGCAACATGGTGCCTGGCGTCTTCCGGCAGGTTGTAGCCAATGCGAATGGAACTTCCGTTCTGCTCGATCGGCGGATTCGATTCGACGCTCTTCACCGCCCGGTCTGAATCTCCGCCCCACCAGTCTCCGCTGGTCACATGGCCCTGAACGACGACCTGGTTGGAGCCGCCGGTCTTCACCGTCACCGAGCCTGAGCCGGTCGTTAGATCGAGATTTACCGCGCCCGAAACCGTCAGAGTACGTTCGAAATGTCCCTCACTGCGCGCGAAGGCTGGAGCCGCCGTGATCGAGAGTAGGGAGAGTACGAGTACGAGAGAGATGCGAAGTTTCATGGTTGGCCCCAATGTCGAAAAATTGCGTGGAACAAAAATCTGGGCTGCCGTTACCGGCAGCCCGAGGAGGAACGAGGATTGCTACTGCTGTAACACCACTTGATCGCCTTCTTTCACGCCCGAGAGAACTTCGGTTTTCGCTCCGTTCGAGATGCCGATATTCAGCGCTACCTTCCGCTTGCCGTCTTTGGCCTTGGGGTCGGGCACTTCGGTGGACGCCTTCTTGTCCTTGTCATACAGGATTGCGCCCTCCGGAATCATCAGCACGTTCTTGTGTTCATCGAGGATAATTTCGGCATTAGCCGTCATCTCGGCCTTCAGTTCGCCACCCGGGTTGGTGATCGACACTCGCACTTCAAACGTTGTGACGTTGTCTTTCTCCGTGCCCATGGGCGAGATTTTCGTCACTTTGCCGGTGAAGGTCTTGTCTTTAAATGTCTCCACCCGGATGCGTGCCGGCTGTCCCAGATACACCTTGCCGATATCGCTCTCGTCCACTTTGCCCTTGACGTAAACTTCGCTGGTGTCCCCGATGGTCATTACCAGCGTCGCCGCCGAGCCCATCACCAGGATGGAGCTGACCGCATCGCCCATCTCTACGTCGCGCGACAAAATAATGCCATCAATGGGCGCGACGATCGTGGTGTAGCTCAACTGCTCTTCCAACTGTTTCAGACTGGCGTTGGCCTTCTGCACGTCAGCTTGGGCCTGCGCGACCTTCGCGCGCTGCACCACCAACTGCGCCTTCGCCACGTCCCGCTTGTTCACCGCAAGAATGTAAGCCCGCTGCGCATCATCCAGCGCCGACGTCGAAACAACGCCGCTCTTGGCCATCTCCTGCGCGCGCTCGTAGGCCCGCTGCAAGGTTGGAATGTCCACCCCCTGCGCGTCCACCTCGGCGCGTTTCATGTCGGCTTCAGCGCCCTTCTGGTTGGCCTCTGCCGAAAGCAACTGCGCACGTTGGGAGTTCACCAGCGCCTCGATCTCCACCCGATCCAGCTCGGCGAGCACTTGTCCCTGCTTCACATTGTCGCCGGCATCGACGTACAGCTTCTTTACGATGCCGCTCGCCTTCGACTTGATCTCGACCTTGGTGATAGGCGTTACTTTGCCTGTCGCAACCACGCTCTTGGCCAGGTCGCCTTTTTCGACCTTCGCTAGCTTGGTCGGATCGATCTTTGTTCCGCCGCGCGTAGCGGCCACGGCCACCACAACTAGCGCCACCACCGCTACGACCACGGATGTAATGATGATCAGCCGCTTCTTCTTTTTCTTTCCGTTGCCGTTTCCGTTGGCCACTGCTGCCTCCCGACGCCAGGCGTCTATCAGTTCTGCTGGTTGTTACGTTCCAGATGGGCGAGAAGTTCCGTACCCAAGGATGAAAAGGTCGGTCCCGACGTGCCTCTTCCACTCCTTAGACCGTTTCCGGACGAATAACGGTAGCAGCGTCGCGCAACCTGCGTAACTCCCTGACTACGAGTTGGTTACTTCGCCATTGGTGCGAATTTCGAAAGTCCCGCGATTACCCGCGGCGGCCACCGTATCGTACGCTTGGGCGATTCGACGGCATCTCCGCCTCCCAGGCTTGTTTGACCAGGTAGTTCCCCCTGGCGAGGTAACAGACACAAAAGTGGTGGAAGGTAACTTCCCAAGGAAGTGCAAGAGTTTGCAATGCCCCTATCCCGCCTCCCTTGTGGTTCCGGGCTAAGTGGCCCCGGACCCCGGCGTTGGCTTTCCGGATAGCTTCCTCCAGAATTCCTACGTAGACGGGGTCCACATCCCGAATTTTGATTTTGGGACGGGCTGCACGGCCACCAAGGGTAGTCCTTGCTCGAGCCACGGCCCGTACGATGTCTATCAGTTGTACAGCCACTCCGGCAGCGGTACGCTGGAGATCAAGGGACAGTTCATCGTCGATTTCGCCAACGGTCTCGTAAATCAGAAAGGGACATACGGCATTCAGGGCGAGACCGATCTGTATCCGGCGCCCGAGCCCGGCAGCCTTTTACTGCTCGGCACTGGGATTCTTGGCCTGGCTGGCGTAATCCGTCGCAAGATCAATTCGTAGTCGCTTCCAGTTCTGTCGTTAAGAAGCCGGGGAACCCCCTCCCCGGCTTTCGCTTGCCCTGTTCACTGCACCGAGTCTCTGATAGCCACCAGCGTGATCCACCCGGATGGTGCGATGCCGCTCGGGGCATTTTGTCCATGTGTTTGCTTATCTCACTTCGATGAATGAGCCGGGGCCAGGCGATCTGTCCAAAACTGCTTTTCTTTCTCGAACGCTTTCTTCTCTTTGTCCGTAATCCGCGCCTCAGCACCCACGCCCGCCTGCACCGAAACCAATTTTCGCAGTGCGCCTGCGGGCGAGGTCAGATAGAGGGTCTGGTCGTTCGCTGTCTCATCAACGACAAAAAGAACAACGTCATTCTTATTCGCCACGGAAACGTCGAACCCTTGCACCACGGTCCCTGTTCGCACAACATTCTGCTTTACCGGACACTCTTCTTCTTTGGAAAGGCCCAGCAGCGTAGAAATGTGGGGCGGCAACTTTGCCGGCACGCCTTCTCGAGAGGTTGTGTCCGTGGCCCGGGCAAACCTCCCCTGGGCTTGCGCACCCGGCGAATGTTGGGTCTGCCCCACAGCCGCCGGCAAGATCACCACAGCCAGAATGAGAATCGCTAGCAAACTACCCGAACGTCGTTTGTCAATCTGTGACACTTGGACCCCCGAATCCCGTTGACCGGAAAATGCCAGCCAGTTTACATCCAGCTCATCAATCACCATAACAGGCCTTCTTGTCCTGCATCCGACGAACCGGACAGCACCGCTGCGAACGGCCATCGGAGCTCCCGCCTGCCGATGGTAAGATTTCAGCTTCATGTTTACGTTCGTGGTGTTGCGCCTCGCGGCGGTGGTTCTGTTGGTAGCGGCGAATGCGTTCTTTGTGGCGGCCGAGTTCGCGCTGGTTAGCGTCCGCGAAACCCGGCTGCAGCAACTCATTGCCGCCCACCGCATCGGGGCCCGCACTGTCCAGAAGCTCCATCAGCGCCTCGACGAGTTCATCGCCGCTGTGCAGTTCGGCGTAACTCTCGCCAGCCTGGCCCTGGGCTGGATCGGCGAGGCCGCCATGGCTCACGTGCTGGAGCCGCTTTTCGCCCGCCTCCCTTATTCGACCGTTTTCGCGCACGCGGTCAGCGTCGCTGTCGCCTTCTTGCTCATTACCTACATGCACGTGATTCTGGGTGAGATCGTTCCCAAGTCCATCGCCTTGCAGCGCACCGAGGCTGTAGCTTTGGCTGTTGCCGGCCCCATGGACGTCTTCATGACCTTGGCGGCCCCGCTGCTGGCGGTGATGACCGGCTCGGCGCGTGTTGTGCTCAAAGCCTTTGGAGCACGCCAGATCCGGGAGGGCGGCGTGCACTCCTCCGAAGAGTTGAAGCTGATCGTCTCCGCCAGCAAACGTATCGGTATCCTCGAAGCCCCGCAGGAACAGATCATCCAGCGTGCCCTCGACCTCGAGAATGTCTTCGTTCGCGAGGTGATGGTGCCACGGCCTGATATCTTCTCCCTGCCCGGCGACATGCCGCTCGATGAGGCCTTCAACAAGGTGGCCGATGAGCAGCACTCCCGCGTACCTGTGTACGACCCACAGCGTGGCGCGGAGCACATCATCGGCGTGCTCTACGCCAGGGACTTGTTGCGCTGGCTACGGCATCGTTCTGTTCAGGCCACTCCCGCGCATTTTCCCAGTTGGTCGAGCGATCTGAAGGTTCGCCACCTGATGCGCGAGGTGTTGGTGGTGCCTGAGACCAAACCGCTCCCTGACCTCTTAATGGACTTCAAGCAGCGCAAGCGCCATCTTGCCGTCGTCGTGGACGAGTTCGGCTCAACTGCCGGTGTCGTCACCGTCGAAGACATTCTTGAGCAGCTGGTGGGCGAAATCGAAGACGAGTATGACGTCAGCGAACCCGTTCTCACCGCGGGAGACGCGTCCATGGTGCTCGACGGGGCCACCAATATTCGCGATCTGGAATCGGAATACCACATTAAGGTTCCCCGCGATGAAGGCTTCGAGACGCTCGCCGGATTCGTCCTGGCAACCTTGCAGCGCATTCCCGCAACCGGCGACAGCTTCGAACACGACGGCCGCCGCTTCACCGTCGTCGGCATGGACGGCCTGCGGGTCGAGTCCGTCAAGATCGAGGCTCTCGCGCCGCAGCCGCCCTCGTCCACACAGGCTGTGGCATAGTGCGCCAAACACTTGAAACTTGAAACTCGAAACTAGAAACTGTTTCTGGTGGTCCGCTACCTCTCAACCCGCCTGCTCTACATGCTTCCCGTCATCTGGCTGGTCGTTTCGGTCGTGTTTTTGCTAATTCATCTCGTGCCCGGCGACCCTATCCAACAAATGCTCGGTGAGGGCGCTCCCGCCGCGGACATCGCCGCCGCGCGCCACGCCTACGGACTGGATGTTCCGCTCGGCACGCAGTACGTGAACTATTGGCGCGGGCTGGTTCACGGCGACATGGGCAAGTCGCTGCGCTACAACAAGAGCGTTGGGCAGATCATCGGTCAGGCGTATCCGTGGACACTGCAACTCACGGTGGCGGCCCTCAGCGTGGCGCTGCTGCTGGCGATTCCCGCCGGCGTCCGCTCTGCCCTGCATCGTAATCGCTGGGACGACCGCACGCTCAGCTTTGTCTCGTTGCTGGGCTTATCGTTTCCCAACTTCGCGCTGGGGCCCATCCTCATCTTGCTTTTCGCGATTCATCTGGGCTGGCTGCCGGTTTCAGGCTCAGGCTCGTGGCAGAATCTGGTGTTGCCGGCCATCACCATGGGCGGAGCGCTGGCCGCCATCCTCACCCGCATGGTTCGCACTTCCATGCTGGAAGAGTTGGGGCAGGACTACATCCGCACCGCCCGCGCCAAAGGATTGCCCGAGCGAACTGTCGTCTACCGCCATGCCTTACGCAATGCCATGATTCCGGTTTTGACCGTGGTGGGCCTGCAATTCGGAGCCATGCTGGCCGGCGCCATCGTGACCGAGACCATCTTCTCGTGGCCCGGTATCGGCCGTCTCACGGTGCAGGCCATTTCCAACCGCGACTACTATTTGGTCCAGGGATGCATCCTCGTCATCGGCCTGACTTACGTGCTGGTCAACTTCCTCACCGATCTCGCGTACTCGGCGCTGAACCCGCGCATTCGCCAGTAGGCCGACACCAAGCCGCTCATTTGGTGTAGTACATGTCCAGCAAGATCAGAACTGCTCCTACCGTTTGTACCAGGAAGCTGAACGTCAGCACATATACTCCGGCGAGAGTGCGGTTTTGATTGGCGGGGTTGATGCGGCCAAATTCACTTGCACTTTTAAGCGCGCTCCGAACCTCTGCTGTCCTCCCCGTCGCCAGTTTGCCGCCAATCCAGCACAAGTGCCGAAAGACGCCCCAAGTTCCAAACGGATGATATTCGCGGCACATCAACAATGTTCCGTAGGCTCCCAGCACAACTCCAAGCAGTGTGATGACCGGACCGGACCAATGCAGCATGCCTAGTAAACTCCGATGAATCCCACATGCAGTGCGTGATCGTCAAAACTGTAGTGAATTCGAAAACGTCCGGCATCGACGCGATAGGTTCGCGGCTTAAGGAAAGGAATCTCGTAACCAAGCTGCGGATCGTCGGTAAGGTCGGTCAGGATGTTGCGAATTGCGTTTCTCTCCTCGTCTGTCGGTTTGGCTCCGATCATCCGCTGAAAAGCGACCGGATCAATGACGATCTCTCTCAGGACTCGGCTCATCGTTCTGCGCTGGACTGGCGCGAGCGCGAAGGATGACGCAGTTTGCGCAACGCCTTGGCCTCGATTTGGCGGATGCGTTCGCGGGTGACTGCGAACGACTCACCCGCCTTCTCGAGCGTGTGCTCGGAGCCGTCTTCCAGCCCGAAGCGCATCTTGGTGACCTTCTTCTCGCGGGCGTCGAGCGAGCGCGGTCCCGCGGCGTTGGTCTTTTTCCGGAACGTGCTCTGGACGGCCGCGGCGGCCCCTGCGTTCGCTTCTTGCGGGAAGGCGGCCTCCAAACTTATCCCTTCGCCCCGCTTGATTCGCTCAAACCCCTCCAAGGTCGCAGTGATCACTTCGGGATGGGCCGCCAACTCCGCCGCCGCCCGTAGCGATTTGTACTCGCCCACGCTGAGCAGTACGGTTTCGGCCACGCCCTTATTGGTCAGAACGTACCGATCCATGTGGCGGGCGACCTGCTTGGAAAGCTTAAGCAACTGACCGCGTGCGGAGGTGATCGAAAGTGTTTTTTCCATGGCTACACCTCATCTGTCCAGAATAACGTCATGTACAGAATTCTGTACATAATCTACGGCGAAGCCTTGCCCGCTGTCAACTGGGAGCTTTCGATCACGAAACCCAATGTTCCGCAGGTCGGTTGGTCTTTTCTACCACTCTGAGCCCGAGCCCGCACTATCTCTTGACGGCGATCGGCGCCACGCTCCGTCCGGCGACCACCGCCGCCGGATTGTGTGTAAACAGCGCCTCCGCCGCTTCGCTGCCGGCCAGCGTGGAAACCCGCGTCCGCGCCTGCGAGAGTATAGGGGGACGCAGCTCCAGGTCGTGCGCGTCGCTGGCGACTATGTGTACGGCATTTCTCTTCAACAGCTTTTCGGCAGCCTTCTGCGACTTCGGCCCCCAGAATCCGGTGAACGCATTGGCTGTCACCTGCGACAGACAGCCCATCTCGATAAACTCCTGGACCGTATTCAGGTTCTTCATCAGGTGTGCGTTGCGCTCGGGGTGCGTGATGATCGGCACCATCCCGCGGCTGACTAGCGTCCGCAGCAGTTCGCCGGCGTTCGACGGGATGCCGTGATGGTCAAACTCCACCATCAGATATTGCGTATCGCCGACGGCGAACGGCCGCGGATCGTCCATGGCGGCCTCAATGTTTCGTGGCGAAAGGTGAAAATCGCAGCCGATGGTGAAAGTCAGCCGCCCTTCCGCCACTTCGCTTAGCGTCGCCAGCATGTCGGTAAAGTGTTCGCGGTCGTATTCATAGTGGCCGTCGCAATGCGGCGTGGCCACGATGTGGGTGATGCCGTCGCGCACCGCCATGCGACACATGCGCGTCGTGGTCTCCCAGGTGTCGGAGCCATCATCGATGCCGGGAAGTATGTGGCAGTGAATATCAACCATCTCGCCAAGCCAAAACAAAATGAACCACGGATCTACACCTATTTTCACGGATAATTCTTGATCATCAAAATCCTAGAAAGAATCCGTGTTCATCCGCGTCAATCCGTGGTCAAAGGTCCTTACCCATACCTCTCCTGCAGAAACACCCCAATCTTTCCGTACGCCGCGTGCAGCACGTCTTCCGGCGGCAGGAAAACGATGCGCATATGCTTCGTTCCAGGCTTCTGCCCGAAGCCCGAGCCATGCACCACCAGCACGTGCTTCTGCTTCAGCAAATCGGTGACGAAGGTGAGGTCGTCCTCGGGAATGTCGAGTGACGGATGCGCGTAGAACGCTCCTTTGGGCGCGACCAGGCTCACGCGCGGCGTCCGCTTTGCCCAGTCCGCCGTGATTTGCGCGCGACGGCGCAGCTTTTCCAACATCACCGGAATGTGGTCCTGCGGGCCTTCCAGCGCGGGTTTGACGGCGTGCTGGAACGGATGCGGCGCCGACAACCGTGCCCGCAGCAGCCGGTGCACCGCTTCGAGGTAGTTATGCAGCGCCTCGCGCGGACCCGTGGCAATCGCCCATCCAATGCGCCAGCCGGGAACGAGGTATGCCTTGGACAAGCCATTAAACGTAATGATCGGTACGTCCTGCGCCAGCGTTGCGATCGAGATATGTTTCGCGCCCGGTTCGTAAATCAGCTTGTCGTAGATCTCGTCGGCCAGGATGACCAGGTTGTGCTCGCGCGCCAACTCCAGCACCTTTTCCAGAGTTTGCCGTGACATCACTGCGCCCGTCGGGTTGCTGGGATTGATGAGCAGGATCGCCCGCGTCTGCGGATTGATCTTGCGCTCCATGTCGGCAAGATCCGGTTCCCAGCCGTTTGCCTCGTCGAGGTCATAAGCATTGGGAGTCGCGCCCAGCTTGGCCAGCACCGCGCCATACAACGGATACTCCGGGCTCGGCGTCAGCACGTTTTCGCCCGGATTCACCAGCGCCGTCAGGCAACTGTCGATGACCTCGCCGCTGCCGTAGCCGACGAAAACGCTCTGGATCTCCTTGAACCCGTTGGCCTCGGCGTGGTTCCGGATCGCGTCCACCGCCGGCTGGATGCCCAGCGACTCGCCGTAGCCATTGAAGCCGTCGCGCATAGCTTTCTCCACCGCTTCAATCATGTGCGGAGGAGTGGGGAAGTCGAACTTACATGGATCACCGATGTTCAGGTACAGAATCTTGTGCCCTTCGCGGGCGACCTCGTCGGCGACCACGGCGAGATCGCGAATGGCATAGCGCACATTCGCCATGCGCTTCGCGGCGACAATTTCCGTTGCAGTTTTCGTAGGCATGATGATGACCTCGATACAAACGGACGAATCCTGCCAACGTCCATTATCTATGAAGCCCGATTACTAAAGACGAATCAACCGCGGATTTCCGCAGATCCACGCGGATCACCAACGAGCCTCAAAGATCCAATCCGATCCGCGTTCATCCGCGCAATCCGCGGTTGCTTTAGGTTTTTCTGACAACTGACTACTGACAACTGACTACTGCTCTCGATCGATCTGCGCCTTTTGCAGCTTGTCCGAGTAATCCACATACACCGATTTCCACTCGGTATAGAAGTCAATCGCGCCGATGCCACCCTCGCGATGCCCATTCCCCGTGGCCTTCGTTCCGCCAAACGGCAAGTGCACTTCCGCCCCAATCGTCGGAGCGTTGATGTACGTAATCCCGGCATACAGATCGCGCATCGCCGTGAACGCCTTGTTCACATCTTTTGTATAGATCGACGACGACAGCCCGTACTCAATGTCGTTCGCAATCTCAATCGCCGACTCCAACCCATCGCACGGAATCACGCTCACCACCGGCCCAAAGATTTCTTCCTGCGCAATCCGCATCTTCGGATCGACATCCGCAAACACCGTCGGAGCCACGAACCAGCCATGCTCCCACGCGCCGCCTTCCAGCCTGTGCCCGCCGCACAGCATCTTCGCGCCTTCGCCTTTGCCGATCTCGATGTACTTGAGGTCGGTGTTCAGCTGGTTTTCGTTCACGGCCGGACCCATATCGATGGACTCGTCGAGACCGTTGCCGACTTTCAGCGCTTTCGCGCGCGTCACGTAGCGGTCGACGAATTCACGATAGACGCCCTTTTGCACGATGATGCGGCTGGTTGCTGTGCAACGCTGCCCGGTCGTGCCGAACGCGCCCCAGAGACCGCCCTCGACAGCGAGGTCGAGGTTGGCGTCGTCGAGGACGATCATCGGGTTCTTGCCGCCCAGTTCGAGCGAGCAATGCTTGAAGCTCTTCGCC
>Ga0207862_1000612_pt1 | contig 10781 bp, 8 predicted proteins | sample LuqExpMetageno81_FD_187838 | JGI IMG/M metagenome (GOLD analysis project Ga0207862, IMG submission 187838) | Tropical forest soil microbial communities from Luquillo Experimental Forest, Puerto Rico - Sample 81 (SPAdes) | ecosystem: Environmental > Terrestrial > Soil > Tropical forest ... | reverse complement strand
TCCAGAGTCCCGATCAGACCATGAGCTTGGTCGTGCGCACTGCCCTTCCTCTTTCGTCCATCCTTCCCGCCATAAAGAACGCCATCTGGTCCGTCGATAAGGACCAGCCGATTTTCAATGTCCGGCCTATGGACGAAATCATTTCCAGCGTCACCTCGGCGCAACGCGTGGCTTTCCTCACTTTGGACGTCTTCGCGTTTCTGGCGCTCGCCCTCGCAGCCGTCGGCATCTATGGCGTCACTTCTTATGCGGTCGGTCAGCGTATCCACGAGATCGGCGTTCGCATGGCTTTGGGTGCGCAGCGTTCCGACATACTCCGCCTAGTCATATTCCACGGGATGAAACTCGTTTCTGTCGGCGTTCTTATCGGGTTGCTTGCATCTCTGCTGTTAACACGCCTGATGATTGGGCTCCTTTTTGGCGTCAGCGCCACGGACCCGCTCACTTTCGCCGCCGTTGCTTTTCTGCTCGTTTGCGTTGCTCTTCTGGCCTGTCACATTCCCGCACGCCGCGCCTCGCGTGTCGATCCCATGGTCATTTTGCGCTACGAATAGCGTTTAATTCGCAGCGTTTCAGGAATTTTGGTCTGCTTAGGCGGCCTTACGTAGAATCTAACCATGCGAACAATAATACGAACACTCCGCTTGCCTCTCGCGCTGTTTGTCTCATATTCGCTTGTACTCGCCACGAATACTGACCCTTTCTCAAACATTCCTGCAGACAGGCGTGAAGCTTTGTCAAAACGGACTACCGCGTATGTGGAAACGTATAGAGCAAGGAATTGGGAACAACTGTACGGCTTCGTCTCTGACGTAGGCAAGGGTGGGGCAAGCCAGAAGGTATTCGTCGCTGCAATGCAGGCGTCTCACGGAAGGAACGTCGCACAGGACCCAGACCTTCAAGATTTCAAGCCGGACCGAACAAAGAACAACGCAGATGGCTACGATATTTACGGATGCGGAAAAGCTCGACGCGAAGGCAGCGCGTATAAGGCGATTGCAGTTGTGCATGCAATTTTTGAACACAATGACTGGTACTTCACGGGGTGGAGATTTACTGAATTTCCCAATGAGCCATGCAAGGCGCTCTCCGACCCCAAGTGGGAGCCTGAACATGAAATGGGATGGAACACACCGATGGAAGAACTAACCAATTTCAAGCAGCAAGGTGCTCCCAGGCACGTCGACGCACCCAAATAGATCCAAGGGCCTGATAAACGACGAAACCGGTAGAGTTGCTCCGAGTACGGACCGTGCTTCACTGAAGGGCTGTGTGCCTGCGTCAAGCTGTGCAACAGCATTGATTGCATCCGACCAGACGGAGACCGCTCTTGCCCGCACGAATCCCCAATTGATGGTCTGTAGCGGCTTGCGATTCTCGACGTGTTCCGTTTGCGTTGTTTTTGCGTTGTTCGTTGGAAAATGATGGGTAGGGACGGGGTATGAGGGGTAGCTAACTTCCTGTCTTTTCAACTAAGTCGTTTGTCCGCGGTGCCCTTTCCCCGATTACGAATCGGCTGCTCTACCACTGAGCTACCTCGGCCCTTCGCACGAATAACGGATCAACCGTCCACTATCACTGTGCTGGACAATGCCCGCCGCGAACTTGGAATTGCACGCGAGGGAAAACCGTCAATCAATTTTATCTGCGGCACCCAGGTTTCGCAAGCTGCCGCCTTTTTGCATTTTCCCGACAAACACATTGCGCGGATTTGCATTCACTGACCTGAGCGGTCCCAACCCGCGGTGCTCTACCTGGAGAACGGGTACATCGCCCAGGCAATTCCAATACCAACGACGAGGAACAGCAAGAAAGACCACAGGATGTATTTGACCCGGTCCTTGGGCTGGCGGCGTCCCAGAAAACCGAACGCGACAGAGATCACCGCCGCGAAAAACAAAAACGCCTGGAAATGGGTGAAGTGAAACAGGCTCGTATAGTTCACGCTTTCCTGCCCCGCGCCGCTTCAAAGGCATGCAGAGCTGCCAGCAGATTCAGCACACCGGCCGTGGCAAGAAACCTTGTACCGTAGTCGCCGCCCGCATGCGAAACGTCGGCGCCGGTGCGCTCCATAAAACGAGCGAGAAAGTAGAAACAGCCTGTGCCAAGGTCCGCGATATAGCCCAACGTGTCAAAGGCGTCGTTGCCGTTGGAGGTAAAGACGTTCCCTCGCATCGACGCGCCGGCGATCACGAGCAACCCGACTGCGACAAAAACAACGAACGCGCGCCCCCACATTCGTTGCAGTGCGTGCCCTAAGCCCGGCACCAGCCAACCCGCGACAGCAACCGCCCAAGCGCGGTTTTCACTAGCGGCGGACGCGGACTCTTTTCTGGCGGGAACTGGCGCCTCGGGCACCGGGACAATTGGTGCGCTTTGTTCAGTCATCGTCTGGACACTTCCTCAGGCCAGCAGGGGCAGGATCTCGGACTGCACCGCTCCGGTCACTTGAGCTTCTTTCTCACCGACATATACGTCCACTTCGCTGCGCACGCCGAACTCCGGGAGATAAATCCCCGGCTCCACGGAATTGCAGGTCAAGGGAATCAAGTGGCGCTCGTCGAATGTCTCTAAACCATCCATATTCACGCCGTTTCCGTGAACGGATTGTCCGATGTTGTGGCCCGTGCGATGGAAGAAATACCTTCCATAACCGGCCTTTTCGACCACCTGCCGCGCGGCCTTGTCCACCTGCCATCCCTGCAGCGGTTTTCCCGCGTGCATACTCGTGCGGATCAACTCCACGGCTCGGTCGCGGGCCTGCCGAACGACATCAAATATTTTTGCATATTTTTCCGGAACTTTTGCGCCCAGATAGCCCATCCATGTGACATCGTAATAGACGCTGCCGGCGTTTTTCTGCTTTCCCCAGACGTCCAACAGCAGCAGATCCCCGGCCCGAATCTGCGAGGACTTTTGAGCTGTGGGACCATAGTGCGGGTCGCTGGCGTTCGCGTTCACCGCGATATCCGGGCCTTCTTCGGTCTCGATGCCCGCTTCGGCAAACTTTCGAAGAATCCACTGTTGCAAGTCATATTCCGTTATGGCTGTTTTTGTTCGGACCGACTGCGCCGCATGCGCAAATGCTTGCTGCACAATCCGATCGATTGCTTTTCCCGCGGCGAGATGCGATTCGAGTTGTTCCTTACTCCAGCAGGCCTCGTATTTCTGGACCAGATCCGCGGAACTGAGAACTCTTGGGCCGGAACTGCGGACCAATTCAATCGTTCCCGCGTCGACCATGCCGATGTAAGGAATCGCGTTTTGGGGCGAGTATTGCATCGCGATTTTTTTCGCCCGCCCGAGCAGTTTCTTCAGGTTCTCGCGCAATTCTTTCTGTGCCGCATAATATGAAGTTTCTCCCGGCATCGCCGCTAGGGACCCTGCTTCAATCTTGTGCACAAGCTTTCTAGGCGTGCCTTTAGCGGGCACAAAATAAAACCATCGGCGCGTGCGCATGCCCGGTGGAAGTCCCAGGATTCTATGAGCGATCGGGTCCCGGCCGCGAAAATCATAGAACAGCCAGCCATCCAGCTTAGCGGCACGCAAGTCCGCCTGCATCTCTCTGATATTCACGCTCATCGCGAGGGTTCCCTTCTCGTTTTTCATGGTCCCAGCAGGTCGACCCGGATTCTAGCAGCCAGCGACAAGGTTTCAAAACCCGCGGAGGGACCAATTGCTCCACCACTGGTCTCCAGTTACAATTGAAGTTGGAGCGTTTCAGCAGGGTTAATCAGTATTGTTGTGGACCGGCGAGTAGTTCCAGGGCACATGAGCGCAGTGGAAATGACCGCCGGCCGCTCCGGCAGGCGAGTTAGGGTGTTTCAGGGCTTTATTTGTGTTCGCAGATTTTGAGCAAGGGAGGGGATCGCAGATTGTGCGGAATTGCCGGCTTCACACATAAAAACTGGGCACCACCCCCGGATCGCGTTCGTGAAGCCACGGACACACTGCTTCATCGTGGCCCTGACCAACAGGGAGTCTTCTCTTGCAGCCTTTTCTCAATGGGTGCGGCCCGGCTGAAAATTATCGACCTCGACTCGGGCAACCAGCCGATCCATGCGGGCGACGGCAATTGCGGCATCGTCTTTAATGGCGAAATCTACAACCACCTGGAAATTCGCAAGGAGCTTGAAGCCCTCGGCCACCGCTTTGAATCCCATTCCGACACGGAAACCGTCCTGCGAGCCTTTCTCGAGTGGGACATCGCGTCTTTCTCACGTCTCCGAGGCATGTTTGCAATCGCTGTTTGGAACAAGGCGGAGAAGCGCCTCGTTCTCGCGCGCGACCGGATGGGGATCAAACCCCTTTACATTTCGAGAGTAGGCGAGGAACTCTTCTTCGGCTCAGAACTCAAGTCCCTGTTTGTGCATCCGGAGATCGATCGAAGCCTCAGCATGGAGGGGCTCGATTGCTACCTGGCACTCAACTACATTCCGTCGCCGTGGACGCTGGTGGGGGGAATTGAGAAGCTTCCGCCGGGCTATTGGCTCGAGTGGCGCGATGGCGCTGTCTCAAGCGAGGCTTACTGGCAGCTTCCCTTCGGCGTCGATTCGAACTGGACGCTGAACGCAGCGAAGGAGGAGTTGGATTCGCTGTTGGCGAGTGCCGTTCGCGAGCACCTGATTTCCGACGTCCCCCTTGGCGTGTGGTTGAGCGGCGGCATTGATTCCTCGACGATTCTGCATTACGCCACAGAAAACTGCCCTTCCCGCCTGAAAACCTTCTCGATTTCGTTTCATGGACGGAGCTTCGATGAAACAGAGTACATCGGTCGAGCCGTCAAGCAATATGGAACGGACCACCAGGAACTTGACCTGACTCCTGAGTCCAACCTGATCGGGGCGATCCAGCAGTTTGCCTACTATTCCGACGAACCGAGTGCGGACGCGGGTGCGCTTCCGGTCTGGTTTCTTTCGCAACTCTCCCGAAAGAGCGTCACTGTAGCGCTAAGCGGCGAGGGCGCCGATGAACTGTTCGGCGGGTATCTTACTTACCCCGCGAATCGAATTTCTTCGCAGGTTCGCAAACTCCCCCGCGGCCTGCTCAATCTGGGCCTCGCGGGAATGCACTATTGGCCCGTCTCGGATGACAAAATCAGCTTCGATTACAAGGTCACACGTTTCCTTCAGGGCTCGCTGATGCCTCCCGGGAGAGCGCATCTCTACTGGAACGGCACGTTTACAGACGACGAAAAGCAGTCGCTGTTGAACCGGCGCTCCTCAGGCTCTCTGCAGAAAATCATCGCCGAGTTGAGAAGCTTGCCGCCAACGGATGACGATCTGGCACCATATCTGTGGCTCGATCAAAGGTACTTTCTGGCCGACGACATTCTTACCAAGAGCGACCGCATGAGCATGGCGCATTCGGTCGAAGTACGTCCGCCCTTCCTGGACCATCGTGTCGTGGAATTTGCGGCTAAGCTACCAGCTCATCTGAAAATCAGAGGCAAGCGCCAGAAATTCCTGCTGAAGGAGCTGATGAAGGACAAACTGCCGCCTGCAATCCTGCAGCGGAAGAAGATCGGATTCGATATTCCCGCGCATGAGTGGCTACGAGGACCCTTGCGCGCTCTGCTCCTCGAAACTTTGCAGGAAGGGCTTTCCACTTACTCCGACCTGTTTCGCCGTGAGGTTGTCGAGCGCTTTGTAGAACAGCACCTCGAACGCAAAGCAAACCTGGGATACCACTTATGGGGGCTGCTGATACTTTTTTTGTGGATGAAAAAATGGAGAATTCGGACAACTGGCGCCGCGACCACGAATCAGTTGCTGGAAGCAAAAGCTGGTTCCCTTACCTAACCATCCTGCTGATTACCGGCGCCATTTATCTGGGTTGCATAATTTCGCCGCCCTCCCTTATGGATGACGTCGATGCGGTACAGGCACAGATCGCGCGAAACATGATCAGTTCCGGCGATTGGGTCACGGCACACATCGATGGTGTTCTTTACCTTGAAAAAGCGCCGCTTATCTACTGGATTATCGCGGGATTCTATAAGGTGTTTGGTGCGTTCGACTGGGTCGCGCGGATCCCCATCGCGCTTTCGGTCATCGCCTTGACCTGGCTGACGGCGGCCTTCGGAACCTGGGCGTTCGGCAAACGCGCCGGCCTCTATGCCGGGCTGTGCGTGGGCACTTGCATCGGTCTTTTCCTCTTCACCCGCATCCTGATTCCCGACGTGATGCTTACATTCACGATCGCATTGTCGATGTGGTCGTTTCTTCGAGCGCTTGACGACGAAGAGCCTCGGCCGCGGCTGTGGGCGTTTTTGATGGCGGCGAGCATTGGCGTTGGCCTGCTGCTAAAGAGCATGATCGGCGTCGTGTTTCCCGTGGCTGCAGCTCTCATCTATCTTTTCGTGACCAAGCAGCTGTTTGTCGCTCGAGCGTGGCAGCGCCTTCATGTGATCAGCGGAACCGCTATTGCGCTCGCGATCGCCGCACCGTGGCACATCCTCGCGACACTGCGGAATCCACCCTATTTCGTGTTTACGTTTCACAGCGGGCCGGGTCAATACCATGGGTTTCTCTGGTTTTATTTCATGAACGAGCAAGTGCTGCGCTTCTTAAACATGCGCTACCCGCGCGACTACAACACCGTGCCGCGCCTCTGGTTCTGGCTCTTTCATTTTGTTTGGCTCTTTCCCTGGAGCGTGTATTTCCCTGCGGTCGCCAAAGTATCGTTCAAGCCGCTCGATCGTGCCGGCAAGACCCGGCTTCTCGCTCTTTGCTGGACCGGCTTCATGCTGATTTTCTTTACCTTATCGACCACGCAGGAGTACTACTCCATGCCGTGTTACCCGGCCCTTGCGCTTCTGCTGGGTTCGGCCATGGCTGCGGGGGGCGATTGGATTCGCCGCGGAACTCGCGCGCTCTCAGCCATCTCTGTGCTGGCGGCCGTCGCCACCGCAGTCATCTTTTACCTGGTGCGAAACACACCCGCGCCAGGCGATATCTCCTCAGCCCTGGGACATCACCCCGGCGCCTACTCGCTTTCGCTTGGACATATGCAGGATCTGACTTTCGCGTCGTTTGCTTATTTGCGCTTACCGCTGGCGCTCGCCTCGATAGCGTTCTTGGTAGGCTTCGTGGGAACGCTTTTCTCTGAAGAAAAGCACGCGTTTTTGGCCGCGTCGCTGATGATGGTGATTTTTTTCCATGCCGCCAGGGTTGCTATGGTCGCCTTCGACCCGTTTTTATCGTCGCGTCCGCTCGCTGAAGCCATCCGCCGCTCGCCTGAAGGCAAGTTGATCATCGATCACCATTACTACACATTTTCCTCGGTATTCTTTTATCTGAACCGCGACGGGCTGCTGCTGAATGGGAAGTTCCACAACCTAGAATATGGAGCGGCAGCTCCGAATGCCCCTCCGGTATTCATCACGGATTCAGGCTTTGTGACGCTTTGGCAAGGGCCGGAACGCTGCTACATTGTCGCAGACCACTCGGCAACGCCACGCCTTGAGAAACTCGTGGGGCACGACGCGCTTAATGGAGTCATCTCGAGCGGCGGCAAACTTGTTCTCACGAACCAGTCGTTCCCGGGGACGTTCCCGCTGCCTGAAACCAGCGCAAATACCGCGCACCTTGAACCCGGTTCGGCGCATCTTTATTTGGCAAGAGGGGTTCATCCGTAAGTGCGTGCACCCGCGCAGGATGAGCAACCAGCGAAGAACGTGCTTGCATTGCTTCGGTAGGGCAAGGTAAAAACAAAAGAACCACATAATAGAGTGGAGGAGGCTTCATGAAGATTGCCGTATTGGGCGGCGACGGTTACTGCGGCTGGGCAACAGCCCTGTATTTGTCTCAGAAGGGTCACTCGGTTGCCGTCATTGACAACTATGTCAGGCGACTTTGGGACCACGAACTGGGTGCGCAAACGCTGACACCGATTCGGCCGCTCGCGGATCGCCTGCGTGTTTGGCAGAATCTGACCGGCAAGACCATTGAGATGTTCACAGGCGATATCACCGAATATGATTTCCTCTCCTCGGCACTGAAGTCATTCGAGCCCGAAGCGATTGTCCATTTCGCTGAGCAGCGTTCCGCGCCGTACTCCATGATCGACCGCAAGCATGCGGTCTTCACGCAGGTGAACAACGTCGTCGGCACGCTGAATGTTCTCTTTGCCATCCGCGAATTTTTCCCGGATTGCCACCTCGTGAAGCTGGGCACGATGGGCGAGTACGGAACGCCGAATATCGACATCGAAGAGGGCTACATCTCCATCGAGCATAACGGGCGAAAGGACGTGCTGCCGTTCCCGAAGCAACCAGGCTCCTTCTATCACCTCTCAAAGGTGCACGACAGCCACAACATGATGTTTACATGCAGGATTTGGGGACTCCGGGCCACCGACCTCAATCAGGGCGTCGTGTACGGCACGATGACCGACGAGACCGCAATAGATGAAGCGCTGATCAACCGGTTCGACTACGATGACGTGTTCGGAACCGTCCTGAACCGCTTCTGCGTGCAAGCCGCCATCGGGCAACCGCTCACGGTGTATGGAAAGGGCGGTCAAACGCGGGGCTTTCTCGATATTCGCGACACGGTCCGTTGCATTGAGCTCGCGTGCGAAAACCCCGCGGGCAAGGGCGAATGTCGCGTCTACAACCAGTTCACGGAACAGTTTTCGGTGCTGGACCTTGCGAAAATGGTGGAGACGGCAGGCAGCAAGCTCGGCTTGAGCGTTGAAATCGACCACATCCCCGATCCCCGTGTCGAGGCCGAGCAGCACTACTACAACGCCAAGCACTCGAAGCTAATCGACCTAGGCCTGAAGCCGCATTATCTTTCCGATTCTCTGCTCGATTCCCTTGTGAACATCGCGATTCGCTACAAGGACAACGTCGACCTCTCATTAATGCTGCCTCAGGTCAACTGGCGTCAACCCAAGAACGACCGGCACGTCCAGATCAGCATGCCGGCGAAAACGTCGGCGCATTACGCCGGAGCAGACCAGGGCGCTACACCGCAACTTAAGACAAAGAAGTAAAAGTGTAAGCCGTGTTCGGAGGCCTCTCCAGGCGTCAAGCTGGCTCATGAGCCTGCCTGGAATCGGTAGCCGATCCTCAGGTTCGCTCGGCCTCAGGCGTGGCGTTTGGCGGAGCCGCTGGCACAAATCGGCCTTCCTGAATCAAGTAGTCGATCCCGCGCCACCGTATGGTACTTCGAGTGAAGCTGGCCAGCCAAATAAGGAACGCGAAGGCGTCCCAGAGCGGGAACAGCAGCATCTTCTTCCAGATGCCGCTTTGCTTTAATCCCCAAATGCCAATTTCCCATGCAGTGGCTGCGCGACAAAACGCGTAGCCGCCGAGATAGGCGATGGCGATCCACGCCTGGGGCGCTCGGATGGCCGCTAGGATTGCCCAGGGCAAACCAAACGTGAAAAGCAGCCCAACGTGACCCCAGGGCCGCATGTGGCGCATCACGGTCATCCACCGGAGACGTTTGTGGAGGAGATCGAGTGGCGACTGAAAATCCGCGACCGTCTCGACGGCATAGGGCAAAAGTTGCATCTCATAGCCCTGCTCCGAGACTAACCTCCCCAAAAGCAAATCGTCTGCCGGCCGATTTTCGATCGCTTGATAACCTCCGAAGCCGGCGATGCGCGCGCGGGTCGTAACCATCGTCTGCCCGAGTGCGAACTTCACACCGTCAAGCTGCCACGCAACGAGAAGACCCGGATAGAAATCTGAAATCATTCCGATAGACTGAAGATGCTGCACAAAGTTCGTTTCTTCGATGGAAACATACAGGCAAGTCACGCCACCGACTTTGGAATTGGCCAGCGGTGCCACAACCGTGCGCAGGTAGTCGGGCTGAACGCGCACATCAGCGTCGTTGATGACCAGAATGTCGTATTTCGCTTCCGCTACCAGACGCCCGAGCTTCGCGACCTTGTCATTTATGGCCTCCCGTTCGGAGCCATACAAAATGCGGATGTCCACATGCGGAAAATCGGCGGCTAACCTTTCGAGGATCGCTACCGCGGGATCGTTCTGATCATGCACGCAGAACAGCAGCTCATACTGCGGATAATCCTGCCGGCAATAACTCGCAAAGTTCTCGTAGGCTTCCGGATCCAAACCTCTCACTGGCTTCAGGTTGCTCACCGGCGGGGTGAACGTCGTATTGGGAGGGGTATTCTGCCCTGCCCTCCTGAAGAACCGCCAGGAGGAATAGAGTGCGAGAACATAATAGACGAACGGCGTCGCAGCCAAAACAAAAACGCCGTAGTAGGCAGCATTTTCTAGCATGGCGACTCAGGCGTCTCAACACGACGAATTTCGTCGTTAGGATTTGATGTTGAGGCCTGCGATTTCGGGACTCCCTTCCTTCTGCACTTAAATCCAGGTACTGGGCTTCCTACCCACGTATTCCTTAGGCCTGCCGCGGTAGTTCCCGATAGAGTACCAAAAATCCCGACAATACGCAGGCTTTCGAAGGGCTTGCGCACAGTCCCGGCTCACAGCTATTCCCGCATTTCCCTTACAATGATAGGAGAAGGTTCTGCTCGGATATTTACTGCCGGAGAGCCGGCGCAAGCACATAGCAAAGGCAAATCATAGACCGCATGAAAGAATCGCATGGGCTTCACCTCAAAACCTACCTGTTTATCTTTCTCATCGTCATTTTTGCTCCGCTGGGAAACACCCTGCTAGGCAAGGGGATGAAAAGTGTCGGTCAAGCAAGGGGTTTTTCTCCGGCGGCACTGCTCGAGACCGTGATTCGCATCGCCACCTCGGGCTACATCTGGCTGGGCATTGCTTCGCT
>Ga0207862_1000611_pt1 | contig 10790 bp, 7 predicted proteins | sample LuqExpMetageno81_FD_187838 | JGI IMG/M metagenome (GOLD analysis project Ga0207862, IMG submission 187838) | Tropical forest soil microbial communities from Luquillo Experimental Forest, Puerto Rico - Sample 81 (SPAdes) | ecosystem: Environmental > Terrestrial > Soil > Tropical forest ... | reverse complement strand
AATGGCCCGAGCGGAACCGGTGGCGGAGATCTGGTGTGTAGGAAAGGCTTTCCAGAATAACTTGTTCCAGCGAATCAAGGCCAATATTAATGGTGTGCCGCTCCGTCTCGCAGACCAACCGGATCTGGCAGCGCGCGGAGCAGCGCTCTTAGCTGGTCTCGGCGCAAGAACCTATGGATCGATAGAAGAAGCCCTGCAGATGACTCGTGGATTTTGGCTCACAAGATCTCCCGAAAAAGCGCTGCAGCAGGCATATCAGGAGGGCCAAGTACGTTATAATCGCGTGCGTGAAAACGTGCGGCTACTTGCTCAAGAGTTGTATATGTACTAACGAGTAACACATTGGTTCGAAAAAACCATCAGCTTTCGCACAAGATCAGATTGGGCCAGTGGACCGAACGCATATCATAATACTCACAATATCCATAATATTTAGACTGTTTCACCGCTACACTGTGGTTCTTTTGTAATTCGCCTCCCTAACCCTTTTTGCTACCCCCGCCCCTCGCCTGCCTCCGAACTCAACCTTCTTGCATCCGCGATCCCTATACCATTCTCGTTTTCTTCACTTTCCCTCTTATCTGACCTGTTCCTCTTTGTCCCCGTCGACAAATCGCACAGAGCCTTAGCGCGGTGGCGGGGCGTTGCTTGCAACGCCCAGGGGAGCCGCAAGTGACTCTCCCTCCGAAAACGGTCCGGAAACAGGGCCTGGCGATTGTTTCTGCTCCTTTTGGACCATTCTCAGATGGTCCAACCCAATCTATCTTCAACGGCATCCACCACGGTGTTGTCTAACGAACAAAGAAAAGAGGCGGCTATGAGAGTGGCGACCAAATTAATGATCGTGCTGATTACGATCGCGCTATGTGCGAAACTAAGCGCTCAGCAGACTGCGGTGATTATTAATCTTAGCGAGCAGACGGCTTACTTGCTTAGAGATGGCCGGGTCGCTTTCGTTTCGCCGATTGCTTCGGGTAAAGAGGGCTGGGGAACCCCGATCGGGAGCTTCAGGGTCATCAGCAAAGACTTGAACCACCAGTCCGGAAACTTCGGTCTGATCACCGACTCTTACGGCAGAATAGTGAATCCGAACGCGACTCCGGGCTCATACATCCCCCGGGGGTGTCACTACATGCCTGCTCCGATGCCGTACTTCATGGAATTCCGCAAATACGTCGGGATGCATGCGGGTTATCTGCCTGGCTACCCGGCATCGCACGGTTGCGTTCGGATGCCCAGAGACCTTGCTGCTGAGTTTTTTGCACGGGTACGGATCGGCACACCGGTGAAAGTGATCGGGAGCACCAGAAATCTAACACGAGTCAGGAGAGCAATTCCGATTGTTCAGCCTGGCAATTCCAGGTATGCCACAGCCTTTTCTAATCCCACGCAAGTGTCTGGGAGTGCCAGAAATTTAGTGCAAGTTAGGAGGGCGCTTCGGGTCGTTCAGCCTGGCCGTTCCCGCGCAGGTAACGGGGTCTAGAATCCTTGAAAAGCAAACTCAGCTAACTGAGGAATAAAAAAGACCCGGGCTACCACACCAAAAACATTGAATAGCAGGTGGACCACTCCGACTTGAAGCGCCTCGGCCGACTTACCAATCGAAGCTAGCAATGCCGTCAGGCAGGTACCGACGTTTGCCCCAAAGACCAAAGCAATCCCGGGGATTTCAGGTTAATTAAGACACAATGAGCCAAATCCCGGCCAGAGCCGCCAGGATGATTCCGTACGCCACGGTCGGTATGAATGTCTTTTTGAGAATTGCGCCCTCCTGGTTTTTCAAACCCAAGACCGCGCACACCGCAACGATGTTGTGGACTGCGACCATATTGCCCATGGCCGCTCCGACTGTTTGCAGGGCTAGCATCGTCGTTGAAGATACCCCGAGGTCTTGAGCAATCCTGTTCTGCGGATATTGAGGCGAGTCGAAGAAGACGCTGTCGTTCTCCCAGGACGATTGAGATAGAAAACAGAAGCCCAGGCGTTGGCCTGGGCTTCTGCGTCAATGCGCTATTCGCGCTTTCCTCCCCGAAATTACCGCCTGGCCTGCATCGGTGCCATATCTCTCAGGATAGGTTATCGATTCAGGCTAGCTGCATCCCTGCGACGTTCCGCACTCCGTGCAGATGCCGCACGCGCCAGCACGAATTACTTTCGTGCTGCCGCAGTTCGAACAACTGATGCCCATATACATGTTTCCCAAAGCCTCACGAACCCTCTCTGCGTGTGTCTTTGATAAGCCCGTTCCATTCGTGGCATGCCCCGGCGTCCCCTCCGAATTGGAACGGCTCGTGATCACATCGATGATCTCTTTCTCAGCCGTCCTTGGCAGTTCCGCAACCGGGCGATTGATCGCCTTTTTCTCAATATCGGCGATCTCTTTCATTGGTAAATCAGGCTGCGATCGGCTCGGTGCCGTGGCTTCCTTGTAACCTTTGATGAATTGGCATCCAAGCCACCGGAACACGTAATCGGTAATGCTTGTGGCGTTGCGTATATCCGGATTCTTGGTGAATCCACTCGGCTCGAACCGCTGGTAAGCAAACTTCTTTACGAGGCTTTCGAGAGGTACCCCGTACTGCAAGGAGAGAGAGGTCAAGGTCGCAACCGTGTCCATCAGTCCACCAATCGTACTTCCCTCTTTCGCCATCTGAATAAACAACTCTCCAGGCTCACCGCTCTCGTACAGACCAACGGTTATATAGCCTTCGTGACCGGCGATCTCGAATTTGTGGGTAAGCGAAACGCGCGTATCTGGCATGCGATTCCGCGACGGCTGCTCGACTGTTCCGCGAAGTGTCTCGACCTCTTCCTCGAGGTCCCTTATTCTGCCTCGCAGCATTCCCGCCTCGGGTGCCTCTTCTACACCCATGTCCTTTGTCTTTTTCGTATTAAGCGGAGCGGAGCGTTTCGATCCGTCGCGGTAGATCGCCACCGCCTTCAGGCCAAGTCTCCAGCCTTCGATATAGGTGTTCATGATCTCGTCGACCGTCGCGCCGTTCGGCATATTGACAGTCTTGGAGATTGCACCGCTCAGAAATGGCTGACAGGCAGCCATCATCCGCAAGTGTCCCAGATAATGCAGACTTCGCTCGCCCTTAAACGGTTTGAACGCACAATCGAAGACATTGAGATCTTCCCCCTTCAGCCCGCTCTTGATGACGCCATGGCTTTCCGGAATAAGAACATCTTCGATCGTGTCATGTTCATTAATATGCGCCATGATCTTCTGGATCTGGTCGGGAGCATAACCCAACTTTTCCAGCGCCGGTTTTACCGTCTGGTTGACAATCTTGAGCATGCCTCCCCCAGCAAGAAGCTTGTATTTCACCAACGCGATGTCCGGTTCAATCCCTGTCGTATCGCAGTCCATCAGGAACCCAATCGTCCCGGTCGGTGCCAGGACGGTGACTTGCGCATTCCGGAACCCAACCCTTTTTCCGACCGCAATTGCGGTGTTCCAGATCTCGATCGATTCTTTCTTTAAATAACCGAACTCGATCGAATCATCTATCCTGTTACAATGTTGGCGGTGCAATCGGATAACCTCTTGCATCGAGTCCATATTGTCTTCTGCAACCGTCTTCGTAAACCCGGTCGCCCTCGAATTACAATATCCGGAGAACGAGTCCTTCTCAGAGGCTATCCGCGCGCTCTGGACGTAGGCCTCACCGGTCATGATGGCAGTAATTGACCCGGCCAGCACTCGCGCTTCATCCGAATCATAGCCTAGTCCGTAGCTCATTATCAGAGCGCCCAGGTTCGCGAAGCCGAGGCCCAGGGTCCGGAATATATGACTGTTCTCTGCGATCTCCTTCGTCGGATAACTCGCGTTATCAACCAGAATTTCTTGTGCAGTGATGAACACCCGCACCGCTGCCTTGAATTTCTCGATGTCGAACGCTCCATCCGGTCGCTTAAATTTCATCAGGTTCAGCGACGCCAGATTGCAGGCGGTGTTATCCAGGAACAGGTATTCTGAACAGGGGTTCGTCGAATTCTGGCGACCTGTTCCTTTGCACGTATGCCATTTGTGGATGGTCGAGTCGAACTGCATCCCCGGATCACCGCAGATATGCGTCCCTTCGGCGATCTTGCGTAGCAGACTGCGCGCTTCCTTTTGCTCGCATGGCTCCCCACTTACCACTTTACGCGTCCACCATTCCTTGCCGTCGATCGCCGCGTTCATGAACTCGTCACTCACCCGAACTGATAGATTTTCGTTCTGGTACATGATCGAGCCATACGCTTCGCCATTGTAACTGCCGTCGTACCCCTGCTCGATCAGCGCCCAAGCCTTCTTCTCTTCCTTAGCTTTCGCTTCGATAAACTCTTCAATGTCCGGATGCCAATCCTTGAGCGTGTTCATCTTGGCCGCTCGCCTGGTCTTGCCGCCACTCTTCACAACGTTCGCCACCTGATCGTACACCTTGAGGAACGACAGCGGGCCACTCGGACGACCGCCGCCACTCAGCTTTTCACGCGTGCTTCGCAAGGTCGAAAGGTCGGAGCCCGTGCCGCTCCCATACTTAAAAAGCATTGCCTCGCTCGTCGCCAACCGCATGATGTCTTCCATCGTATCGTCCACCGACTGGATGAAACAGGCAGAGGCTTGAGGATACTCGTATTGCGTAGGCGCTCGCTCGGCCTCTCCTGCATCACGATTGAAGAAGTAATTCCCTTGTCCACACCCTCTCCCAATCCCGTATTGATGGTAGAGTCCCACGTTGAACCAGACCGGACTGTTGAATGCTCCATGCTGATTCAGGCAGAGCCAGCTAAGATCGTTGTAAAAAACCTCCGCAGAGCCATCTTCCGCAAAGTAACCGTCTCTCAGCCCCCAATCCGCGATCGTTCGCGTCACCCGATGCACCAACTGACGAACCGAGCTTTCGCGACCCCCCTTGCGCGGATCCGTGCCATTCGCGGTGTCGCCATAGAAATATTTCGACACTGCGATCTTTGTCGCCAGCGCACTCCAGGATTTTGGGACCTCAACATCCTCCTGACGAAAGATCACCTTCCCGCTGTCATCCGTGATCTCGGCTGTGCGACGCTCCCATTCGATCTCATCAAAGGGCGAAACGCCCTCCTGGCTGAAAAAGCGCTGAAGCTTCAATCCGCTCTTCTTCCGCGCTGGCGATCTGCGTCCGCGCGGTCTCAAATCACTGGTCCGGACACCTGTTTTCAATTTAATCATCTAGGGGCCTTCCTGAATCCGCTGCTAAAAACTTGTTAATAAATGCCCGTTTCTTGGCCAAATTCCTGTGCTTAACCTGTGATTTCCCGGGGATAAGTGACCTCACAACCCATTATATAGCACAAACGTCATCCATTAACACTAGATATTGTGTTTGCATCAAGCAAAAAAAAGATTTCTTTTTTCCGGTCAACCGGTGAACTTCTCCTCCTCCTCGAGCGTAAGCGAAGGCTCCAGCCTTTGCTTCGTTAGTTTTCCGTTTATAAAATTAACTGAAGTTAAAAGCGAGGAAGGGCATTGCCTGCCAACTGGTTGGGATAGAGCCCGCAAAACACGCGAAACAACGCGAGGGGAAGAAGGGAAAGGATTGCAACGGCTGAAGGGCTAGTGCAACGCAAGACGCGCGGAACGCATCCCTACCGCGCTGTCGAGATTTTCGCGTCTTTTAGCGCGTTTCGCGGGCCCGTTTCTCGACTCGGATCAACGAACCTCTGATTTTACCTCAGTCTTGGTCGTATTCGTCGCGATCAATCGCTTATCATCTGCCAGTTCTTTCACGGCGCGACTGATCGGTTTGTCAGAGATCGCCACCCCGGTACCTACTGTGATCCAATTAAAGACTTCAACGACGTCGCTCGAACGCATTCGGATACAGCCATAACTGGCTTTCGTGCCTAACGTATCTTCCTGCGGAGTTCCATGGATGTAAATACATCGATGAAACGCATTCTTGTTTGCGTAGTCCAGACCGCGCAACCAAATGATGCGACTCACGATCGGATCCCGTCCGGGTGCGTTCACCGAAAGAACCTCGCCGGTGTAGCGTCGGCCTTGAAAAACTCCACCAACCGGCGCCGTGGCGCCAATCTTCGTCGCGACAGCCAACCGCCCTGTCGGAGTGCACCAGCTCCCCAGCGCATCTCCTTCCCCGTACCGTGATGTCGAGATTCTGTACGTCCGGTACACCTTGTCGTTGACCACGACAGCCAGTTTCTGTTCAGGAATGCTAACGACGAGTTTCGTCTCGAGAACCGGCACCGGTGTCGGCGCGGGCGAAGCGGCAACCACCAGGCCCTGATTTTGCGGCGGCACCGCTGCCGCCGACGGAGATGGTGCAGGAGAGGGGTTCTGAGCGCGGCCGAATGCCGCAAAGTTGGCAACTAATAGCGCGATTACAAAAAGCTTTCCCATCCTGTTTATGCCACTGAAATGTCCTGTTAGTTCCACTGAAGCCGCACCATACGCCGCCAGATCGAGCTGCACGCTACGTATGCGAAACCAATTTGAAACAACATTAGAAACGGTACTGACAGAAATTCGTGATTTTGAAAAGCATGAAATACAAAGTACGTAAAATACACTGCAAAAGTAAATTCGACCAGAGGGGTCAATGTCCGCACCGCTGAATACCGACTGCCTTCCCACCGCTGCTTCGTTTTCTCAATACCGTACTTTGGCGTCCGGCAGAAGTCTGATCTCCGATTGAAAAGTGCTTCCAGTACAGCCCGCGCATTGTTGATCGACAGACCAATGCCGAGCGCGAGCACAAAGGGGAAAAACCAAATCTCGCGCTTCCAATCCTTGGGATAAAGCTCCCTCTGAGCACAGAGGAAAAAGACTGCAGCCGACGCCGTGGTCGCCACAAAGATCGGGACGTCAATCCACAGCACCCGGACGGCACCGCCCGCCGCCGCCGAACCCAGGCCGCTAGACGCTGGCTGCAGCACCACGCAGAGAAGTACCAGTAACAGGTAGGCGAAATTTGCTGTAAGGTGAGCCGTCGCTTCGATCTTAATAAATAAGGGCAGCTTGCTCCGCCAGATTCGCGGCAACACCTTTTTGCATGTCTGAATGGAACCCTTTGTCCAGCGGTGCTGTTGCGATTTGAAGCCGTCGATGTCGACCGGCAGCTCCGCAGGTATGACAATATCAACCAGAAACACGAACTTCCATCCTCGCAACTGCGCGCGATAACTCAAATCCAGGTCTTCGGTCAGCGTGTCATGCTGCCAACCGCCCGCTTCGCGAATGCAGCTCTTCCGCCATAAACCTGCTGTGCCGTTAAAATTGAAGAACCGACCCGTGCGGCTCCTCGCAGTTTGCTCCAATACCAGATGCCCATCGAGCAGGATCGCTTCAGCGCGCGTCAGCCAGGAATAGGAACGGTTGATGTGCCCCCATCTGGTCTGAATCATTCCCACCTTTGGGTCCTTAAAGTAGTGGATGCTTTCCCTCAGAATGTTCGGCGGCGCAACAAAGTCGGCATCCAAAATAAAGAAAAATTCACCCTTCGCTTTCTGAAATCCGTGGTCCAATGCCCCGGCCTTAAACCCAACGCGACCCTCTCTTCGGAGTACGACCGCGTCGAAGCCGAGCGCCCGCAGCTTCGCAACTGCATGGTCTGTCAGGCCCCTCGTTTCGTCGGTCGAGTCATCCAAGACCTGAATTTCCAATTTATCCGTCGGATAATCGATCCGGCCGATCGATTTCAGCAGGCGCTCAATGACGTGCATTTCGTTGTAAATCGGGAGCTGGACCGTTACGATCGGCAAATCAGCAAATCGCGAATCAGCTGCCGGCTTGTAGCGACGATTTCTGAAGTACAAATAAATGATTGAATATCGGTGAATGCCATACGCCGAAAGCCCGAGAACCACGATTAAATAACAAATAGTCCAAAGTAGTCTCCCGACTTCTCCATGCATATTAGTGAGTGACTTTCAGAGGGTTAAGGCCCGAAAATCCCGGCGTCATGATGCCCATTTGACTCTTACGGTCAAGCGGAAATCCTTGACAGAACATCTCTGGCAAGTCCCCGATAACAACTATATCTTTCAACCGAGCACGGATGATTATCGGACTGTTGCGCCTCATTTACGTTAACCTCCTTGTCGTTTTGCCCTTGGCTTTGGCCGGGATGAGCAAAGCCGAGGTAAACTCGGACCTCTCCGAAGATTCTCATTTTCGGGAAGAGCTGGGTATCAATCAATACACCACTCCCTCAATAGGAAAACTGTTTGATACCTTGGATTCACTTAAGCCTATTCCTGCCCGAGAGTTGGCCCGTCCTCCTCGGGCGCTCCGTCTCGACAATCGCGTAAGATTCGCTCTCAGTTTTGGCATTCTCATCGGCGACGGATTCCTCGCCGTCGTGGGCGAAGACGCTAAAGAGATTCCATCTCTTGGCCGCGAACTGCTTCGGCGTGCAAAAGGACTTGGTGTGCAGCAACCTGTGAGCCGGCATTGCAAGCAGCTACTGGATCTGGCTAAGCAGTCCGACTGGAGTGGACTCCGTAAAGAACTCATCGTCACCCAAAAGGACGTGGAAACAGCCATGTTGGAATTGCGGGATGAGGAGATGGCCCATCTCCTTAGCCTCGGCGGATGGATCCGCGGACTGGAAATAGGGGCGGCAAGTGTCGCGAGAGACTTTTCGCCGGGAAGAGCTTCCGACCTCCGCCGATTGGATCTGCTCGACTATTATCTGCAGAGGCTGGACACGTTTTCTCCTTCTTTAAAGTCCACCCCGCTGATCTCTAAGATTACCTCAGACCTAAACGACGTGCGCCAGAAACTCAGCGCGGATCAAGCGCTCTCCCAAGCGGACGTGGTCGCCATCCAGAATACCGCCCATAACCTCGTTACGCTAATCGAGGAAGATCTCGCTACCGCCTCCGTTAGGTAAGCGGGTGAGAATTCGGGTGAGAGGTGAGAGGCGTCCGGCCCGTGGTCTCCGATGATGCACGGGCGGCGACCATGTCACGTCGCGCGATCCAATATTGGACAAGGGACGCGCGATCCGGCGTTGCCTGTCCAAGTAACGTGCGACGGTCAAAGATCCAGAACGACGACCGTAAGCGTAAGCGAAGGCTCCAGCCTTTGCCTGTCACGGCGCGCCACGCAGCAAGGCTGGAACCTTCGCTTACGCTTATGTTACGAGAGACTGCCTCTCGGCCAAAATCGAAATTATCAAACATTTTATTCTTGTGTTCTGATATCAGATAGTTACAATTCATAACATCGTTATTGAAAGTTCTGATAGTCCGCGATGAGCCGCTGCTCACAACCTTCTGCTCCGCGTCCGGATATGGTGAAAGCCGTAGCCGAGATGCTCCAAAACCTGGAGCAAATCTCCCCTGATCCTTCCATCATCGGCCGTTGTCCTGAACTTCCGGGGGTGGTGTTGGATAAAGTGTTGGCTACCTGTCTCGATCGAGACGGCGCCGAATATGCCAAAGTCAATCGCGATTACGAGGCCTTGAGAGTCGATTACTTTAAAGCGCTCGTCGCACATCCGGTTGGCAGAGTTCTCGCCTTGCTTGCGGTAGGTCCAGACGGCGTTGAATTGATGGAACTGGGCCGAGCGCCGGCTTTCGTCCGGGAAGTGCGCTACAACCGGGGCACGCCAATCCGCGGAAGGCGCGATTCCTACAATTGTCACCACATCGTTCCAAAAAGCGTCCGACCCGAATCCAACGCGATTTCCATTAACCATCCAACAAATTTCGTCGTTGCCAAAACCATCCGGCGCGGTCGAGATCAATCGGAAAATCCGCACCACCTCTGGCACAGTTTGTTCCTTCATCCCCAAACCCATAACGCGCCGGCTGAACCCATACCGGTTTATGTCGTCCGCCCTTTGTTCCCTTTCTATCCACCGATCACTCAGGGGTTCCACACGGCCGAAGAACTCCGAAAAAAGCTGGCTTCTCTCGGAGCGCCGCCCCTGCCCGAGATTTGGGAACAGCGAATTCTGGAGTTCTCTAAAGCGTCAAAACACAGGCCCTACGTTGTTCCGAAAGAATTTCATGAGATAACTCAAATATTTGGCGATTTATATAAAACCCAGAACAAAGATCCCGCAGTAAACCAGCAACTGCGCTCCAGCCTTGCGGAGAAGGGTGCACAATTGGCCGCCGAATTTTTGCCAGCCGGTGCTTATGTTGATGGCAAGCCCCTGCCGGCCGATCATAAACCAAAAAGATCGATTCCGGTGATCGAGACAAGCCAAAAGCCCGACCCGATTGTTCAACTACTCTCAAACCCGCGGAAATCACGTTCGACGAAACGCCACCTTCAAAAGCCCACCATTCAACCACAACCAACCCACCAGAAGGTTTAGATCATGGCCCTGAAAACTCGTTATCTGCAGGAATTAAGTGATCTCTTGGTTGATGACCTCAAGAGGTCCCAGTACTACCGAGAACTCCCGGAGCATGAGCGGCACGATCTCGACGATCAAATCAAGGAGGAGTCGTTGCATGGACACTATCCCCTGCTCCCCGGCGGCGATGAGGAGGCGCTCGAAAGGCTTTCCGAGGCTTTAAAAAAGGAACTCAGTGTCTCGCTGCCGTCGTCATTTGCGCACATCCTCCGTCAAGTCGACGGCTTTGTTGAAAATGGCGTCTCGCTTTATGGCGTCGACGCTGAGTTCCGCGACGACCAGTTCGATAGCGGACCCGGGCTTCTAGCAGAGAACCTCGTCAAGTGGTCCCACTTTGGCGAGATGATACAAAAATTTCTATTCTTTGGAGATTCTGATCTCTGGTTCTTCGCTCTCGAACTGAACACCAGGCGCGCAGTCGCTCTA
>Ga0207862_1000610_pt1 | contig 10799 bp, 14 predicted proteins | sample LuqExpMetageno81_FD_187838 | JGI IMG/M metagenome (GOLD analysis project Ga0207862, IMG submission 187838) | Tropical forest soil microbial communities from Luquillo Experimental Forest, Puerto Rico - Sample 81 (SPAdes) | ecosystem: Environmental > Terrestrial > Soil > Tropical forest ... | reverse complement strand
CCCCTTTAGCAAAGGGGGGAAGAAAAATGCCGAATTTATAGCGTCTTAATGCCAAAGGTCAAAAAAATCCTCTTCTGGAGCACCAGTCTGGCGGCCCTGCTGGTGCTGGGGAGCCTGGGTTACGTCCTTATCGAGGGCTGGAGCTTCTTTGACGCCCTGTACATGACCGTCACCACCCTCAGCACCGTGGGCTATGGCGAGATCCACCCCATGGACCAGGCAGGGCGGGCTTACACCATGGTCCTCATCCTCACCGGGGTGGGAGTCATGCTTTACATTGTCGGGGCCCTGGCTAAAGTGGTGGTGGAAGGGGAAATCCAGGAAGCCCTGGGAAAGCGGAAGATCAGGCGACACGTGCAAAAACTCAAGGATCACTATATCATCTGCGGCTTTGGCCGCCTGGGCGGCATCATCGCCAGGCAATTGTCCCATGCCAAAATCCCCCTGGTGGTGGTGGAAAACAACCCCGAGGTGATTGCCAAGCTGGAGGCCCAGGGGTATGATTTCGTGGCCGGCGACGCCACCCGGGAAGAGGTCCTCATAGAAGCAGGTATCGAGAGGGCCAAGGGCCTGGTGGCCGTGTTGCACACGGAGGCCGGCAACGTTTACATCGCTCTGACGGCCCGCAGTCTCAACCCCAAGCTCTACATCGTGGCCCGGGGGGAGGAACCGGGCTCCCAGCAAAAGCTCCTGCGGGCCGGAGCCGACCGGGTGGAGTCGCCCTACGAGATGGGCGGGCGCAAGATGGCCCACAGTATTCTGCGCCCCACGGTGGTCACCTTCATGGAACTGGCCATGCAGGAAGGGGTGGAGTGGAGCATGGAGGAGATCGCCGTGAGCGAAAAGTCCCCCCTGGTGGGCGTGCCCCTCATGGATACGGGCATCCGCAAGGACCTGGACCTCATCGTCGTGGCCATTAAAAGAGCCGACGGCACTTCGCTCTTCAATCCCACCCTCCAGACCACCCTGCAGGGCGGGGACACCCTGATCGCGGTGGGCATGCGGCATAACCTGGAAAAGCTGGAGGAGATGATGGGGCCCCAGTAGGAGACTCACTGGTATTCAGATTTTCTGATCCCTAAGGTATGATAATCTTCTTGCTCCAACTCCACGGAGGCTAAAGTGTCTGGAAAAATAATCGGCCGCGAGGTCAGCATCACTTTCTACGGTCACGCCGCCTTTAAACTGTCCGGCCAGGGCGTCACCGTGGTCATCGACCCCTGGCTCAGCAATCCCCTCCTCAATACCCCGGTCTCCGAGGTAGGGCCGGTGGACGCCATCCTGGTCACCCACGGCCACGGCGATCACGTCGGCGAGACCGTGCCCCTGGCCCAGGCCACCGGGGCCCAGGTGGTGGCTATTCACGAACTTTCCCAGATCCTGGCTGATCTGGGCACGCCCACGGTCATCGGCATGAACAAGGGGGGCACGGTCACCATAAACGGCCTTGCGATCACCATGACCACGGCCGTGCACTCCTCCACCGCCGAAGTAGGGGGGCAGACAGTCTCCGCCGGCGACCCGGGGGGCTTTGTCATTACCTTCCCCAACGGCTTCACCGTTTACCATGCCGGAGATACCGCGGTATTCAAGGACATGGAGCTTATCCAGGAACTTTACCACCCCGAAGTGGCCCTGCTCCCCATCGGCAGTCACTACGTCATGAACCCCAAGGAAGCGGCCCTGGCCTGCCGGATGCTGAAACCGCGGTTCGTCATTCCCATGCACTACGGCACCTTTCCGGTGCTCACCGGCACCCCGGAAGAGCTCAAGGCTCTCCTCAAAGATCAACCGGCAACCCAGGTGCTCCCCCTGAAACCCGGGGAGACCGTGGAGTAGCGCTACTTGAGGGGAGGGCCGGGGGAGCTGCGACCCATATCTCCCTCCCTCAACACTATCTTCTCCAAGGAGCATACATGCGGCGGCGAAAGGTGTGGCAGGCGTTTCCGGAACGGTTGGATCTGGTCCAACAGATGAGTTTCCATCATGGCCTGCCGCCTCTTATTGCCAGGCTCTTGCTGAATCGCGGGCTTGCGGACCCGGAGGAGATCCTGGCCTTTCTGGACCCTGGCCTGGAGCGTCTGGCGTCCCCTTTTGACCTTCCGGACCTGGATGTGGCGGCCGCCCGCCTGGCCCGGGCCGTGCGCCGGAGTGAGCCCCTGGTGGTGTACGGGGACTATGACGCCGACGGCCTCACCGCTGCCAGTCTTTTGACCCAGTTTTTCCAGGAACTGGGCCTTCCCTGCACCACCTACATCCCGGACCGCCTAACCGAGGGCTATGGCCTCAACCAGCCGGCCCTGGAGAAGCTGGCGGCCCAGGCCCGGTTGCTGGTGACCGTGGATTGCGGCGTCAGCGATGTCGCCGAGGTCGCCTGGGCCCGGGACCACGGCCTGGAGGTCATCATCACCGACCATCACGAACTCCCTCAGGAGCTGCCCTCCGCCCTGGCGGTGGTAAACCCCAAGCGGGCCGGGGAGGCCTATCCTTTTGAGATGCTGGCCGGGGTGGGAGTGGCCCTGCTCCTGGCCCTGGGGGTCCGGGCCCGGCTCCGTGAGGAAGGCTGGTTCAAAACACACCCTGAGCCCAATCTCCGGGGCTACCTGGACCTGGTGGCCCTGGGGACCGCCGCCGACGTGGTTCCGATCCTGGGGGAAAACCGCATCCTGGTGCGTGAGGGGCTCAAGGTCCTGGGGGAGACCCGGCGGCCGGGGTTATTGGCCCTGAAAGAAGTGGCCGGCATGAACGGCAAGACGGTCAGCTTCCGGGATTTGTGCTTTCGCCTCGCCCCCCGGATCAACGCCGCCGGACGCCTGGGCCAGGCCCTGGGGGCCCTGCAATTGCTCCTGGCCACTGATCTCAATCAGGCCCGGAGCCAGGCGAGAATCTTAAACGAGCTCAACCGCCGGCGTCAGTCCCTGGAAGGAGAGGTCCTGGAACAGGCCAAAGGCCTTATCCGCCAGCAGGCTTTGGATCGGCGGCCGGTCATGGTCCTGGGCCGGGAGGGCTGGCACCCGGGGGTCCTGGGGATCGTGGCCGCCCGCCTGGCCGAGGAATTTCACCGGCCCGTGGCCCTCGTGGGCCTGAAGGAGGGCATAGGCAAAGGTTCGGGCCGCTCCATCCCGGGGTATCACCTCTTTCAGGGACTGGAGGCCTGCCGCCAGTATTTCCTCAAGTTCGGCGGCCATGAAGCCGCGGCTGGCTTTGTTATTCGCCAGGAAAATCTCGCGGCCCTGCAGGCAGACCTGGAAGAAACTTTTTTGGCCCAGACAGGAGAGCTCCAGTTGCGCCCCACCCTCAAGGTGGACGCGGCGGTGGAGTTCAGCGACCTGGACCAGGGATTCTATCAGCACCTGGAGCGCCTGCGCCCCTTCGGCCCCGGAAACCCCGAACCGGTTTTCATGTGCGAGGGCGTGGAATGCCTCACCTCCCGGGTGGTGGGGGAGCGCCACCTGAAGGTCCAGCTTTCCCAGGGCGGGGTGGTCATGGAAGCCATCGCCTTTGACCAGGCCCCCCTCCACCCCCTCTCCGGCCCCCTGGAAGTGGCTTTCAGCACCCGTTTTTCCACCTTCATGGGCCAGATCACCCCGGAACTCATGCTCCTCGACTGGAGCCGGCGCCGGTAAAGCAGCCAACAGATGGAGCCTGGCGTTCACTTCGGTTGATTAAAGCCACCGCGGGAGATTTACCCTTGCCCGAGGGTCCTTTGTGTGATAGAGGAAAATAATTCAAGGGCCAGGGGCCCCAAGGAGGAAGTATGGCTGGGGGCGTAAATAAGGTGATCCTGGTGGGCAACCTGGGGGCAGACCCGGAATTGCGCTATACCGCCAGCGGCACGGCCGTGGCGAAATTCCGCATTGCCACCAGCGAGTCGTTCACCGATAAGCAGGGGCAGAAACAGGAGCGCACCGAGTGGCACCGCATCACCGCCTGGGGCAAACTCGCCGAAATCTGCGGCCAGTACCTGGCCAAAGGCAAAATGGTCTATATCGAGGGTAAAATCCGCTCCGACACCTGGGAGCAGGACGGCGTCAAGCGCTACTCCTATGAAATCGTGGCCGACACCATGAGGATGTTGGGCGGGGGAGGCCGGGGGGAGCGGGAAACTGAGGCTCCCTTTGGGCCGCCGGAGGGAGGCGTGCCGGAGGACGATATCCCCTTTTAAGGGACCTCTGCAAAAATCTTGCAGAACAGCAGCCCAGGGCGGCAATATGCAGGCAGAAGCGCTTGTTCCGCGCACTAAGACGCCTTAAGAGAACTTTTGGTCTGATGAAGGGATTTTAGCCGGTCCTCATTTAGTCAATGAGGTCATTCCAATCCTGGCACCCACTACTCCATGAAAAGCCGAGCCGCGCTGCGCCAAGAGATCCGAACTCTCCTCGACAAGGGAAATTTCCCGGCGCTGGTGGCCCTGGCCGGCCGGGAGAGTCCGGTGACGGGTCTGCTCCTGCAGTTCCTGTATGACCCCCGCGACCCCCTGCACTGGCGGGCCCTGGAGGGCCTGGGCCATGTCGCCCACGGCCATCCCCGACAGGTGCAAAAGATCATCAGCCGGCTCCTCTGGCTCTTAAACGAGGATTCCGGCAGTTTCGGGTGGGGGGCGGCCGCCGCTCTGGGGGAGATCGGACGCCAGGAGGTCTCCGTGGTGGCCGAGATTATCCCCATGTTCTGCGGTTTTCTGGACGAGACCTTCTCCCGGGCCCCCATGCTCTGGGGCATCGGCCGTATGGCAGAGGTACACCCGGAGAAGCTGCATGAGGTGGTGCCGTGCCTGTTCGACTGCCTGGAAGATGAGGACCCCCAGGTCCGGGGTCTGAGCGCCTGGGCCCTGGGCAATCTGAAGGAAAAAAAGGCCCGGGAACCGTTGGAAAAATTGCTGGCTGACGATTGTCCGGTAGTGCTTTACGATCAGGGGAATTTGCGCTCTACCACCGTGGCGAACTTAGCCCAGGAGGCACTGGCTGCCCTTAAATGAGCTTGCCATTTTTCCCCATGAAAGATAAAAATACTGGCCAATAGCACGCCTGATTTCGCCGAGGAAGGAAGTAACGGATATGCTTTTGTTGATTCTTGTTTTTGCCGCGGGTGTTTATGTGGGCTACAAGTACCCCGACCAGGTGACCAAGGCCGTGGACAGCACTAAAAAACTCTTCAACGACATCAAAGACAAACTGACTAAGAAAGAAACACCGCCTCCGCCGCCGCCTCAGTAAGGGAGCAGGGGGCTGCGACCCTGGCCTCATCCCTCACCTGGCTCTGTTCAGGGTACCAGGGCGATCACTGCGGCCTGGCGGCCCGTGATCCCGTCCCGGCGGTAGGAAAAAAAGTCCTCTTCCCGGCAGCGGGTGCACAATCCGGCCACCTCGATGTTTTCGGGCTTGAGGCCTAGAGCCGTGAGTTGGTCGAAGCTGAGCTGCCAGAGGTCAAAGTAGTTCGGGCGCACCTGGTATTTCCATAACTCCGGGGGAAATTCCCTCTGGTAGTTCCGGAATTCAGCGCAGCAGGGTCCCAACCCGGGCCCGATGGAGGCGTGCAGGGTCTCGGGACGGGAACCGAAGTGCAGGGCCAGGCGGCTGATGGTTGCCGCCAAAATGCCTGCCACCTGGCCCCGCCAGCCACAGTGGGCGTTGGCCACCACCCGACGCTCCGGGTCATAGAACATCACGGGCTGGCAGTCGGCCTGTTTAATGAGCAGGCCCAACCCGGGTTGGGCCGTGATGAGGATGTCCGCCTCGGGAGCCGTCCCTGGGGGGGCGTTCTGGCCGTCGCTGACGACAATCTCGTGTAAGCCGTGCACTTGGGTAGCGTTGATGAGTTCCTGAAGCCCCAGGGTTTCCTGCACCCGGCGCCGGTTCTCCTGCACCCGGAAAGTGAGATCGCCCACGGCCAGGCTGACGTTGAGGCTGCGGTAGGGCCCGCTGCTCACCCCCCCCTCGCGGGTGAAAACCCCATGGATTAGTCCCGGAAAAGTCGCCAGACGCGGGAAGCGGTACAGTCTGACCCCGTTGATATCCACCAGTTCCATATTCGACAATTCGGCAGATTGACCGGAAAACTATAGTTGCCTGGGATCTGGTCAAATCCACATCACTGTATCACGTTTGAGGAAGGGCGCGAACATGGCCGGAAAAAAAATTCTCATGGTCCAGCACGTGGATTGGGAAGGACCGGGAGGGCATTTGCTGGCGGCTTTGGCTGAGGCCGAGGTTGATTACGAGGTGGCGGAGGCGTGGCACCATCCCTTGCCGCACCTGGACCCCTTCGCCGGTCTCCTTGTCTTGGGGGGGTCGCCCAACGTGGACGAGGAGGAGGACTTTCCCTACCTCAAACCGCTTAAGGCCATGATCAAGGAGGTGGTCGCGTCCGGCCGTTCCTACCTGGGGTTTTGCCTGGGCCACCAGCTCCTGGCGCATGTGCTGGGCTGCCAGGTGGGCCCCATGGCCAAAAAATCCATAGGGTTTATTACCGGGCACCTTACCCCCAGGGGTGAGGCTCACCCCGTATTTCAGGGCCTGCCGGCCGAGTTTCCCCTGTTTAAGTGGCACGGCCAGGGGGTGTCCATGCCGGTCCCCCATGGGCTGGAAATCCTGGCCACCTCTGCCGCTGCACCGGTGGAGGCCCTGGGCCTTATGGACAATCCCCGGGTGGTGGGGCTGCAATTCGACAACCATGCCGACGCCCGGGACGTGGCCAAATGGCTGACCAACGATGGTGAGTGGGCCCTGGCCAGGAGCGGCGTGGATTCCAAGGCTCTCCTGTCCCAAGCCCCCAGGGAGGAAGCCGCGATGGGAGAAATCTTCCGCCGCTTCATGGGCAATTTCTTCCGAATCGCCGGCCTGACCTGAGTTTTCCTTCGAATTCCTCTTCCAGTTTCAGGATCACCGGGTCTCTGCCAGGAGCCCGGTGTTGCCTGTCTTTTGTTCCCGGAAGCATGATCTTGCAAGTCTCCTAAAAGTTCTTGCAGGAAGCTGGCATCAAACTTGAATAGATTATGAAGCAAATATCTGTGTGAGGGGAACACCATGAAACGGAACAAGCGCACCACGATCCTGGCCCATGAGGACTTGACACCGCTGACGGAACACATCCTGGACAAGATGGGGAAGGAAGGCCTGGCCATCCGCAAACGCCTGAAGAGCTTTTACCGGACCCGGGCCTTAAATGGTGAACTCACCTTCGAGCAACCTCCGGAGTCTCTGCTTTGTGAGGCCGCAACAAATTGAGGGAGGCTCACCCGGGTCGGCAAAAATTTCCGTCCGTGGGGAACTCCCGTGGTACTTAAGTATGGGTGTATGATGAGAAAGTATAGACTTTTGACCAAGGGGGGAGTGATATCGTCAAATAAATGACAACCTTGGGGATAAAAGCCGGAACTTCCCCCTCTTAGTCCCGGGGTCTACCATGGGACGTCGGCGACCGGGCTGAGCCTGGAGGGCCCAGTCCAGGGATCTGGGTTTCTATTGACGCCGGTTCAGCCTGCCAGTATATTGACAGCGAGGTCCATTCAGGAGAATTTCATGCCTTGGCTGTCTTTACTGGTAACTCTCGTTTTCCTGGTCTGTGGCTGTGGCGGGGGGATACAAACCCAATGGCCCCAGAAACAAATCTTTACTGAATATTTTCGCCAGCAAGATGTGAAGCTGGGCATGAGCCGGATGGAAGTGGAGGCTATCATGGGCGCCCCCCAGATCCAGGAGGAAGGGGACTTCCGGGGGGGGCGCTTCCTGCTGTATTTTTACCGTACTCACAACATGGATTATCCTGAGAGCGGTACGGTAAAGGGCGGCTATACTCCCTTTATCTTCCAGAACAACGTCCTGGTGGGCAAAGGCAGCCGGGCCTACCTTAAGGCCGTGGACCGGTCGTCCTGGTCGGGGGATTATACTCCGCCGCCTGTTTCCCCCACCCAGACTAACCAGCGGCGGACCTGGTGAGGGGGTATTCGGCGGGGATCAAGAACCTGTCTGATTTAAGTGACGCGAGAACCAGGCGTAGGTTTCTCTGAGTCCGGTCTCCAGCGACGTTTGCGCCCGCCAGCCCATGTGGGTCAAGCGGCTGACATCCAGGAGCTTCCGGGGGGTCCCGTCCGGGTAGCTGGGATCAAAGACCAGTCGGCCCTTATAGCCCACCACCCGGGCCACCAGGTGGGCCAACTCGGCGATGCTCATATCCTGGCCCACCCCCACATTGATGATCTCGCCTTCGTTATAGTGTTCCATGAGAAAGAAGCAGGCGTCCGCCAGGTCCTCAACATAGAGGAACTCCCGCCGGGGTGTGCCGGTGCCCCAGATGGTCACTTCCTGGGCTTCCCGGGTTTTGGCCTCATGGATGCGGGGCGCATCAGCCCTGGAATGACGTGGGCGTTCAGCGGGTCAGAATTGTCCCCCGGACCAAAGAGGTTGGTGGGCATGGCCGCAAAGAAAGGGGCGCCGTACTGCCTCCGGTAGGCCTGGCACATGGTGACCCCAGCGATCTTGGCCACCGCGTAGGGTTCGTTGGTGGGCTCCAGCTTGCCGCTCAGGAGATGCTCTTCTTTCATGGGTTGGGGGCACAGCTTGGGATAAATGCAGGAACTCCCCAAAAACAGGAGCTTTTGCACGCCGTGCACATAAGATTGGTGCAGGACGTTGGTCTGGATCATCAGGTTGTCGCAGATGAACTCCGCCGGATAGGTGTTGTTGGCCCTGATGCCCCCCACCCGGGCCGCGGCCAGAAAGACATAGTCGGGCTTTTCCTCGGCAAAGAACCTCTGGACTGCCGCCTGTTCTCTTAAATCCAACTCTTTTGAGGTGCGGCCGATGGGGTTCGTAAAGCCTGCCTTCTCCAGGCGGCGCCAGATGGCGCCACCCACCAGACCCTGATGCACGGCCACGTAAACCTTGGCATCCCTGTTCATCCCTGCCGTCATGCGTAAACCTTTCCCTTCCCGATAAATCATTAATAAGCGTTCTTGTCCGAGACCGTCTTCCACACGGTCTGGCAGATGAGCTTCACGTCCAGCCACAGAGACCAGCGCCGCAAATAGTCCAGATCATAGGCCAGCCGCTGCTCCATTTTCTCCAGGGTTTCCGTTTCCCCCCGAAAGCCATTGACCTGGGCCAGACCGGTGATGCCGGGCCGGACCTTGTGGCGTAGCATATAGCGGGGCAGGTGCTGCCGGTAAAACTCGTTGTGGGCCACGGCGTGAGGCCGGGGGCCGACAATGGACATGCGGCCCTGCAGGACATTGAATAATTGCGGCAATTCATCCAGGCTGGTGCGCCGCAGGAACTTGCCGAAGGCGGTTAAGCGGGGGTCATCCCTGGTGACCTGGGGGATATCCGTTCCATCTTCGCACACTGACATGGTGCGGAATTTGAAAACCCTGATCTCCTCGCCCTCCAGGCCATAACGGCGCTGTTTGAAGAACACGGGGCCTGGAGAGGTCAGTTTGACCCCCAAGACGAGAAGCACAAACAAGGGTGCGGTGCACACCAGGAGAAAGCTCGCCAGGACCACGTCCAAAATCCGCTTCAACATGGCGTTGACGCCAAAAAATGGGGTCTCCCAGAGCGAGATGAGGGGAATGCCCCGCAAGTCGGTGAGACTGGACTGGAACAGGGAAAAGATAAACACGTCGGGGGCGAAGTAAACCGAGGCGGTGGTGTCCTGAAGCTTTTCAATAATTCCCCGCAGCCGGCCTGGGCCCGCAGAGGCAGGGCCAGATACACCATATTGACCTGATAATTGCGGACAAAAGTCACCATCCCATCCAAATCACCCATGACCGGATGAACATGAGGCTCCCCGGGCAGGGAAATCTTTTCCCCGAGCTTGTGGTCGTCAAAAAAACCCAGGAAGCGGATCCCCAGCCAGGGCAGGTCCATGAGGCTTTTGGCCAGGTGCTGGCCGAGGCTGCCGGCTCCGGCAATCACCGCAGAGCGGCTGTTGCGTCCATAAGTTCGGAAATATCTCAGGCTTTTGTTAAACCAACAGGCGCATCCCCAACAGGACCAGGGACGTGAGGACAATCCAGGGAAGCAGCGCTCCCCGGGAAAAATACGCCGTGGTTTTGGTGACAAAGCCCAAAGCCAACAGCAAACTCGCGACAATGACCCAGGCCACTACAGGCCCCGTTCCTGCCGATGATCCCCAGAATCTCCCCCTGGGGAATCGTCAGAGACACCTCTTTCAAAGCCCAAATGGTGCCGTGGCCGGGGGCGGGGGAAGACCGCGGCCGGAAAGTTCTTTTTTGCCTGAGCCTTCGAAAGGGGGCCCAGAAAACCTCGGCAAGGCTTTCCCTCAGGGTGCGGTAGGCGCCGTGATTACTCCCCAGGCGGTATTGTTTGCCCAGTTGTTCAACGGTGATGGCAATGGGATCTGCGCTATGCATGTTTTTTAAGCGTAATAACAATGCTTGATTAAATGGCCATAAAAAGGCACCAGCCTCCGGCCCCGATGATAAAAGCCACGAGACCCGTTTCGGCCAGGAGTTCCACCCAGTCGTTATAGGTCAGGCGGGTGCGGCTGAGGGTTACGGGCACGAAGCCATAAGGCAGGTCGTCGAAGGTGCCGAGCCCGGCTCCCACCAGGGGAAACTCCCGGATGAGGTGCAGGGACCCCCAAAAAGCGATGTCGCGGCCCTGGTCGCTCAAGTTCATGACCCGGGCGAAGACCGTGGCCCCGCCCAGCCACAGGGAATAAAGGGCCACCCCCACCAGAAAGGCAGTCAAAAGATAGAGGGGCCAGCGCTCCGAATGCTGGCTGGCCCACAGGAATCCCATGAGGGCCAGGCCAAAGCCCAGGGCCAGGATGGCCCC
>Ga0207862_1000607_pt1 | contig 10813 bp, 5 predicted proteins | sample LuqExpMetageno81_FD_187838 | JGI IMG/M metagenome (GOLD analysis project Ga0207862, IMG submission 187838) | Tropical forest soil microbial communities from Luquillo Experimental Forest, Puerto Rico - Sample 81 (SPAdes) | ecosystem: Environmental > Terrestrial > Soil > Tropical forest ... | reverse complement strand
CGTTGTCGGCGGGCGCAGGGCGGTGATCGCGGACCTCCTCCGGCAGGTCGTCGGCGTCGATCTCGGTATCCTTGCACAGGATCATGGTGCGTTCCACCACGTTGCGTAGTTCGCGGATGTTGCCTGGCCAGGGGTAATCTCTCAGCAGCTCGGCGGCCGCCGGCGTGAAGCCGACGAAGTTCTTGCGAAGTTCGGTGTTGAAATGGGACATGATGTCGAGCGCCAGGGGAACAATGTCTTCTTTGCGTTCGCGAAGCGGGGGAATGAAGAGCGGCAGCACGTTCAGGCGGTAATAAAGGTCCTCACGGAATTCGTTTTTCGCTACCGAGTCCTTCAAAAAGCGATTGGTAGCGGCGATGATGCGCACGTTAGCCTGGATGACCTTGGTGCCGCCGAGGCGCATGAACGTGCCTTCTTCCAGCACGCGCAACAACTTGGCCTGCAGGCTGGGCGAGGTGTTGCCAATCTCGTCGAGGAAGAGGGTTCCACCGCCCGCTTTTTCAATGAGGCCTTCCTTGCGACGGCGGGCGTCAGTGAACGCCCCGGGCTCGTAGCCGAAAAGCTCGCTTTCCAGCAGCGTGTCAGGCAGCGCTGCGCAATTCAGGCTGATGAGCGGCATCGAAGCACGCGGGCTGCTGTAATGGATGGCCTTGGCCAGGACTTCCTTGCCGGTGCCGCTCTCGCCTTGAATCAGGATGGTGGTGCGCTCACTATCGGCGGCACGCCTGGCCATCTGCAGGACCTCAGTCATCGCGGGACTCATGGTGACGATGCGGCCAAAGTCATACATCCCCTTGGCGCTCTGGACGGTATCGTGTACGCGTACCCGCAAGGCGAGCATCTCCGCGGCCCGCGTCAGCGTAGTGACCACGTCCGAGATGTGGAATGGCTTGATGAGATAGTCGTATGCGCCCAGCTTCATTGCTTCCACGGCGCGCTCGACCAGGTGATAAGCGCTCATCATCACGATAATTGTGGAGGGCGACAGCGTCTTGGACTGGCGAAGAACTTCGATTCCGTCGATGCCGGGCAGGACCACGTCGAGCAACGCGAAGTCGGGCTGCTGGTCGGCGAGGGTCTTCAGGGCCTCCTCGCCGCTGCTGGCGAGAAGCACTTCAAAACCTTCGCTGTCGAGGGCGCGCCCGATAGTGCGAAGCGTCAGTGCCTCATCGTCCACAATAAGGATGGAATACGCCATGCTAAACGATGACCTCCTCGCTGACAGGCTCCCTCCTGCCCGCCTGATGTATGGGCAGCGTGACGCGTACGGCTGTTCCCATCCCGGGATAGCTGTCAAGGTGGATATCTCCTCCATGACGTTGGATGTAGTTGCGCGTGATGCTGAGTCCTAGGCCGGTTCCTTTGCCACGCTTGGTGGTGAAGAACGGCTCGAAGACGTGAGGCAGGATGTCCTCGAGGATGCCGGTTCCAGTGTCACGCACGCGCAACTCGATCACTTCAGCGAATCGCATCTTTTCGGCGAGGACCGTGATCGATCCTCCGGCGGGCGTCGCCTGGGCGGCGTTGAGCAGCAGGTTCATCAGGACCTGCGAGATTTGGTTGGCGTCGGCGGTGATTACGGGCAGGTCGTGCGGCACGCAGTTTTGCAGCTCAAGCCCGCGGAACAACGGTTGGTGCTCGACAAAATGGAGAGCGTCGCCGACCAGTTGCGACAGGTCGACCTGGCTGAGCGTGAGCGGGCCGGGGCGGGCATAGTCCATGAGTCCGTGGACAGCCGAGGAGATACGCCGTGCGCCTTCGATGCACTGCTCGATCTCTGTGCGGCGTTCGCCCGAGGCGTCTTTCCAGTCCAACTCGAGGTGCGAGAGAATCCCTAGCAGTGGATTATTGATTTCATGGGCCGCACCTAACGCTAGTTGGGCGAGCGAAGCGTATCTCTCGAACTCGTTGAGCTGAGACTCGAACTGCATCTTTTCCTTGCTGAGTTCGCGCTCCTGCTCCAGGTTCTTGACCAGTGCCTTTTGTGCCATGTCTCGTTCGTGTTCGAGGTGCGCAGCTAGGTCGCGGGCCTGCACCACTTCGCGGCGGGCTGCGCTGATGCGACTTCTCGCAATAAAGGTCGCAACAGCGGAGATTGTCAGGCCGACAGTGAGGCCAATCCAGGGAGCGGCGGTCGAAGCGACAATGGGAAAGGCCTGAATGACAAAGGCGGCGCGCGCCGTGATAGGGACCGGCAGGGCGGCGCAAGCAGACACCAAGGGCACAACGAGCATTCAGCTCTCCTCTATGACACTGGCGCAGCCCGCTGGAACCGGCAGTGACCGGAGTCACGTCGAGGAGTGACGGAGCCTTAGCGCGCGCTGCCAGCGGACGACGGAATCCGCAATCAACCCGACCCCTGCGGGTTGACGGTCAGCGGCGCCAAGTTCTTGTCGATCAACAAACTAGCGTTTAAGTGATTCAGCCCGAGGTGGCGCTACCGTACTCTTGGCCGGCTGAGCGTTAGCACAAGGCGACAAGCAATACCACGCTGCGAACGGTCGTTGCGGCCTCAATGAATTCAAATACACTCTTGTTCTGATATCAGCGAGACCGTTAGGATCGCGTAGGATCGCGCTGCGGGCCACCGCAATTCCGTTTCTCGCACCAGTTAAGGCGTTGTTGTTTGGGGGGCTCCGAAATGGATCGTAGCGAGTGAATCTGTGCGATTTTTACCTCCGTCCGAGCTGGAGATTGATACTAAAGTGTTATTTAATATTGGCACTTCAGTTTCGAATTTCGTCGCCGCATTCCGAAAAATGTGACAAACTATACCGTTCCGGTAACCCCGCGCGCAGTTCGATTCGCGCGTGCACGGATGCCCGGTGTGACTCGGTCGAATCCATGAGTTCGAAGGTTAAACGGTTCCGCTTGTAGCCGTGCGCCTCGCTGAATCTGTTTCACGATGGATCCTTTGTTCTTCCGACCGCGCCGAAACGGCAAGACCGCACGTTCGATTGCGCGCGCCTGACCGTCGCAACTCTGGCTACATGTCTACAATGAATGCTTCATCAACTGGGACCCATGGTGGTGGCGGCGACTCGCGTCCGACCCACGATGAGGTGGAGAGGCTCGTCGCAGGCATTGAGGGTGTTTCTCTAGGCGCGATCTTCGCCCTTCGCCGGGCGCCGGACGGTTGGTTCAGCCTTCCCTTCGCCAGCCCGATTATCGAGGACATTTCCGGAATCTCGAGGCACGAGTTGGCCCACGATGCCTCAGCGTTGATTCGCACTATCCACGCGGCCGACCTTAACTGGGTTCTTGCGTCGCTGGCAGAGTCAGCAGAAAAACTCACCGATTGGAAATGCGAATTCAAGGTCAACACCCAGGCGAAAGGGTCGATGTGGCTTGAAGGCTGCGCCGTTCCCCAGCGTGATCAACAGGGGGGCACAGTGTGGTACGGGTGCGTGTCGGGAATCACAGCGCGCAAACGGGCCGAGAGCGCGGTTTACGAGAGCGAGCAAAAATTCCGTGCTTACTTTGAAAACGCATCGATCGCAATTTTGATCGTGAGTAGCGAAGGCCGGATCCTGGATTGCAATCCCGCTGGCGAACAGATGCTCGGATACGACATGGGCGTCGTCACGGGGAAGACCGTTTTCGATTTGCACCAGTCCGCAGACCATCACGAGGTACGCGCGCGGCTTGACGCACTAGCCGCAGGTGGTCCGGTTGACGCCGAAGTACGCTGGCTGCGGAGCAACGGCGCGGAGTTGTGGGTTTTGCTGCGGGCGGTACCGCTGAGGGGAGGCCGAACGATCGCCTTCTGCCAGGACATCAGCGAGCGGAAGCGTGCGGAATTGGAAAGTCTGCGCTCACGCGAATTGCTGGAAGCGTTTATTGACCATGCGCCGGTAGGCATCGCCATGTTTGACCGCAGCTTGCGCTACATCCGGAGCAGTCGCAAGTGGCAGGCGGTGATGGCGGCAACGGCAACGACCCTCGCCGGGCGGCACCATTATGAGGATGTCTCCGAAATGCCCGCCAATTGGATTGATGCTCACCAACGCGGCCTGGCGGGACAGACCGTGGTGGGCGAAGACGAATGGCTGCGTCCCGATGGAAAACGCGCCCTTCACCGCTGGCAAGTGCATCCTTGGGGCGACGCGGGCATCGATACCGGTGGCATCATCATACTATTCGAGGACGTAACCGAAGCCCGGACGATGGAAGCCGAGTTGCGCCACGCCCACAAGATGGAGGCCTTGGGCCAGTTGGCGGGAGGTGTGGCCCACGACTTCAACAATCTGCTTCAGATCATCTTCGGTTACACCGAGCTAGTCCAGGACCAACTGGCGAGCGATCGCGATGCCGCGAAATACACCTCGGAGGTGCTGCGGGCCGCGCGGCGGGCTTCGAGCCTGACGCGGCAACTGTTGGCATTCAGCCGGCGGCAAGTGTTTGCACCCGCCGTAGTGGATCTGAACGGCGTGATTACGAATACGTCGAAGATGTTGAAGCGACTGCTCGACGAAAATGTCGCCCTAGAGTTGACGCTGGACGAGCCGCTGTGGCCGATTGAGGCCGATGCCGATCAGCTTTCGCAGGTGCTGATCAACCTTTGTGTCAATGCCCGCGACGCCATGCCGCATGGAGGACGCCTCACCATCTCCACCAGCAACTGCCGGGTAAGCGAGGCCAGCCTAGCCGGGCCAGTGCACGTAGTGCCGGGCGAGTACGTGATGATGACTGTGGCCGACACCGGAGCTGGCATGACTGCCGAGGTCATGCAGCGGATCTTCGAGCCGTTTTTCACCACCAAAGAGGTGGGCAAGGGGACGGGACTGGGGCTTTCGGCCGTGTACGGTATTGTGCGGCAAAGCAATGGCCATGTCTGGCCGGAATCAGCGCCGGGGAAAGGAACACGCTTCACGGTATGCCTGCCTCGCACTGACAAGCCGGTGATCCAGATCCCCTTCGAGACCCGCAAGCCTGCTGCTGGCGGCAACCAAACGCTGCTGGTGGTGGAGGACGACCCTGACGTCAGACAGGCGGTTGCAACTTACTTGCCGACGTTGGGATACACCGTTCTCGCGGCGTTCCCGTCGGATGCTCTTCATTTGGCTAAGCAGCACGCAGGCGCCATCGACTTGTTGATCACGGACGTGGTGATGCCGGGAATCAGTGGCCCGGAACTGGCAAAGAAGGTGAGAGCCCTGCAGCCAGGGTTGCCCATCCTGTACATGTCAGGCCACATCGACGATGCGGTAACACGACACGGCGTGCTGGAATCGAAATCACCTTTCCTACAAAAGCCCTTCAACTTATCAGAGCTGGCGGCTGCCATTCGCGAGGCGCTCGCCCAGAGCTGACTGATTCAGGCACGCGCGGACGATGGCTGGCAGGTCGTCGGTGACCTCCTCGCAAGCGCGGACGCGGCTAATGTGCTCGCGGATGTGGTCTCCTACTATTGCGGCCATACAGCGAAAGCACCCTGCGTAATCAACCTGTAACAAGCCCATGTGAAACTGCGTGATGGTCGCGTGCGCCCGACGCGCAGGGAGCGGCAGTACACTTCTGAAGAAGTGGACTGAGGCCCGTGCGAAAGCGGAGGATTGTGGTTAGGAGTTCAGCAGACCGGTCAGCCAGGCACTGGTGGCGGCGGCCCCGCCAGATCGTTTGCGCTGCAGTGTGCCTAATCGTGTTCGCAGTGGCCGGCGCAGCACAGGAAGCTGAGAGCGCCGCTGACACGCAAGAGGCTGGGGCTCCGCTCGACACTTTTTTCAAGCACTCCGACAAGACCAAGTGGTGGATTTCCGGGCAGGCAAATTTCATCGCCCAGGCGCACGGCACTTTCTATTCGGCCTACAGCGGCACGAATAGTTTCACGGCGCCTACCGAGCACGCCGTCTCGCGGGTGATGACGCTGTACACCGCCTACGAGGTCACGCCGCACAATGCGATTTATTTTGACCTGGAAGAGACCGGCGGCGGTGGCTTGAGCAACGCCCTTGGCATCGCCGGGTTTGTGAATCTGGACGTGGTCCGCAATCCATCGCTCGGCCAGGCGCCGTATATGGCCCGACTGATTTTCGAGCAGATCATCCCGTTTTCTCACGAAGAGGTGGAGTCGGAGCGCACCCCGCTGGCGATCCACACCAAGCTTCCGGCGAAAGGTCTGACGATTCGCTTCGGCAAGTTTTCCATGGCGGATTTTTTCGATAACAACGTAGGGGGGACTGACAGCCACTACCAATTTCTGAACTGGACCGCCGACAACAACGGCGCCTGGGACTATGCCGCCGATACTCGCGGCTACACCTTCGGTCTGATGTTTGACTACGAGGACCGCAACTGGGGCATTCGCTTTGCAGAGGCTCTGATGCCGAAGGTTGCCAACGGACAAAACCTGGACGCCGATCTGGCGCGCGCTCGGGCCGAAAACGTTGAAGTCGAACTGCGTTATCCCCTGTTCCGCAACCGGCACACGACTCTGCGTCTGCTCAACTACGTCAATCACGCCGACATGGGCGACTACAGCCAGTCGGTGGCGCTGTACCTGAACCACGTCACCCCGACACCGGACATTACCGCGACGGAAGTGCAAGGGACCATCAAGTACGGGTTCGGCATCAATCTCGAACAGGAAATCGCCGACAACTTATACGGCTTTGCGCGCTGGGGTTGGGCCGACGGCAAGAAGGAATCGTGGTGCTACACCGAGGTTGAGAGCACCATCGAGGCCGGCATCTATGCGCGTGGCGCGCGCTGGGGGCGGATCTTGGACCGTGGCGGTGCCGTGTTCATTTCGAATGGAATCTCGGCGGCGCACCAGTCGTATCTCGCACATGGCGGACTGGGCTTCCTGTTAGGCGACGGGGCATTGAGGTATGGCCGCGAGACGATTGAAGAGGCCTTCTATGACATGCACCTCTGGCGCGGTGTATATCTCAGTGGTGACTTCCAATTCGTGAACAACCCGGGATACAACCAGGCGCGCGGCCCGGTCGCAGTACCGGCGCTGCGGCTGCATCTGGAGTTCTGAGCAGTACGCTGGGCGCTGCTAGAATCAATGTTGTGATCCTCCCATTCGTCCGCGAGATTTTTGCGGACGTGGAAAAGTCTCCAGCCTTCTTGCGCGCCCTGGCCCGGGTAAAGGTCGGCGCGGGGCGGACGCGTGTATCCGGACTCACTCCCACAGGAAAGGCCCTCTTTTACGCTTTGTTGCAACGCGCCTCATCGCGCCCGTTGCTGGTGATCGTGAACGATAACCGCGCGGTGGATGAGTTGTTGCCCGTCGTCCGCTCGCTGGCCGAGTTGACGGGAGCAGTCACGCCCGACGCCGTCATCGGCCTGCCCGCCTACGATGTACTGCCGTTCGAGCAGCAGTCGCCGCATCCGGAAATTCAGGAGGCGCGCGCTACCGCGCTATGGAAGATCGCAACCGGTGCGGCGCAGGTGGTGCTCGCGCCGTTTGCGTCGGCTTGCATGCGCCTGCGCGATGGTTCGTTCTATGCCGATCTTGCCCGGGTCGTCCGCCGAGGCGAGATGATCGATCCTGAAAAGCTGGTCGAGCATCTACGACTGGCCGGTTACAACCAGGTTGACGTGGTTGAGATGCCGGGGGAGTTTGCCCATCGCGGCGGGCTGATCGACGCGTATCCACCTGAATCGGACCGGCCAGTGCGCATGGAGCTGTTCGGGGATGAAGTCGAGTCGCTGCGCAAGTTCGACCCGGGCACGCAGCGTTCGGCGGCAGCGACGGAAGAAGTTGCTTTGTTGCCGCTCACCGAAACGCCAGTGGAGGAAGATACGCTGGCAGCCATCAATGCGCGACTGAGTGGGCATCGGGTCGCCGGAGCTGAGGAAGCGGTGGAAGAGGCCGTGCGGTACTCCGGTGTGAGCGTTTTCCCCGGATGGGAGCTGTACGCCCCGGTTGCCGGCGCGAACCAGGCGCTCTTCGATCTCTTGCCGGGCGCAACCGTCGTGCTCGACGAACCCGACACGCTCATAGAATCGCATGCTGCATGGTGGGCGAGACTCACCGACGCGCACGAGCGCAGCCTGATCGGCAATCTGGTACGTCCGGAGGAGCTGTATCTCAGTCCCGAGCAGTGGACATCGGCGCTGGGGCGATTGCCGATTCTCGCAATTGAACAGCTAGGCATCGAAGACACCAGCGAAGTGGAGCACATCGTTCTGCAGGCGCAGCCGACCATGCGCTTCCACGGTTCGGTGGCCGCCATGACGGAGGAAGTCGGCAAGCTCACGCGTGAAGGCAAGCGCGTCATGTTTGCCGTGTCCAGCACGGGCGAGGTCGAGCGCCTGGCCGATGTCTTCAACGAGTACAACCTTTCGTTCCGCATCGGCAGCCGCACCCCCAAGCCCGGCATGGAAGTGTTCGTGGACGAGTCCACGTACTTTACCGAGGATGTTGCGGCCACGACCATCGTGAAGTCCTACTTGCCTGAAGGCGTTACGCTGCCGGAGGCAAACCTCATCCTGTTTGGCTCGCGCGATCTGTTCGACGAGCCGGAAGTTTCGATTGGTCGCCCTCAGCGGCAAAAATCAAAAGTCTCGGCATTCCTTTCCGACTTCCGCGATCTCGCGGTCGGCGACTACGTGGTGCATGTCGAGCACGGCATCGGGCAGTACCAGGGACTGAAGGAAGTTCCGCAGGAAGACGGAGCTGCCTCCGAGTTCATGGTGCTGGAGTACGCCGAGGGCGCCCGCCTCTACGTGCCGCTCACGCGGCTTGACTTGGTGCAAAAGTACCGCTCGTCGGAGGGCGCGAAGCCGGTGCTCAACCGGCTGGGCACTGCGCAATGGCAGAAGACCAAGGCCCGAGTAAAGAAGGCCATGAAGGACATGGCCGATGAATTGCTCAAGCTCTACGCCGCCCGCAAGAACGCCGAGGGCCACGCCTTCGCTGCCGACAACGAATGGCAGAGCGAGTTCGAAGACGCTTTCGAGTTCAGCGAAACCGAAGATCAGATGAACGCGATCGTGGACGTGAAGCGTGACATGGAGGCCTCGACGCCGATGGACCGCCTGCTCTGCGGCGATGTCGGCTACGGCAAGACCGAGGTTGCCATGCGCGCCGCCTTCAAGGCGTTGCAGGACGGCAGCCAGGTCGCGGTGCTTGCGCCAACTACCGTGCTCGCGTTTCAGCATTTCAATACCTTCCGCAGGCGATTTGCGGCATTTCCTCTGAAGATCGAAATGTTCAGCCGCTTTCGCACGGCGAAGCAGATTAAAGAGTCACTGGCGAAACTGGAAGCCGGCGAACTCGACATCGCCATCGGTACGCACCGCTTGCTGTCGAAGGACGTGAAGTTCGCCAATCTCGGCCTGGTCGTCGTCGATGAGGAGCAGCGATTCGGCGTGCGCCACAAGGAGCGGCTCAAGCAGCTCCGCAAAGAAGTGGACGTGCTCACCATGTCGGCCACCCCGATTCCGCGCACCCTGCACATGTCGCTCCTGGGCCTTCGCGACATGAGCGTCATCGAGACTCCTCCAAAAGACCGCATGGCAATTCAAACGGTGGTTGCCGCCTGGGACAACACGCTAATTCGCTTGGCGATTGAGAAAGAACTTGAGCGCGGCGGGCAAGTGTACTTCGTGCACAACCGCGTAGAGAGCATCTACGACATCTCCGAGAAGATTCGCGAGATGGCGCCCAAGGCGCGCATTCTGGTTGGGCACGGACAGATGGGCGAAAGTGAGCTGGAGCGCGTGATGCTGGCCTTTATGCGGCACGAGGCCGACATTCTCGTCGCTACGACCATCATTGAGAACGGACTCGACATCCCACTGTGCAACACCATCATCATCAACCGCGCCGACCGCCACGGCCTGTCGGAGCTGTATCAATTGCGCGGACGCGTGGGCCGCTCTGACCGCCGCGCGTATGCCTACCTGCTGATTCCGCCGGATCGCGACCTCACCGACCTCGCACGTAGACGGTTGGCGGCTTTGAAGGAGTTCAGCGACCTGGGCGCGGGCTTCAAGATCGCCGCACTCGATCTCGAGTTGCGCGGCGCCGGTAATCTGCTGGGCGGCGAGCAGCACGGGCACATCGCCACCGTGGGCTTCGACACCTACGTCCGCCTGCTCGACGAGACGGTCCGCGAACTGAAGGGCGAGGAAGTGGTGCCCGAGATTCGCTCCGCGCTCAACCTGGGACTGGACATCCGGATTCCCGCCGATTATATCTCCGATGAGAATCAGCGCTTGCGCGCCTACCGGCAGATTGCCAGCGCCGCCGACGCCGACGCGCGCGAACGCGCGGAGAAGGAACTGGAGGATCGTTACGGAAAAGTGCCGGAAGCGGTGCGCAATCTGATCCAGTATTCCGCGTTGAAGACGCTGGCCGAGCAGATCGGGATCGAGGTCGTCGACCGCCGCAACAGCCTGCTCAACGTGAAATTTCACGCCAAGACGCGCGTCGACCCGGCTCGCCTGATGGACATCGTCGGCGGCACCCGCGGCGCGCAGTTCACACCGGCGGGCGTGCTGATGCTCCCGCTCGACGGCCAGACCGATGCCGGAACGGTGTTGCGATTCCTGGCCGAAAAGCTGGAACAGTTGCGGCCCGTGGAAGGGCCGGGGGTGTTGCGGTGAGGTCGCTGGGATTACTGATAAAGTGTGGGGGTTTGAGGACCTATTCTAATGAGCGACAAGGAAGATCAACTTAAAAGAGAGTTTGATCGTGACATGCGAAATATCCTTGAGCGCGAGGGCGAACTCGGCCTGTGCTCTACCCGTTTTCGGCAAATGCTCAACGAGAGCGATGGATGGAATGTAGCGAAGCGCTTACTTTCAAAGGGCGAACCGCCGTCGAACACGTTCACTTGGCTACGAAAACAGGGTC
>Ga0207862_1000606_pt1 | contig 10844 bp, 8 predicted proteins | sample LuqExpMetageno81_FD_187838 | JGI IMG/M metagenome (GOLD analysis project Ga0207862, IMG submission 187838) | Tropical forest soil microbial communities from Luquillo Experimental Forest, Puerto Rico - Sample 81 (SPAdes) | ecosystem: Environmental > Terrestrial > Soil > Tropical forest ... | reverse complement strand
AGATCGCTCCGGACGCACCCGCCCCGACGACCATCGGGTGCAACCACAGACTGGCGAGGCTGCCGGCGAGACCGCAGATGGTGTAAAGCGCGACAAAGTTCAGGCGGCCAAGGATTCCCTCAGCCAGCTGCCCAAGGTTCCACAGGCACCACATGTTGAAAGCGAGATGGACGATGCCGACGTGAACATAATTGGAAGTCAGGATTCGCCAGGGCTGAGACCCGAGCGACAATGGTCCCCAATTGGCGCCCCAGTGCTTAAGCTGTTCGGTCGTCGGGTTCAGGGGAGACACCCCGCTCAACACCATGGCGAGAAATACCAGCACGTTGAGGCCAACGATCATGTGTGTGGCCGAAAGGTCCAGGCTTCTGCGCGCGGCGACAGCGGGTTGCTCTCCCGCCGACAGAAATGGCACGGCAGGATTGTGCGCGCCACAATATGGACACATGGATCCCGAGGCAATTTCACGTCCACAGTTGTGGCAGGCGGTCATCCTGAACTCCAAATTTTAAGCATACACGGCACGCGATTCATACCAACGGAGGTGGCGGCGCGGGACGTGACCTTTTCAAGGCTTCCCCGTCCATGTAGATATTGCGAAGTTCGAGGGAACCTGATTCGGCTTAAGTACGTAACAGGAAACATCGGGGCGCGGTTGGCATTGAAGCGGTCCATCCCTCACTGGCAATCCACCGAACGCCGCAATAGCATGATGGCAACGTTAAACATTCAACGAAAGGAGGCCCCCGTGATGGAGTTTCTGTGCAGAGTTTGCGGTAAGCAGAAGGGCGAGCCTCAAGGATGGCGCTTGGTGATCGAATTGGACAAGCCAGGTGCGGAGACCAGGAATACGATTTTCATCGTGGACAAGTGGGATGAAACGAAAGCGCGGCATTCGCATGCAGCCTGCTTCTGTTCAAACGAGTGCGAAGAAAAGTACCTTGCTATCCGTCACAAACAGCTCGTTGCCTAGCGAGAGGCGCTGACCAATGTGGAAGCCTGGCCCGATTTTACTTTTTTGCCGCGTGGGCCGTGCACTCTTGCCCTCTATCCTGTGCTGAAGGGTGGAAAGAAGAAAGGCCGCAATCGCGCGGCCTTGTATCTTCTGGACAAATTCCGCTAGACCCGTTCGATTTTTACCGAATTCAAAACCACATCTTTCAGCGGCTTGTCCTGCCGATTGCGCGGTAGCGCCGTGATCTTGTCCGCGATCTCCTGGCCTTCCACCACCTCACCGAAAATCGTGTGGTTGCCGGTGAGCCAATGCGTAGCGGCCACCGTGATGAAGAACTGGCTTCCATTGGTATTCGGACCGGCGTTCGCCATGGCCAGTTTCCCGGGCTTGTCGAACCTGTGCGGCGAGCCTTTGGTCTCGTCCTGGAACTTGTAGCCTGGGCCGCCCATGCCGGTTCCGGTGGGATCGCCTCCCTGGACCATGAAATCGGGAATCACTCGGTGAAAGATGGTGCCGTCGTAGAGCGGAGAGTTGCTCTTCTTGCCGCTGCGCGGGTCGGTCCACTCGCGCGAGCCTTCCGCGAGTTCAATGAAGTTCTTGACGGTGACGGGGGCCTCGTCTTCAAAGAGACGGCAAACGATAGTGCCCTCGGAGGTATTGAACGTGGCGTAAACGCCGGGTTGCCGGGCCATGAGAATCCTTTCCTGAGAAAATTGCGTGAATATCCAAGAAGTGCGGCTTCAGGCTAGCGGACGATTCAACCGCCTTTACTATTCTAGTGCCTGCTGGAGATTTACGAGCAAACCGACGGTGCAGACGAACATCTCGCAATTCCGTGCGTTCGACGGGCACGTTTAGAATTGAAGATCGGCGACATCTGATGCCAACCAACTGGCTATTTTGGATTCTCTTCATCGTGTTTGTGATCGCGATGCTGGCGCTCGATCTGGGCGTCTTCCATCGCCGCAAACATGTGGTGGAGTTTCGTGAGGCCATCGGCTGGACGATAGTTTGGATCGCGCTCGCCGGCACATTCGCCATCCTGATCTATTTCTTCGGTCACGCCCTGACCGGTGTCCCCACGAAGCCGAACTCCGAATTAACCCTGGAGTTCGTGACTGGCTACCTGATCGAAGAGTCTCTCAGCGTCGACAACCTTTTCGTGTTCCTGGTCATCTTCCGCTACTTCGCGGTCCCGAGGCGATACCAGCACCAGGTGCTCGTTTGGGGTGTTCTGGGCGCTCTGGTTATGCGCGGCGTGTTCATCGTGGCAGGAATCAAGCTGCTGAATGCATTCGCATGGGCCATTTACATCTTCGGCGCAATTCTGATCTATAGCGGAATCAAGTTGTTCCGCCAGGACGAAGCAGAGATCAACCCCGAAGCCAACATCGTTCTTCGCTGGTTTCGTAAGTTGTTCCGCGTGACCAAGGACTTCGAAGGGGACAAGTTCTTTGTGATGCGGCAGGGAATTCGGTACGCGACGCCATTGGCGGTGGTACTGGTGCTGATTGAAGCTACCGACCTGCTGTTCGCGACCGATTCCATCCCAGCAGTGCTGGCCGTGACCCGCGAGCCCTTTATCGTGTTCACGTCAAACGTCTTTGCGATTCTCGGGCTGCGGTCTCTTTATTTTGCTTTGGCCGGAATGATCGAGACCTTCCACCTCCTGCACTATGGCCTTTCGATCATCCTGATCTTCATCGGAGTGAAGATGCTTGCCTCGCAATTCGTTCACATTCCGATTGGAGTGGCGCTGGGTGTGGTGGCGGGAGTGCTGCTTATTTCGATTGTGCTTTCGCTGCTGTTTCCCAAGAACCCGGAGATCTCTGCATAGATCTTCGAAGCACGGCTTCCTTCATTCAAAGCTGACTGCTTCGCCGCAGACCACCGAGTGTTTGCAGAACTTCGCGTCGTTTTTCAGCGGAAAATCCAGCCGGTAGTGGGCGCCACGGCTCTCTTCGCGGGCCAGTGCTGACCGGGCTATCAGCAGTCCAGCCTGCAAAATGTTGGCGGCTTCGTGCGACCTTCGGTCGCAGGAGCTCTGTAGCAGAGTTTGCAGTTCGGTCAATTCCGCCACCGTCTGCTTCAGAGCCTTGCCACCGCGCACCACGGCCACGTGGCTCCACATAATGGATTGAACTTTCTGGATTAACTTCTCGGTTTCGTTGGCGTTTCCATTACTTTGAACCGGCGCCGTTGGCCTCGAAACCGCTGAATCGGAACAGCGCTTCATCTCGCTTCGCATGGTTCGAGCAGCCCGCGCTCCATAAACCAGTCCCTCCAACAGGGAGTTGCTGGCGAGGCGGTTGGCGCCGTGTACTCCGGTGCAGGCAACTTCACCGGCGGCGTACAAGCCTGGCACAGAGGTGCGTCCATCGAGGTCGGTTCGAACGCCACCCATCGCGTAGTGCGCCGCCGGCCGAATGGGCACCAGCTCTTCGGCGATGTCGATGTTGTACTGCATGCAGGTGGCATAGATCGTGGGAAAGCGCCGGCGTACTTTGTCGGAGTTGAGATGGGTCAAGTCCAGGTAAACCGCGGCGTCCGGACGCTTCGTAATCTCCAGCTCGTGGGCGATAGCCCGCGCCACCACGTCGCGCGGGGCAAGCTCCGCCATCTCGTGATACTTGTGCATGAAGCGCTGCAATTCGAGATTGCGGAGATACGCGCCTTCGCCACGCAATGCCTCAGACAGCAGAAAGCGCGGTGCGCCTTTCAGGTAGAGCGCCGTGGGGTGAAACTGCACGAACTCCATGTCACTGATTTCAGCGCCTGCCCGAAACGCCATGGCAACGCCGTCGCCGGTGGCAACCGCTGGATTTGTCGTGTCGCTGTAAACCTGACCCAATCCGCCCGTGGCGAGCAAGACTGCACCAGCGCGTAGGTCGTGCACTCGGCCTTGATTGTCCAGGACTTTTACGCCAGCGACCCGGCCATCCTTAACGATGAGATCTATCGTGAATTCGAACTCGCGGAAGGCGATGGTCTTCACTGCCGAGGCTTTGAGATACAGCGCGCGGCCGATTTCGCGTCCGGTGGAATCTCCATGAGCATGCAAAACCCGGCTGCGGCTGTGAGCGCCTTCGCGGGTGAACGCGATCTTGCTGCCAGCCCGGTCGAACTGGGTGCCCCACTCGATCAATTCCTCGATTCGAGTCGGGCCCTCTTCGACGAGCACTCGCGCGGCCGCTTCATTGCAGAGACCGTCTCCGGCCTTCAGCGTGTCATCTAGATGCAGGCTGACTTCGTCATCGTCGCTGAGCGCAGCGGCTATGCCGCCTTGGGCGTACTGTGTATTGGATTCGGTGACCTCTCGTTTGGCCAGGCACAAAACTCGCCCTGCCGGCGCCAGTTCCACGGACGCTCGCAAACCCGCGATTCCGGCTCCCACCACGATGAAATCTGTTTCCTGAGGTAACGCCTTCATGCTTTGCCAGACGCACAACCGTGCATCACCATCCGTCTTTCAAGCTGATGGTAACACCTTTTGACGGCGCCAAATTCGGCCTCCGCGCCATCGGTTCTTACATCAGGAGGGCGACAATTTCGCACGGCTAACGTGCAGAAAATAACTTCCGTTACACTAGAGGTTTGATTCGAATACCAGTTCGGACAGCATCGCGAAGTTATGAGGTGATCGTCGCCCAGGGACTGTTGCGCTCGGCCTCTGATGCCCTGCGTGAGATTGCGCCGGCCCACACCAAAGTCTTTCTGGTTTCTAGTGAGAGAATACTGCGACTCTGGGGTGACCAATTAACCGACAGCTTTACCTCGGCAGGGCGTGCATTGGTTGTTTTGCCCATGCCCGACGGTGAGCCCGCGAAGCGCTTGGCGACGGTTGAAAAGCTGGCTTCACGGATGGTTGCCGCGGGCGCTGATAGGCGCTCGGTGCTGCTGGCGCTCGGCGGAGGCGTAGTCGGCGACGTCGGCGGCTTTCTGGCTTCGATATTCATGCGGGGGATCCCGGTTGTGCAAGTGCCGACGACCCTCGTGGCGCAGGTCGATTCCGCCATCGGCGGAAAGACCGGCGTAAACCTGACGGAGGGCAAGAACCTGGTTGGCACGTTCCACCAACCCGTTGCGGTGCTTTCCGATCCCGAGGTGTTGACCACGCTGCCTGAGCGCGAATTCCGCTCCGGACTCTTTGAGGCTTTGAAGTACGGAGTCATTCGTAATGCCTCGATTTTCGATCTGATGGAATCACGCCGTGACGCGATTCTGTGCCGTGAAGGCGACCTTCTGGAGCGGCTGATCGTGGACTGCGTGAAGGTGAAGGCTGACGTGGTGAGCGCTGACGAACGCGAAAGTGGCGAACGTAGGATCCTGAATTTCGGCCACACTATCGGGCACGCGCTTGAGTCGGCGACCAAGTACAAGCACTTTCTTCACGGCGAAGCGGTGGGTTGGGGCATGATTGCGGCTGCTTTGGTAGGCGTGGAGATGGGCATTACCGACGCAGCTACGGCGGAACGCATCGTTGCTCTCGTCATGTCTTATGGTCCGCTACCCGAGGTAGTGACTGACGGCAAGCGTGTTCTTCGACTTCTCCAATCCGACAAGAAGACGGTTGGCGGTGTTCCGCACTTCATCATCGCGAGTGCAATCGGAGAGGTCGAAGTAGTGAATAACGTCTCGAAGGAAGCCGTACTGAAAGCCGTAACGGAGATAGCCCGGCTATCGAAGTCATGACGGGAACCCGACAACAAGCCGACACGACAAGTTCCCCGGTGGAGCCTCAAGTGGTGGGCGCTGCACCGCTTGGCGCCACCGACGAAGCTTCCGCCTCGGTCGCAGTGCGCGATATGTTCGGTTCGATTGCGCCGAAGTACGACCTACTGAACCACGTTCTGTCAATGAACGTGGACCGGTTGTGGTGGAACCGCACGGCGCGGGCCTTCGATGCGGTCCTCTGCCGTCCGGGGGTACGCGTATTGGACCTGTGCTGCGGAACGGGCGACATGACATTCGCTCTCTACCGCCGAACTAAGGGCAAAGCAGCAGACTTGATTGGTGCGGATTTTTCTCATCCTATGTTAGTACGGGCCAGGCAGAAGACGGGAGCACGAAACGTACGGTGGATCGAGGCAGATGCGCTGAATCTCCCTCTGGGTGAAGGCCAATTCAATCTAGTGACCGCCGCCTTTGGATTTCGGAACCTGGTCAACTACGATCGTGGTCTTGCTGAAATCTATCGTGTACTCGCGGTCAGAGGTGAAGTAGGTATCCTCGATTTTGGAGAGCCCAAGGGTCCAATTGGGGCGTTGTATCGCCTGTATTTCCGGCGTGTATTGCCAGCCATCGGTACCGTTATCTCAGGCGTACGCGGGCCCTACGCTTATCTGCCCAGGTCGGTGCAACGATTTCCGGCTCCGCAGGAAATGTTGCGGCGCATGCAGGCTGCCGGTTTCCGAGAGGTGAGTTGGACACCCTACACTTTCGGAATTGCAGGTCTCTACCGCGGGAAAAAGTGAGCGCCAGCTTGGTCAGCCGAGTTCCCGAACGAAACAATCTCGCAAGGCTTCTTCCACCGAGTAATGCATGACCTCGGGGTAGTCCCCTCCGAGAAACTGCTGGAGGCGTGTTGTGTCCATGGTGTAAGAACCGATCATGTAAGGAAGGGCTTCCGGCGGGACCGACGAGATGCCTCGTCTCCATAGAACTCGAAGTATCATGCGACATACAGCGCAACTGGGAACGCGCTGAATACGGGCTTGAGCAAGCTCAGCACACTCCCGGATCGAGAGCGGCTTGCCATGCGCAGCGACGTTCAAAATCGTAACGGGTGAGTCGCTGTGCGGGCGTTGCAAGAGATAGACAAGCAATCGCGCTACGTCATCAATGTGAACGAACTGGAAGAGTTTCTCGGCGTACTTTCGGCCCGCCGGCAGCATCAGCGGCAGGCGCTGCCGGCGCGCGCGCATCCGTGCCGCCCGAGGACTGTTCCCAAACGCCGTTCCGCGCAGAACTCCGACGAGGTAGTTTTGTACGCTCGCGCCGGCGAAAATGTGCGGCCGAAGGATGTAAGTGCGGCAATCGCCCAGGCTCTCCGCCCTGTAGCGCACGACCTCGTCGCTCTCACGCTTGTGTATCGCATAAGGCAGCGTGTGCGCCCGAAGGGGAAAGTCCTCTTTGACCGGACCCGGGGTTTCCGGCCCATAGGCCGAGACGCTACTGGGGAAAATGAACTGGCGCACGTGGCCCCCAGTGCGATTGACCACGCTGATGGCCTCCATCACGCGCGCCGTACCTGCTACGTTGATCTGCCACATCCGATCCACATCGAGAACGCCTGTGCGTTGCGGATCGACCACGAACGCTAGATGCACCACGGCGCTCGCGCCGCTCTGTCGAATCAATTGAGTCAGCTCGCGGCACGATAGCTCTTGCCCCAGGTTCATGGAATGGAAATCCATGGGAGCGACAGAATCGGGAGGGCGAAGATCCACACCGACTAGCTTGTATCCAGACAACATCGGCAGCAGCCTCGTGCCCAGGTTGCCTGAGACGCCTGTGACTAACACCGTCGAGTGCGGTTGCATCGGTTCCTTACTGCGGCGAAGTGCTTGCCTACTGGCAGCCGCCTGTCAGGGTGAGTACTGGCTGATCCAATCCCTACTGCCGTCGAGTTAGCCGCTGCAGCCGGTCCGGCAGGTGAGGTGCTCGTCGCCTGTTGCTGGCGCCTGACCGCGATCAGTCAGTGCAGTACCCACCCCGGATTCTGCGTATGAGCGGTCCAAGTCGCGCACACCGAATCGCAAAATTCAACAGGAATTCACGCTGCAAGATGGGCTTTCCTCCGGGACGTGACGCCGACTGCGGCGTCGCCATCAAGAAAAATCGTATCATAGGGATGCTCGCTCAACTTCGCAAGCATCGAAGCGAAAAGGGCTGATCACAAACCAATAGGAAGCAAACGATGGATGTCGGCGGCAAGCAGGCCGAGAAGAAATCGGTCGCCTTGAATTCCGTGTACGCAGCCGTTGCCATCACGGGCATGAAGGTTGTCGTGGGTGTCACCACCGGGAGCTTGGGCATCCTGTCAGAGGCCGCGCATTCCGGGTTGGACCTTGTTGCCGCCGCCGTGACATATTTTTCAGTCCGAGTATCCGACAAGCCGGCCGACGCCGATCACCAGTATGGACACGGCAAGGTCGAGAATTTCTCGGCATTCATCGAAACTGGGCTCCTGCTTCTGACCTGCGTGTGGATCGTGTATGAGGCAACCAAACGTCTGTTCTTTCGTTCCGTGGATATCGAGCCCAGCGTGTGGGCGTTTGTAATCATGGGGACCTCCATTGCGGTGGATGCTTGGCGTTCGCGGCGGCTGAAGCGCGTAGCCGAGAAGTATGACAGCCAGGCGTTGCTGGCCGATGCCTTGCACTTCAGCACGGACATCTGGTCGAGCGCCGTGGTCATTCTCGGCCTGATTTTTGTTGTCGCTGGCAGGGCATACAAAATTCCGTGGCTGGCCAAGGCTGATCCAATCGCCGCACTGGCAGTGGCCTGCATTGTCGTTTACGTAAGTTGGCAACTGGCGAGGCAAACCATCGATGCCCTGCTGGACGGAGCCCCCGCCGGTGTTCGTGCTCAGATTATTGACCAAGTGTCACAGGTCAACGGTGTATTAGCCGTGCAACGCGTGCGCATACGCCGTGGCGGAAGTAAGTACTTCGCGGATGTATCGGTAGCGATGTCTCGCACCGTGACATTCCAAAAATCAGAGCAGGTGACGAACGAAGTAGCAATAGCCGTGCGTGAGTTGCTGCCCGGTGCAGATGTGGTAGTAAATGCCACCGCTCGCGCCGGTCAGCAAGAGAGCTTGTTCGACAAGGTACGGGCGGTAGCCACCCGAAACAACCTTAACGTCCACGACATTAACGTACAAGACGTCAACGGCTCACTGCACGTGGAGCAGCACGTCGAGTTAGACGAACACATGTCGCTTCGCGAGGCTCACGACCGTGTGACGATGCTGGAACGTGAGATGCAGATGGAAATCCCCGAGATCTCCTCCATACTCACCCATATCGAAAGCGAGCTGGCGACTATCGAAGCCACCGATGGCGTGGTGGAATCGCCGGGCTATCAAAGTAGGGTTCAGAGCGTAACGGAGCGGTTCCCTGAGGTAATCGACGCCCACGATCTGATTTTTACGCGAGTCGGAGGGCGCCTTTACCTTTCGCTGCATTGCACCATGCGCGATGACCTGCCGCTGTCGCGAGTTCACGACGTGCAAACCGCCGTGGAGGGCCGGATTCGACAGGAACTCCCTGAGGTCTTTCGTGTGCTCATCCATCCCGAACCGCAAACCGACAATCGCCGCTAGCAGAGGGGCTCAGAAGAGACTTCGCAGGTCCCGCCGCAGGATCTTGCCTGACGCGGTGCGCGGAATGCTCTGCACAAAATGGATTTCCCGCGGCATTTTAAAGCTCGTGAGCCGTTCGGCAACGAAGCCCTTGATGCTCGCGCTGGTTTCCGCAGTCTCCAGGTGGCTTTCCCGCAGCACGATAAACGCGCACGGAAGTTCTTCTCCCGATTCGTCAACCCGTGAAACGACCCCGCAATCGCGTACCGCGGGATGTTCGAGCAACACACCTTCCACCTCGGCCGGAGCGATGGAGAAGCCCTTATATTTCATCATTTCCTTGCGGCGGTCGACCACATAGTAGAGACCTTGTTCGTCCACCCGCACAATGTCCCCCGACCAGTACCAACCGTCCCGCAGCACAGCCGCGGTTGCATCGGGCGACTTCCAGTATCCCAACATAATCTGCGGGCCGCGCATCACGAGTTCGCCTAATTCGCCTTGCGGAACATCGTTTCCGTTTTCGTCGAGCACCCGGCATTCCGTTTGGGCGACAGGACCGCCGATCGACTCGGGCCGCATGAACTGTGGGTCCAGATACCCCATGTGGGTAACCGGCGAAGCTTCGGTCATGCCATAGCCCTGCCGGATGGGAATTCCGGTGGCCGCAATGAATCTGCGGGCGAGGTCCGCCCCCAGAGGCGCGGCCCCGCACTTGACCCACCGGATCTTGTGCTCGCGCGGAAACTTGCCCGCCTCGGCTGCGTGACTATATGCCAGGAGGGCGGGCGGCACGCAAAGGCTCACCGTTACCCCCTCATCCGCGCAGATCTTTAGGGAAACATCGCAGTCGAATCGTGGCATCAGGACCACCGTGGCACCACGGATCAGCCCCATATTCAGCCCAACGGTGAGTCCGTAGATGTGATAGAGCGGCAGAAAACAGAGGACCGTATCCGAATCTGAGATGCTCCCGGCTTCGCCTGAGGTCAGGGTCTGGTACACGTTAGCGACGATATTGTGATGCGACAGCATCACGCCCTTGGGCAGACCGGTCGTACCGCTGGAGAAGGGGAGTGTCGCCACGGTCAGCCGCGAGTCGTGCTCGGGCTGTGGCAGGGGCTCGTTACCTGGGTATGTGTACAGACTGCTGAAGGCTTCCGCGCTCCCCGATCCGGCGGAGCGCACGGTGTAAACCTTTCGCAGCGCCGGCAGTCCGGAAAGGTTCATGCCTTCCAGGAGGGGACCAACACTGATGAGGGCAACAGCTTCCGTCGCTTCCATCTGGTAACGGACTTCGCGTTCACGGTAGGTGGGATTCATGGTAGTGGGAATCGCACCCGCCATGGTGGCGGCGTGAAACGCGACGCCAAACTCCCAGCAATTCGGCAAATAAATCCCAATCCTGTCGCCGGGACGGACGCCCGCTGCCACAAACCCGCGCGCCGCGCGCTCCACCATCTCTGCATACTCGGCAAAGGAAATCCGGCGGTAGGGCATGCAGGAGGTGTCCACGAGCGCAGTCTTGTTTCCATATTTTCGACAGGAGTCGAGGACCACGTCGTGCATAAACTTGCCTTC
>Ga0207862_1000605_pt1 | contig 10850 bp, 6 predicted proteins | sample LuqExpMetageno81_FD_187838 | JGI IMG/M metagenome (GOLD analysis project Ga0207862, IMG submission 187838) | Tropical forest soil microbial communities from Luquillo Experimental Forest, Puerto Rico - Sample 81 (SPAdes) | ecosystem: Environmental > Terrestrial > Soil > Tropical forest ... | reverse complement strand
GACCGTTTGTCCGAAATAGCGCTCGACGACATGCAGAGCCAAATCGATGCCCGAGACAAGTCCGGCGGCGGTTGAAATCTTGTCATTCTCCACGAACCGTACACCGTTGACGAAATGTACTGCGGGATAACGCTGCTGCAGCCCACGCTCATACATGTGATGCGTGGTGGCCGCTTGGCCGTCGAGCAGTCCGTAGGCGGCTAGCATCGACGCCCCGGTACACACGGACATGGTCACGTCCGCGGTTTTTGCATTGGCAAGTAGCCATGATTTTTGTGCCGCGCTACGTCCGCCTTGTGCCGGAATGACAATGATGCGCGGCTTCGGTGCACTGGCGAAGGTGTAATTCGGAATTAGAGTCAGGCCATTTGCGTCTATGGGGTCCATCGAATCGGAGACGGTATACACGTTGAAGGGCATCACCATGTCGTCACCGCCTTGCCAGGGTTGACCCTTCGAGGTGAGCATGGTGTCTTCGAACACCTCCCACGCCCCGGCAATATCAATGACATCCGCGCCTTTGGAAATGATGAATGCCACGTTGATCTGCCCGGTCGTTGGCGGCTTCAGAGGCCGGGTTGTGGTGACGTTGGCAGTAACGTTGGGCGACTCTGCCAGCCGGATCGCACAGATCGCGGAGGCAAACAATAGAATCGCCAATACGGAAACCCCAGTCATTGTGTCACGCATGATGTACTCCTCGCGAGCAGCTTGCCCAGGCTGAAGAGTAAACTCAGGGCTGGATGTCTTAAATGACATTCTTCCGGCACTTTGAGACCTCAATGCGCGTGAGCTCGTTACGCCCTAAATTGCCGGACAAATGTCAGACGGGCGTTGCCGCGGGTGCATTAACGTGTAGGAGAAGATAGTTGCCATGCTGCCGAAGCACGTTGTGATTGTCGGATATCAGGACTTGATGTCGCTCGATTTGACAGGACCACTGGAAGCTTTTTCCAGTGCGCGGATCAAGAGCGCAAAGGGAGCGACGGAGTCGACGGAGCCCGGTTACAAGGTGACCATCGCTGCTTTGGGTGCCAAGTCGTTCAGCTCCGAGTCCGGGTTGCGGATAACGGCGGCGTGTTTGCTCAGCTCCGTGCGCCAAATTGACACCCTCATCATTCCTGGCGGACACGGCATGCGAGAGCCGGCTACTAGCGCGAGGCTTTCGGAATGGATCAAAAACTCGTGGCGCGACATTCGGCGGATTGCGACGGTTTGCACGGGAATTTACGGATTGGCCCCCACCGGCCTGCTCAACGGCCGCCGGGTTACGACGCACTGGCTGTTCTGTCGCGACCTGGCGGCCCGTTTTCCCAAAATCAAAGTTGATGCTGATGCCTTGTACATACGCCAGGGCAAGTTCTATACCGCAGCGGGTGTTACGGCGGGAATCGATCTATCACTGGCGCTGATCGAGGAGGACTATGGTCCGCAGGTTGCACTCGCCGTGGCACGGGAGTTAGTGGTGTATCTAAAACGTCCGGGCGGGCAGGAACAATATTCCGAGCCGTTGAAATTTCAGGCGCAGGCCAGCAGCCGCTTCGCCGACTTGGCACCCTGGATGGTGGCCCATCTGGAAGATGATCTTTCCGTCGAACGATTGGCGGAGAAGGTATCTCTGTGCCCGCGGCAGTTCTCCCGCCGCTTCAAAGATGAGTTTAGAAGTTCTCCGGCCGCATTTGTGCAGCGACTGCGGTTGGATGAAGCCCGTAAGCGATTGTCGGCGGCTGAGAGCAATGTCGAAGGCGTGGCCCGTTCGGTTGGTTTCCAGGATCCAGACAGTTTTCGCCGCGCCTTCGTGAAGCGCTTTGGGGTTGCGCCGAGTACGTTTCGCGGAAGATTCGTAGCCAGCCAGGGCAACAGGTCGCCGGGGTGGCTCTAAGTTGATTGAACGTATGCCTGCTGCCGCGCCTGAATCTCGATGTAGGCGCCCAAGCATCGTGGAGCGCGGCGCGGAGTTCCATGGTCGCTTTCACGGCCGTCGACGCTTCGCATCCGAGCCGTTCCCAGACAATTCTGAGCGCGTTGGAGCTGGCCGCGAAGCTCCGGGGCGCCAATTACCCGCCGAACGGCATATCTGAGTAAAAATCTACCTTAAAGACCTAGCGTGGTCCCCTAGCGGCTATGCCTCATCGTCATTTGGTCCCTCATCTTTATCCCGGAGTCGGGATGAACATCACTTATCAGCTTCGCGAAACCATATCCGACGTCATCGTTGACATTGAAAAGGCGTGAGTTAGCTCCCACCCGACACTGGCAGTCGTCGTGCATTATGCTACCGCGTCAGTTTGACGGAACTCGATTTGTCGAGGAGAAAAACTATGTGTGGAAAGAGTGTGGTCGCAATGGCCGCAAGGTGTATCGCAACCGTCGTCATGCTTGGCACGGCGTTGTACGCCATAGCACAGGATGCCCAGACACCTTATCCGAGCATGGCTCCTCTCGACCAATACCTGATGGAGGATCGTAGCTCTGAAATCGCGCTGGCCCGGAGTGCGGCGCCGGAGTCCATCTCACGCGATGCCGAGGTCATGGTTCTGGGACGTCACGGTTACGAAACTGCGATTAAAGGGACAAACGGTTTCGTATGCATAGTGGAACGGTCTTGGACCTCTCCGATCGATGATCCCGGTTTTTGGAATCCGAAGGGGCGTGCGCCGCTCTGCCTGAATGCCGCGGCAGCACGCACCTACTTGCCGCGCACGATTAAGAAGACGGACTTGATATTAGCTGGACGAACGAAAGCTCAGATGATTGAGGCCGTCACAGCCGCAATCGACAAAAAAGAATTGCCGCCGATGGAACCCGGGGCCATGTGCTACATGCTGTCCAAGCAGGGCTATTTAAACGATCGCGACGGACACTGGCATCCGCACCTGATGTTTTTCCTTTCACAAACCGATCCTGCGGCATGGGGAGCAGGTCTGCCTGGCTCTCCCATCTTCGCGTTCAACGACACCTGGGAGCACTTCACTACGTTCCTGGTTCCAGTGCGACAGTGGTCGGACGGAACGGCTGATCGCTGAGCAGGAGCTCTTATGTTTCGATTTCCGTGTTCGGGCATATTCGCTTCCACAATCGCGGTTCGGATCGTTTTCAATCGACTATTGCTTCAGAGTCACGATGAGTATCTTCGGAACCCATGATCAGACATCGAACCCGAGAAAACTCCGAGCACATTGTCGTGCAGCTATTCAGGCAGCAAGCGCGCATAAGAATCGGGGAGCCCGCAGGCTCCCCGTCCCCATGGTAGGCAATCAGAAGTTCAGCTTCAGGCCGAGCTGGATGTTCCGCCGCTCCGGAGGAGGAGTGGTAATGGGGTTCGGCGGGATGATCCCCTTGAAGGCCTGGATATCGGTAACGCCTGGAGCGCTCAGGTCAAGGTTCCCGGTGTTGATGTAGTAGTTGCTGTGGTTGAAGGCGTTGTAGAACTCGCCGCGGAACTGCAAGGTAAAGCGCTCCGTCAACTTAAACGTCTTCGCCGCAGAGAAGTTGATGTTCCAGTAGCCTGGGCCGCGGAAAGCATTGCGGTGGCCTTGCGGCAAGCCGCTGTTGCTGTAAACGCAGTTCCCGTGGTCGAGATACTGGCAAGTGGGCACCGACAATGCGTCACCGACATTGACCGGAGCGCCGGTATTCGGATCAATCGGCAGTGACAGCCAGTTGAATACGTTGGGTGCAACTGCCGCCTGCGAGGAATTACCAATCCCGCCGTACTGATTCACAGGCTGCGAAGGAACCCACATCGGGCAGCTGTAGCCGACAGCTCCCACGTTGCTGCAATCATAGATCGTGTACGGATATCCCGAGTGGATGTTGATGATGGGCGAGAGACTCCAGCCTCCGGCCAACTCACGGACCCAACCGCGCTGTGCGCTCGAACCCCACGGAATGTTCCAGGTTCCGCTGAATACGAACCGGTTACGAATGTCGTAGTCGGCATTGCCCTTGTCGAGGTTGGCATTGTACGGATCCAGGTAGCCCAGTCCGTAGAGGCCCGCATAGCCGTCAGAGAAAGCGGACGACAGGTTGTCGATAGCGTGCGACCAGGTATAGTTCGCAGTGAAATACAGCCCCTTGTTAAAGAGGTTGTTGGTCTGGAACTTGATGTTCAAACCGTTGTACAGGTTGAAGCCGTTCGCTCCGCGGTAGTTGATGTTGCTGTACTGGTAGTTGATGCGGTTGTTGGACCGGGTGTCGCCCAGGAAGGCTGAGCCATACCCGGGGGCATTCAAGTTCGAAACGTCGTACTCATGCGTGCCCTTCGATCCGGTGTATTCGAAAGAAAGGACCGAGTTCTTCAAAACCTGGTAGTCCACGGAACCTGACCAGAACTGAACGTAAGCAGTGGGGATGTTCTGCTGCACTGCGCGCAAGCTCGGGTTCGGGAAACAGGAGGTCCCGGGCACCACGACCGGATTGCCGCCGCAGGTACTGCCATTACCTGCTAACGGTCCGAGGTTGTTGACGTAGATGGGCAGGTTGCCCTGCTGGACGTCCGTTCCGTTGATCACGCTGATTACGCCCTGGTTCGGTGGATTCTGGATGACGTTAAAGGTGATGTTGCCAAAGTTGCGCTCATAGCCGATCCCGTAGCCGCCACGCAGGCTCATCGTGCCGTTTCCGAAGACGTCGTAAGCAAGGCCCACTCGAGGCGCCCAGTTGTTCAGGTCTTTGCCCCACAGGCCGCCAACAGGGCTCTGATCAGCGATCTGAACCGTGCCGCTGCGTACTTGTTGAAAGAGGTTCGCACCAGGACCGAGGTAGAAGTTGGAGTCCAGGGCCGGGTTCGAGTTGTGCTGTACTCCGTAGTACTCCCAGCGCACTCCGAGGTTCACGGTTAAGCGCGACGTCACCTTCCACGAATCCTGTAGGTAGAAACTTCCGTCGTTGTAGCGGTTGTTGCGGTTGAACGCAGGCTGCGTCACTGGAAGGTTCAGCAAGCAGGACGGCGTAACGATGTACTGGCCAGACGAATCGCGGGAGCAGGGGTATTGGCCCTGCGGATAGACAGCGCCCTGGAATTGATACAACTGGCCCGCGACGAGGTTCGCCGCGGCGGCCGCAATGCTGCCGCCGGAAGAGAGCGATTCCACAGCGTTTTCGTATGCTCCGTATGTACGGTTGTCGCGGGTCTGGATGTAACCGCCACCAACCTTGAACTGATGGTAGCCCTTTGTCCATGAGAGGTCGTCATAGACTTGGTAGACGTTCTGCGGCCCGCCGAACGGGATGGAGTTGCCCGGCGTGGTTTCGGCATACCCCGGAAATATCAATGCACCGTTCGTGCCCGGCAGGTTAGGCAATGCGATCGCCGAGGTATACAAAGTAGGCGATACCGGGCTCGCACCCAGAGGCTGGACATTGGTGAGCCGGTTGTAAGTGAACTTTGCCGTGTTCACCAGGTTAGGGCTAAACACATGGGTGAGGTTAATGGTTGCACTCTGGTTGAAGAACGTCTGTCCGGTGTTATATCCAACATACGGGCTGCTGTTGATATATCCGGCAAAGTCGTCTTCGCTGTAGAGTGCATAGCGGCCAAACAGCGTCGTTTTATCAGAGATGTTCCAGTCAATGCGCTCCACGGTTGAGTAGGTGTTCTGCGGCGCACCGGCGCCCGAATCCGACGCAACAGAATAGGCAATCGTCTCGCCGAACGGGTCGGTGCAATTCAGCGGTGCGGGGCAAGTGCCGCCGTTGCCTTGTTGCCAATTCGTTTTGCTTAGCACCTGGATACCGGGAACGAGCTTGCCGTAGGTCGAAAAGAATGCTTGTGTGGTCGGCGAAACCGCAGGCAACGTCAGAAACGCGGGGTCGATAATGCTTTGAGTGTTCGTCGCATTACTGCGAACTCGTGTCCACTCTGTGCTGCTGAAGAAGAACAGCTTGTTCTTGACGATCGGTCCCCCGACGGCGTACCCGAACTGATTGCGCGTGAAGCCCGGCTTTGCAATGTCGTTGGCGTCATTCTGGTAGGGGCTAGACGACAATGCCGACACGCGGTTGAACTCGTACAGCGAGCCGTGGAATTCGTTGGAGCCCGACTTGGTGGTCACGTTGACTACGCCTCCGCCCGCGCGCCCGTACTCCGCCGTGAAGTTCGAGGTGGCTACACGGAACTCCTGTACCGAATCGAGCGGAACACTCTGACCAACCACCGCGGTAAAGAGGTCAACGTTCTCCCCGCCATCCAGCAGAATGTCAGTGTTCGACGAGCGTTGACCGTTAACAGCAACGCCGGCGCCTCGCCCGCTCTGCTGGTCTTCCGTTACGTTGCCCGAGGTGGCCACGAGGTCATACGGGTTGCGCGTCAGGGTAGGCAGGTTGGTAATGTCCTGGGCGGTAACTACCTGGGACAGCGTCTGCGTCTCGGTGTTCACGGCTGCGGTTTCACCCGCTGCCGTGACTTCCACCGTGGTGGAGGCGCCGCTGACACTGAGTTGCGCAGAAAGATCGACCCTCGATCCCACATCGACCACGACCTTGCGGCTGTATTTCTGAAAGCCTTCGTGCTCGACCGTAATGTTGTATGTGTCCGGCCGAAGGCTGGGGATGGCGTACTCGCCGGCGGAACCAGAAACCGTGCTGCGAGTTTGGCCGGTATTGACGGATGTCATGGTGACAGTCGCGCCGGGCACGACGGCCCCTGTGTTGTCGGTGATGGTTCCACTTACGGTTCCGCTCTCTGCCTGCCCGAACAGCCCTAGGGAAACCAGCAGGAGCGTGCATAACAGAACGCTTGCGTTTCGCGCCAAATGTTGCATCGTGTTCTCTCCACTCTCAACAACTCAGCGGATACCACAGCCTGGGAGTTGCGTATGCCGCCTTTGCCGAAGTTAAAGCACACACATGACCAAAAAGCTGTAGGTGGAATTTCAAGAAGATACGGAGTGACACGCACTTTTCACTACGTGTTTTTGGAGAAATGATTGGTCAACGACTATTGAAACCCATAGATCACTGCGTTAGTACCACAATGTGGGACTATAACCGAGGCAGCGTCTTGCGCGCATGTGCATCTCTGGTACGAATGGCGCTGTGCCAGGTGTGGGAAGCGCAGAATTGAAGCCGTTCTGCTGCATCGCTTATGTGTCGCGCCAACTCACGCGCTCTGCGATTTCGCCTTTGAGTAACCGTTTGCTCATCTCTCGCTGCATGCAGGGTTGCTGCCTTCCGGCTCTGAATAAGGGACGAATGACGCGCTATTGGATGTGAAGCGCCTGCTTGACGGGAGTTCTGTTTCATCGCGCACCCATCGGGCGAAGTTACGTTTTGCTTCCCGGATTGTTCTGCTGTGGGCTGCGTGCTTTGCACTACGACAAATCATCAGCTAGTTTCTCGTAGCTTGTAGTGCGGCTGCCTTTCGCTCCTGAATAGGGACGAATGACGCGCTGTTGGGTGTGAAGCGTCTGATCGAAGAGAGTTGTGTTTCATCGTGCACGCATCGCGCGAAGTTACGGATCGGACTCGCGAATTGTTCTGCTGTGAACTGCGCGCTTTGCGCTATGAGAAATCGTATGCTCGTCTCTTGGGACTTCCAGTTCCGCTGCTCTTCGGTCCTGAATAGGGACGAGTGATGCGCTACTGGATGTGAAGCGCCTGGTTGAAGGGAGTTCTGTCTCAACGCCGGCCGAACTCGGCCGGCTGCTGCGAACCTTCTTCGACGCTCAGCGGCGAGATTGACGCTGCTGGATGAATGGGAATTGACGGCTATTTTTTCGTGGCTTTGCCTTCCATGCCAGTCGTCCAACTGGTACCGTCTTGCGACATTTCGTATTTGTACGTGTACGAAGTCGGACTAACAACTTTCATAATGAAACGGCCCTTGAACTTCTGACCGCCCATGTTCTCGTCACTGGTCCAGCTCCAGGTGTCGCCGTCGATGGTGCCTTCGGAGTAGGTAGCCTGACCCATGCTGTTGAATTCGTTGTAGGTGTAGACCTTCTTGTCCGGGTTGTAGCCAAAGTACGCAGTCGACGAGCCGTCGCCCATGGCGCCAGTGAACTTCGAGTGCATCACCAGGAAGAACTTGCCTTCCATCCAACTGGCGTTGTCGGTTGATGAAACCTTTCCGCCGGGGCCAAACGGACCGGGCTTCAAGTCGCCGTCGGAGATCCAGTTGCCTGCAAGGTAATCGAGCTTGGCGAGCTCGGGCGCAGGTTTTGGCATGGGCATCTGCGCCATGACCGCAACGCCGAAGAACGTGACCACAAGCAGGCAAGCGTGGGACAAGCTGGTACGACGCATGGGTAATCGCTCCTTCGGAGGTTTAGTTCTGTGGTGGGACCCTGAGCGCGGGTTATAGTATGTCGGGCGGTCGGGCTTGTCAATCGGCCCGAGTTGTGACCGCGGTCACTCCGGCGCAGCGTGAGGGTTCGTTAAAGCCGGACTCACGGGCTAAGTCTGCCAAGGTCGCGGGACCTCGGGAAGGGGGTGCAAATTGAGCTCCCCGGCAATGCCGTGCTGTTGCGTTTTTCCAACCGTCGAGGGTAGATAGCTCGGTGGTGCTCTTGCGCATCCTCGGATGGACCTGCGACGAAGCCCCTCACCGCGAGATGCTAGCGCGGCTCGTTGGCAGGCAAAGAACCAGGCCTTCGACTTCGCAAATTCGACGCCAAGAGGATTGCATGAAGAATCTATTTCAACTCGGCGCTGTGGAAGAAGTAATGACTCGCATGGAGCAGCTGAAGCCGTCCTCACAGCCGCAGTGGGGAAGGATGGACGTCGCACAGATGCTAGCCCATTGCAGTACAACCATGGACATGGCCTCGGGGAAATTCGCTGGCAAGCGCACCCTGATCGGCAGAATCATCGGCCCTCGCTTTCGTCATCTGATGTCCGACGACAGTCCGATGCGGCACAACAGCCCGACGGTGAAGGAGTTGAAAGTCAGCGGCAGTGACTTCACGCGCGAACGCGAGCGGCTGAAGCAGCGTGTGCGGGAGTTTCACGAGCGTGGCGAGGCAGGGTGCACGAGACATCCCCACCCGTTCTTTGGCGAGCTCACACCGCTGGAATGGAGCACCGGCATGTATAAACACCTCGATCATCACTTGAAGCAATTTGGAGCGTGATGAACGAGTGCTACCCACGGATGAAGCCGGCTCCGCTTATAAATGTGGGTGGGCCCGGCGGGGTGACGCCCACGGCTAGCAAAAACTCTAGCAAAGATAGGTTTTGCCCGTGCCACCCGTCGGCTAGTCCACAGAAAAGGACCACCCAAGCAAAAGAAGCTCAGGTGGGTCACCGCGATCACTCGTTATTTCCATTGATCGAAGCATCAGAGTCCCCGGTAGCGAAGTGTTTCTTGAGGGTCCAGACGCTGGTGTAGCCGGGAGTGAGGTCAATTCCCTGCACCTCTTTTCCGCCGTCGAGAATGCCAAAGTTGCCGTTGTCGTTTTCAACAGAAGAGGCAGAGGTGTGTAAGCTGCTAATTGAAACGCTCATTGGTGAGAAAAACGAGGCTAGGACTTGAAAGCGAAAGCCGGTCAGGTTAATAATGACCTTAGAAAACCCCTAAACGCGGTTAACTTCAAATGCGTTCACTTTGCTTGTTCTCATTCACATTCATCGCAACTGCCTTGTTGCCTGCTTTTGCCCAAAATCAAGAACCCCCGCTGCAGACGCACGGCATCAACGTAGCCAACATGGACCGCTCGGTAAAGCCCGGCGACAACTTCTTCGAATACGCCAACGGCGGCTGGGTGCAGCGCACCGAGATCCCGCCCGATCGCCCCGGTGTCAGCGTCTTCTCGCAACTCTCCGATGTCAGCGACAAGCGTACTGCCGGTCTGATTGACGAAATTGCAAAAAGCAAGCCTGCCGTCGGCTCAGGCAAGGCGAAAATTGCCGACCTCTACAACTCCTTCATGGGTGAGGCAGCCGTCGATGCCAAAGGCATGGGGCCCCTTAAGCCCCATCTCGACGCCATTGCTGCCATCGCCGACAAGCAGCAGTTGGCTGCCGCGCTCGGCAAGACGCTTCGCGCCGATGTGGACGCGCTCAACAACACCAACTTTCACACTTCTAACCTGTTTGGATTGTGGGTTGCACCCGGATTCGACGACTCAGCGCATTACACGGCCTATCTTTTGCAGGGTGGCCTCGAGTTGCCGGACCGCGAGTACTACCTCGCCGATAGCGAGAAGATGCGCGATATCCGGACCAAGTATCAGGCACATGTGGCCGCCTCGCTGAAGCTCGCCGGCTTCAGTGACCCTGACGCGCGCGCCGAGCGCATCATCACCTTGGAGCATGCCATCGCGGAGAAGCATCTCAGCCTAGCTGAAGATCAGGATGTCCACAAGGCCAACAACACCTGGACGCAGGCCGACTTCGCCAAAAAAGCTCCTGGGCTCGATTGGGCAGAATACTTCCGTGCGGCGGGTCTCGCGCAACATGCCAACTTCATCGTGTGGCAACCAAGCGCGTTCGTTGCCGAGTCGGCGCTGGTCGCATCGACTCCCCTGGAGACATGGAAAGACTGGCTCTCTTATCACCTCGTTGAGAACTCCGCTCCATACCTGTCAAAGCCTTTTGCCGACGAGAACTTCGCCTTCTTCGGCGCCGTGCTGACAGGCCAGCCGCAGCAGCGGCCACGGTGGCAACGGGGCGTTCTTCTGGTGAATCGGCTACTTGGCGACGAAGTTGGGCAGCTCTACGCCCAGCGCTACTTTTCGCCAGGCGCGAAGGCCCAGGCAGAGCAGATGGTGACCAACATTGTTGCCGCCTTCAACAAGCGCATTGACGCGCTGGCGTGGATGGCAGCTTCGACTAAGGCAGAGGCGAAAGCCAAGCTCAGCACCTTGTACGTCGGCATCGGCTATCCGGAGACGTGGACCGACTACTCG
>Ga0207862_1000604_pt1 | contig 10867 bp, 9 predicted proteins | sample LuqExpMetageno81_FD_187838 | JGI IMG/M metagenome (GOLD analysis project Ga0207862, IMG submission 187838) | Tropical forest soil microbial communities from Luquillo Experimental Forest, Puerto Rico - Sample 81 (SPAdes) | ecosystem: Environmental > Terrestrial > Soil > Tropical forest ... | reverse complement strand
CCCGCCGTCGCCGAGCGCAGTTCGACGATCAGTTCGCCGATCTCGGCTTCCGGCATCAGCGCGCGAACGCAGTCCCAGCCCTGCCAGCCCTCACGGGTATCGAAGGACAGGATCTGCCCGCGCCGCGCAGACAGGATGGCGTTGATCTTCGCGGTGGCCTCGGTCGGACAGACGATCTCGACCGTATGGATCGGCTCGAGGAGCACTGGATGGCATTGCGGCAAACCTTCACTCATGCCGACCCGCGCCGCGGTGCGGAACGCAAGATCCGAGGAGTCGACACTGTGATAGGAGCCATCGATCAGCGTCACCTGCAGATCGACGACGGGAAATCCGAGCGGCCCGCGCGTCAGCCCATCATTGACCCCCTCTTCCACCGCGGGGATGTAGTTGCGCGGAACCGCACCGCCGACCACCGTTTCGAAGAACTTGAAGCCCTCGCCGCGCGGCAGCGGCTTGATATCGAGCACGACATCGCCGAACTGGCCATGGCCACCCGACTGCTTCTTGTGGCGGCCGCGCTGGCTGATCGGCTTGCGGATCGTTTCCTGATAGCCCACCGCGGGCGGATGCGATTTGACGTTGACGCCGAAGCGTTCGCGCAGCCGCTCCTGCGCCACGCGCAGATGCATCTCGCCCTGCCCCCACAATACGGTGTCGTGGGTGCGGGGATTCTGCACCATCGTCAGCGAGGGATCCTCCTCGTTGAGTCGCAGCAGGGCCTGGCCGAGCTTGACGTCGTCCTTGCGGTCCACGGAGGCGATCGAGATCGCGAGGACCGGCGGCGTCGGCAGAACATTGACCAGCGCCTTTGGCGCGGTTTTGCCGTTCGAGACGGTGTCGCCCGTGCGGATATTGTCGAGCTTGCCAAGCGCAACGGTTTCACCGGCTTCCGCCGCGGCGCGCTTGGTGTCATGGGCGCCGCTCACCGACAGGATGCCGGACACGCGGCTAGCTTCACCGCCGGAGGATTGAAGGGTCGCACCATCTTCAATCCGCCCCGAAAGCACGCGCGTCAGGGAGAGTTTGCCGCCGTGTTGCAAATGCACGGATTTGAACACATAGCCCAAAGCTTCCTTGGTTGCAGGCACGCCGAGACGTTTGGCAGTGGCGGCAACGTCGGGCGACTCGTGGCGCAGCGCCTTCATCAGCCGCAGTACGCCGTTCTCGCGCAAGGCCGAGCCGAGCAGCACCGGGCAGATCAATCCCTCGCGCAGCTCGCGCGCGAGATCGTCGAACACGGCATCGCGCGGCGGCTGGATGTCCTCGAGCAATTGTTCCATCAGCGCATCGTCGTGATCGGCGAGCTTTTCCAGCATAGAGAAGCGCGCTTCCTTCTCGCGGTCGAGATTGCCGCCCTCGAGCGCGACGATTTCGGAGGCTTTGTGCTCGCGGTAGACGAAGGCGCGTTCAAGCGCGAGATCGACGAAACCTTCGATCAATTCGCCGTTCCAGATCGGAATCTGGCGCAACACCAGCGGAACGCGGGAGGCCGGCTGCAGGATTGCGAGCGTTTCCCGGATCCGCTTGTTGGCGCGATCGATCTTGTTGAGGAACAGAAAGCGCGGGATCTTGAGCTCTTCCAACTCGCGCAGGATGATCTGAAGCTGCGGCAGCTTTTTCTCGTCCGCCTCGCAGACCACCACCGCGGCATCGACTGCGGGAAGCGCTGCGCGCATGTCGCGCGCGAACTCCACCGAACCCGGGCAGTCGACGAAGGTGTAGCTGTCGCCCATGAAATTGGTCGTGGCCGCCGCAAGCGCAACGCTCATCTTGTGATGGCGCGCCTCGGCGCTGGCATCGCCCACGGATGTTCCGGCATCCACGCTGCCGGCACGCGGAATCGCGCCCGTGCGCGCCAATATCGCCTCTAAAAGAGTGGTTTTACCGCTTTGGAAAGGGCCCACCAGCGCGATGCACCGGGGACCTCGGGGACTTCTGACGTCTTGTCCCATTCGCCGCCTCCTTCATCTGGAGCTCGGCCCTTGATTGGGTCGGCAAATGAATATGCTCTGCCTGCCGCCGAACTTTGGCAAGCGAGAAAAATCGCTGCGGTGCATTCTCGGAAAAACCGGTGACAACTCAACGTCGTCGCGCGGAGCGCAAGCCACGAAGCAACTCAGCGTCGCCTGTTGCGCCGGATGACTTCCATCCGCGTGCTTTGTCGTGCTTCGGCGCGACCTCTACCGCGCGAGGCTCGCGCAACGAGCGCAGAAGGGTCGCTTTCGTTCGCAATGACGACGATCGGTCGTCTTTTTCAGCGTCCCGGCCTGAGTTCCAGGCTCTCAAGACCTGCGGCAACGTTGACGCCGACCTGACCTTGCAGGCTGAGCGGCTGAAGCGCGATCGTGTTGTTGGAGCCGCCGATCAACATATTGCCGCCGGCCCCGACGCCGAGCGACGCACTGCCCTGGGCGCCGGCATAGTTGCCTGACAAATCACCGGGCCCGAGACGCGCGACCGGTGCATAGACACCCCAGGCGAGCGCGGTCTCCTCGGTGATGCCGAGATCGAGGCCGACCTTGCGGATGGTCGCAATATAGCGGTCCTCCGGCATGCCTTCGACGCGCAGCACGCAGCCGAGATTGGTTACGGAGCCGACGACGAAGCCGACGCTCGTGCCGCCGCGGCATTCGAGTACACCGACCCGCACCCTGTCCTGCGCGTGGGCGGCGCCGGCCAACGCGACCAACAGGGTAGTGGCAAGGAGGAATAAGCGCATGAAGAAAACTCCCAAATGTGATGCGGGCGGAGGACTTGTGTCCTCGGCGCCGCGTCCTCTATGCCACAACAACTTTGGCCGCGCCAAATGGAAAGAGGCCCGTTTTTCGGGCCTCTTTCTGTTCATCTCGATGAACCAATTCGGCTAGTGACGCTTTGGCAACTAGCGCAGATTACCGCAAAAGCGCTGGATGCGCTTGCAGGCATCCTCGAGATCGCTCGTCTTGGTCGCGTAGGAAATCCGGAACGCCGGGCCAAGCCCGAACGCCGAACCCTGCACGACGGCGACGCCCTCGGCTTCCAAAAGCTCGGTGACAAAGCCCTCGTCGTCCTTGATCACATTGCCCGATGGCGCGGTCCTGCCGATCGTGCCGGCACAGGACGGATAGACATAGAACGCACCCTGCGGCCGCGGACAGTCGATGCCCTTGGCCTGGTTGAGCATGCCGACCACAAGGTCACGCCGTTCCTTGAACACCTTGTTGTTCACCGGGATGAAGTCCTGCGGACCGTTGAGCGCCTCGACCGATGCCCATTGCGAGATCGACGACGGGTTCGAGGTCGACTGCGACTGGATGGTCGCCATCGCCTTGATCAGCTCGCTCGGTCCTCCGGCATAGCCGATGCGCCAGCCCGTCATGCAATAGGCCTTCGACACGCCGTTGACCGTCAGCGTGCGGTCGTAGAGTTTCGGCTCGATCTGCGCCGGCGTCGTGAACTCGAAGTCGTCGTAGACGAGATGCTCATACATGTCGTCGGTCATCACCCAGACATGCGGATGCTTCACCAGCACGTCGGTGATTGCCTTCAGCTCGCTGCGCGTATAGGCCGCGCCGGTCGGGTTCGACGGCGAGTTGAGGATGATCCATTTTGTCTTCGGCGTGATCGCTTTTTCCAGATCGGCAGGCTGCAGCTTGAAGCCATGCTCGGCCGTGCAGATGATGGAGACGGACTCGCCGCCGGCGAGCGCCACCATTTCCGGATAGCTCACCCAATACGGCGCGGGGATGATGACCTCGTCGCCCGGATTGATGGTGGCCATCAGCGCGTTGTACAGCACCTGCTTGCCGCCGGTACCGACGATCACCTGGTTGGGCTTGTAGGTGAGGCCGTTCTCGCGCCTGAACTTTCCGATGATCGCGTCCTTCAACTCGGGAATGCCGCCGACATCGGTGTACTTGGTCTTGCCCGCCTCGATGGCGTGGATCGCCGCCAGCTTGATGTTGGCCGGCGTGTCGAAATCGGGCTCGCCGGCGCCGAGGCCGATGACGTTGCGCCCAGCCGCTTTCAGCGCGCGTGCTTTATCCGTGACCGCGATGGTCGCGGACGGCTTCACACGTTCGAGCGCAGCGGACAGGAAGGGCATCATCGGCTCCTTGCAGGCGTCGTGAACCCGCTTTGGTCACGACTCTATTTGAGGGAAACAAGCCACACTAAAGTGTCTTTCGCTGCATCGCAAGAAGCTTCGGCAGCTACGTGCAAACTTTAGAGAACGTTAAAGGCCGAAGGCTAGGCTCCGCGCAACATTTCTAAAATTCTGCGCCGAAATGACTCATATCTGGCAAGGCCTGCGGACCGGTTGTTGGCTGACGGCAGCACGCGCTCGTGGCTACAGCCTGATCCTGCTCGTGACCTCCGCACTGGCGATTACGGGCTGGATTGCGGCGTCCCACAGTTTGATCGATCCCAACGGCAAGCCGATCGGCACCGATTTCTCCAATGTCTATGCGGCAGGAAGGCTGACCTGGCAGGGCAAGGCAGCAGACGCCTATGATCCCGCGCTTCAGCACGCGGCGGAACAAGCGACCTTTGGCGGCCGCGAGGTTCCCTTCTACGGCTGGCACTATCCGCCGTTCTTCTTGGCCGTCGCCGTGCTCGTAGCAGCGCTTCCCTACGCGTGGGGACTCCTGCTGTGGCTCGCCGCGAGTTTTGCAGCCTATCTCGTCGCAATCCGCGCCATCCTGCCGCGGCCCGAAACGCTTCTGGTCGCGTCCGCCTTCCCCGCCACCTTCGTCAATATCGGCCACGGCCAGAACGGATTCTTCACCGCCGCCTTGCTTGGCGGCGCACTGCATCTCCTCGACCGCAGACCGCTAATCGCCGGCGTGCTGATCGGGCTACTCGCCTACAAGCCGCAATTCGGTGCGCTGATTCCGATAGCGCTCATCGCAGCCTGGCGCTGGAACACGATCGCGGCCGCGATCGCCACCATCGTTGCGCTGGTCGCAATCAGCTTCCTGACGCTCGGTAGCGGCGTCTGGCATGCCTTCGCAGACTCCACGAACTTCACGCAAACGATCGTGCTGGAACAAGGCAACACGGGCTGGGAGAAGATTCAGTCCGTCTTCTCGGCGGCGCGCAATTGGGGCGCCGACATCAAAACCGCCTACGCAATCCAGGGTATGCTCGCGCTGATGCTGGCTTCGAGCATCGCCTGGCTGTGGCAGAGCGACGCAGCGTTCGAGCTGAAGGCTTCCGCGCTCGCGACCGCGAGTCTGCTCGCCACGCCCTACGTGCTCGATTACGACCTCGTCGTGCTCGCCGTCGCAATCGCCTTTCTCGCGCGGCACGGTTTTTCCCGCGGTTTCCGCGACTACGAAGTCAGCCTGCTTGCGGCGAGCTGGATCGTGCCGCTGCTTGCGCGCGGCGTCGCCGGAATCTCGGGGTTTCCATTGGGGCTCGTCGTGATGCTCGCGCTCTACGGCTTCACGCTGCACCGCGCCATGAAAGAGCGCGCAAACGTGGCTCCCGCACGCATCGCGCAAGCGTGAACCGAATTGTGAAAGCGTGTTGGAAGGAAGTTCTACTGCGCTGCAGTGCGGTAGCGGTTTTCAACCTTTTCCACGTCACGATACTTGCGGTCCACGCACTTCGGCATCATTGTTTAGCCGCGTTGTGGGGCAACATGGCAATCCCATCAGTCAGGCGCGTTCGACGATTCGGCGATCAGGCGAATGTACAAACTTTATTCGATGCAGCGCTCAGGCAACAGCTACAAGGTTCGCCTTGCGCTCGCGCTGTTGAACGCACCCTATCAAGCGGTCGAGGTGGATATTTTGCGCGGCGAGAGCCGCACACCCGAGTTTCTTGCGAAAAATCCGAGCGGGCAGGTGCCGTTGCTCGAAGTCGAAGAGGGACGCTACCTCGCCGAATCCAACGCCATCCTGTGGTACGTTTGCGGCGGAACGCCGCTCGCACCGGAATCGCGCGTCGAGCGCGCCGAAGCGCTGCAGTGGATGTTCTTCGAGCAGCATGCGCTGGAGCCTAATATCGGCGCGGCGTATTTCTGGTTGGCACTGGTCAAGGGCGGCCGCGATCTGCAGACGCATGCGCTTGAGGACTGGATGGAGCGCGGTTACGGCGCGCTGAAGGTGATGGAAAATCACCTCAAGATGCATCAGTATTTTGCCGCCAAACAGCTCACCGTCGCCGACATCGCGCTGTACGGCTACACCCATGTCGCCGACCGCTGCGACTTCGACCTGTCGACATTCCCGTCGATCCGCGCCTGGCTCAGGCGCGTCGAGCAGACGCCGGGCTTCGTGACGATGGACTGGCGGCCGGACGAGGTCGACGATTCCGCAAGCATCGCCGCCGGCGCGTGATGGCCAAGACCGCATTCGTTAACAACCGTTAACGCTTGCGGCAAATCCGCGGGATGACCCGCCGCAATATTGCCGGCCCATATTGCAATCGTTCGCCGGCGCGGGTGATTCGCACACGCGCTCGAGGGACTTCCGACCATGACACGGCCAGAAGGCGCCACCGGCTTTGGCGGCCGAAGCGCTCCCGTTGCCTCGCTCAGACTGATCGACGCCGTTGCGGCCTCGCTCGCGTTCGGCGCGCTCTCGCTTTGTGTCGCTGTCGCCTTCACGGTGCTGTCGATCAAGTCCGGGCTTGCCTGAGCGACAGCGGTTCATCCCCGCGTCTTCGCGGCTTTCCCGATTCCGGCAAGACCCTCACCGATCGTTATCGCGAGATCACGCAGCCGCGCGCCTCCAACGGCAGGTTCCATCACACGGAGCACTGTTAACGTTTGATCCAACAGAGCGGAAAGTTGGGCTGACGCCTTCAACAGGTTGTTAGGCAAGACACGGAAGAGTTCTCCGCCGACGCAACGATCCGTCAAGCTCGGTGCATTAATCGTTGTCGGCGACGAGGAAAGCCATGCGGTTCGACTTGCGCGCAATTGCAGGACCGGCGCTCGCTGCGGCGACTGCGCTGGCCGCCATCCTTGTCGATCGCCAGTTCACCGACGTTCCAAATCCTGCGCCGCTGCTGGTATGCATCGTGGCCTTCGCCGGCTCGCTCTCGGGTCTCGGCTCGGCCTCGGTCAGCGCGGCGATTGCGATTCTCGGCTCGGCGCTGTTCTTTCTCGACCATCGTGCAGTGTCCGGCTACGAGAGCACCGACCTGCTGCGCCTTGCCATGCTGTCGATGACCGCGGGCGGCACCGCCGCCATCACCGGACTGCTCAGGCAACGCATGATCGACGCCTTTGCGCTGGAGCGTCTGCACCATACGACCGCAGCGCGGCTGTCGGCTGCGCTCGACGAGGTCGACATCGGCATCGTCCTGCTCGATGCCGACACACGCGCCGAATTCATCAACCGCGCCTTCCGCGATTATTTTTCGGTGCCCGATGCAAAAGCAGATTCCCGGCCACCCTTCATCGCGCTGATGTATCACGGCCGCGACACCGGCGCCTATGAACTGCCCGCCGACGAGTTGAACGCCTTCATCGCACGGCGCATGGAGATGATGCGCTCAGGCGATTCCACGCCGATCAACCTCAATCTCGCCAACGGCCAGGTGTTGCGCTTCTCCTGCACGGCGCTCCCCGATGGCGGGCGCATGCTGAGCTACACGCCCGTCACCGACCTTGTCCGTCACACCGACGATCCCGCCAAGGCGGATTACTATCGGGCCCTTCGGGGCGGCGGCGAACGCAGGTTAATTCGCAATCTGCGCGCCGCGGAGTGAGCCGTCGCCAATCGGGCCAAACGATCATTGATCGTTCGGTGCGGAGTGCTTAAACGAGAGAATCTCGACCTCCAACGCGCGAACAATCCATGTCGTCCGATAAATTGTCCGTCCGCTTCGTGACGCGAGGCGATTTCGACAGATGGCTTCCCTTGTGGGACGGATATAACGCGTTCTACGGGCGCGCGGGCGCGACCGCGCTGGCCCGCGAGATCACCGAGAGGACCTGGTCGCGCTTCTTCGATGCTTACGAGCCTGTGCATTGCCTCGTCGCCGAAAGTGGCGACGAATTGTTGGGGCTCGCGCATTACCTGTTCCATCGCAGCACGACCATGATCGAGCCCGTCTGCTATCTGCAGGATCTGTTCACGGCTGCATCGGCGCGCGGCAAAGGTGTCGGCCGGGCGCTGATCGAAGGGGTTTATCGCGAGGCGGGCCTCGTGGGTTGCCCGCGCGTCTATTGGCAGACCCATGAGACCAATCGCACCGCTCGCGCCCTCTACGACAAGGTCGCAGAACACCAGGGATTCATCGTCTACCGGAAGCAGCTCTGAGGGCCGGCCACCCTGTGGAAATCTTCCCCGGCAAGGGCGCACCGGGCAAAAAAGTGCGCATTTCGCGCCGGCCCTAGCCTGTGGATAAATAAACCTGTCACTGGCACGTTACAAAGAAAAGCTAGGTTGGCGTTGCGTCTGATCAGGCCCCCCGTCACAGATCAAGCGCCCCAGCGGTCCCCGTCAGTCGCCGCGTCTGACCGGGGCCGCACTTTTTTGGGGCCTTCGTTTTTCACGACTTTTCGACAGTGCAGTTGCGCAGACCGGAGCTGCAGCAGCGTAGCAGGACCGCGCCTTGCGGGGTGCGGATGCGCGCGACACAATGCGTCATCCCGCTCGTCTCCCCCTAGAGGACTGAAATCCATGCAAATTCGCAATCTCGGCGGCTCGGGCTTACGCGTTTCCGCGGTCGGCCTCGGCTGCAACAATTTCGGCCAGCGCGTCGACCTCGAAGGTTCCCGCAAGGTGATCCACCGGGCGCTCGACCTTGGCATCACGCTGTTCGACACCGCCGACATCTATGCCGGCATGGGCGGATCTGAGACGGTGCTCGGCGACAAGCGCAAGGACATCGTGCTGGCGACGAAATATTCCAAGCCGATGGCCAGCGACGGCACCAAGCAGGGTGCCTCGCGCCGCTACATCATGAACGCAGTCGAGGCTAGCCTGCGGCGGCTGAAGACCGACTACATCGACCTTTATCAGCAGCACGACTACGACGAATTGACGCCGATCGACGAAACCTTGCGCGCGCTCGACGATCTGATCCGCCAGGGCAAGGTGCGCTACATCGGCAATTCGAACTTTCCGGCGTGGCGGGTCGCGGAGGCCGAGCATGTGGCGCGCGCGATGAATGTCAGCCGCTTTATCTCGTGCCAGGACGAATACAGTCTGGTGGTACGCAATATCGAGAAGGACCTGTTGCCGTGCGCAAGGGAATACAGGCTCGGGGTGTTGCCGTTCTTTCCGCTGGCGAGCGGGCTATTGACCGGTAAATACAAACGCGGCGAAGCGGCGCCAGCAGACACGCGTTTCGGCAAGGCGCCGCAACTACGCGACCGCTATGTCACGCCGCGCAACGAGGACATCGTCGACAAGCTGCAGGTCTTTGCGAAGGAACGCGGACACAGCATGCTCGAACTCGCCTTCTCCTGGCTCGCGGCGCGGCCGCAGGTCGCAAGCGTTATCGCCGGCGCCACCCGCATCGAACAGGTCGAGCAGAATGTGAGGGCCATCGCCTGGATGCTCTCGCCTGAGGAGGTGGCGGAGATCGATAAGATTACGAAGGGGTAGTATCTCTTCTCCCTCTACCCGCTCTTTGCGGGGAGAGCTTGACGAAAGATCATACGATCAGCCCCCGCATCGGCTTCGCCGACGCGCTGTCGGGGAAGACGGATGACGCCAGCACGTTCTCGCTGATACCGAGATGATCTGACAGCACGCCTTTGATCACGGCACGCAGATCCGTGGTCGGCGCGAGATCGCGACCTTCGTAGAGGCTCGTGGACTTCAGTGTCGGCCAGTTCGCGATCACCCGCCCGCCTTTGACCGCACCGCCCGCGAGCAGCGCGATCGTGCCGGTACCGTGGTCCGTACCTTCGGTGCCGTTGATGCGTACCGTGCGGCCGAACTCGGTTGCGACCACCACGACGGTATCGCGCCAATGTGCGCCAAGCCCGCTTTCGAATTCCGCGAGCGCGCCGTCGAGGCCCGACAGCAAATTCGCAAGCCGCCCCACCGGACCGCCCTCATTGGCGTGGGTATCCCAGCCGTCGAAGGCGAGTGCCGCGATTCTCGGCCCGTCATCGGCCGCCATCAGCTTTGCCGCGCCGCGCGCCACGAGACGCATCTGCTGCACCGGGCCGCCTGCGCCCGCCCTCCTCGGCTTCATGTCATCGCCCTGCGCGGCCTTGTCGAGTGCGGCGCCCGCGCGGACGAAACGGGTGTGGTAGCGCTCGAGCACCCGCGCCTGTTCCGCGTTCAGCCCGAGCGTGTCGCGGCGCGCCCAGAGATCGGCGATGCGGGCGAACAGCGCGCGGTTGAGATACATCGCATTGGAGTGGCGGGCGAGCAGCGGAGAGATGTCACGCTCCACGGCTTCGATCTCGTCGCTTGTGTCCGCGCCCGCCAGCACGAAGAACACGTTGGAGACGCGGTCGAGCGCGCGTCCGCTCTTCTCCAGTGCCTCGATGGTGTTGGCGAAGGTGGCGGGGGCGGGCCCGGCAGCGATCGCGTCGATCTCCGCCCGATGCGCGGCCAGTGCCTCATCGAAGGCGGGGCGAAACCGGTCGGGCGTGGCGACGGAGAATTCGGGGAGACCGTGCGCGCCGGTCCAATCGGAGAGGAGAGGATTGCTTGTCATGCCGCCCTATCTAGGGGCATGCGGCCGGCTTGAATAGGCGGGTCGCAGGCGGCGGCACTTCCGCGCCGACCTCGCGCGACCTGGACTGCATTGCCTCAGTCGCGGGTCCGTCGCATGGATGCCTTCGGCAACGCATCGGCGATGAGCCGCTCTAGTCAGCCTCGCAGCGCGCGCAGCGCGTTGAAGATGACCGCGACGTCGATCACCTCCTGCAACAGCGCGCCTTCGACCGGCGGCAGATAGCCGA
>Ga0207862_1000603_pt1 | contig 10878 bp, 5 predicted proteins | sample LuqExpMetageno81_FD_187838 | JGI IMG/M metagenome (GOLD analysis project Ga0207862, IMG submission 187838) | Tropical forest soil microbial communities from Luquillo Experimental Forest, Puerto Rico - Sample 81 (SPAdes) | ecosystem: Environmental > Terrestrial > Soil > Tropical forest ... | reverse complement strand
GGTGAGGGTGGCGCCGAGACGTTGATCACGGCGCCGTCGCCGCGGTAATCGAGGCCGTAATGACGATCGGTGCCGTTTCGCCGCATATCGGCGCGGTAGTCAAAGGGGTAAGGCGCGTCTTTGGTGAGGCGTCCGTGAACCTCGGAGTGGCTCGTAAGATCGACGAATACGCTTGCGAGGCCACGAGTATCGAGGTCCGCCGCGATCGCGTATCGGTCCGCCGCTTCCTCGACGGTGGTACGGGTTGTCAATACGTGGAGACCGGCAACGCCGGACACCTCGAATCGTGCGTCTACCCGATCCGTCTCGGCTGCCCAAGATGTTGATGTGCCGGGAAAAATCAAGAGTAGTGCGGCAACGATCACTGGCAGGGCGGCAAACCGACGAAAGATCATCGTAGTATTACCTCACGATGGGTAAGCGCGGGGCAAATCTGACAATTTGGCCCCAGTGGGGGTTTTGGCCGATGTCTGGCAACGCGTGGCAATGCGCTGCTGCGGAGGGAGAACTCCCGTCAGCTCGCGCAAGGTCCTGCGGCCGCGCGACAGCCGAGATCGGATTGTGCCGACTTGTACATCACAATCCGATGCGATTTCGTCGTAAGTTCTCCCCGTCAGACCGACGAGGAGGACAGCGATGCGTTGTTCTTCGGGCAGCAACGTGATCGCCCGTTCGAGGTCCCTCAATTCCAGCTGGGCAATCTGCCGCGGCGCGCAGGTCAAAGCCGGCGAACAGTCGCCCCATTCGATCATTGTGCCCTCACGGCTGGCCCGGCGGAGCTGGCTGACATACTGGTTGTGCATGATCGTGAACAACCAGGCTCTCAGGTCCGTGCCCGCTGTCCAGAGATGGAGCCTCGCGAGGGCCCGAGCGACGCACTCCTGGACGAGATCGTCGCCGGCGGCCAAATCGCGCGCCAGGCTTCGCGCATACCGTCGAAGGTTTGGCAGCAAGGCTTCGATCTCGCGGTCCAGAACGGCCTTCGCGGCTCTGCCCTCCTGACCGGCGACGGCGCCGTCATTGGGGACCGCTGCTACCTTTGTCTTTCGGCCCGCCATTTCTTCATTGCATCTCATTGCGGCCTCTCGAAGGCGCGCGAACTCCTATCGTCCGGAGTTGCGACGGGACACAGCGTCGTGCCGAGAATCTGCGGATTCCGACGAAGTCGCCTGGGGGTCGCCTGCGACCGGGTCGGCTGCGCGACGGTGCTCGCATATCAGAGGCCTGATACTTCAAAGCGATGCGCGAGGATTTAATCTAGGTCAAAGCCCGAGAGAGTTTTGCAAAGCGAGCGGTTCGGCTAGTCGCGCAATGCGCCTCGCCAGGGCGCTTCAAATCAAGCTGGGCCGGCGTCGTGCAGGCGCGGGCCGCCGAGTTCGTCGAGCAGGCGACTGGCCCGCTTCAGGTCGGCAGTATCCAGCCCTTCCCTAAAACGGGCGTAAGCGGCCTGCAGCGCCTCGCGCCCTTTCTCCGGCTGGCCCTGCTCCCGCTTTAGCAGGGCGAGACTGATCGCCGTCCGCAGCTCCCAGGCCGGCGCGCCCTGAGCGCGAGCGCGATTGAGCGACCGCACGAAGTATTCTTCGGCAAGATCAGGATCCGGCTCCTTCCCCGACAGCAGGATCCGCCCCTTAACCCGGAGGATCTCGGGAAACGCCCACAATTCCTGATTGCGCTCGACGCGTTCGAGAGTCTCGTCGACGATGGCCGCGATCTCGTCCGCGTATCCGGCATCCGCGGCAATCTCGACGAAGTCGCCCATCGTCAAGTAGACGTGCCATCGCGAAGCATGCCAGCGATCAAGAGCGGCACGGATCGCTTCGACGCCAATGTTCGAGGTGCCACTGCGCAATGCGAGAGTGTCCTCTACGGCGAGCGCATAGGCGTGGTAATCCGCCAAGGCCTGTTGCTCGGCCTCTTTGAGCAGCTCTTCCGAGAATTCCCGCGCTGTCGCAAGATCACCGACCCTGAGGTTAACAGCGGCCCCTCCCCAGGCAAGCGCGCCGCACAGCGTGAGGGGATGTGCAAGTTCCCGGGCTTCGTCGACCGCGAGCTGGCCGGCTCGAACGGCTTGATCGGGAAAGCCCTGAACCCACAAAAGGTGCGCCAAGCCATAGCGCGCGAGCACTCGCTGATCGAAGCCGAAACGCAAGATATAGGAGCGCCGTGTCGGCGCGGGCGGAAGCCCGAGCATTCGCTCGAGGCGAACACGGGCCGAAGCGTGCTGACCCGCATAATGCAACGAGAGCCCGAGCATCCGATCAATGATCGTCGTTGCGACCGGATCGGCGAGGGACGGCGCGACGGCCTCGGCTCGGTGTGCCAGGGCGAGGGTGTCCCGTATTTCACCTAACCGCAGGTGGTAGATCCAAAGGTGGTTGATGATCCGCAGTTGGTAATCAGCATCGGCAAAGCGCTCTGCGAGCTCGAGCGCCCTATTTAGGGCCGTCTGCGCATCGGCTGTGAGACCTTTTGCGAATTGCAGGGACACGCCAAGCGCCATCTGCAATACCATCTCTTGCCGGCTGTCTCTCAGCCCGGCGATGTCGAGACTGTGCGCCGCCTTTTCCATCCATTGATGAGCCTCGGCGAGCGCGGACATCGAGATCCACAGCGGTACCGCCCCCGCCGCCAACCGGACGCCGACGGCAGGCTCGCCCGTAGGTCCAAACGTCCAGCCGAGCGCGGCACGAAGATTATCGATCTCGGGCGCATTCATAGTGGAGATAGCGTCGGCACCCGCGGAGTCGTACGCCGCCGAGCTAAAAAGCTCGCTGTAATACCCTGCGTGGCGCCGCGCTATCGTATCGTGCTCGCCGCTGTTGGTGAGCTTTACGAGTGCGTAAGAGCGGGTGGTAACCGGAAGCCGCAAGCGCGGCTCGGTCTCACCTACATCCGCCCAGACCAAAGACTTTGTGACCAAATCGGCGACAAGGTTGATGAGTTCGGCCACTGGGTGGTCAGCGTCAGCCGCAACGGCGCCTGCGGCTTCGAGCGTGAAGCCGCCGGCGAAGATCGCCAGGCGGCGAAAGATCGTCTGCTCGGCGTCACTGAGCAGGCTGTAGCTCCAATCGAGCGTGGCGCTGATCGTTCGGTGCCTGAACGCGGTTGTCCGCCGGCCTCGCGTCAGCAACCGCAAGTGATCGTCAAGCCGCGATGCCAAACCCCGGACGCCAAAAGCTTCGACGCGCGCCGCGGCGAACTCGATCGCCAGCGGAATCCCGTCCAGTCGTCGGCAGATTTCGGCGACAATCGGGGCGTCGCCATCGCTGAGCTCGAATTCGCCCAGAGCTGCTGCCGCGCGCTCGACAAACAGCTCTACCGCGGGAAACGCGAGCGCCTCAGTGGCGTCGAGATGGTCCGATGGGGAGCCGCTCGACAGCGGCGGCAACCGCTGCACAAATTCACCTTCAACCCGCAGCGGCTCGCGGCTGGTTGCCAGGATGTGGACGTCTGCCGCACCCCTGAGGATGGCCGCGGCGAGGGTGGCGGCCGCCTCGATGACGTGCTCGCAATTGTCGAGCACCACCACCAGCCGGCGATCCCTGAGCGCACCGACCAGGCCCGGAACCGGGTCATCGGAGCGAATATCCAAAGCGAGCACCTGCGCGACGGCACTGGGGACCAGCCGCGCGTCGCCGAGCGGCGCCAAATCGACGAACCAGACCCCATGTTCATAGGTGTTGACCGACGCTTCGGCCACGGCGAGGGCGACCGAGGTCTTGCCGATCCCGCCCGGTCCAACGATGGTCAGAAGGCGCTGCCGCCTCAGTTGCCCTGCGAGCCTGCCATCGGTTTGGTCGCGTCCGACCAATCGCGTCAGTAACACCGGTAAATTGTGCTTTCGTGCAGTCGCGGCGATCTGCACCACCGATGGCGCGTCCTCCGCAAGCCTGACAGCCGCGACAAAACTGTCGCCGCGCCCGGGGACCGCAGCGATATACCGATGACCGGCACGGCCATCACCCAGCGCCCGGCGCAACGCACTGATCTGAAATTTGAGATTGCCCTCTTCGACATGGGTGTTGGGCCAGACGCGCGCGATCAGCTCGTCCCGGCCGACCACTTCGCCCGGATGCTCGACGAGCGCGATCAGCATATCGAGCGCCCGGCTGCCAAGACGAACCGGCTTGTTGCCCTCCAGCAACAGTCGTTGTGCCGGAAATACACGGAACGGGCCGAACGAGACGGCACCCGCTGCTGACGGGGAAGCGGTGTCAGCCACTCCTAAGCCAGCTCATTTGGCGACATCGCTGAGTTCGTCCAGCAGCCGCTTTGCCGCCTGCAGATCTGCGGTCCCGAAACCTTCGGTAAAGCGAGCGTACACCGATGTCAGCAATTCTCGGGCTTCCCTGTTGCGCCCTTGGCCACGCCACAGCCGGGCTAAGCTCGCAGCGCCGCGCAGTTCCCAGGACAGAGCACCCTGTCGATGCGCCAAGTCTAGCGATCGGCGGAAATGGTCCTCCACAGCCGGCGCGTCCGTCCTATTTGACAGCAGCAGGGCCTCGCCTTTGATGCGCAGCGCTTCGGGCAACCACCAGAGCGCCTGGTTACGCTCGGCCCGCTGCAACGCCGCATCGGCGGCCGCATAGGCTTCTTCGAGACGACCTGTGGTCGCCAGAATTTCCGCCAGGCTGCTGAGAAACGGCGTGTAGAGGACTTCGTAGTGGGCCAGGCGCAAACCTTCCAGCGAGGCGCGGAGTTGCCGTTCTGCGGATGCGATATCCCCATGTCTGGCTGACAGCTGTCCCTCGAACCCCAGAGCACAGGCGGAATAGCTACTCAAGGAGTGTTTCTCGGCGTGATGCTCGAGCAAAGCAATCGAATGCTCGGCAGCCCGCAAATCGCCGATCCAGAGCGAAATCAGGCAACCGCACCAGGTCAGCGCGAGGCATAACGAAACGGGATGGCTATCCGCTTGGAGATCGGCCAGAAGATCCCTGGTGTTTCGAGCCGATTGGTCGGGCAGGCCTCGCAGCCAAAATGCCAGCGGTATGATTCCACGGAGGCGCACCGAATGGTCGATCCCCGAACGCACGATATGAGCCCGTCGCACGGCTGGCGTTATGCGGGTGTAAGCGTGTTGGGCATAGGTCAATGTGTCAGCGTAGTTGCCAAGAAGACAGAGGGAGCAACTAAGCATAGCGTCGGCCGCCGAATTCGCGATTGGATCCGCAGTGCGTTTTGCAATTTCCTCGGCTCGGCGCGCGAAAACGAATGCGCTTTGGAATTCTTCGAGGCGTTGGCAGAAATTGCTCAGCGCAACGAGAGCTCGCAGCTGATAGTCGGCATCGTGGTTGCTTTCGGCAAGTTCGCTCGCCCTTATTAGCGCCTCACGGGCCCTGCCGCTCATGCCCTGGGTCAACATGAGCGAGAGGCCGTGCACAGTTTGCAGGACCATCTCTCGACGCGTCCCGCGATCCAAGGGGTCGAGAAGCTCGAGCGCCTTCCCCGTCCAACCGTTACACTCCGTCAGCAATGACATTTCGAGCCACATCGGCGCCGAAGCCGCCGCCAGCATAACCCCGATCGAGACATCGCCCCCGGGCGCGAAGGCCCATGTAAGCGCGGCACGGATATTCTCGATTTCGGTCGCATAGTTGGCGGTCCAGCCGCCTGCAGCGTTGTCCTGTGCGGCTTCGAGCAAGTCTCGATAATATTCGGCATGGCGGCGCGCGAGCTGTTCGCGCTCGCCGCTGTCGGCGAGCTTTTCCAGCGCGTAGGCGCGCGTCGTCTCCAGCAGCCGCAGGCGTGGCTCGGCGTCGCCCACGTCGGCCGCAACCAGCGACTTTGCGACCAGCTCCGCCAGTTGATTGATGATCTCGCCTTTAGGCTGGGTGGCATCGGCCGCCACTGCGCTGGCGGCATCGAGCGTAAAGCCGCCGGCGAAGATTGCGAGACGGCGCAAAACCGTCTGCTCCATTTCGGTCAAGAGACCATAACTCCAATCGAGCGCGGCGCTCATGGTCTGATGCCTGGACGCGGCCGAACGGCGGCCAATGGTCAGGAACCGCAAGCGATCATCCAAGCGGGCTGCGAGGCCCCGGACCCCAAAGGCGTCGACGCGGGCCGCAGCGAACTCGATCGCGAGCGGGATCCCGTCCAGCCGTCGGCAGATTTCGGCGGCGACAGGGGCATCGGCGTCGCTGAGCTCGAACTCGCCCACGCTCGCCGCCGCCCGCTCGACGAACAGCTGAATCGCCGGAAAGCCGAGCGCCTCGGCGGCGCTGAGCCGCGCCGATGCGGGAGCGCTCGGGAGAGACGACAGGCGGTGCACGCGCTCGCCCTCGGCGCGCAGCGGCTCGCGGCTGGTCGCCAGGATGTTCACCCCTGGCGCGGCTCTGAGAATCCCGACCGCTACCGCGGCGGCAGCGTCGATGACGTGCTCGCAATTGTCGAGCACCAGCAGCATTCGCTTGTCCCTCTGACTGGCGATCAGGCCCGGCAGCGGGTCTTCGGAGCGGATTTCGAGCCCAAGCACGGCAGCCAGCGCGCTCGACACCAGGCGAGGTTCGCTGAGCGGCGCCAGATCGATCAGCCAGACGCCGTGGTCATAGGCCGGGACCACCGCCTCGGCCACTGCGAGAGCGACCGAGGTCTTGCCGATCCCGCCCGGTCCGACGATGGTCAGAAGACGCTGCGCCGCCAGCTGTCGCGCCAGCCTGCTGACGGTGTCGTCGCGGCCGATCAATCGCGTTAGGTGAGCCGGCAGATTGTGCCCGGCCTCGGTCGCAGTCGCCTGCGGCGCCACCGATTTCGGCTGCTCTGTGCGGGTGACCGGCGCGATGAAGCAGTAGCCGCGTCCAGGGACATTGAGCAAATACCGATTGCCGCCGCCTAACGTCCGGCGTAACGCGCTGATCTGGAATTTGAGATTGCTCTCCTCGACAATGGTGTTGGGCCAGCCGCGGGCGATCAACTCGTTTTTGCCGACCACCTGGCCCGGGTGCTCGACCAGAGCGACCAGAATATCCAAGGCGCGGCTGCCAAGCCGAACGGGCTTTTCGCCTTCCAGTAAGAGCCGTTGGTCAGTCAGAAGGCGGAAGGGGCCAAACGAGACCGCACGGTCGTCCGAAGTGGTAGTCCGCTCGGCCACTACGCTACGCTCAAGAACGTTGACCGGCATCACCAAGCCTTGACTTGATTAGGCCTCAGGGCGAGCCGCCCCAAGCTGCCAAGGTAATCTCGCACACTGCCTTGTGCCGCGGAAGGGGTTAAAGCGGGTAAATCTAAAGGAAATGTCGTAAAGCGCGAACTGAAGCTCGGGGATGATCCAACAGGATCACGATCGAGCGAAAAGCTGCGTCTTCAGGTTAGCTCGTCGAGGAGCCGCTTTGCCGTCTGTAGATCAGCGGTCTCGAAGCCTTCGGTGAACCGCTGATAAATCGGCGCCAGCAGCTCGCGCGCCTCACCGACGCGGTCCTGGTCGCGCAGTAGCCGAGCGAGGCTGGTGGCAGCGCGGAGTTCCCAGGACAATGCACCTTGTCGGCGCGCCCAGTCGAGCGCTCGCCGGAAGTGATCCTCCGCTGCCGCCAGGGCTTCGGGCGCGCCCTGCAACAGCAGAAGCTCGCCCCTGACGCGCATTAATTCGGCCATTGTCCAGAGCTCTTCGGTGCGCTCGGAACGCGCGATCGCCTCGTCGATCGCGGCGAGCCCGTCGGCATACTGCCCAGCGCGGCCTAAAGCTTCTGCCATCAGGAACGCGAGGAACTGCAAGAGGCTGGACCCCGCCTCGCCGAATTCGTCCAAGCTGGCGCGCAGCAGCTGCAATCCGGTGACGACATCGCCGCGCTGGATGACGAGCACTCCCTGAAAGCTGCGGCCACAGGCGCGCCACCGGCCCAGTGCATGCCTTGTCGAATGGTCGAGCAGCATCGTCTCGTAATGTTCCGCCGCAGCCAGATCTCCGGTCAACAGAGCGAACGGGCACGCCGCGTGGGCCAGAGAGTAACACAGCGACACGGCATGATTGGCTGTGCGAGCATCCTCGACGCCGCTTACGGCCGCGCTCATCGCCTGTTCCGGAAATCCCTGCAGCCACAGGATCCGCCCAAGGAAGACGCGTGCCCACACCCGCAGGTCGGTCTGAAAGCGAATAACGCGCGAGTTTTGATCGGGAGTGACGTAACCAACGAGCGCGTGTTCCAGATGGCGCCTCGCGCTGGGCAGGTCGCCGAGGTAAAACTGCGAGATGCCGATCATTCCCTCGCCGCTCAGCCGATCGTTCGGGTCGGGTCGCTCCGCGGCCAGCGCATAGAACCTTTGCGCTAGTTCGAGATGCCGACCGCTGGTGGTGTGATAAGCCCAAAGGCCCCACAGCGCGCGCAACCGATACTCGGCGTCGTCAAGGCTCTCCGCAATCTCAAGGGCCCTTGTATAGGCCACGCTGATCTCGGGGCTGTTAGAACCCCTACTAATAACCAGCGATGCGCCCACTGCCGCGTGGAGCTTCATCTCGCGGCGCGCATCCCGGCTCGCTCCGGCCCCGAGAGCGGCGAGCGCTCGCTCGGCGCGGCCGCGGCACTCCTCCGCCAGCGACAAGCGCATCCAGAGGGCGACCGCAGCGGCGGTCAGGTGCACCCCAATCGGTTCATCGCCGCCCGGCGAAAAGGCCCAGTCGAGCCCAGCGCGCAAATTGTCGATTTCCGGGGCGTAATCCGCGAGCCATTCGTCCGAGGGCCGCGTCGGCGCTTCACCTTCAGCGCGCTCGAAAAAATTGCGGTAGTACTCGGCGTGGCGGCGCGCGAGCTGTTCGCGCTCACCACTCTCGATGAGTTTTTCGAGCGCGTAGGCCCGCGTCGTGTCGAGCAGCCGCAAGCGCGGCTCGGTGTCACCCACATCCGCAGTGACCAGCGACTTCACAACAAGTTCCGCCACCAGGTCGATAATTTCGCTTTCGGGGTGCGTTGCATCTGCAACGATGGCGCCGGCGGCGTGGAGCGTGAACCCGCGAGCAAAGACCGCCAAGCGACGCAAAACCGTCTGCTCGAACTCGGTCAGCAGGCCATAGCTCCAATCGAGCGTCGCGCTCAGGGTCCGATGCCGGGGCAGGGCCGTGCGGCGGCCTTTGGTCAGCAGCCGAAACCGATCGTCGAGGTGCGCTACCACCCCCCGCACTCCAAAGGCGTCGACGCGGGCCGCCGCCAGCTCGATCGCCAGCGCAATCCCATCCAGCTTGTTACAGATCTCGGAGACAAGCGAGGCATCGGCATCGCTCAACTTAAACTCGTCGAGAGTCTCCGCCGCGCGCTCGACAAAGAGCTGAACGGCCGGAAACCTCAGAGCCTCGACGGCGGTGAGCCGGGCTGATGCGGGCGGGCTCGCGAGCGGCGAAAGGCGGTGCATGTGCTCGCCCTCGATGCGCAGCGGTTCACGGCTCGTCGCCAGGATATGCACCCCCGGTGCGTTCCTCAGAACCGCAATAGCCAGCGCTGCTGCGGCATCGACGACATGCGCGCAATTGTCGAACACCAGCAGTATCCGCTTGTCCTTCAAAAAGGCGATCAACCCGGGGAGCGGATTTTCGGAGCGAATTTCGAGGCCGAGCGCGGCAGCGAGCGCATTCGGCACGAGCCGAGGATCGCCGAGCGGCGCCAGATCGATCAGCCACACGCCATGTTTATAGGCCGGGATCAGCGCCTCGGCCACGGCGAGAGCGACCGTCGTCTTGCCGATACCGCCGGGTCCGACGATCGTCAGAAAACGCTGGCGCGGCAATCGCGCCGCGAGCCTGCTGACGATATCGGCGCGGCCGATGATTCGGGTCAGGTGGGCCGGCAAATTGTGCACGCGCTTCTCGTCGGCTGCCTGTAGAGCCGAGGGCATCGGGCTCTCCGAGCGCGTGACCGGCGCTACGAAGGAATAGCCGCGACCCGGAACATTGACCAAATACCGGTTGCCGTCGCCGAGCGCCCGGCGCAACGCGCTGACCTGAAACTTTAGATTGCTTTCCTCAACATGGGTGTTGGGCCAGACGCGCGCCACCAGCTCGCCCCTGCCGACCACTTCACCGGCGCGCTCAACCAAGGCGATCAGGATGTCGAGAGCCCGACTGCCGAGACGAACGCGCTTGTCGCCCTCGAGCAGCAGACGCTCTTGTGGAATCAAGCGAAAGGGGCCAAACGAGACCGTGCGCTCGCCCGCGGCAACGAAAGGATCAGTCATCTCTGCTGTCGCTTAGGCGGGGGCAGCATCGTTCAACTCGTCGACGAGCCGCTTTGCCGTCTGCAGATCAGCGGTCTCGAACCCTTCGGTGAAGCGTCTATAGACCGACGCCACGAGATCGTGTGCCTCAGAACTGCGTGCCTGATCGCGCCGTAAGCGGCCGAGGCTGAACGCGGCCCGCAATTCGTACGAGAGCGTACCGTCGCGATGCGCCCAGTCGAGCGCTTGCCGGAACCAATCCTCGGCCGCAATCGCAGCCCCACCCGACCCCCCGAGCAACAGAAGCTCGCCCTTATTTCGCAAGACCTCGGGTAGGCTCCAACGTTCTTCGTGGCGCTCCGACAAGTCCAATGCCTGATCGATGGCTGCTAGACCCTCGGTCACTTGCCCGGCAAGACCCAAGCCTCTTGCGAAGAACGCGAGAAAGGCCGGGTAGCCGGGAGCCGAGCCGCCCTCGCGCATCTCTTTGAGCGCGTCTCGCAACAGCGGCAAACCGGCGACAAAATCGCCCCGCATGATCAACAACGTGCCTTGGAAGCAATGGCTGCGCGCGATCCAGCCGGAGCGAGCCTTCGGTCTCCGAATAGGTCCGGATGCTCTGCCGCATCAATCGTCGCCGATGACGTTTCAGGGTTCCCTCGTAGGTGCCTCCGGCCCGGCGGACCGCCTGCAGGTCCACATAGTAGCTGGGGTGCCGGACTTCCTCCAGGTCAAAGT
>Ga0207862_1000601_pt1 | contig 10893 bp, 10 predicted proteins | sample LuqExpMetageno81_FD_187838 | JGI IMG/M metagenome (GOLD analysis project Ga0207862, IMG submission 187838) | Tropical forest soil microbial communities from Luquillo Experimental Forest, Puerto Rico - Sample 81 (SPAdes) | ecosystem: Environmental > Terrestrial > Soil > Tropical forest ... | reverse complement strand
GGCGCACAGATTGATGCTCCTAGGTGCCGTCAAGCAAGCGTTGGCCGTGGGAGATGGGCGAAGAGCTCGCGAGCGACGTAGCGCTTGAGGCAGCGGATGGCTTCGGTCTTGGTTTTGCCTTCGTCGCAGCGGCGTCGGAGGTACGCGCGGGTGTCGGGGTCGTAGGAGAGGCGGGTGATGACGATGCGCCACAGGGCGCTGTTGGCTTGGCGGTCGCCGGCCCGGCTGAGGCGATGTCGCTGTTGCTTGCCGCTGGATGCGTCCAGGGGTGCGGCGCCACACAGACGCGCGAAAGCCCGCTCGTTGCGGAGGCGGTGCGCGTTCTCGCCCGCGGCGACGAGGAGTGCGCCGGCGGTCTCGGTGCCGACACCGAGCTGTTCCACGAGCTGCGGAGCGGTGTGCGCGACGAGTGGTTCGAGAACGTCGTCGAGGGCGCGAACTTCGTCATCGAGTTCCAGCACGCGGCGGGCGAGGGTCTTGAGCGCGAGCCGGGTCGCGTTGGCGACGTCGGCGCGGCCCGCGGGCCGGAACCCGGCCGCGGTGCGCACGAGTCGCGGGATCGTGAGTCGGCGTAGCTGGTCGCGGAGTTCGTCGGGCGCGGTCGTGATCAGTGACCGCATCTGATTCAACGCTCGGGTGCGGTCCCGCATCGCACTGGAACGGGCCAATCGCAGCACTCGGATGGCTTCGACATTGCCATCTCGGGTCTTGGGCGCACCGAGCGCGTCACCCGCGAACGCGGCTCGAGCGGCGCTGATCGCATCATGCGTGTCGGACTTGCCGGCACGGCGGCGGCGTTGACGGTTCGGACGATCGACCTCCACCACGATCATCCCCACACCTTGGAGATGGCGCGTAAGCCCGGTGCCGTAGCTGCCGGTCCCTTCAACGCCGACCACCGCAACGTCACCGAACGAGCGGAGCCACTCCGCCAGCTCGCGATACCCGTTGGGTGTCGTGACGAACGACGCGGTTCCCAACAAGCCGCCATGGTCGTCCAACGCGGCGGCGACATGGACATCAAGATGAGTGTCGACGCCGCCAGTGATCTGTGTTCCCATATTTGTGTCTTCTCTCTGTGCCAACGGATCGGGAAGACACCGACCTGCCGGGACGGCGGACAAGACAACGACGAGCCTTGCGACAGGCTCCTAGGAGGTCACTCCGCCCGACCGGTAGGCGTCGCGCGAGCACCCAGATCGGGCCGACAGATCAATCTCAAGGCACACCGGCAAACCCGACGCCAGCCCGTACATTCGAGTCAGACCCGACCCGAGCACTCACACCACCAATACTCGTTGCCCTGATGGAGGATGGGATGCACGCGCTGCGGGTGAATTCGTAGTGTCGGGGGTGCCGGCGGGTGGTCTCGAGAATGCCCTGCCGCTTTCGGGTTGGCTTGCGAACGATGGGACCTCCTGCGGGTGTCGTGTGCTGTGGCGTGGCTCGAAACAGGAACGGCACCCCGCATCAGGAGTGCCCGCCACGGCGTTCATTCCCGATCGAGGAGGTCGACGGTGTTCATCATTGGGATCGATCCGCATAAGGGATCGCACACGGCGGCGGTGATCGACGGCGACGAACAGGTCGTCGGGATGTTCGCGTTGCGCGCCATGCGCACAGAATGCCCGCGCGGGCGTGTTCTCGCCACCGGGGCTTGGCCTCGGGCGCCGAGTGTCTCGGTGGAAATATCGCTCCCGAACGTGCATCCTGTGAGGGTGGCGGCCGCGACGAGGGTGACGTTCGTTGGGAGTGGCGATGCGTTTGGTTCCGGCGGCCGTCTGCAGACGTGCGTATTGGTCGAGGATGGGGATTGGCGTGTTCTTCTCGATTGCGGGGCGACCAGTCTTGTCGGCTTGAAGGCGGCGGGTGTCGATCCGGCGTCGATAGCGGCGATCGTCGTGAGCCATCTGCATGGGGACCACTTCGGGGGCCTTCCGTTCTTTCTTCTGGACGCGCAGTTGAACAGTACGCGTTCTCGTCCCTTGTTGCTGTTGGGCCATTCCGATCTGCAGAGCCGGCTGCGGGCCACGATGCAGCTGCTGTTTCCGGGGTCGCAACGCGCGCTCGACCTGGTGGATGTTCGCTTCGTTGAAATCATCTCGGGATGCGTTACGAAGATGGATGAGGGAGCGTCTATCGAGGTCTTCGATGTCGAACACTTCTGTGGGTCGCCTCCGTTCGCCGTCCGACTGACTACGCCATCGGGCAAGGTCATCGCCTATTCGGGCGACACCGAGTGGACCGACACGTTGCTCGAGGCATCCCACGACGCAGACCTCTTCATCGTCGAGACGTACTTCTACGACAAATCGATCAGATGGCACCTCGACTACACGACGTTGGCAGCGAACTTGCCCCGGGTCACCGCTCGCCAGGTCATCGGTACGCATCTCAGTGCCGACATGCTCGCTCATGTTTCGACCGCCGGCATACGAACGGCGTGTGACGGAATGACCGTCGATCTCGGCTGAACGATGCTCGGTCACATCGGAATCAACGTCCCCGATCTTGCGACTGCCCGGTCCTACTACGAGGTGTTGATGCCACTGCTCGATTACGAAGTGTTCTTCGACGCCGCCGACGAGTTCGCTTACATGCCGGCCGCCGGCAAGCGCGGGACGTTCGTGTTCTTCTACCCGTCGACCGGCACAGCGCCGTTTTCGCGACTCAACACGGGACTGCAACACCTCGCGTTCATGGTGCCGACCCGACAACGAGTTCGTGACGTCCACGACACCGCGCTGGCGCTGGGAAGTCGTGAGGTCCATGCTCCTCGGGAGTGGCCGCAGTACCCGCCGCCGTACTTCGCCGCCTTCTGGCTCGATCCGTTCGGCTTCATGCTGGAAGCTGTGTGTCACCATGACCGGTAGCGTCGATCGACGATCGGCTGGCACCTTGGCGAGCGAGACGATTGGCCGTTGAAGCCGGGTCGGCGTGAAGGAGGCCGGATGATCGACTCGGGTGATGGGATGGTCGAGCGGACGTTCGAGTACCTGGCCGCTCGCGACTGGGACTCGTTCGGCGCACTTCTTGCGACTGACGTCGAACGAATCGGTCCGTTCGGTGAACGTGTCGTCGGGCGCGATGCCTATGTCGAACTCATGGCGGCCGGCGTGCAGCGTGGCTCTGACGATGGGGCGGACCGCACGACATGGGATGTCCACCGCGTCGTCTACGCGCACGACGGACGATCCGCGTTCGCTCGGGTCACGGCCCATGTGCCACACGGCGGCCGAGAACTGCGGATCGAGTAAACCCTTGCGTACGAGCTCGATGCGAAAGGGTTCATCTCCCGGATCGAAGTCTTCTGGCGAGACCCCCGCGGTGGACCCAGTCAAGTCGGAGAGTAGGCGACGAACGACTGAACGACGCCCCGTTCCGCCGCGCCAGATCTGCCATTCGACATTCAGGCATCTTTGATCCGCGCGACCCGCGGTGACACGATGGCGGCATGACGGACCTGCGTGCCCTGCTCCACGAGACTGCCGATCGCATCGCCGATCACCGCGCGGCCGGTCTCGATCGGCCGGTCGCGCCCGACGTCTCGCTCGACGAGCTGCGCGCCGCGCTGGGTGCGGGCCGGTTGCCCGCCGCCGGCGCCTCCCCGGCAGAGGCGGTAGCGCAACTCGCGGCGGCCGCCGACCCCGGGCTCGTAGTGACGACGGGGCCGAGGTACTTCGGCTTCGTCGTCGGCGGAGCACTCGACGCGGCGACGTGTGCTGACATGCTGGCGGTCGGCTGGGACCAGCCGGCATTCAACGCCGTGACATCGCCCGCCGCGGCCGCGGCCGAAGACGTCGCTGGAGCGTGGCTCCGGCAACTGTTGCACATACCCGCGACCGCGTCGTTCGGCCTGGTTACCGGCGGCCAGGGCGCCAACAACGTCGCGTTGGCCGCGGCTCGCCATCACGTGCTGAGCGCAGCGGGCTGGGATGTCGAAGCCGCGGGCTTGATCGGGGCCCCCGCTGTGCGGGTCGTAGCAAGCGAGGAACGCCACGCGACGATCGATCGGGCGCTGCGGTTGCTCGGTTTGGGCGCGGCGCGAGTCGAAGTGGTTCGGGCCGACGGCAACGGCGCGATCGACCCTGCCGACCTCGCGCGCGTCCTTGTGGGCGGCGACCTGGATGGACCGATGATCGTTTGCCTGCAGGCGGGCAATGTCAATACCGGCGCATGCGACGACCTCGCGAGCGCGTGTGCGGCGGTGCGTGGAGTGAAGCGCGACGCGTGGGTTCATGTTGACGGCGCGTTCGGCCTGTGGGCGGCAGCGGCGCCGAGCCGCCGTCACCTCGTTGCGGGCATCGAGCAGGCCGACTCCTGGGGCACAGACGGCCACAAGTGGCTGAACGTGCCGTACGATTGCGGCTACGTCTTCTGCGCGCACCCGGAGGCGCATCGTGCGTCGATGACGTTCAGCGCCGCATACCTGGCCGCCGGTAGCCCCACGGAGCGCGCCCCGAGTGACTATGTGCCCGAGTCGTCGCGGCGCGCTCGTGGGTTCGCCACGTGGGCCGCGCTGCGGGAACTCGGCGCGGACGGCGTGGCCGATCTGGTCGAGCGTTGCTGCGCCCTGACCCGCCGCTTCGCCGATGAGCTCGGAGCACTCGACGACGTAACAATCGGCAACGACGTCGTTCTCAACCAAGCGCTGGTGCGCTTCGGCAACGACGCGCGCACTGACGCGCTGGTCGACGCAGTCCAGCGGGACGGCACGTGCTGGATGGGTGCCACGACGTGGCACGGCCGTCGTTACATGCGGGTTTCCGTCTCGAACTGGCGTACGACCGAAGCTGACGTCGATCGCTCGGTCGACGCGATCGCCAAGCTCATGGCCGCGACCTGACCTCACGCAACCCTGACCCACACTCGGGGCCGGCCGTCGCTCGTCGATGACCCTCCCACCCGGGCGGTCCCGTCGAAGTGAAGCGGGGGATCGAGGCGCGGTCGTCAACGTGGCAGCGCCCCTCTTCATGCAAAGACGCCACGCCAGAGCGGAATTCTGGCTCTTCGCGATGAACGATGGGGCGTGGTCGTAGTTCGGACCTGCGTGTAGGTCCGCGATCGAGGCCAGGGGCCTCGCCACTCTTGCGGCTGTCTAAGGCTGCTCGAGAGGGAGACCCCTGGTGGTTGGTCACGGTAGCGATGGCGCGACCGCGTTGTTCGACATGCCCGGCTTCGTCGTACGCGCGCATGCGGTGGAGAACGGCGAGTGGTGGCTCGAGGTCGAGACGATGGCTGATCGGGTGGGCTGCCCGGCGTGCGGTGTGCGGGCGGTCGGTCACGGTCGCCGGCGGGTCGAGGTGCGGGATCTGCCGATCGCGGGGCGGCCGGTGCGTCTGGTGTGGGCGAAGCGGATCTGGCACTGCGTCGAGCCGTTGTGCGCGACGGGCACGTGGAGCGAACGGCACGCTCTGATCGCGTCGAGGGCGTCGCTGACCGAGCGAGCTCGGGTCGAGATCTGCCGCCGCGTCGGCGAAGACGCCGACAGCGTCGCGCAGGTCGCCCGCGAGTTCGGGATCGGTTGGCACACCGCGATGGCCGCGGTGCGCGAGCACGGCGAGGCGCTCGTCGATGATCCGGAACGGTTGGGTGCGCCAAGCGCGCTCGGGTTGGACGAGACCAGCTTCTTGCGCGCCCGGCCGACGCATCCGACGGTCATGATCACCGGGTTCGTCGACCTGGACCGCCACCTGCTCCTCGACGTCGCCCAAGGACGTTCTGGCCAGGTCGTGCGCGACTGGCTCGACGAACGGCCGCCCGAGTGGGTCGCGCAGATCGAGGTCGCGGTCATCGACCCGTTCCGCGGGTATGCGACCGGGCTGACCGACCGGCTCGACGCGACGATCGTGGTCGATCACTTCCACGCGGTCCGCTTGGCGAACGCCGCGATCGATGATGCCCGTCGTCGCGTGCAACAAGAAACGCTCGGTCATCGCGGCCGACGCGACGACCCGTTGTATCGGATCCGACGGCGGCTGTTGGTCGGCCATGAACGCCTCACCGACGAACAACACGACCGGCTCCTCACGATGCTCGGTCACGGCGACCGCCACGGTGAGGTCACCTACACGTACCTCGCGAAGGAGCTGCTGCGCGATGTCTACGACGCGAAGACGGTCTGGGCCGCGCGTCGACGGCTGCGTCGCTTCTACGAACACTGCGACCAGTCCGGCGTACGCGAATGCCGGCGACTCGCCCGCACCATCCGTGCCTGGGAGAACGAGGTCCTCGCGTTCCACACGACCGGCCGCTCCAACGGACCGACCGAGGGCATCAACCTGTTGATCAAGAAGGTCAAACGCGTCGGCCACGGCTTCCGCAACTTCCGGAACTACCAACTACGACTCCTGCTGCACTGCGGCGTGACCTGGCACACTGTCCCCACCGCAAGAGTGCGAGGCCGTCAACCACGCTTCATCGCGTAGAGCCGGAATTCTGGGCGGGCTGCGGCTCGGGGTGCGGGCGCGACGTGACCGTTCGACGTGTGAGTAATCCGTGGCGACGCTGCGAATTCACCCGCAGCGCGTGCATGCCTTCCCCCGTCAGGGCAATCTGTGCGCTGCATGTCGCCGAGTGATTTCGTCCCACCGGAGTTTGCTGTTCCGACCGAAGCGACCTTCGGTGACCTCTGTCTCGTTCCACTCGGGCCTGAACACAACGCGGCCGACTACGCCGCGTGGACGTCGAGCATCGACCACATTCGGGCCACGCCCGGATTCCCCGATGGTTCGTGGCCGACGCTCATGCCACTCTGCGAGAATCTGCGAGATCTCGAACGACACGCCGAAGACTTCCGACTGCGCCGGGGCTTCACGTCCACGGTGCTCGACGTCAACGGCGAGGTGATCGGATGTGTGTACATCTATCCCTCGCGTCACGAAGACGTCGACGCGAGAGTCCAGTCGTGGGTTCGCGCCGACCGAAGCGATCTCGATCGGCCGCTCTACGAAGCCGTCCGAGCCTCGCTACGGAGCGATTGGCCCTTCGGAGCGGTCGAGTACGACGAGCGAATTGGGGAGTAGCGACGCCGGAGGACGAGTTCCGGCACGCGCACAGGACAGGCTGGAGCTGTTCGCGGCGGACGTGCCCGAGATCGAGTGGTCGGACGAGCGGATGAATGCCGCTCGGGAGCGCCGCCTCACGTCGTGCGATCGGACCCGTTCGGTGCTCGCAATCCGTCGCCTACTGCGACGAGGTGAACGGTGTAGCGATGTACCAGTCGTGGCCCTCCGGATCACGAACGCCGTATTCGCGTTGGCCGTAGTCTTCGTCCGTCGGTGGTCGAAGGATCGTCGCACCTGCTGCCCGCACCCGCTCGTAATGGGCATCGACGTCCGCGACGTGCAACACGATGCCGCCGGTGCGAACTCCTGCCTGGCGTGGTGAAGTCAGAGCGCCTGCTGACTCGTGCAACCAGAACCGTCGGTTGCCGGCGCGGACCTCTCCATGGATCACGCGGCCTTCGTGCTCGACGAGTCCGCCGGAATGGAGCCCGATCACGTTGACGAGGAAGCCGTGTGCGGCGCGAATGTCCGTGCAAGGAAGTACAGGGATGGCGTCGAGGAAGTCCGGCGACATGCGTTCAACGATAGGGCAACCTCCCCCGGGCCGCGGCCCTCGTCCGTCAACAGAAGGAACGTCGGTAGAACTCGACACGGTACCCGTCCGGGTCTGCCGCGACCTTCCAGAACGCGAAGCCGAGCTTTCCGATCACGCGCTTCGACGCGAGGTTTTGCCTATCGATCATCGCCAGCAGCTCTCCGTGGAACGACTCGGCCGCGATCGCCAGGACGGCCCGGCCGGCTTCGGTCGCGTACCCGTGCCCTCGAGCGTCCGGCACCAGCCGGTAGCCGAACTCCAATCTCGGTCGGGCCTCGAGCTCGAACCACGCCGCGCCGCTGTACCCGACGATCTCGCCCGACGACCGCTCGATGACCGGTTGCTTCGCGAAGGGCACGTGATCAGCGGTATCGAGCATCGTGTCGAAGCGCGCGTTCGCCGACGCGACGTCTTCCACGCCCGCGGAGAACTCCATGAACGCCGGATCCTGGAACAGTTCGACGAACCGGCGCCGGTCGCCCTCGACGGGCAATCGGACCTCGAGGCGTTCGGTGAACATCCCGCGATTCTGCCCCCGTGTGATCAGCGCCGACGGGCACATATCGCGCTGCAGTGGCGCAATCGCGTGTTGCTCGGCGGCTCGGTATGTGGCTTCCGCCGTGGGCGGGGCGCGAGCATGAGACCCGTGGACGAAGAGCGCGATGTTGCCTACGCGATCAGCGGCGATGCCCGGCTCGCGTTCCGAGTGCGCGGTCGCGGGCCGCACGAGATCGCATCGGTCCCCGCGTGGTTGTCGAACCAACACTTCCGACCGCGAGCCGGGACGGGGTTGTTCTGGGAGCGACTGCAGTCGTTCGCGACGGTCGTGTCGTACGACGCGCGGGGAACCGGCCTGTCGGATCCGGTGTCGTTTGCCGATCTGCCGACCTTGGAGGGCTGGACCGACGACTTGCACGCGGTCGTGACGGCCGCGGGGCTCGAACGTGTCACCCTGCTCGCGCTGGGTCCGGCAGGGCCGGTGGCCGCGCTGTACGCGGCGACCCGTCCCGAGCGGACCCGGGCGCTGATCTTGGTCAATGCCTCTGCGGGGGCAAGCGCTCGAGACGGCGGTGACGCCGGGGTGACACCCGAGGAGTACGAGCGGTACGTCGAGTACATCGAGCGGGTCTGGGGCACCGGCCGTTTCCTGCGCGGACTCATGCCTGATGTTCGGCTCGACGATGCCCAGCAGCAGGACCTCGCTCGCCTCGAACGCCAATCGATGCCCCCCGCTGCGGTCGGAGCGCTCCTCCGTCAGCAGTACGCGCTCGACGTGCGAGCGGTTCTGCCCGTGATCAGTGCGCCGACACTCGTGTTACACACCGTCGAGAACCGGGCGGTTCCCATCGGGCACGGCCGGTATCTCGCGCGGCACATTCCCAACGCGCGACTCGTGGAACTTCCCGGCGCCGACGTGATCGTGACGACCGATTCGGCAACAGCAACCCTGGCCATCGACGAGATCGAAGAGTTCGTGACCGGCACTCGCGCGGTCGCGGAGCACAGCCGGATGCTCACCACGCTCGTCTTCACTGATGTCGTCGGGTCCACTGATCGAGTCGCGGCGATCGGCGACCGGGCCTGGCGGACCACGCTCGACCGCCACGACGATGTCATCGGTCGTCAACTGGAGCGGTTCTCGGGCCTGCAGCGGCAGTGCACCGGCGATGGCGTGCTCGCAACCTTCGACGGTCCCGAGCGAGCGATCCGCTGCGGGACCGCGATCCGCGACGCGGCGCGTCAGATCGGCCTCGATGTTCGGGTCGGGATCCATACCGGTGAAGTCGAGCGACGCGGCGCCGAGCTCGCCGGCATCGCCGTCCATCTCGCACACCGGGTGTGCCAAGCTGCTGCGCCCGGCGAGGTTCTCGTGACGCGAACCGTCGTCGATCTCGTGGCCGGATCAGGTATCACGTTCGCCGACCACGGCGAACACGATCTCAAAGGCATACCAACAGCGTGGCAACTCTTCGCGGTCGCGGACTAGAACCCGATATCGACGCAGGGGCGAGCGAAACCACCAACCAACCGTCCCAACCCGGCGACGAGCACCACGGAACCGGCATCGCTGGCGTCAGCTTCCCGGCGCGGGCAGTCTAGGCACGCGCGGCCAGCCCGCTGCGTGTGGAGGTGAGCAGTGTGAGTGACGGGACCGGGGTTGCTGAGTCGGAGTCGTCGGGCAAGCGCGGACAGCGCGCCGCGTGGTGGCGACGAGCGCTCGTTGCCGTGCTGGTGGTACTCGGGTGCGTCCTCGCGCCGCTGTCCGCGCTGACGGTGTGGATGAAGAGCACCTTGTTGAACACGGACAACTACGTGGCCACGGTGGCTCCGCTCGCCGACGACCCCGCCGTCCAAAACGCGCTGGCCGACCGCATCACGAACACGCTTCTCGAACAGACCGCTTCGATCCGCAAGAGCATCGTCGACGCGTTGCCGAAGCGCGTGCAGTTCATTGCACCCAACGTCGGCGACGCGGTCACCGGATTCGTTCACGACGCGGCGTTGAAGGTCGTGCAGTCCGATCAGTTCTCCACACTGTGGAAAGAGGCGAACCGGCGCGCCCACACGCGGATCGTCGCCTTGCTCGAAGACAAGGGCTCCGCTGCCGTCAGCACGAACAACGGCCAGATCGCCTTGGAACTCGGCCCGATCGTCGCGCAGGTCAACCAGGCGTTGCACAATCGAGGGATCACCGCGTTCGACAACGCGGCGCAAGCGGCATCGGGCAAAGAGATCGTGCTCGTCGATTCGATCTGGCTGAAGCGCAGCCAGAAGATCACGAATCTGCTTCAGAAGCTCGCCGTCGTGCTGCCGATCCTGATGGTGCTCTGCTTCGGCGTGGCGTTCTGGCTCTCGCCGCATCGTCGACTGACGATCCTGCGCAGCGCGCTAGGCGTCGCGCTGGGTGTGGCGTTGCTGTTGATCGGGTTGAACACGGGGCGCCACTACTACCTCGTCGCGCTTCCTTCGGGTGTGAACATCCCGGCGGCCGAGGCGATCTACAACCAGTTGCTCGGTGCATTGCGCCTCGCGCTGCGCGCGAGCTTCGTGTTCGCGCTCGTCGTCGCGCTGGCCGCGTGGCTGACGGGCCCCGCCCGGTCTGCGACGAGCGTGCGCGAGGGTGTGCTCAGGCTCGTGCGCGGCCGCGGTGCCGCGGGCGGTGAACCGTCCGCATTTGGCGAGTGGGTCGCGCGCAACAAGACGATCCTGCGCGTGCTCGTCATCGCGGTCGGCGTCATCGTGCTCGTCTCGCTATCGGCCCCGAGCGGACTCTGGGTACTCGTGATCGCA
>Ga0207862_1000600_pt1 | contig 10898 bp, 8 predicted proteins | sample LuqExpMetageno81_FD_187838 | JGI IMG/M metagenome (GOLD analysis project Ga0207862, IMG submission 187838) | Tropical forest soil microbial communities from Luquillo Experimental Forest, Puerto Rico - Sample 81 (SPAdes) | ecosystem: Environmental > Terrestrial > Soil > Tropical forest ... | reverse complement strand
TCCGACTTGGGGCAACGCGGCTTGAGCCAATCGTGATTACGGTGGGCGCCACTCTCATGTCTGACACCCTGTCCTTGATCGTCTTCGCAATCTGTGCTTCTACTTACCACAGTGGGTTCTCCGTTTGGACTCTCGCCATTCAAATCATCGAGATCGCCATCTTCGTTCCACTCATCCTGGTCGTTCTGAGCCGCCTGGGTGCGTACTTGCTGAAAAAAGTAGAAGCTGACGAGAATGGATATTTTGTCATCATGCTCGGAATTATGGGCGTGGCCGCCGTGCTCGCGCAAAGCATCAACCTGCCAGGCATCGTTGGGGCGTTTCTCGCCGGATTGGCAGTCAATTCGGCAGCCCACGAAAAGCCCGCCAAGGAAAAGTTGGAGTTCTTTGGAAATTCGTTGTTTATCCCTGTCTTTTTCGTTGCGACCGGATTTCTGATCGATCCGGTCGTATTCTTCCGAAGCATTGCACAGCATTTCGTCCTGACCGCAGGAATCATCCTTTCTCTACTCGTGGGCAAATGGGTCGCCGCCGAGATAGCTGTTCGGGCATTTCAATACAGCCGTGCCGCGCGGATGACCATGTGGTCGCTCACCTTGCCCCAAGTCGCGGCCACCCTTGCCGCTGCGCTTGTCGCCTACGATACCTTCAACCCGGCCGGGCAACGTTTGGTCGACGGACATTTGCTCAACGCCGTGCTCGTGCTAATGCTGGTCACCTCCATACTTGGACCGACCCTGACTGAACGCTTCGCTCCGCATCTCCTTCAGGAATCCCCACAACCGGTCCTTACTTCCCGATAAAACGCGCCAATCGGTAAGCGAGTAACTAGCGCGACGTGCCGGTTTCCGGGCAGTCGAACACGAGATCAGTCGCCATTGCTGGATCAAAGCTCATCTGCGTATGCAGTTAGGGGTGACGAGCGGCTTAGCCGCGTTATCAGAGTAGCCGACAAATCAACTCAGAAAATCTAAAAAACCAGGGTGACAATTACTTAAAGTGCAATGCAGGACCGCTGACCCGCTTCACCTTGAAGTCAACTGTGACCTCCACGCGGTCGGCAATCCTGATGAACGGAATGCCGCTGTTCATCCCGTATTCCTTGCGATCAAAAGCCATGGTCCCCACGATCGCACCCGAGCCTGTTCCCTCGCCGGAACCGGTTAGTGTTAGCTTCTCCGCCCTAGTCACTCCACGGATCGTAAAGTTACCATCCACTTCAAAGGTGTTGGGACCGGTCGGTATAACCTTTGTGGACTTAAACGTGATGTAGGGATCCTTCTCGACATCGAAAAAATCTTTGCCCTTCAGCTTATCGTCTTTGAAGCCGCTTCCGGTATTGACACTGTCTGCTTGAATTTTGACATCCAACACTCCTGTTGTTGGATCAGTAGACGTGAATGTTAAAGTGGCATCCCACTTGTCGAAGGTGCCGTCGATGGAAACGGACGCCTTCACTCCGAACCTAATCGAGCTGTCGTCCTTCGTGATTTTTAGAACGGGAACACCTGCGGGAGTTTGGGCCCTTATCCCATTGGTCAAGAACAGCAAGCTTGTACAGACGGCGACTTTGCCAAAAAGATTCATAATTTACCTCCACCTCCCGACTGATGTTTGCCGGGTGCCGGAACACTTGGAAAGCGAGTAGCCAAATACGGTCGCAAGCAAATACGGTGATCCCGCAAATATTGGTCTTCGAGGACAGACGGGCCACAGGAAGAGCCACGAGAAGCGCGAGAAACGGCAGAATCCACCTTAGGGGTGCCTTAGCGTGATGGACCAGCGAGTTGACTAGTAGACCTCCCTCACACCGGGCGAGTTGGTTCAGAAACGAAAAAACGGTTCGATGACCGACTGCAGCGATGAGGATCGCCCCAACTACGACTCCACCGGACCACGCCCAGACGTGCCAATCGCTTATTGCGTTAACCATCTTCCGTACCTTCTGAGTCTCGTCTGGGCTACGAGCAGCGTTTCCTTTGGACGAAGCGTACCAAACTAGAACCCAAAAAAGTGTGCAATCTTCTTTCCACTCTCTTCTGTGTAGTACACCGTCACTTTCGCACCCTTTTCCGTGCCTGCCCCCGCGGCCTCGCCCATATCCTTCCCGGCTGTCTCGGTGAATTCGAACGCTTTCTCCGTCCCGTCGGCGCTTTTCACAACGACGGTCTTTGTACCGTGATCCACTTTGACAATCGTTCCCTCGGTGACTTTAACACCATCTTTGCTGATTTTGCCGATTTCCAAGCCAGTTTCCTTGGCGCCTTTCCCAGTCTCGTGAACCACGACTTCCGTTCCTTCCTTCAGTCCGTCAAAACCTTCTTTCGTTCCCTTGTAAGTGGTTTGGCCCGTAACCTTAATCGCATGTTCTGTCCCATCCGCGGTCTTCACTACGACGGTCTTCGTCCCGTGATCCACCTTTGTTACCGTTCCATGGACCAAGCTCACAACATCTTGTGCGACGCAGAGAAATGCTGCCGCTGCAAAACACACCGCAAGACGTCCGACGTTTCTCATTTTTGTATTTTCCGCTCTCCCGAGAATTGAACTTCGACTCCGGCACCGTCGTCTGTTGGAGCGCGCAATAGCGAGGGTAGACCGGGGTAAACTGGACGATCACGTAAATGGATCATATCTTAAAGCCAATTCGTGGCAAATGAACGGCCTGTTATTGGCTGAGCTTGGATTCGGTCATGTCCTGGTAATCGCCGAAGTTGATTTTGACGCTGGGAACACATTATAAAAAGGCCACCCCGAAGGCGATGGAAAAGCTCAAGCACGGCGAGAAAACGATAGAAGCGCAGAAGCGGATCGCTGTGCCGAGGAGGCAACTGCTTCATTACGGGCAAGTCGACGGGAGGTAGTGCGGTGAGTACACCGTTCTCATTGCGGGCTGAATTAAAGGGCGTCGAGGTCGCACCGGGGGTGACCTTGCGCTACTGGGAGGCTGGTGCGGGCCGGGCGCTGGTGATGTTGCCCGGACTAGGTCATGCCGCGTCGCTGTACAAGTATCAGCTTGAGGGACTGTGCGACGAGTTCCGGGTGATTGCTCTCGATCCCCGTGGTCATGGCGAGTCGGACAAACCAGAGGGCGGCTACAACTACCACACATTGGCCAAGGACCTCGACGGATTTCTCCGCGCACTCGACCTCAACGACGTGACGATCCTCGGCCACTCCGGTGGCTGCAAGATCATTTTGACCTACCTCGAGCTTTACGGTGATTCTCGACTGCGGGCGATTGTCTTCTCCGACGATTCACCCTGCCACCTGCGTGATGGAATCTTCAGAGCGGATCAGGCGTTGGCCGCGATTGACGCCTTCCAAGGTCCCGATGCCATCGCCTTCTCCAAGGGTTTTAGCGACCAATTCCTCACCGACGACGCGGAGGAGTCGGCGAAGGAGGCCTTCTACCGTGAGGGGCTCAAGCTCCCTCGCCCGTACCTGGCCAAACTCTTTCGCTGGGCCGCCTTCGGTGATTGGTGGGATGCGTATGCGTTGGTCAAGGTGCCCACCCTGGTCATTGGTGGACGCGTGTCGAAAGTACCAGTGAAAATCGCGCAAGGGATCCACGAGGCCGTTCTGGGCTCTTCCTTCGTCGTTTTTGAAGCTGACGAAGGTGGGGGCCACGCGATGTTCTGGGAAGGTCCTCAGAAGTACAACGACTCACTGCGCACGTTCCTGAGGTCCTCCTAAGTCATGAAACTATTCGGGGCGTGGTTTTCGGGCGCGGTTATTGCCGATGAACAAACTCAGACTGGTGGCCAGATACTCCATCGCGATAAAGCGTCTGCCGGCGTAGCCACCCAGCGTTTCGAGGGAAACGTTGCAGCACCACACGACCAGACGGACCATAGCGAAACGCTGGCGGATCGACGAGATGAGCGACCAGAGCGAGTCGCTCATTGCGGCGAGGCCCTCCGGTCGCGAGCTCGACTCAGGTGAAACCGTTACCGGCTGTCCAGTTCTTGGGTCTTCACGAAGCGAGTACAACAGTTTCGACGAATACATCTCCGCGTGCGGTCGAGATCAAGCCGGTCGAGTCTCCGAAGCAGTTCGATTGATCCTCGAGAGCACTGACCTTGAAAAAGAGCCTCCTTCGGGGTGAATTCCTCCCCGTGCCAGAGAGCAAGAAGCCAGATGACCGAACGTTCACGTCGGCGATAAAATCCCTGTGAATTTGCATCGCGGCACAGTTGAGGACGCCATGCGTTTCCGTTTCTGTCTTCTCGCACCTTTTCTGTTTGCACTCTTGTGCCGAGCGGCGCTCGCGCAGACTTCCGTTTTTACCTCGCCTCTACCGACCGGCGTCCGCCTCGATGGCGTGGGTGATACGGTCGAGCTCGGCAGCATGCCGCTCAATGTCGTGCCCGCGCTCAGCGGCGACAAGGCTGTGGTGGTGCTCAGCGGTTGGCGTGAGCAGGGTATCCAGGTCGTCGATCTGAAGACACGTGAGGTTACGCAAACACTGCTCCAGGACGGCGCATTCTATGGTGCTGCGTTCTCGCCCGACGGCAACACGCTCTACGTCTCCGGTGGCAACACCGATATGCTCTTTATTTACGCGTGGAAAGATGGCAAGGCGATACTCGCGAATAAATTGGAGCTGGCCAAGGTGAAAACGGCCGACGGCACGGGCACCAGCTATCCGAGCGGCGTTGCGGTTGCACCGAGCGGCAAGTTCGTTTATGTGGCGGAGAACGTTGGCGATCGCCTCGCGGTTGTAGACCCAGCGACGGGCGAGATCGTTCAGCGCTTTCCCACCGGCCACTACCCCTACTGCGTCATCCTCAGCGGCGACGGCCATGTCTTCGTCTCCGCCTGGGGCGGCACCACCATCTCCGACTTTCATGTTCTCGCTGACGGCAGGCTTGCCGATCTTGGGCGCATTGAAGTTGGCCGCCATCCCTCAGCATTGGAACTCAGCGGCTCGCGGTTATTCGTCACCCTCGCCGGTAGCGACCGGATCGCGATCGTCGACGTCCGCTCGCGCAAAGTGACCGGTTTTTTTCACGACTCTGTACCCCGGGCTCCGCCGGAAGGCAGCACGCCGAATGCGCTTGCGGTCAGCGCTGATCGTCAGCGGCTCTTCGTCGCGGAAGCCGATAACAATGCTGTCGTCGTCTTCAATCTTGCCACCGGCAAGCTGGTCGGACGCATCCCAACCGATTGGTATCCGACAGCGATCGCGCAAGTTGGCTCGCAAATTCTGATCCTCTCGGGCAAAGGCCATGGCACGCATGCCAACCCCGACGGGCCGGTGCCGCTCACGAACTGGCCACTTGGGAAACCACAGGCCTACACGCTGGGACAGTTGAATGGCAGCCTGCGCTTGGTGCCGTCAACCATGACTCCGGCCCAATTGTCCGCCTTCACCCAGCGCGTCGCGGCTGCCAACAACTGGCAGCAGAGCCTCGCGGCACGACGCTATCCGCCGTTCAAGCATGTGATCTACGTCATCAAAGAGAATCGTACCTACGATCAGGTGCTTGGTGACGTAAAGGAAGGCGACGGAGAGGCGAGCCTCGTTTACTTCCCCGACACCACCATCACGCCGAATCATCACGCGCTGGCACGGCACTTTGGACTATTCGACCGCTTCTTCGTAAACGCTGAGGTCAGCTCGCAGGGACATATCTGGTCCACGGCCGCATACGTAACCGACTACGGCGAGAAGACCGTCCCTTCGGCGTACGGGGGAAAACGCGGCGACATCGACGGTGAAGATAGCGACGAGCCGGAGCGTGGCTTTCTTTGGACACTCGCAAAGCGCTCCGGCATCACCTTCCGCGACTACGGAGAAATGGTCAAAGGGAACCCTGGCTGGCCGGTCACACAACACGACCTCGGGGCCGACGTGAATCCTGATTACGTGCCTTTCGATCTGGTCACCCAAGATCAAAAGCGCGCCGACGTTTGGATCGCCGAGCTCCAGCGCTTTGTGCGCGAAGGCAAAATGCTACAGCTCGAGCTCATGTGGCTACCGATGGACCACCTCACTGCGGCTCGTCCGGGCAAATGCACGCCGTATGCCTGCATGGCCGACAACGATCTCGCGCTTGGGCGCATTGTGCAGGCGCTCTCGCATAGCCCGTACTGGAAGGACACAGTGATGTTCGTGGTCGAAGATGATGCGCAGGCCGGACCGGATCACGTCGATTCCCACCGCGCACCGTTTTATGCGATCTCGAGCTACAGCCGGCCAGGAACGGTGCATCGCTTCGTCAACACGACCGATGTTCTTGCCGCGATCGAAGACATCCTCGGCCTGGGTCGGCTCTCGAAGTTTGATTACTTCAGCCGCTCGCTGGCTGATATCTTCGCCCCGGCGCCCGACCTCACGCCTTTCGATGCGATCACGCCCAGGCAGGATCTGAACGAAAAGAATCCACAAAACACCGCGGCCGCGCGCATGTCAGAAGGTTTGGACCTAAGCGCTCCCGATCGCGTGGACGACCAGGTGTACAACCGCATCCTGTGGCTAATGTTGAAGGGCGACGCGCCGCAGCCCGTCGTGCGCAATTCGGCACCGCTAAATGCGCTCGAAGCAAGCCGGTGAGGTGCGCTGGAAGTCGCTGTGCCCACCTGTGTGCCGACTACAGATTAAAGACCATAGCGATCGGCAGTAGGCGAATCAACGATATCGTCGTGCATTTCTTTGATGGCGACCTGTGAGTTACCCAAAGTTCCGGTATTCTCGCTCGTGTCCCTACACCCGGTTTTTGTTTCCGGTAGCGTGGCCGCCCGCGCTCGGATTCTCAGCAAGGCGCGAGACGAATGGTGCGCACCCTCGAGGCGTGATAGATTCCCACTAGAAGACGAGCAAAGAGAATGTCCAGAGGTGCAGTTCACCGCGCTACGCACGTTACGGGGATAGCCCCGCAGTTTCTCGTCGACGATCTTGAACGAGCGATTGCATACTACTGTGACAAGCTTGGCTTCGAGCTCGACTTCAAGTATCAGTCGTTCTACGCGGCCGTCAGGCGTGACGGATTCGCGATCCACCTCAAGCAAGCGCGGAAATTGGGTACGGACAGGGCAAGCCGGAAACAGAACGAACACCTGGACGCGTACATTTCCGTGTCGGGAATCCAAGGTCTGTTCAGCGAGCTCGAAATGCGCGGCGCTCAAGTGATCAAGCCGCTTGAAGAAAGACCCTGGGCCTGCCTCGATTTTTACGTCGAGGATCCGGACGGCTACATTCTCTGCTTTAGTGAACAGAACGCCTGACGATTGGAATTTTCCTGAGCTCTAGCCGCCGTCGCTCAGGAGCCGCTGGTACGCCGGAACGGTCAGAAACTCCACAAACTGCGGCGAGCGGATCAGATCACGCATCAGTTGGGCGGATTTTTCATAGGCTGCGTATCTTGCCGGATCGCCGATCTGCTTTGCTTTGGCCAGCTCTTCCTGAATGATGGATTCGCACAGCGCCGGATCGACCGTCCGGCCATCTTTTAGTTGCGCGCCGTGATGAATCCACTGCCAGAGTTGCGCGCGGCTGATCTCCGCTGTGGCCGCGTCTTCCATCAGATTGAAGAGCGGCACGCAACCCGTGCCGCGCAGCCACGCTTCGAGGTAGCCGAGCCCGACCGCAATGTTCTGGCGCAATCCGGCCTCAGTGATGTCGCCCGATGGCGCCTCGAGCAAGTCGGCCGCCGTGGTGTAAAAATCCGAAAGTTTCTTGTCGATTTGGTTCGGACGCGGCATCAAACGGTCAAAGACTTCCTTCGCAACGGGCACGAGTCCCGGGTGCGCCACCCAGGTACCGTCGTACCCATCTCCGGCCTCGCGTTCCTTGTCGGCACGCACTTGCGCGATGGCTTTTTCGTTGGCCACGGGATCGTTCTTAATTGGAATGAACGCGGCCATGCCCCCCATGGCATGAATATTGCGTCGATGGCAGGTGCGGACGAGAAGTTTGCTGTAGGAACTGAGAAAACGGGTGGTCATTGTGACTTGTGCGCGGTCCGGCAAAAGCAACTTAGGGTCGTGAGAGAACTTTTTGATGTAGCTGAAAATATAGTCCCAGCGCCCGCAATTTAACCCCGCCGAATGGTCGCGCAGTTCGTAGAGGATTTCGTCCATTTCAAATGTGGCGAGAATGGTTTCGATGAGGACCGTTGCACGAATGCTGCCTTGCGGAACCCCCAACTCCTTTTGCGAGAACACAAAGATATCGTTCCACAGCCTCGCCTCGAGATGGCTTTCAAGCTTCGGCAGATAAAAGTACGGTCCAGTTCCCGCCGCAAGCAGTTCTTTGGCGTTGTGAAAAAAGTACAGGCCAAAGTCAAAAAGCGCTCCGGACATGGGCTGGCCGTCGACCAGAAGATGGCGTTCGTCGAGATGCCATCCGCGCGGACGCACCAGCAGCACAGCGGTTTTCTCGTTGAGCTTGTAATTCTTGCCGGTCGACGAATCGGAAAAGGTGATGGTGCGGCGCACCGCGTCCATGAGATTGCTTTGCCCTTCGATTTGATTCGACCAGGTCGGCGTGTTCGAATCTTCGAAATCGGCCATGAACACGCTCGCGCCTGAATTCAGCGCGTTGATAATCATCTTGCGATCGACAGGTCCTGTTATTTCCACGCGCCGGTCCTGCAAATCGGCGGGAATCGGCGCAACAGTCCACTCAGACTCCCGGACCTTTGCGGTTGCTTTGAGGAAATCGGGTCGTTCACTGCCGTCAAGGCGTTTTTGGCGTTCGGCTCGCGCAGCCAGCAGCTCGACGCGCCTGGAATTGAAACTCCGCTGCAGTCCAACGATGAACTGCAACGCTTCGGGCGTGAGAACGCGCGCTTGCTCGGGACGCGAAGCGGCCAGGATTTCGACTCCAGGGAGAGATCGGAAAGATGTGGTCGTAGTCATCGGCTATCACCTCGCTTCGACGCAGTTTGGCGGCCCTTCGTCGGCCACGCGTATTACCGTCGGATCATCATGCAAATTACGCCCTCCGCAGTCCTACTGACAAGCGGGTGCCGGCGGAGAACCGAATTCCAGCGAGCGTCGCCCTGCGGTCAGACTGATTTCTTGACAATCGGCGCATAAGAGGGTATTTGATGCCGTGCAAGACGGTTCGGATAGAGCGATCCACCTGAAAAATGCCGGGCCTTCGCTCCAACAATTTGGAACAGTTCCAAAGGAAGCTCTGGAGATTCTGGAGGAGTGTCCATGACTTGGACTCAAGTGTATGACCCTCTGGGCCATTGGTGGCTTTCGACCCTCGTTGCCGCGCTGCCGGTGGTCGTTCTGCTAGGGGCGCTCGCGATTCTGAGGATGAAAGCGCATTGGGCCGCATTGCTGGGTCTCGGGACGTCGATGATCGTTGCGATGGGCGTCTTCAAGATGCCGGTGGGAATGGGACTGCGAACCGCCGTTTTTGGCGCAGCGTACGGCGCGTTTCCGATCGGTTGGATCATCCTGAATGTCATCTTTATGTACGACATGAACTGCGTGACGGGCAGGTTCAAGGTTCTACAGGAAAGTCTGATGGGCATAACGCAGGACCGGCGCCTTCAACTGCTTTTGATTGCTTTTTCTTTCGGCGCGTTTTTTGAGGGCGCGGCGGGATTCGGGACTCCTGTCGCGGTCACGGCCGCGATCTTGATTGGTCTTGGCTTCAAGCCCTTGCAGGCCTCCGGCCTGTCCTTGATTGCGAACACAGCGCCCGTTGCGTATGGCGCGCTTGGAACGCCGATCATCGCGTTGCAAGCAGTGACCGGGCTCGACCTGCTCCAGCTAAGCGGCATGGCGGGCCGAATTCTGCCATTCTTTTCGATCCTCGTGCCTTTCTGGCTTTTGTGGGCTTTCTGTGGGTTCAACGGGATGCTTGCGGTATGGCCCGCGCTGCTTGTCGCGGGCGTGTTCTTCGCGATTCCGCAATTTCTCATGTCGAACTTCCACGGACCGTGGCTCGTGGATGTGGTCGCGTCGGTCTGCTCAATGGCCGCGGTCGTTCTTCTTCTGTTTCTTTGGCATCCAAAGGAAATTTGGGGTTTCGAAGGCCACGAGGCGGACCGGGCTGCCCGGGGCAAACACGGTTACAGGACGGATGAGGTTGTCCGCGCCTGGGTGCCGTGGGCAATTTTGAGCGTGCTGGTATTTTTGTGGGGACTCCCGAGCGTTAAGGCGATGCTCGATAAAATCTCGATTTTCAGATTCCCGATCGCGGGCCTGCACAACCTGATTCAGCGTGTGCCTCCGGTTGTGGCCAAGCCCACGGCGGAAGGAGCGGTCTTCAACCTCAATTGGTTGTCAGCCACCGGAAGCGGAATCTTAATCGCATCGATCATTGCAGGTTTTGTGATGGGTTTTGGCCCGCTTCAGTTGGTACGGCAGTACCTAAAAACTCTCTACAAGGTCCGATTCTCTCTCATCACGATCTCGGCGATGATGGCCATCGGTTTCATGACCCGTTATGGTGGTCTCGATGCGACGATGGGACTCGCCTTCGCCCGCACCCACATGTTTTATCCGTTTTTCGGCACGTTGCTCGGCTGGCTGGGTGTGGCTCTGACCGGTTCCGACACTGCGTCCAACGTTCTGTTCGGCAGCCTGCAAAAGATTTCTGCGACGCAAGTCGGCGTGTCACCTGTGCTTATGGCCGCCGCAAACAGTTGTGGTGGCGTAATGGGCAAGATGATCGATGCGCAGAGTATCGTAGTCGCCAGCACCGCCACGGAATGGTATGGACACGAAGGCAGCATTTTGCGCTACGTCTTCTGGCATAGCATTGCCCTGGCTTGCCTGGTCGGGGTCCTGGTGTTTTTCCAGGCTTACGTTTATCCGTTCACAAAGCTCGTCATCCATTGACGAGGGTGTACGGCGCTTGCGATCGCGGCCCCGACGGAATGTCCTTTCCCTTTCCGCGAGATGCGTACTATTCTTCTCGGTGCCGGCAC
>Ga0207862_1000599_pt1 | contig 10902 bp, 10 predicted proteins | sample LuqExpMetageno81_FD_187838 | JGI IMG/M metagenome (GOLD analysis project Ga0207862, IMG submission 187838) | Tropical forest soil microbial communities from Luquillo Experimental Forest, Puerto Rico - Sample 81 (SPAdes) | ecosystem: Environmental > Terrestrial > Soil > Tropical forest ... | reverse complement strand
CTCAAAGATCGAGGACGAGAACGATTTGGTTGTGCCTTGGTGATGGCATTGGCGCTGGTCTCCTGCAATAATGACAAGATAGAGGTTTACCGCATTCCTAAGGGGGGGGTTACCGTGGCGATGCAGAACGGATCAGCCGGATTGCCACCGGCTCCGGCGGGCAATCCGGCCATATGGGTCAAACCGGAGGGCTGGAGCGAGCAACCTCTCTCCGAAATGCGGCTGGGAAGTTTCAAGGTTGATGGCTCGAATGCTACTTCTGCCGATGTTTCAGTGACCGCTTTCCCCGGAGATGCCGGAGGGTTGGCCCCGAACGTTAATCGATGGAGGGGTCAGCTCCAATTGCCGCCGCTGGAGGAAGACCAACTGCAACAGACAATCCAGCGCACCGAAGTGGAAGGCGTCCAAATTTACCTGGTCGACATCCAGACCCCGGAGAACGCGCCGAAACCGTCACGAATCCTAGGCGCTGTACTGGGGACCCCGGACCGTACGTGGTTCGTAAAAATGACCGGGAGCCCGGAACTCATTGAGAGCCAGCGCCAGAAATTCTTAGACTTTGTTAAGTCTTTCCGTTTTACCTCTGCCATAGAGGGCCAAGTACCGGAGAGGGCTGGCACCAACATGCCGAAATCAACCAATGACAAATAAACTAGCTCGCTGGCTGAAGCCAATCACATCGCTCAAGCTGACAATCTTCTGTCTGGCTTGTGCGATGGTGCTGGTCTTCGTCGGTACACTGGATCAGGTACACATCGGCGTTTACGAAGCGGAAAACCGTTACTTCAAGAGTTTCTTGCTTTTCTTCACGCCGCCTCACACCGATCTGAGAATTCCGTGGTTTCCCGGCGGTTACATAGTTGGGGGGCTGCTCTTGATCAATCTCATCGCCGCTCACATAGCCAGATTTAAATTGAGTTGGAAAAAGTCTGGGATACTCCTGCTGCATTCCGGCATAATCCTGCTGTTGGTCGGGCAGTTATTTGCGGACCTGTTCGTGGATCTGGAGAGCCAAATGCGCCTTGACCAGGGCCAAACGAAGGATTACTCGGAGAGTCTTTACCACGACGAACTTGCGCTCATCGACACCAACGATCCAGATTCGGACCAAGTCGTTTCTATTCCTGATTCGCGCCTGCATAATGGAAGCAGAATAGATTTGCCGATAGACGCCCTGCAGCTGGTCGTTGATGATTATTATCCCAACTCCGCGCTCGTTAACCTGACCCAATTACCGTCACCGAATTATCCTCATCTTCGCGTGGGCCCAATGGCAGCCGCGGTACAACTGGAAAGGACGTACAAAGAGAACGAGCGCAACCTGCCGAGCGCAGCCGTCTCGATTTTCCAACGTGGTCAACTGATCGGCGCCTGGAGCCTGGCAGCGGGATTCCCGCGCCCGGTAAGTTTTCAAGCCGACGGTAAGAGCTACCAAATTGTTCTGCAGCCCAAACGCTTTTATAAACCGTTCTCTATTCAACTCCTGCAATTTCGTCATGATCGTTACGCCGGGACTGATATAGCGAAAAATTTCTCCAGCCGGATCAGGCTGCTGGATCCTTCGAAACATGAAGACCGGGAATCATTGGTTTTCATGAATAACCCTTTGCGCTACAGGGGATACACGTTTTACCAGGCCGGATTTGATAACAACGATACAACCACTGTCCTGCAAGTGGCGCAAAATCCCAGCTGGCTGGTGCCATACATTTCTTGTGCACTAATCGTAGTCGGAATGCTGCTTCAGTTCGGGATGCATCTGATCAGTTTTGTGAAACGCAGAGTGATCGCATGAGAAAGTTTGCGCCTTGGGTCATCAGTCTTGTTCTCCTGGTTTGGGCAGTCTCAAAGATGCTGCCACCCAAGGAATCCCCGGGCTTCGATGTGGCCGGTTTCGGGAAGCTCCCGGTGCTCGTGGACGGACGAGTGATGCCGATGGATACGCTGGCAAGGTTGACTCTTTCGGAAATGAACCACCATGGAGCGTACGCAACGGCGAGCGGGAATACGGAGCAACCGAGCCGGGGGCTGATGAAGATCCTCATGAGGCCGGAGCATTCGGATACGGCAAAGCTGTTTGAGGTGAGCAATCAGGAAGTTGTAGATCTTTTCGGTTCGCAGGACGCAAAAGGGCAGTTTGTGTTGTACTCGTTTAACGAGCTCAAGCCATTTTTCGGCGAGATTGAAAAGCAGGCAGGATTGGCCGCCCAAACGGAAGCCGAAACCCGGAATCCTTTCGAACGTGGAATCATCAAACTGCGAGACAGCTTACGCCTTTACCTCGAGTTGAAGAACACGCTTCAGGCGGAGGATTCACCCGACTTCGGAGAGGAGATCCGGGCTTTCGAAATGGCTATTCAGCCTGGGCTGCAGGCGGTCCGTGACCGTGACGCTAACAAGCCGTTCAACCAGCACGATTTCGAGCGTATTCTGTTATTCACCCAGCGATATCAGAACCTGACTCTGGCTAAGTACGCATACGCAATTCCTAACCCGAAGGGGTCAACGGAAAACGATGGCTGGCAGCATATTTCCGAGTCCTTGCTGAGCGGGATCACCAGCGGACACGTGCCTTATACAGCCACAGTCTACGGGCGGCTAATCTCGGCATATCGGGGCGGCGATGTGAACGGCTTCAATGCGCTCATCCGAGAGTACGAAACCTATCTTTCCAAGACCATCCCGGAGAAGCTGAATCGACCAAAATTTGAGTTTCTCTTCAACCAGGCTCAACCATTTTTGCAGGCGATGACGTTGTACATCCTCGTTTTGGTTTCAGCCCTATTTTCATGGCTGGTATGGCCGAAGACGTTGTCCAAAACGGCTATTATTCTTCTTCTGGGCGCGTTTGCAATCCACACATCAGGGTTGATAACCCGCATGTATTTGCAGGGAAGACCGCCGGTCACCAATCTTTATAGTTCCGCGATTTTTGTTGGTTGGGCTTCAGTGTTGCTCTGCATCATTCTCGAGTGGACTTATAAGAACGGGATTGGCAGTGTTTGCGGCGCCGTGATTGGTTTTGTCACGTTGCTCATAGCGCACAATCTACAGCTTGATGGTGACACCCTGGAAATGTTGCGAGCGGTGCTTGATACAAACGGTTGGCTCGCCACACACGTTGTGGGCGAGGCTCTGGGGTATTCTGCAATGTTTCTCGCCGGGCTGATTGGAATCATCTACATATGTCGCGGCCTGTTTACGACATCGTTTGACGAAGTAACCTCTAAATCGCTCGGTCGAATGATGTATGGCGTCGTATGTTTCGCGACCTTATTCAGCCTGGTTGCTACGATCCTTGGCGGAATTTGGGCGGATCAATCGTGGGGCCGTTTCTGGGGCTGGGATCCAAAAGAAAATGGAGCGCTCCTGATCGTTTTATGGAATGCCATCACTTTGCATGCACGATGGGGCGGATACGTGCGCGAACGCGGATTGGCGCTGATGACTGTGTTTGGCAATATCATCACAAGCTTATCATGGTTCGGCGTCAATATGCTCGGGGTCGGCCTGCACTCCTACGGCTTCATGGAGCAGGCGTTCGGACCGCTTTTAGCGTTCATCGTCAGCCAACTGGTCATCATAGGGCTTGGCTTGATTCCGACGCGATACTGGCGCGGGATTCAGGCGCGCGATAAGCGGAGCGGTTTGACTCAGGTCCAGCCGGTTCTCGCTCAAAGCGGAGAGCGTTAGCCTGCATCGCTCGCAATTCTTGAGCGATCGCTGGTCTGATAGGGATGGAGCCGCTTGCGGCTCCCAGAGGCGTTTCGGACGCCTCCAGGCGCCGCAAGCAGCGCCCCTCCAAGTTCTTGGCCCGGTTTTAACCATGGTGTCCACCTGGAGTGTGGTCACGCTCTTGCGTGACATGCGTGAAGTTACCCAGAGCCTGCGCGTTACCTGCAGAGTTGAAGTCAGCGCCAGGAGCATGGAGCAGTGGCTCTGCCAAACCATTCTTGATCTTTTACGTCATTCATCGTTTCATGCCGCGAGCTACAGCCTTTCATGTCCGCCAAACCGAACATCTTAGTTGTCGGGAGTTCGAACACCGACCTGGTCATCTTTTGTGATCGATTGCCGAATCCCGGCGAGACAGTGCTCGGCGGGCATTTTCAGATGTTTGGAGGCGGCAAGGGAGCGAACCAGGCGGTGGCAGCTGCCCGGGCGGGTGCGCACGTCACTTTCCTTGGAGCGTACGGCCCGGATGCTTTTGGGACAGCAGCACGGGAACGTCTTCTTAAGGAAGGAATCAACATCGATCACTTTCAGTGCGTCCAAGGTGTCTCAAGCGGTGTCGCTCTCATTCTTGTGGATGGCGTGACTCGCGAGAACCTGATTGCAGTCGCGAAATCCGCGAATGAAGCTGTAGACTCGGTGATGGTTTCCGAGGCTCGACCCGCGTTTGAGGAGGCAGCCGCAGTGATTTCCCAATTGGAAATTCGAGACGGCGCGATAGAGGCCGTGGCTCGAATCTGTCATGAACTGGGAAAACCGTTTCTTTTGAATCCCGCGCCTTCCCGGACGTTGCCAAAGCGCGTTTACGAGAGTCTCTGGGCGATCGTCGTAAACGAGCATGAGGCTCGGGATCTCAGTAAACAACCGGATATTCCGGCCGCAGTCCGCTGGTTGCACGTGCTTGGGTGCAAAAATGTGGTTGTGACCTTGGGTCCCCGTGGTGTCATGTTTTCGGACGGGAAAACAATCGAGTCTGTCGAAGCACCGAAAGTGCACGCTGTTGATACTACAGGCGCGGGAGACTGCTTTGTCGGATGGCTTGGAGTGGGTATTGCAGACGGGCTGTCTCTTCCAGCGGCAATCGAGCGCGCGTGCAAGGCCGCATCTATAGCGGTGACTCGCGCTGGAGCTCAAGACAGCATGCCCTATCGACACGAAGTCGTTTGAACCTGAAAACCGAATCTGCGGTTTACCTCTTATCTTCGGTTTTTGAGTTCAACTCGCCAGCAACTTCTCGAGATTATCGACACAGATCTGCGACCATGTCTCGAGGGTGTCCCGCTCGGCGCGAAGTTGTCCTGGTGTGAGAAACTCGATGCTGAGGATCATACTTTCCCGTTTCTCGGCCACCGGATGCGGCAGTTCCAAAACGTGGACAACACCAAGGTGGACCTGACCCACTTCGTTGGAATCATCGTTGATAAGAGCGGCAATTCGATTGCGCAACGGATGCTCAATGATTAATTCTTCGTCTATTTCTCTCTCTACTCCGCCGAGATAGGCTTGTTTGTCGAGGGCAAACAACCCCTCATCACGGTCGTTCATGTGACCGCCGATTCCGATTGATCCCTTCGCCACAAGCCGTTGTTCGCCGGATTTCTTACCCCGTCTGTAGCGGAGCACAGCGCCGCCGCTCACAAGTATGGCATAGGGAATGATCTGCTTTAAGCTCGGATCGGTCTCAGCAGATGATCTTGGCGCGAAAAAGTTATTCTCGCGCGCGAGCATCGCCGTCAAATAACGATCCACTTCGAACTGTAACCCTTGGAACAAGCCAAGCGATTCCAGCAGCGAATGCCGGACAACTAAAACCATTTCTTCTTCCATAAATCCACGCTAACTGTAGGGAACGCCTCTCCACTCCTCAATTCGAGATTTCGTTGGCGAGCCAGTTTATCTCGTTTCACTATGTTGCCATGTGGAGTTTCGATAATCGGCGCCAGTTTGCGAGTGACAATAACGCCGGCATTTGCCCGGAAGTCCTGGAAGCGCTTCAGAATTTGAGCCCAGGGCACGTTGTCGGCTACGGCTCGGACGCAATTACCGCGAAGTCGAAGCAAGTTTTCCGCGAATTGTTCGAGACCGACTGTGACGCGTATTTGGTGTTTAATGGCACAGCAGCGAACAGTTTGGCGATCGGGAGTTTCTGTTTGCACCATCATAGCGTTTTATGTCACCGGTTTTCACACATCGAAACCGACGAATGTAATGCTCCCGGATTCCTGAATCAGGGATTGCGCATCCAGGCGGTTGAGGGTGCAGACGGGAAAATTGATTCATCTAGCCTTCGTGAAGCCTTACGTGGCAGGCGCGATCTCCATGCCTCCCAGCCGCGACTGGTCAGCCTGACGAATACGACCGAGCTCGGGACGCTCTATCGACCGCACGAAATCGCCGAATTGTCTGATGTTGCAAAGAGCAACCGTCTGCTTGTCCATGTGGACGGAGCAAGGTTTGCCAATGCCGTGGCCTCGTCCGGTTGTACGCCTGCCGAGTTGACTTGGAAAGCCGGAGTCGACGTGCTCGTTTTCGGCGGGACGAAGAACGGCTTGGCCTTTGGTGAAGCGGTGGTCTTTTTCAAAAAAGAGTTCGCTGCCGACTTTTTGTATCGGATGAAGCAAAGCGGGCAACTTGCTTCCAAGATGCGTTTCCTTGCGGCTCAATGGCTCGGATTGTTATCCGAAGGAAAGTGGCTGGATTATGCCAGACACTCGAATGCGATGGCCCGCAGCTTATATTCGCAGTTAAGCCGTGTACCGGAGGTCAAGCTATTGTTTCCGTGCGAAGGCAACGCAGTTTTTGCCAAAATTCCGGACCCGATCGTGACCAGGCTGTATGAACGTGGTTGGCGCTTCTATACCGATGTCGGACCAGGTGGAGGATCCCGTCTGATGTGTTCCTGGGATACAACGGAAGACGACGTCAATCGGTTTGTCGAGGACGTTCGGACAATCGTGTCGTCAAACACCTGAGGTCGAACCTCACACAAAGGTCACCAAGGTCGCGAAGGGCAAATTGGAATTAAACCGCGCCCCTACGGCTCGAACCGATCTCGCACAAGGGACACGCTCCGTAGACGAAACGCGTCCTGCGTGATGCCCCGCAGCGCGCTATCCCTACCTTGACAGCAGCTTAAAGCTCGTCATACACCCCTTGATATCCGGATCTTTCAGCGGATGGTTGTCGCCTTCCTTCATTCCAGCGATTTCGTAGACCTTGTTATTCGCTTCATACATCTCAACGACGAGACCGTAGTGCCCGCCGTTATAGACTTCGTCTCCGGTCAGGCGGTAGCCCGGTAGCCCGTGCAGCGAGATTCGCTCGAGACCGCGGAAGAAACCTTGCCCTTCACCAAAAAAGCGCTTTTGCAACTCTTCGATGGATTTTTCATTGAGATGAAAATTTCGTCGCTTGGACACATCGACATAGCCGAGAAAGACGTAGGCGGATTTGTCGATCCGCCTGGCGCCAACCAATGTTCCGTCATCCGTGGAGCCCAACGTGGTCCAGTTGGTTGTTGCGTTCGCGGACTGACCGTCAGGCAGGTTAATTTGACAATCAAAGTCTTCAGATTTCCAGAGAGCGGCTGAAGCGGTCGCGACACACAAAGCGAGCGCCAGAAATGCTGTGTTGAGAGAGTTCATGGGCAGAGGAATTCAGAAGAGTCTAAGCGTTTGGAATGCGGAGTGAAAGATCATCTTGTTAGAAAATAGTTCTTCTGCCGCTCGTTGATGGGACGCCCGAGCCGCTCGAGAACCTGGAGCATATCTTCCCATACCTTCCGCTTCTCAGATAAAGCCTGATTCCGCAACAAGTAGGAGGGATGAAATGTTGCCATTACCGGGATCGAGCCAAAGGAATGCCAGCGGCCGCGCATGTCTTTCATCGGCTCGACTTTTCCGAACAGGCCGCGCATCGCGGTTCCGCCGAGAGCAACCATCACCTTCGGCTGAATAAGCTCGATCTGTTGCCGGAGATAAGGCAGACAAGTTTGCATCTCAGCCGGCGTAGGCTGGCGATTTCCCGGTGTCCCTGGCGGAATATCCGGACGGCATTTCAGCACGTTAGCAATGTAGACGCCAGAACGCTGAAACCCCATCGTCTCGATGATCCTGGTCAGCAGTTCGCCGGCGCGTCCCACAAATGGTTCGCCCTGCATGTCTTCGTCGGCGCCGGGTGCTTCACCGACAAACATCAGCTCTGCTGTCGGGTTGCCGACACCGAAAACAACGGAGTGTCGGAATGCAACCAGGTGAGGACATTTGGTGCAGGCGAGCACCTGCGTCCGCAACTCTTCAAAAGCCTCCGCCTGAGCACGTCTTTCCTGCTTCGGTGGCTCATCGGCGATCTCGCCAGCAGCTTCGGGGATAACGGGTTTACCAATTTGCGGAGCCTCCGGGATGGGCGAATCCTCGGCGGGGTCCGAATCTCTCGCCGATTTTCCGAGCTGCTCGATCCTCTGGATCACGTGTCTGTTCGCACGGAGATCAGGACCCTCTTCCAGCCCGCGTAACATTCCGATAACCAAGTTCAGCCCTTGCTCGAACAACCGTATTTTTATCGACGCCACTCTGGAGAAAATCGTCTGGTAAATCGGCTTCGAATTCCAACCAATTTTCCGTGATCGGATGAAAAAATCCCAAACGCCATGCGTGCAGCATCTGTCGACCACTGTCGCTGGATGCTTTCCCGTACACCTTATCACCAATGACGGGATGCCCGATCGATTGGAGATGGACCCGAATTTGGTGCGTTCTTCCGGTGAAGATCTGGCAAAGGACCAGGGTCCAACAGCTCGTCTCCTGGACGACTTCGAACTTTGTCCGAGCAGGCCGCCCACGGTCGACAACTGCCATCTTCTGACGGTGCACGGGATGACGGCCAATCGGTTCTACAATTTCGCCGGCAGGCGCGACGAATTTCCCGGCGCACAATGCCAGGTAGAATTTCTGAACCTTTCGTCGGGCAAACTGGCTACTCAAGCGCAGATGAGCGAGATCGTGCTTGGCAACTACAAGACAACCGCTGGTCTCTTTATCGAGTCGGTGCACCACTCCCGGCCGAAGTTCGCCGCCGATTCCGCTCAAGTTTTCGGCATGATGAAGCAGCGCGTTAACGAGTGTGCCCGATTGTACGCCTGCTCCGGGGTGAACCGTCATTCCTGCCGGTTTGTCGACAACTAAGAGGTGCTCATCCTCGAAAAGGATGGGCAGTGCAATATCCTCGGCCCGCAGATCGACCGGTTCAGGTTCCCCTTCCGAGATCGTTATTTTATCCCCTGTGCGGATGATCTGCCTGGCGCGACAAGCTGTTCCGTTCACGAGAATATGGCCCGACTGTATCAACATCTGGATCCGTGTACGTGAAAAACGGTCTACTTTCGCGGCCAGGAAAAGATCGAGGCGTTGTTTTGCATCCAAAGGGGCAACGACGATCTGGTCGATATTCCTTTTCTCCATCATACTACTACCCTTCGATCGAAATCTTTTTTTTCCCATGGCGCCCTCCCGAAGGCAAAGGCTGGAGCCTTCGCTTACAAATGCGAAGCGGGACGCTTAGATTTCACTTCGCATCTTTTGCGGCGGCCAAGAAGCTTCTTAGCAAGGCGCCCGGATCAGGCGCCCTCATCAGTGATTCGCCTATTAGTGCCGCATGGGCGCCGGCGGCCACGACCCGGCGAACGTCTGCGGCGGTTCGAATCCCGCTTTCGCTGACGATCGTACAATCGCCGGGTATTTTGGGTGCCAACCGTTCCGTCACATTCAGATCAAGCTCGAACGTCGCCAGATTGCGATTGTTGATTCCAATAAAAGCAGCGCCAATGCCAAGCGCTCGATCCAGTTCAGTTTCATCATGAACTTCGACCAGGCAATCAATCCCGATCCGATCGGCTACCGTCTTGAGCCGTTTCAATTCGTCGTCGGTCAGCGCCGCCACGATCAAGAGTACGGCGTCAGCGCCGGCAAGCCCGGCCTGATAGATCTGGACTTCATGGAGGATGAAATCCTTTCTTAGAATAGGCTTGGGAACTCGGTTCCGGATCAGTGCGAGGTAATCCAGGTGACCCTGAAAGAACTTCTCGTCGGTCAGAACCGAGATACAGTTTGCGCCGGCCGCATCGTAGGCTAGAGCAGTTCGGACAGGATCGAACTCGTCGGCAATCACACCTGCGGAAGGCGACGCTCGCTTGACTTCGCCGACGAACCCAAACTCCCCTGAAGTCAGCGATTTTCTGAAACCGCGATACGGATGCAGCGTGGCCGCGCGATCGCGCCAGTCCGTGGTACGCGTTAACCACGGCTCAATCTCTTTTCGCTTGTAAGCGATAATCTCTGCAAGGCGGCTCATTGGGCCGCAAATTTAGCACAGAGGCAGCTGCCCGGCATCGTCTTCTTCAGCGGACGAGAAAAGCTCGCACGGAGGTCACGGTGTTCACGGAGTGATTGACGTAGCATGTGCAGCGCCGGGCGCGCGTCGCTACCTGCGGTCGCTCTAATGCTGTAAGAGCGGTTCTCTCACGCGCCGGGAAGAGGACGCGATTTCTCTCGGTCGCCTCTCCGCCTTCAGAATCTGCTTTGCGGTCGTGAGCACCTGTGGCCTCGGAAGCGCCAGATCCTTTGTGACTGATCGCCATTCTAAAAACCAGGCGAAACGCGGAGCGGGTCGCTAGAACTTCATGATGAGGTTCGCCTGGAAAATCAAGTCCTGGCGATCCCGAGCGATCGGATATTGCTGGCCAGAGGGAAATGGCTGGCCATTTGCCATCAGCACGTTGCCCGTCGCGTAGCCGCCGTAAAGATTGGGATGCAACGCGTGGGAGTAATAGAAGGTGAGAACTGCAGTTAAGAAATCGGTGAAGTTGTAGGCCAGATTGAACTCCCAGCCCTGGCTGTTGAGGTTACTCAAGGCAAAGTTTGAATTGTTTACGTTCGGATCCAGTGAGCTGATTCCCTGCTGCCTATAGTCGACCGATATGGAAAAATCGCCGGCTTTCTTGTTTTCACCGAATTGGCGAGAGTGTCGCCAAAAGTGAGTGGGGTGCCGGTGGTAGTTTGGTCGAACGTTTGACCCTGCACTGAGGCGGGCGGTATGATGGTCCCCTGCGGGCCAGGCATGCCACCGGACGAGGAGCTGTTATATGCCAGGAACCTGGAGCGAACGTAAATGTAA